>Ga0315291_10000018_pt1 | contig 186930 bp, 150 predicted proteins | sample YL17G12_20_MG_FD_203070 | JGI IMG/M metagenome (GOLD analysis project Ga0315291, IMG submission 203070) | Sediment microbial communities from Yellowstone Lake, YNP, Wyoming, USA - YL17G12_20 | ecosystem: Environmental > Aquatic > Freshwater > Lake > Sediment | place: USA: Wyoming | collected... | reverse complement strand
TATGGACTCCCGATATATCGGGAAGTCCCGCATAGGTGTGTGGCGACGTTTATCCGCCCTGTGTTTGGCGGACTCTTACGATTGCCGTTGACGCTACAGAAGACAGATGTCTGCGAAATATCAGGTAAACGATAATGCTGTTCAGGAAATATTAAGATAGGCCGGCAATTGAACCTGACCAATAGTCAGCATGGATGCCCTCGAACCAAAATAGTTGAGGAAAGGGAAATTATATTTCTTGACTTCGATCTCTTCATAGGTGGTTACAAAACCTCTGTGCGCTCTGTGCCCTCTGTGGCTTACAATACCAGCGTAAATCAGCGTCTAAAAATTCTTGTTCTTTTTTGTGGCTAAATCAAGATTTCACTTGACATCTAACATCAGATATAGTATAATACCTATCAAACTAACATAAACTGAATACTGTATCGTAAACTCGGAGGTTTCAATTATGGCTACCCAATCTCAAATCCACGCAAACCAGCTTAACGCCCAAAAATCCACCGGCCCAAGCACCCCCGACGGCAAAACCGTCGTCTCCCAAAACGCCCTCAAACACGGCCTGTCCGCACATCAGCACGTCATAATCGCCGAAGAACAGGCCGACTTCGATCTCCACCGCGACAAAATGCTCGTCGAGCTAAACCCCATCGGCCCTATGGAATCTTTCCTCGCCGACCGCATTATTTGCCTCTCCTGGCGTCTCAAACGCGCTGTCTCCATCCAAAACCAGGCCATCGACGTTATGCTCGAACCCCCTAACCCCTTGGCAAAACTCGCTGACTCCCTCGCCTTCAAAATGGCTCACCTGCCGCAACCCGACACTAAGCCCCCTGACCCCGCCCTTGCTCTTGGCCGCGCCGTCGTTAAAGACCTGTCTAACGAAAGAGTCATCGAACGACTCCTGATGTACGAACGCCGTATCGAACACTCCCTCTTCAAGACAATCCTCGAATTCCAGCGCCTTACCCTCACACGAGAATTCAACCCTGCCGTCAATCCGCTTCTTAACGTCTTCCGACATTCTCAGTCCCCTCGGCACGAAGAATCTCCTGCCCCTCCCGCCCAAAAAACCAATATGAATCCCGCCATTTGTTCACGTCCTTCTGATTATTTAGCCCCCAGTTTTACTGGGGGTCATAAAATCGAAAACTCCCACCCACAACCTAAGAGCCTGCCCTTCGTAGCGTCAGCGAAGAAGGGTCCCGGGCCTGCCCTCCGAAGCCCGAAGGGCGAAGGAGGGCCACGAGCCGTAATTTTGCAAAACAAACCCAATTTAGGAAAAGTGCAAATGAACCCAAGCCCCTGTCTAAAAATGACTTACGAAGAAAAATGCTCACCCGATGACCCGAAAAACAAACCCAATCAAACCCAATTTTCGAGCTTGTCCCCCAGCCGAGCGCAGACCCCGAGTCACGAGCCACGGGTCACGAACCACGATTATGCAAAACAAACCCAATTTTCAAAAACCCAAAATGAACTTAAATATCTGTTCTGAAAGGCATTATGAAAGTAATCACCCATCCCGTCTCTGCGAAAACAAACCCAATTTTCGAGCTTGGCCCCCAGCCAATCGCAGACCCCGCACCCCCGAATCACGGGCCACGAGCCGCGAGTCACGGGTCACGAGCATCGATTATGCAAAACGAACCCAATTTTCAATGCTTCTGCCTTACCCAATTTAACAAAATCGCCTCAAAACTGGGGACTCGAAGTTTACCCGCCGTCGGTGGGCGCATCTTGCCTCGCCACGTTGTTTGGCGGGCGCAGTTTACCCGCCGTCTTTCTGGCGGGCGAAGTCCTCTACGGTTCGGCCCTCTGTTGTCTTGTGCCTTGTGCCCGTGTGTTCCGTGTTCTTGCGGTGCACATACCCCGGTTACGGCCGGGGGTGGTATTTGCGGCGCACTTTTGCTTTCTTTTCGCAAACTTTTCACTTCTTTTACCCCCTTTTCCTGCCGATAAATACCCCGTCCATTCTCCGCAGCGGTACCGCCGAGCAACTGTGCCAAAACGGCTACTGTGCGCTGCAAGGGTGTAAAGCGTGGCTGCCGCGAGGAATGAGCAGAAAAAATGCAGTTCGAGCTTTTGGAAACAGCGATTGCAAATCTTATAATTTTGATAGTTTGTTGAGGTTGTAAGGAGCCGGATTATGGCCAATACGCACGATGCCACCAAAACCGTCTATGAAACCGAAACTATGGGAACCTTGAGCATCAGTGATATGCTCAAGTATTTTGAGGAAATGGGCACGATGCGGGTATCCGACCTGCACCTGAAGGTTGGTGCGCCGCCCACATACCGCGTCGATGGCGACCTGGAGAAGATAAAAGGCCCGATATTAACGCCGGAATTGGCCGAACAGCTCATATTCCCCCTGCTCTCCGACGAAAACCTTGAAAAACTACACACGCTCCGTAGCGTAGATTGCTCGTATCGGCTCGGCGAGACCCACTTCCGCATAAATGTCTTTAAGGAAAATGACGGCGTCTGCGCCGCAATCCGTGCCCTTTCCGCTGACATCCCACCCATTGAGCAAATAGGTTTTCCGAACGACCTGTGGAAAGACGTCATCAATCGAAAGAACGGGCTGGTGCTGTTGACCGGCATAACCGGCGCAGGGAAATCAACCTCTATCGCCTCACTGATTGACCGCATCACCGATGAGCGTGCGTGCAGAATAATCACGCTCGAAGACCCGATTGAATACATCTTTGACCAAAAGAGCGCCCTGGTCTCGCAGCGTGAGGTCGGCAGAGACGTCCATTCGTTCATTGACGGCTTGCGTTCGATGCTCCGCGAAGACCCCGACATTATTTTTGTGGGCGAAATGCGTGATGCGGAGACAATCGCAATGACGCTTATGGCCGCGGAGACGGGCCACTTGGTCTTCTCAACGCTGCACACAAGGGACTCTGCAGGCACGATAACCCGTATTCTCGATTACTTCCCTTCCGGCAGGCAAAGCGAGGTCCGAAACCAGCTTTCGCTGGGTCTGGCTTATATATTGAGCCAGAAGCTTATCCCGCGAAAGGACGGCAAAGGACGAGTCGCAGCAATTGAAATCCTCAACAACAACTACGCAGTTGCGAACCTTATCAGGACAGGAAAAATAGAGCAGATTTATTCACAACTCCAGACCAAGACACAGAACAGACACGATGAGAAGATGATTACGATGGAAAGACACCTGGCACGGCTGGTGAAGGAAAACAAGATCGACTTCCTTGAGGCACAGAAGTGGGCCAATAATCTCACAACCTTTGCCGAGGCAATGCGCATCGACTAAGGCCGGCAGGAAGCATCGGATTGAAAAAGCCCCGCGACATTTTTCGCGGGGTTTTCTTTTGTGCCGGCTGGGACAGGGCGGGGGATTTTTGGGGAAAATGTTGGGGCGGAAGGGGTGAATAAACGTTACAGATTGCCTAAATTGACGAATATGGGGGATGTGGGCAAAATGGGCAAAGGGAAAAGTAGTTTTATTGGCAAACTATTGGTAAACTATGATGCAACTATGATGACACTCTGTGGAAACTATACGCGCACTATTGCTAAAAGTTGTGAAACTGTGCGTACACTCTGTGTAACTTTTGTGACGATTTTCAGCGGCGCATTATAAGCGGAATTTATGAAACAAGAAGTAACCCTTGCGCGGCTAGAGGCCGCAACCAAAAGTCCAAGCACCAAATCCCCCTCGCCACAGGCGAGCAAGCCCACCAGACGAATATTGGGTCCCCGCCAAAGGCATTCGGGGATCTCCGCTTCGCTACGAAAGGCGGGCAAGCTGCGATTTGTTTTGGCAGAGGGGGAAAACACTGGTTTTTTCATAAGTCATTTTTAAGCAGGGGCTTAGGTTCGTTTTTGCATTTTTGCAAATTGGCTTTGTTTTTTCGGCTGTTGCGCGCGGTAGCTGTTTCATAAGTCCTTTCTGGGCATAGGTTTCGGTTTGTTTCGCATTTTTGAAAATTGGGTTCGTTTTGCATAATCGATGCTCGTGACCCGTGACTCGCGGCTCGTGGCCCGTGATTCGGGGGTGCGGGGTCTGCGCTTGGCCAGGGGCCGAGCTTGAGGCGGTTTGGGCTGGGTGGGCAAGATGGGTAGAAGATAATTTTTCGACACTGATTAACACGGTTCATAAAGAATTGCATGTTAAGGCAATTGGCGTTGATTTGGGCCTCAATGGCCATTATTGAGAACTCCGAGTTTATCATTCAGTATTCACTTTCTATATGTTAGGTGGGTATTATACTATATGGAATGTTTTGTGTCAAGTGAAATCTTGAGCCACCCGGCTTCGCCCAAGGGGCTTCGCCGTGGCAAGCGAAGGCACAAAGACCTAAGAGCACAAGTGCACAAGAGCATAAGGCACAAGGGCACAAGGCAATCCGCCGGCCCGCCAGACGAATCAGCCTACGGCGGACAAGCGACGAGTCGTAGTCGGGGGATTTTTAGTCGAATTGAGGATTCATAAATTATTCTGTGATTTATCCTCTATCACGTCCAGGGGTTCTGCTTTGGTTATAAATTTCTTTTGTTCGGAGGCGAGTTTTCTTTCCAGTTTTTTTACATCTTCAGCCGGAGGCAGCTCTTCCGGCTTGATATTTTGCCTGATAAGAAGTTTTCTAACTTCCCGATTATTTTTTACATGCTCTTTGGTAATACCGGTTTCCGTCCGCAGGTCGTCCCGCTTAATATTGAAATTGGTTATCTCATCGGCAAAGTCCTTGGCCTTGATTGTAATTGTCGGCAAAAAATCCGCCAAAGCCCTGGATTTGGGTATGTCCAGTTTTTGTTTCATCTGTTCGGTAGTCCTTCCGCCGAATAACGCCTTGTCCCCTTTGCTGCGGATTCGAATTGAAGTTTCATCAATCTTTAGCATAGTCGTTCTATGGCCTAATTTGTTCTTTTTTTCAAGTATTTATCCTTCTTTTTGAACTGCCGGGAATTCCTCGGTAGTTGCCGTCCGAAGCAGTTATCGAGTATTCCTCGATAACTGCTTTTTATCCGTATCAATTTCTTCGATTTCTATTTTTAGAATCTTAAATAGTGGGTCTATATAATCTTTATCATGGTTCACTGTTATGCTTCCACCTTCGGCTTGAAAACCAATTTGGGCTTTGTCATGCCCACACCCCCCATTTTCGTCAATTTAGGCAACCTGTAACGTTTATTCACCCCTTCCGCCCTAACATTTTCCCCCAAAATCCCGCCGCCCATTACCTCTGCTAATAGGGAAAAATCCCCCAATTCTCCGCGGAAATTAAACACCCTTACGAAAAAACGTGTTAAATCAATGGCTTATCCGATGTCTTTGAGAAGTTGTGCGAGACGGTCGAGTTCACCGGTTTTGATATGGTAGGAGTGTTCTGTATCGGGGTATTGGCCGGCTTGAACTTGTTTTACATACTCGGCGAATGCGGCGATTGTCGGCTCGGCGAGGTCGGCGAAGTTCTTGGCAAATTTGGGTTGCATACCTTGTGTCAGGCCGAGGATATCAGGTGCGATGAGGATTTGGCCGTCGCAATCCGGCCCTGAACCGCAACTGATAACAGGCACCTCGCTACGCTGTGTGATGATGCGGGCAACCTCTGCCGCCGTGCCTTCGAGTAATAATGAGACAGCGCCGGCGGCAACCATTTTTTCGGCAAGGGATATAAGTTCGACTGCAACCTCAGCAGTGGTTGCCTCGGCCTTGAATTTACCTATTTTACCAATGCTTTGCGGCCTGATGCCGATATGAGCCATAACAGCCATACCGGCGTCGCTGACCGCCTTGACGACATCCAGATACGCCGCAGATGCCTCGATTTTTATCATTTGAACCCCTGCATCGCTTGCGAACCGGCCGGCATTTCGGACCGCATCGTCTATGCCGACCTGGTAAGATAGGAAAGGCATATCAGCCACAAGGCATACATTTGGAGCACCCCTGCGAACGGCGGCGGTTATGGCAACCATAAAATCCATTGTCGCAGGCAGCGTGGATTCGTATCCGAGCACTACTTGTGCGGCCGAATCCCCCACCAGTATCATCTGCGCATTGGCAGCACAGACAAGCCGGGCGGTTGTATAGTCATAGCAACTGACCGCTGCGACCTTGCGGCCGGCTCGCTTGTATTCCAGCAAATCTGCTACGGTTATCGCGGTATTCATTTGGCATTTCCAAAAAAATAACAACCCAGCGGTTAGATTATTCAGAACAAAACATATTTATCAAGCGTAAAATTGCACGGTTTTCGACCTGATATCAAGCATTTTGACAAAATAAGAAAAAAAATCAAGATTTTTTGCAATTTGAATCTTGACAGAGCGTCAAAATACTATTAGGAGTGGCAGAAATTTTTAAAGAAATGTCGGGGTATTGTTCGATTAGTACTTTTGAGGGCAACTTGTAGAGGTATAGTTGGGTTTTTAAAATCGTTTTTATTTTGGCTTTTCATCACCCTCCTCCGAAGCCAGATTCTGTCTCTTAGAATCTGGCTTTTTAATATATGTAGCTGTAAGATAGTTAATTACGTAAATCCTGGTTCTGTCAATATAGGCAAAGGCGGTAAAAGGCGGCACTTGGGGGTTTCACGAAGGATTTACAGCGGCAAATCCGAGGCGATAACCGTGTAGAACACTATTAAGTTCCCTGCCGATACCGGTTTTTATAGAGTGATGGCTGACCCGAAAAATTGTGACTCCGTCAGGCCGGCTTGGTGGCGACTTTGCGGACACGGCCGGCAAAATCGTCAACCTCTTCAGCGCTCTCGAAACCGACAATCATCATATCCACGCAATCTTTGGTGAGCACGAACTCGACGGATTTATCTATCTTCTCCTGGTCGTATTTGAACTCGCCGTTGCCGACAAGTTTCATACCGACAACACCTTTACCGGCCACGCGCAGCTTTTTAAGAACGGGGACAACCTTATCCGGCTGGTCGTCCATCTCGGTGCCGAAGGCGTTAATTCGCACGTGAACCGAATCGACCCAGGGGTCATTAAGAGCTGCCTCAAGGGCGGGAATCGAGTGTGACGATACGCCGTGCGCACGGATGATACCTTTCTTCTTCAGGTCGTCCAGACCATCCATATATTTACGCAGTTGCTTTGGCCAGTCACCCGACATAACGCAGTGCAGCAGCACCAGGTCGATATAATCGGTCCCAATCTCCTTGAGAAATCGCCCAACGGTGACATCGGGCTTCTCTCGCTCTTCTTCGCGCGCATGCCAGGTGCCGACCTTGGACACCAGCACGTACTTGTCTCGCGGTAAACCTTTAAGGGCCGCGCCCACAAACGGATGCGTGCCGTACATATCGGCCATATCGAACATCCGTATGCCCCGGTCATACTCGCCCTTTACAAGCGCCTCAAATTTCTCCTTGCCCAGACGCTTTTGATTCGAGCTGTTATCTCCGCCGTGGGCGCCCGTGCCTGCGCCTATGCGAGAAACCTTCAGCCCTGTCTTGCCTAATGCTACAAGCTCATACGGGTTGAACGCTGCGGGTTTGGTTTCTTCCGGCAATACTATGTGAGTGCCCAGCAGCACGGCACCTGCCCCCGCAACCGACCTTGCCAGGAACTCTCTACGTCTCATCTTTTCCATAATCTAAAACTCCTTACAGGAAATCGCCCAATCGGCCGGTTTCGTTACGCCGACCAATGCAATGATATTACAGATGCAGTGTGAAAGAGGTTGACTGACTTGTGCACAACAGAATGAATTATCCACCATAGATTTCCACCTACAGATTCAGTGGTATCTACAATAACCGATTTCCCCTTCCAACACAATATGGTTTTTACCGATTTCGGGGCAACATTAAAATTCGATGGCCCGTGAACCCGGTTTTAAGTGTACTATCTTGCCTCTCCAGACGAAGGTCCCTGTAAGTTTTTCGGGCAGTGTAATTTCACCTTTTATGCCGCCGTTCTCTTTGCGTTGAAGCCGAACGGTGACGTCGCCCGCCGGATGAGGCATTTTGCCTTCGACCCAGGCAAGCAGCCCCAAATGCGGCTCGATGCGTACGGACTTGAAACCCGGTTCGGCCGGCTCGATGCCGCAAACGGTCGCAAGCAAATCATAATTCGGGCTTGCGCTCCAGGAGTGACAGTCGGAGCGGGTCGGGTCGGGATTTTCGGCGAAAGTGGTAAGCCCGTTAGCTATCATATCTCTCCAGGGCGTCAGCATTTCGATATAGCGGTCGGCCAGTCCGGCTTTTTTCATCGCACGCAGCAGGTAATAGCGATAATAGAAGGTGCACTGCAACAGCGATGTATCCTCGGCAACTCTTTGCATAAACTTCTTCTGCTCGCTCTTTGGAATCAAATCGACCAGCACGGCAAGCAGGTTTGCGTGCTGACTGAATGAATTCTTATCGGGAGTATCGGCAAGCAGCCGGCGGTCGCTGTCCCAGCAAGACGCTTTTGTTACTTTCTTTAGCGACTCGGCAACCTGGCGATAGTGCTCGGCCTGCTCCTTCCGCCCGAAACCATCGTTCAGCTCCGTAGCCAGACCCAGCACGTATGCTAATTGCAGATTGAGGATTGACGAGCGTCCTTCCTTGTCGGCCCCGGGCGGGATACCGCCTATTCCTTTAGCGTCATCCCATCGCCACGACCAATCAACAAAATTCCACCAGGGCGTAGGTCCAAGCATACCGTTTTCGCCGATTTGCTTTTCGTGCCACAATAGAACACCGTCGATACCATATAGGAACGATTTGACAAATTCCGGGTCGTCTCGGTGCATCCAGTAATCGTGGACCATAACAACCCAGAACAGCGAATAAGGCGGGATAATCTGCATACGCACTGATGGGTATCGGCTTTGGGTCAGCCCGTCGGGAATCCGAGAGTTATCAAAGTCGGTTATCGCCTTTCGCATCAGGCGGTCATCTCCGCAGACATACAGCGAGACGAGCGCCTGTATGCGGGTGTCGCCGACATACTGCATTTGCTCATAGTAGGGACAATCGTAATAGGTCTCGTTTGCACACAGCCGGGCAGTCCGCCATCCGGCCTCCCATATCTTCGCTATCGAAGGGTCTGAGCATTTGAAATATGCGTTCTCTTTGAACGGATACGCCGCAAAGATGCCGTAGAAATCGTTTATCGTCAGGGGTTCGTCTCTGGTCTGGATATCCATTTGCAGATAGCGCCAGGTCCTGAACCACAGCGGACGAAACATCCGGTTTTCACCACCGTCCGGCAAAAATATATCGTAGTAACCGAGCATTCTCCGGCCTTGAATTTCGTTGCGGTTGCCTTTTTGCCCATTCGGGTCGAACATCGCCTCGGCGTATGTGAGCCGAACTTCACTGCCTTTGCCGCCTGTTACCGTCAATTCCGGATAGCCGGTGGTCAGAAATGTCTGGTCGAAAAGAATCGTCGCCTTTGTGTTTGCAGGTACTGCAAGTTTGTTCTTGCCGTCAAAGAAGTTGCCGCCGATTTCTATACCTTGTGCCTTCCTTACCTTGCCGATTCGCTGGATTACCTGCTCGATGGACGGTATATTTCTTGGCACAAGCATCCAGGTCGCATCGAGGTCAAGGCCTCGCGGCTTTGCGTTCTCCAGCGCCCAGGCCGATTGCCAGGAAGCATTATCAAATTCGGTTTTTTCCCAGCCCCAGGGGTATTTTGCGCCATCGACTTTTTCCGTCGGACCAACAATGATAAACATCTGCAGGAGCTTATTATCGACCGGTATCGGCTCATAAGCGGAGTTTTTGAAAACCTTCCATTCGGGGCCGGTATTCACAAAATCATTCTCGTGTTTGCCGGCGCAAAGGACAAAAGCAGTCCGTAAAGTGAACTGGGCAAACGGCCGCAAGTCGGCAAAATTCCAGACGACCGCTGCGATGACGTTTTTGCCCTTTTGCAGGAAAGGCGCAATATCGACTGTCTCGAAGAACCAGTGCTCAAGGTCGCTTCGGGCCGGCCCAAAGCAGACGGCCGTGCCGTTTACGAAAAGCCGATACCGATTGTCCGCTGAGACATTGACGATAAATTTCTCAGGCGCTGAATCAAGATTAAATGACCTGCGAAAATGATAAATACCGTAATCTTTCCCCGATTCGCCGGGACAGCAAATCCACTGCGCCTTCCACTGGGCCTTGAGCAGCTCGGGATTGACCGCCGCCTCCGAAGCGCTCGCCCGCGCAATAAATGCCAGGCCAATCGCCGCAATTACAACCTTTATTCTCCGTGTCATTTCAGCTCCTTTGCCGCACGTGTCAAATAATGTCGGTTATACTCCGGTATCAGGCCGTTTGCGTCAGGGCCGACGTTGAGAAGCAGATTCGCGTTTGTCTGTCTTGCCCTTTTATACCAGCCGCAGATTGTCTCGACCGATGGATGAACCAGGTAATCACCCTTCTTCCAGAACCATCCCTGTGTAAGGGTATCGCAGTATTCCAAAGGCAGATATACCTTTTGCCCATCCGGTTTTTGAAAAATGCAAGTGGTAATCGGCTCACAAATCTTCCCTTTATATACAAAGTCGAAATGCTCTGCTGTTCGGGCATCTATGGGGTGATACTTCACCCAGCCCGGTCTGTCGCTGCTCGAGTTATTGAGCACAAGGCAGCTCGGCTGCAACTTATGAATCAGATTGTAAAGTTCATTCCACTGCCATCTTTCACCGTGCTTCAATCCCGAATTCATGTCCTTCTCCCATGCAGGGTCATACGCCCAGTCGCCTGTCGGATGGTCTTTGACCCATGCCCCGTCAAACCAGAGTTGCACGATGTCTCCATAGCTGGTCAGTATCTCGGTTATTTGGTTTCGCACATACTCGTTATAGACATCGTCGTTTTCAAACTGCGCAAAATTCCTGTCAAGCAGACAATAATAGAAGCCGGTTTTCAGTCCCGCCTTTTTGAACTCATCGACAAAGAGACGCGAGATGTCTTTTTTCATCGGAGAATTTTTGACGGAGTATTCCGTATGTTTGCTCGGCCAAAGGCAAAAACCATCTACGTGCTTGCTCGTAAGCACGGCGTATTTCATACCCGCTTGCGCCGCCGTACCCGCCCACTGGGATACATCGAGTTTGTCAAATACGATTTTTTCAGCCGGGAATTTACCGTCCCCCCACCCGACCCCCTCTATCGTATTCGGCCCAAAATGAATGAACATCCCGTACCCAAGCTTCATCCATTCTTGCTGCGCCGCTGTCGGCGCCGGCTCTTTGTCTCTCTCTTCAGCGAAAACGCTATTTGCGGCAAAGGCAACCGCTGCGGCAGAGCCCGCCGCCTTGAGAAAAAACCTTCTCGAAAGGTCTTGCTGACTCATAATGACCTTCCTGTTAAGGCGCATCAACACTTTCACGAATGATTTTTGCGCCGACGGGATTAAGACGCTCCTCGATTTTCTCGTAGCCCCGGTCGATGTGATAAACACGATTGACAGTCGTTGTGCCCTCGGCGGCAAGACCGGCCAAAACGAGTGCTGCAGATGCACGCAAATCGGATGCCATCACCGGTGCGGCGATAAGTTTCTTTACGCCCGAAATGATTACGGCAGGACCTTCCTTGCGAAGATTGGCCGCCATTCTCGCCAATTCCGCAACGTGCATAAACCGGTCGGGGAAAATCTTCTCAATTATAATGCTGTTGCCCTCGGCCAGCGCCAACAGCGCCATAAACTGCGCCTGCAAATCAGTCGGAAAGCCCGGATACGGCTGGGTGGTAATGTCGGTCGGCTCAACCTGCCCTGAGCAGGCGACAATACAGCCGCTGTTCTCGGACTCCACCGTGACGCCAATGTGCCGGAGCTTATCAACCACCGCCATCAAATCCCCAAGCCGACAGTTCTGTATGTGCAGACAACCCTTCGTAATGGCGGCTGCAACCATAAATGTCCCCCCCTCGATTCTGTCGGGGATGACCTCATAAGTGACAGGGTGCAGTTGTTTTACGCCCTCAATGACCAATCGAGGTGAGCCGATTCCCGATATTTTGGCCCCCATTTTATTCAGGCAGTTGGCAAGGTCCGACACCTCCGGCTCGCAAGCAGCCGATTCGATGACAGTCGTCCCCTTCGCCAGGGTTGCCGCCATCATTACATTTGCGGTCCCCAGCACCGTCGAGCCGAAGGGACCTCCCAGAAATATCTCTTTGCCCGACAGCCCGTGCGGCGTCTCCGCAACGATGTATCCGTTCTCAAGCCGAATCTTCGCGCCAAGCTCCTCCAGTCCGCGAAGGTGTATATCGACGGGCCGATATCCGATTGCGCAGCCGCCCGGCATCGAGACCTCCGCCCTGCCGCACCGCGCCAGCAGCGGCCCCAAAATGCAAATCCCCGCCCGCATCTTTCGCACAATGTCGTACTCGCCGACGGGCCTTTGCACGGTCGTTGCATCAATGACGATGTCGCCGCCGTCTTCTCTTGCTGTCCTGCAGCCAAGCTCTCCCAACAGCTCGCTGAATACCGTGATGTCCGACAATCGTGGACTGCCCTTTATCACCGATTTGCCGCCCGCCAGAATAGTAGCAGCCATAATCGGCAGCGAGGCATTCTTCGAGCCGTTCACCCTCACCGTACCCGACAATCGAACCGGTCCTTCAATTCTGAATATGTCCATATTCCATTTTCCTTGATAATGTACGGCTAATGTAATACAAGATAGTCCCGGTTTCAAGCCGGTTCATCGACCGGCCGGGAATTAACCTGCGATTAAATGGACTTAGAAATAGTCAAGCAATTCGTCGGCGAAGTAAGCGTACCATACCTGTTACTTTGTGTGACCGGCCTGGTTCTGTTTGCCCGCTGGCTGCTCAAGACCCGCCTGGGCAGAAAGTCGCTCTTCGGCTCGCTGCCGAGACGCAACAGTATGCCACCCTATATGCCGTTCCTGCCGCTTCTGCTCTGGCTGGGGACAGTCGCGCTGGTATTTTGGTTAAAGCCGCATCTTATCGGCCGTCTGACCGGCTGGAAAGGCGTCTTTCTTGACAACATGATTCTCTGCGCTTCCGCTATCCCGGCAGGGGCTATTGTCATCATCATCGCGCACACCGCCTTCGCCAGGCGGCTCAGGGGCTTTGGCTTTGACCTGCGCGCGATTCATAAGGACTTTGGCGCTGCCCTGGTGAATCTCTTGGCTATTCTGCCGCTCATTTTGGCAATGGTCGAGCTTACCTCCGGCGCAGGTAAGCTAATCTACGGCCCGCAGTTTCAGATTCGCCAGCATGAGGAGCTGGTCCAGGTTGCTGAATATCCCGAAACGGCCCTGCGAGTCCTGATATTCATCACGGCGATTCTGGTCGTCCCCATTTTTGAGGAAATGCTCTTTCGCGGATTGTTTCAAACAATGATACGCTCTTTCCTGGAGGTTGTTAATCCTAACCTGGCCGATGGGAAAGCCCCCTGGCTTTCAATCGTATTTGTCTCGGTAATCTTCGCGGCATTTCACGCAAATCCGCAGCACTGGCCCGCCTTGTTCGTCCTTTCGCTTTGCCTGGGTTACTCTTACGAAAAAAGCGGCTCTCTCTTTCGCCCTATTTTCATCCACTCAATGTTCAACGCCTTAAGCGTTGTCAGCGTGCTCAGCCAATAAAAGTTATTTGTTATTGACTGCCTTATCCGGTGATTTCAATAACGAGCTTGGATGCGATATCCTGCGTAACTTGCCGCGCTGCAGTCGGTTTATCAGTGAGGTCGGGTCGATAATCGGGCCCAGAGAAGCGACTGCGCCATCCTGTCTGATTGTGATGGTGCGCCCTGTATCAAGAGCGGTCTGCCAGAATCGCTCGGGCGTTATATTTGGGTCAACCTGTGCGGCAAGGGCGTAAACACCGGCAATGTAAGGTATCGACCAGCTCCAGCCGCCCTCACGATAAAACACATAATCATCAGGCCCGGTAAAGTTAGCTGTCGTCCGTGAGTCCATAGGGACTAACAAGCGGTCTTTTTGCTCCGCGTTGCGCCTGTTATAAAATTGTTTGGCCCAGAACGCACCCGGCTCAAACGACACAAATCTGTCGGGGTCCGTTAACGGCAAACGTCCCAGCCCATGGAACTTGAAACCATGAACTTCCTCGACAGACGAACTGATTACAAGCATACCTGCTGATTTGGCCCTCTGTGCCGCCTGCATAATCTCGTCATAGCCCTTTCGGCCGGAACTCCATCCGACCTGCAGGGCGATAACCCGAATCTTCTTATCCACTGGAAGGTCCTTGTTGATTTCGAGGATGCGATTGATGGCCTGCGCATAGTACGTGAAATTCCAGGTGAAGTTATTCCCCTGGCCATAATCTCCTGTTCTTGACGCGATGTAGTACAGGTCTGCCTCAGGCGCCACACCGACATTTCTGCCCACTGCGATAGACGCAACAGCAGCGCCATGCATCGTCGGGCCTTCTTGCGAACCAACGTTAATCTCCTCATAGGATTTAATCCGGTCTGCATATTCCTGATGGTTTTTCAGCAACTTCTGGTCAATAATGGCGATGCCGACTCCACGACCTGTGATTCCCTTTTCGTGGAGCTTACGAACGCCCAGGCCGGGATTTTTCCCAAGTTCCATTATCTTTTTATAGTCGAATTGTCGCGGCATTCGGCTGGCTTCAGGCCAGATTGTATTATCGTCAAAATCCGCATGCACCAGGTCATCGAAAGAATTTCTCAGGTTCAGTTCAGACAGGTCATAACTTCTCAAATCGACCTTGAACGGCTCGCTTGAATCGGGATTGTATCGGGGTAGCATCGTCAACTTGCTGCTTCTCCATACGGAACTGTCCTCTCCTTCCCCGCCATAACCGGTTAAGTAAATAGCACCTACCTTGTAATCGCCAAAAAAGAACCTAACCTGCTTATCCCTGCGCGCATAGTAGCAATATCCTTTTCTCCCGTCGATATCCTTATACAGGATACCATCCGCGTACTTGCACGGCTGGCCGACAACTGTCTCCTTCGGCTCACCTGCCACCGCAAGTATCTCATCGAGCGAAGAACCCAATTTTATTTTGCCGCGATAGATATACCCTGCCGCAGGCCCCTCGAACCGCACCTCATCAACCTTGCTGCGGGCAATCACAATATGGACATCATTGGAGTATTCCGCAATATACACAGAAGGGAGTTTGTCTTTTATGAAGGTTTGGCCGCCCCAAACGTAACGTTGCGGCTCACCAAAAATCCGGATAACGTCGTCGAGGGTCGAGCTGCCGATATTCAGCCGGGCAACTTTATCGTTGATGTCCAATTGATTCTGCGAGACAGCGGTGACGGTTGACAATAGAACGACAGCGAACGCTGAAACAGCAAATATGGACGTTCTCATATTTTGCACTCTTTCAGTTAATCATAACCGAAGTTACCACTTTTCGGTTCGGAACGGCCAGGCGGGCAAACCTTCTTTGTTGGATAAATTCGGCTCGGCCTCCTGGTTCCACGCAAACCTTACGGCGACAGGCGCCGCGACCTCCTCGCTGGAAACCAGAACCGTCTCGCCGTCAATTTCCGCCTTGGCCTTGACGAACTTCTTGTCCGCGCCGGCAATCTCAAACCAGGTTAAGGGCTTGCCGTTTCTTGAGACAAGACCCGTTCCGATATGGTCAAACTTCAGCCGAATCTTATTGCCCTCAATGGACTTTGACTTATAGACAGGCCCTGAATACTCGACGTTCTTGCCGTAGTCCTTCGCCAGCGCCCAAAGTGCGAGCCGCTTGCCCACGTCCTGCTTGTTGCGGGGATGAATATCGGCAACGTTGCCGATATCCACGATTACCGCCATTCCGGCATGTGGGACGGCGCCGAGTATGGCTGCCTGTGCCTCCCAGACCTCCGGCAGCATAGTCGGCGAAACCTGCGCCTGATAACGAAACGGCGCAAGGCCGACAAAGTAAAACGGAAACTCCCCTTCATTCCAGACCTTTCGCCAGCCCTTAATCAGCCCTTTCATTTTGTCGTGGTAGAGCATCGCCGGGCCGCGCTGCTCATAGATATGCGCCTCGCCCTGATACCATATCGCCCCCTTTATCGCAAACGGGACAATCGGGTGTATCATCGCATTGTACAGCACGGTCGGCTCGGTCGGGTGCGCCGGCTTGACTAACGGATGGCTCGGCCATCTCGGAAACATCGGAATCTCGGTCTTCTTGTCCAAAGCCGTTTTTGTCTCGGCTTTCCATTTTTCTAAACGGGCAATATCGCCCGGAAGCTGACTTCTGAATTGCGCATCGGCCTTTTCGACCTGTTCGGTGATAAACTTCAGCGACGGCTCAAAGGTAAATCCCACCGGCGGCGTCCACGGCTCGATTCGCGTCCCGCCCCACGATGCATTTATCAGCCCGACGGGGACATTGAGCTGCTTGTGAAGCTCCCGCCCGAAGAAATATCCGACGCCCGAAAAACCCTTGACCGTATCGGGCCTGCACGGCTTCCACTCCGCTTCCACATCCGGCATCGGCTGGCCCGCCTGCGAATGCGATATTTGAAACAATCTGATTTGGGGATAGTTCGCCGCCGCAACTTCCTGCGGGCCGTCTGCGGAGCTCTCGACATTCCATTCCATATTCGATTGTCCCGAGCACAGCCAGACCTCGCCGACGAGAACATCGGACAAACTCACCTTGTTGCTTGCTGTAACGGTCATCTCATAAGGTCCTCCAGCCGGCATCGCTGGCAAAGTTACCCTCCACTCGCCGTTCGCATCTGCGGTCGTGGATTTCTCGTTCTCGCTGATTTTGACCGTGACCTTTTCGCCGGCATCCGCCCAGCCCCATACCTGGATTGGCGCCTGCTGCTGCAACACCATTTTAGCGCCAAAAACCCTCGGCAGACGTACACTGGCGGCGGCAGTCGAGAATATAGATAAGGCAACTATCGACAACGCCGGATACAACAACATTCGCAGGACTTTCGATGGTCTCATCTTTCTTACTCCTTTTCTTTAATTAGTTCAGGGCTATATTACACCCTCTGTTTGTTAATAGACGAGGCGCTTCTTGAGGCGTTTTACCGCTAAAAAGCCGACAACCAGAATAAATACAATAACGTACAGCAAGTCAAGCAAAAGCTTTGGCTGATAAGCGGTCGTGCAGGCCGCACGGACAAGCCGTACCGCGTGCGTCAGCGGAACAATCTCGGCTATGGGCCTCACGATGCGAGGCAAATTGGAAATCGGAAAGACAACGCCCGAAAAGAAAAACATCGGCGACAAAAAACCCGTAAAATAAAAGTTGAACTGGTTAATCGTCTTGACGAACGATGTCACTAAGAGAGATAACGAGCTGAACATCAGCCCGGTGACAAGACCCACAAACGGGGCAAGCAGGGCGCTCGGCAAATGGATAATCCTGAACCCTGCCAGGATGCACAGAACGGCAAACGAAAAGAAGAAACCCTTGGTCCCCGCCCAGATTATTTCACCGACAATCAGGTTATTGACCGTAATCGGCGCAGCTAACATTCCGTCATAGACCTTCTCAAATTCCAGCCGAATGAATGTGCCGAAACTGCACTCAAATGCGGATGTGAACATCGCGGTTGTAACAAGTAACCCCGTGCCAAGAAACTCGATATACGCAAGACCTTCCATCGATTGGGTGATGTACTTGCCCAGTCCAAGTCCGATGCCCGCCAGAAACAGCAGCGGCTCCAAAAACGGCGGCAGGCCGTTGCTGAAAATGTTCTTCGTATAGACCCGCATATGCCGGTACCATACGCTAAACAGTCGCCACAAAATCGGCGGATACCTGTATGTGTCACTGCCTTTCATTCAATGCCCTGCCAGTCGCCCTTAAAAACACATCCTCAAGATTGGTCTGCCTCAGGTAATAATGAATGTCGTGAAACTGGTTCGCCAGATTTTTCAGCCGTTCAATATCATCGCAATATAATCGCATAGTTTCCTGGGAGCGGTCCATTCTGACGGTCTGCATAAGGCAGCTTGTCTCAAGCTCCTTCGACAACCCCGCGCCGGCAACCTCAAGCACGTATTTTTCAATATTATGCTCGAGAAGGTTGCGGGGACTATCCTTCATCACCTTTCTTCCCTTATCCATAATCAGGACAGTATCGCAAATGGCAAAGGCCTCCTCCATATAGTGCGTGGTCAGCAGGATGGTTGTGCCGTGTTTTTTCAGTTGCCGCAATTTGTCCCAGATTAAATGCCGCACCTGCGGGTCAAGACCGGTTATGGGTTCATCGAGGATAAGCAACCTCGGATTATTCAATAGTGCCCTGGCGATAATGAGCCGGCGTTTCATTCCGCCTGAAAGCTCCTTGATATTGGCCTTGCGCTTCTCCGTTAGCTCGAAGAAATCAAGCAGGTAATTTATCCGGGCGTTGGCCGCCTTGGCGGCGAGCGCATAAAACTTTGCATAAATCCAGAGGTTCTGAAAGACATTAAGCTCATCGTCGAGATTATCTTCCTGCGGGACGACGCCGGAAAGGTACTTGATTGAAAGCTCATCGACCGCCGGGTCGTAGCCAAACACGTCTATCATGCCGTTGCAGGCCTTGTCGCGGATGCTCTTGCCGTAGAGCATCTTCATCATTGTTGTCTTGCCTGCGCCGTTGGGCCCAAGCAGACCGAAACAACTGTCGGCCTCGACCTCAAAACTCAGGTCGCAGACCGCCGCAACCTCCCCGAAACTCTTGCTGACATTTTTGACAGTGATTGCATTAGAGAACATACCGAAACCTTGACCGCTCCGGTCGAGGAAAACAGGTTTGAATCCACACCCCCGGCGCTCCGCCAACGGGACATAGCATTTCGCCTGACTACGAGCCGAGAATCAAAAACAGCAACCCGGCAACCACGGCTATCGGGCCGAGAATCTTGACTATCTTGCCATACTTGTCATGCCACGCATCCATCTCGCCCGGATTGGTCCACTTATCCAGCGACACAACCCGCCAGGCAACCAGCGACCCAATCGCGCCGCCTATTATTGCTATCAACGCAAATACATTATTCATTATCTCATCCTTTCCCTGATTTTCTACCCGGTTATTTCAGACCGAGGACATCCGCCATAGAGTACAGGCCGGGCTTTCGGCCGACAAGCCATTTTGCCGCGCGAATCGCTCCGCGCACAAAAGTGTCCCTGCTGTGCGCCGTATGCTCCAGCGTCACCGTCTCGCCGAGCGTTGAAAAGATTATCGAATGGACGCCGGTGATGTCGCCCGCGCGGACTGCGTGCACACCGATAGCGCCTTTGGCTCGCAGGGCGTCTTTGCCGCTCCTGCCAAAAGTAAGGCAATCGGGGAATTTCCTCCCCGTTGCCTTGCAGATGTTCTCTGCAAGTGTCAATGCTGAGCCGCTCGGCGCATCCTTCTTGAACCGATGGTGCTGCTCAATAATTTCGATATCATAGTCCTCACCCAGCATACCTGCCGCCTTACCCACCATCGCAAACAAGGCATTCATTCCGACGCTCATATTGGTTGCATACACAACGGCAATCTTCTTTGACGCGGCCTTTATCTTCTCTCGCTGTCCGTCGTTCAGCCCGGTCGTCCCCAACACCAGACCGGCCTTGTTCATAGTGCAGTAATCGATAGAGCCGTCAACTGCTTCAGGCATCGAAAAATCTATTACCACATCTGCGTCTGGAGGATAAGCATCGCTTACCTTGACGTTTATCGGCGCAGTCGAAGCAAGCAATCCCGCATCCTTGCCGAGGTCGCAATGCCCCGCCTTTTCGACAGCGCCTGTTATTTCAAGGCCGTCATCCTCAATCGCAAGGGCGATGATGCGTTTGCCCATCCTGCCCGCCGCGCCGTTGACTATTATTTTAGATTTCATCTCAATTACCCTTTCGCTGTGGCTGATTGGCCAGAGCAAGAATGATAACCGGTGTTTGGCCTGTTGACAAGAGCCAAGATTATTGCTTGATATACCTGCCCGGCAATGGTAAAAGAAGGCCGCTATGAGTCAGGCACAAAACCAATTACCACACCGACTGGAGGCATAATTATGGATAGAAGAACCTTCATCGCAACAGGTCTTGCAGCGGGTGCTGCGGCAGTATCAAAAGCAGCGGTAAAAGCAGAGGAAGCCCCATCAGCCAAAGGCAAATTCAAGCTCAAATATGCCCCCGGCTTCGGGATGTTTAAGAACCTCGCCGGCGATGACCACATTGACCAGATGAAGTTTATGGCCGATGAGGGCTTTACCGCTATGTTCGATAACGGCCTGCCGGACAAACCCAAAGAGCTTCAGGATAAAATCGTCAAAGAAGCCGAACGACTGGGGCTTGCAATCGGGCCTTTTGCTGCCTACGCCGAGTTCAAAAAACCCACCTTTGTCACACGCGATGAAGCGACTCGGGCGGCGATTCTTGAAAAAATCAAATCGGCTGTCGAAGTCGGTAAACGCCTCAACGTTAAATACGCCATCATTGCCCCGGGCACTTATGCAACAAATATGGAATGGGCCTACCAGACCGCTAATCTGGTCGAGAACCTCAAACACTGCGTAAAGGTCTGCGAACCGGCCGGCTTTGTCCTGCTAATCGAGCCGCTCAACAACTGGAATGACCATCCCGGTATGTTCCTTTCTAAAATCGCACAGGCCTACGAAATTTGCAAGGCCGTCAACAGCCCGTCCTGCAAGATAATCAACGATATCTACCATCAGCAGATTACCGAAGGCAACCTCATCCCGAACATTGATATGGCCTGGGACGAAATTGCAGCATTTCACATCGGCGATACCCCAGGCAGAAAAGAACCCACCACAGGCGAAATCAATTACAGAAACATCTTTAGACACATTCATACCAAGGGCTATAAGGGCGTTTTGTGTATGGAGCACGGAAATAGCAAGCCCGGCAAAGAAGGCGAAAAAGCCGTCATCGAGGCGTATCGCTCGTGCGATAACTTCTAATAACCTTAAATTGGTGAAGGACCTATGAAAAACGCAAGAAACAAAACCACAAATCAAATCTCCCGCAGAAACTTTCTTAAAACCTCCGCAGCCGGCCTGTCGGCTTTCCTGGCCGCATCGCCGCGAATCTACGCCGCCGGCTCTGATAAAATTCGCGCAGGACTCATCGGCTGCGGCGGGCGCGGCAGGCACGATACTACAAACCTCCTCAGAGCCGACGCAAACGTCGAAATCGTTGCGTTGGGCGATTTATTCAAGGAGCGCATCGGAGAAACTATCTCAAAATTGTCGCAGGCATTCCCCGGCAGAATAAACGTAACGCCGGATAAAATGTTTACGGGCTTAGACGCCTATAAGAAGGTGCTCGAATGTGACATTGATATGGTGATGCTCATCGAGACCCCGCACTTTCGCCCCGCGCATTTCAAGGCCGCAGTCGAGGCGGGCAAAAACATCTTTATGGAAAAACCCGTAGCTGTTGACCCCGCGGGCGTTCGCTCAGTTATGGAAACGGCTGATTTGGCCGACTCAAAAAACCTCAAGGTTGTTTGCGGGACACAAATGCGCCGCATCGCACACTTGGTCGCGGGTATCGAACGTATCCACAACGGCCAAATCGGCGATATTGTCGCAGGCCAGTGCGTCCGCGTCGGCGACGGCCTTATGGATTGGGGAGCCAAAGAACGCAAAGCAGAATGGTCGGATATGGAATGGCAGATTCGCAGGTGGCTGTTTGTCGCCTGGCTGTCGGGCGACTTTATTGTCGAGCAGCACGTCCACAATATAGACATAATGAACTGGGTTTTGAACGCCCATCCGGTCAAGTGCCTTGGCGTCGGCGGTCGGCAGGTCCGCACGGCCCCCCAGTATGGCAACGTCTATGACCACATGGCCGTAGAATATGAGTATCCCAATGGCGTGCGCGTTGCATATATGGGAGCGCAAATCGATGGCTGCACCGACCGCAACGACCAGCGAGTGCAGGGCACAAAAGGCAGCGCCTATCTCGACTTTGCCATCGCCAAAATCGATGGGCAGAACCCCTGGAAGTACGAAGCCGAATCACCCAACCCCGAAATAAAGCAGCACGCCGACCATCTCGCCGCAATCCGTGAAAACAAGCCCATCAACGAGGCCAAGCGCGTCGCGGAAAGCACGCTGACGACAATTATGGGCCGAATGAGCGCTTATACCGGAAGGGAACTCTCGTGGGATTGGGTAATGAAATCGTCAAAGCTGGATTTGACGCCTCCGAGCTATGAATTCGGCCCGGCCCCGGCCCTGGATGTCGCAATGCCAGGCAAAACGGCCCTTGTCTAAATTGTTAAGGAAAGGAAACACAATGAAAAACAAAAACAATAAACTCAATCGCAGGGACTTCATTAAGACATCCGCCGGTTTGTCACTGGCAGCAGTCGCATCGCAGCTTGGCGCCCGCGCCTATGCCGCAGGCGAAGAAAAAATTCGCGCTGGTCTTATCGGCTGCGGAGGCCGAGGGACCGATGCGGTTGATGACTGCTGCAACGCCAGCCGCGACGTAGAGCTTGTCGCAATGGGCGATTTGTTCGAAGACCACATAAAAAAATCAGGCGACAAGCTTGCGCCGAAATTAGGTGAGCGTTTCAAGGTCAAAAAGGAAATGACTTTTACCGGCTTCGACGCGTATAAGAAGGTCTGCGCGTGCGACCTTGATATGGTAATTATAACCAGCCCCCCGCACTTTCATCCCATACACCTCAAGGGCGCTATCGAGGCCGGCAAGCACGTTTTTATGGAAAAACCCGGAGCCGTTGACCCGGCCGGCGTGCGTTCCGTAATTGAATCGGCTGCTTTAGCTGAACAAAAAAAACTTGCCGTTGTCGTCGGAAGCCAGCGGCGACATCAGAAACATTATATTGAAATTATGAAGCGCGTCGCTGACGGCGCCATCGGAGAAATCCGCAGCGGACAGGTCTATTGGTGCGGCGGTGATATGATTGGCTACTGGACCTGGTATGAAAAAGGCAATATGACGAATATGCAGTGGCAGTGCAGAAGCTGGCCCTGGTTCACCTGGCTTTCAGGCGACCACGTCGTCGAACAGCACGTCCACAACCTCGATATTATGCACTGGGCGCTCGGCTCGCACCCCGTCAAGGCATTTGGTATGGGCGGCAGGGCGGTTCGCAAGGAAGGCAATATCTTCGACCACTTCGCGGCGGAATTCGAATTTGAGAACGGCGTGCGAATCGAAAGCTTGTGCCGGCAAATCAACGGGTGCAGCGACCGCGTCTCCGAGCGATTCGTGGGGACAAAAGGTGTCGCATACCTTGACGGCAGCACCGGCTATATCGAGGGACAAAATGCCTACAAATACGAAGGCGAAAATCCAAATCCATACGTAGTGGAGCACTTCGACCTGATAAAAAGCATCAAAGAAGGCAAGCCCCTCAATGAAGGCAAACGAATAGCAGAGAGCACCCTTTCCGGCGTAATGGCCAGAATGAGCGCATACACCGGCAGAGAGCTGTCCTGGGACTGGGCAATGAACGCATCAAAACTCAATCTGGCCCCGGACTACAACAATGCTGATTTGCTCGTTGAGCCGGTCGCTGTCCCCGGAAAAACGCAACTGATTTAGTCCTGATTTTAAATTGAGGTGACACAAATGAGGCCGAACAAGCTGATTGTCCCCTACGCCGTATTTATTGCGGCTGCCGCAGTGGTGCAAATTGCCGCAGCCGAACAAACTTTACAAAGTATAGAACGCTGGGGCTTTTTTGAACTGTCGTTAAATGGCCCCGCAAATGGCAATCCCTTTATCGACGTTAATCTGTCGGCGGAATTCACAAACGGCGAGAAGAAGATTGCAACGACCGGCTTCTACGATGGCGACGGTAAATACATCGTGCGTTTTATGCCCGCCGAGATGGGGACATATCAATACGTCACCAGGAGCGATGTTAAGGAACTTGACGGGCAAAAAGGGCAGTTTGAGTGTGTCAAACCTTCGGCGGGCAACCACGGGCCAGTCGGCGTCAAAGATACATATCACTTTGCCTACGCCGATGGTACGCCTTATTATCAGTTCGGCACGACCTGCTACGCCTGGATTCATCAGACAGAGGACTTGCAGCAGCAGACGCTGAAAACGCTGGCAACTGCGCCGTTCAACAAGATTCGTATGTGCGTCTTTCCCAAGAACTACGCCTACAATAAAAATGAACCCTCGCTGTTCGCCTTCGAGAAAAGTGCCGACGGTAAATTCGATTTTACCCGCTTTAATCCTGCGTTTTTTTATCATCTTGAGCGGCGCGTCAAAGATTTGATGGACCTGGGCATAGAGGCAGACCTTATTCTGTTTCATCCCTACGACGAAGGAAGATGGGGCTTTGACAGGATGGACCCGGCAAGCGACAGGCGGTATCTGCGATATATCGTTGCGCGATTGAGCGCCTTTCGCAACGTCTGGTGGTCGATGGCAAACGAGTATGACTTTATGGGCAAGAAAAAGCCGGCTGACTGGGACGACTTCTTCCAGATTGTCCAGCAGTCAGACCCGTATAATCATTTCCGCGGCGTCCACAACGGCAGCAAATGGTACGACCACACAAAGCCCTGGGTGACGCACGCGAGCATTCAAAGCGGGGACCTCCAAGATGCAAAAGAATGGCGAAAGCGATATAAAAAGCCCGTCATAGACGATGAATGTATGTATGAAGGCAATATCCCGGAGCCGTGGGGCAACCTTATGGCGCAGGAACTTGTGCATCGCTTCTGGCTGGGGACGGTTGTCGGCTGTTACGTCGGGCACGGCGAGACGTATCTCGACCCCAACGATGTCCTCTGGTGGTCAAAGGGCGGCGTCCTCCACGGCGAAAGCCCGGCAAGAATTGCGTTTTTGAGAAAGCTCGTCGAGGAAGGCCCGCCCGTCGGACTATCACCGATTGAGGGTTCCTGGGAATGGGATGTTTACGCGGGCGGCAGGAAGGGGACGGATTATTATCTGTGCTATTTCGGAGTGCACCAGCCAAAAAAGGCAACGGTGCCATTGCCCTCCACGGGTGAATACAAGGTTGAAATCATCGACACCTGGAATATGACTATTACACCTGTTGAAGGGACATTCACTGGCAAGAAACCAATCCCCCTGCCCGGCAAGCCCTACCTGGCGCTGCGAATCCAAAAGATAACAGAGTGATTCGGAAAAAAATCGATGTTCAAGCAGATTGTCGGGTTTCTGGTTGTTGGCGTGTTGAGTACGGCATCGGCCGTCGAATTGAAAAGTCCGGATGGCAAAGTTGTTGCGACGCTGATTGTCGATAACGGACGACTTGCCTGCACGTTGACGCGAGCAGGCACAACGGTGCTTGATAAATCTGAAATGGGAATAACAATTGACGGCGTTGACCTCGGGAAAAACGCGGCGATTGGCGAGCCGAAGTTCGGGACCATCAACGAAAAATACCCCTGGTACGGCGTAAAATCGGAGGCCACAAATCACTGCAATACGGCAGACATCCCGATTAAGAGCGGCGGGCTTGACTGGACGCTTGAAGCGCGGACGTACGACGACGGCTTCGCGTATCGCTATATTGTCTCCGGCGAAGGCAAACGAACCATCAACGGCGAAGCGACAAGCTGGCGATTGCCCCCCGGCTGCCAAATCTGGTATCAGACAAACATAGTCAACTATGAGGGGATATTCCGCAGAGGAAAACCTGCCGACCTAAAGCAAATAGGGCTGCCGGTGACAATTGAACTTCCTGACGGCACTTTTACAGCCATAACGGAAGGGGCAGTGTTTGACTACAGCGGTATGACGTTGAGAACAACGGGGGAAAACACCCTGCACGGGTTTTTCGAAGATGACCCGAACGGCTTCCAAATCGAAGGCCAGATTCACTCACCCTGGCGAATCACGATGACCGGGCCTGACTTAAATGCCCTTGTCAATTGCGATATCATCCACAACGTCTGCCCGGCGCCCGATGAAAAACTGTTCCCGCAGGGGATAAAAACCGAGTGGATTAAACCCGGCAGGGCGATCTGGCACTGGTGGTCGGGGACTATGGGTGATTTCAACGGCGTCTCGTTTGAAAAACAGAAATGGTGGGCTGATAAGGCCTCCGAGATGGGTATGGAGTATATTCTCGTGGATGCCGGCTGGGAACTGATGTTCGGTAAGGACGGCCGCGACAAATGGGCGACGCTCAGGGAGCTGTGCGACTATGCAGGCAAGAAGAACGTCCGTATCTGGGTCTGGAAAAGATGGGCCGCCGGAAGAATGGAGGGCGCTGCGGCAATCGGCATCGACAAGCCCGGCGCCAGACGCGACTTCTTTGAGCAATGCCGGAAAGCAGGTGCAGCAGGCGTTAAAATCGACTTTATGGATTCAGAATCAAAAGACCGAATCGACTTTTACACCAATACCCTCAAAGACGCCGCCGAGTTCAAGCTGATGATTAACTTTCACGGTGCGAATAAGCCCACCGGCGAGTCGCGGACATTCCCCAATGAGATGACCCGCGAGGGGATACGGGGTCTCGAATACAATAAATGGGACAAATTGCCGCCGGATTATTATGCTGCCCTGCCTTTTGTACGCTTGCTGGCAGGTCACGGCGATTTTACGCCCTGCACGTTCGACCCGAATATGCTCAAGGGGACGACCGTCACCCTGCAACTGGCAACGGCAATTGTCTATACCTCCCCTGTGATGCACTGGGCCGATAGGCCCGAACTTTACGAGGCAAGCTCGGCTTTTGAGGTGATGAAACAAATCCCTTCCATCTGGGATGAAACGCTGGTACTGCCCGGCTGCAGAATCGGCGAGCTCGCAGCGTTTGCCAGACGCAGGGGCAACAACTGGTTTATCGGTGTCATCAACGGCTCCACCCAAAAACGCAAATATGAATTAGGCCTGTCCTTCCTCGATGATGGAACTTATAACGCAACCATCGTCAGCGACAAAATCGGCAACCCCGCTGAAATGACCGTCGAGAAAAACAATTTCAACCGCAAGCAAAAGGTGACCATCGAAATGGACGCTGCCGGCGGTTTCGTCGCCTATATTTATAGATAAGATGACCCAAAACGATACCCCCGTTATTTGTATCAGGCCGGTATAATGTCCGTTGCAATTCCCAAAATAATCTAAATCGGTTATTGCATTCTTGCGATTTATCTGATAAAATCCAGCGTTTTGGATAACTTGGAGAATTGATATGAAGAAGGATATACATCCTAAATACGACAAGGTCGTAGTTCACTGCGGCTGCGGCAGCACTTTTGAGACCCGCAGCACGGCAAATGCTATCCATGCCGAAATCTGCTCTGCCTGCCACCCCTTCTATACGGGTAAGCAAAAATACGTCGATACGGCCGGCCGAGTCGAACGCTTCCAGAAAAAATACGGCTCGGATTACTTCAAAAAACAACAGAAAAAGTAGCTTGCTTACAGATTACAAAGGGCTCCCTTTTTGTCGTTTCGGTGCAAAATCGGAGCCCTTGTTATTTGCCGTTCGCAAAGTGAATAGAAAGCTGGTCAACTATTATGACTGAATCGAAAAGTCCGCTGCTGACAAAACTTGACGAAATCGAGGCGCGATTCGCACAGTTGGAATCGCAAATCGCCGACCCCGCAGCTGCTCGCGACTCCACCCGGCTGGTTTCGCTCTCGAAAGAAAAAGGCAAGCTCAAAGCGCTTGTCGCAAAATACCGCGAGTACAAAAAAGCCACAGTCGAGGCCGAGCAGGCCGAACATATAATAAAAAGCGAATCCGCCGAGGCGGACCTCAAAGAGCTTGCAAAAGAAGAGCTGCAACATTTGCAGGCCCAAACGGCCAAACTCCTTGAGGAGCTCCAGAATAAGCTGGTCACGGCGGATGACGACTCAGTCGGCTCGGTCATAATGGAAATCCGCGCAGGCACCGGAGGCGAAGAAGCAGCTCTTTTCGCACGAGACCTCTACAATATGTACACAAAATACGCCGCCTACCAGGGCTGGAAAGTCGAGGACCTCAACTTTAGCTCCACCGATATGGGCGGCTTTCGTGAAATCATCTTTGGTATCAAAGGCGAGGGCGTCTGGTCGCACCTCGGCTATGAAAGCGGCGGTCACCGCGTCCAAAGAGTCCCTGTAACCGAAGCGCAGGGGCGAATCCACACATCAGCCGCAACAGTCGCGGTCCTGCCTGAACCGGAGGAAGTCGATATCAACATAAACCCCGAAGACGTCATCGAACAGGCCTGCAGGGCAAGCGGCCCCGGAGGACAAAAAGTAAATAAGACAAGCAGCGCCATTCGACTCGAACACGTCCCCACAGGCATCACAGTCCGCATGCAGGAGGAAAAAAGCCAGCATAAAAACCGGGCAAAGGCCTGGCGAATACTGCGAACCCGGCTCTACGAGTTCTACCAGAGCAAAAAAACAGCCGAACGCGATGCAAAACGCAAAACGATGATTGGCTCCGGCGACCGCAGCGAAAAAATCAGGACGTACAACTTCCCACAGAACCGTATCACCGACCATCGAATCAACCTTTCTCTTTATACCCTCGACAGAATTCTGGCCGGAAACCTGTCGGAACTCATTGCTGCACTGAAGGAATACGACAGGCAGCAACGACTCAAAAATCTCTGATAGATCCAAGACCCAAGACCAAAGACCAAAGATAAAGGAGAAAGCAAATGGCAAGGGACTTCAAAAACATCAAGGCGTGGAAATTCGCCGATGACTTAACCATATCGGTATATTCTCATACCAAGTCATTTCCCAGAGAAGAATTGTATGGCATTACATCACAGTTGCGACGAGCCGTAATGTCTGTGCCGACCAATATCGCTGAAGGTGCAGGCAGGGAACACAAAAGAGAGTACCTTAATTTTCTGTACATAGCCCGGGGCTCGCTGGCGGAAGTTGAATACCTCCTGCATCTTGCAGAACGTCTTGGATACCTCAAGCAAACTAACTATCAGAAGGCAGAGGCGATGCGAACCGAAGCAGCCAAGACATTGCATGGCCTTATAAATTCGGTGAAACAAGAAACCCAAGACAGTGCAAATATGCCATAATACTTGTTCTGGTGTCTGTGGTCTTAGGTCTGGTGTCTGGGGTCTGAAATGATAATTGTAGTTACAGGAATAGTTGGGCTTGACAAGAAAAGCTACCTCGAAAGGGTATGCCGATTCGCCGCAGAGCACGGCAGGGAAGTGCTTCTGTGCAACGTCGGCGATATGATGTATGCAGAAGCGCCCGACGTCGCACCCGGCAAGATACTCGATATACCGATTAAACGCCTGCACGGCCTGCGCCGAAGTGCCTTTAAGGACATCATCGCAAAAGCAAAAAAAACGCCGAATCTGATTGTCAATACCCACGCTACCTTTCGCTGGCGGCACGGGCTTTTTCCCGCGGTTGACTTCGACCAGATGCGCCAGCTTGATGCCGATATGTATATATGTCTCATTGACGGAGTTGCCGCACTGCACAATCGACTCCTTGCCGAGCATTCCAGCGAACATTCCCTCAAGGACCTCATTGTCTGGCGCGAAGAGGAAATCATCTCCACCGAAATGCTCTGCAAAGGCATCGACGATAAAACCCCCTTCTACTGCCTTGCACGCGGCGCCGACGAAGAGACAATCGAGACGTTCTACCGTCTGCTCTTTGAACCGCAAATCAAACGAGCGTATTTGAGTTTCCCTATGACTGCTGTAGTCGATATGCCGGAAGTAAAAAAGGAAATCAATTCCTTTCGCAAGACAATAAAACAACACTTTACCTGTTTTGACCCGGGCGATTTGGAGGAGGCGCACCTGCCCCGCTATGCCCTGCACGCCGCGGAGAACGGCCGGGATTATCTCGAAGTAACCGCCGCCGGCGAACAAGTGCGATTGAATCTCGACCAGATTCGACAAATCGAACGCGACATCTACAGCCAAACCTACGCCCGCGACTTTATGCTCATCGACCAGGCCGAAATGATTATCAGTTTCATCCCAACCGCCGCCGATGGACGTGCAGCCATCTCCAGCGGCGTCGAACGCGAACTGCAGCACGCACACGAGGCAGCTAAAGATGTCTATGTCGTTTGGCCCGCCAGACAAACACCCTCGGTCTTCATTACCCAAACCGCAACAAAGGTCTTCGCCGACATTGACAGCACTCTCGAATTCTTCAAAAAGAAAAAATACATAAAATCCGTCTGAAATGAACGACTTTCCCGCAAATGTTCTTGTTATTGCACTGGTAATTATAAATCTCACCGTCGGAATCGGTCTTGCTGTGCCTTTGGCAAAACAAATGCGAATAGTTACCGGCAGTCAAAAAAGCGTCTTTCGCTACTTTGCGATACTGCTCGGCCTGTATTTTTTCGAGTGCGTTGCGTTTGCCTTCGGAATGTGCACGCAGGTATTCACAATCGCATTATCTTTTGTGTGGGGGGCTTTATTCGGTCTGTGGCTAAAAGGTCTTGCGCCAAAAAGAAACATAATCAAACAAATACTGTTTGTCTCGCTGTACGGCTGTCTGCCAACAGTTTCCTTTGCCGCCGTATTGTTCACCGTTTGGGTGATTGCCGGTAACGGACTCTTGAACGTCGAGCAGGCATACCAGTTCGGCATCCCCGATTTTGTCCCCTGGCCTCTCAACACAATTCTCGGCTTCTCCATTGCCCTCGCCGCAGGAACAACTATACTAAAAACAGTCGTTTCTACGGGTATGACATGGATAGTGATTTCAGGCCATAATCCTTGACAAGATAACTGCCTGTGATTTATTCTGTACTTATTGTAATTTAACGAGGGAACCTTTATGAGACAAATTAAAATTATCGTGGAAAAACACTCGGACGGTTATGTCGCCTACCCTCTGGGACTAAAGGGTGTCGTGGTGGGCGAAGGTGATACCTATGAAGAGGCACTGTCTGATGTAAAATCCGCCATTTGCTTTCACGTCGAAACCTTTGGAAAAGAAGTCCTCGAGGCAGAGCCGCCCGTTATCGAGGCATTCGTCGCTGAAACAGGAGTAGAGGTCTGATGCCGAAGTTCCCCGTGGATGCACCGAGGAAAAAGGTCGTTAGGGCCTTGGAGGCCCTCGGATTCAAAATAGTCCGCGAAAAAGAGCACGTCTCTATGGCTCGACAGAATCCCGACGGTACAACAACTCCTCTGACAATGCCCAACCATCCCAGGATAAAATCATCTACCCTGCGTACTATTTGCACACAATCTGGAATCACACGAGATGAGTTTATACAGGCATACGGCAAGGCGTAAGCCCTGCCGCATAGCACATTTTGAACAGTCCGGGGAATCTTGCTCGTCTTGAAAGTGTAGGCAGTGCCGGCATCTGTTCGCAATAGGACAAGAGAGAAATGACAATCGAAAACGAAAAACAGTTGGCCTTTATTATCGACCATACGCTGTTAAAGCCGGAGGCAACCAGTGAGCAGATAAAACAGCTCTGTGTTGAAGCAAAGCAATACGGTTTCTGCGCGGTGTCAATTAATCCCCGATGGATACTGTTGGCCGCCGATTTGCTGCACGGCTCAAAAGTCGCCGTTGGAGGAGTCGTGTCGCTGCCTTTCGGCGCGGACTTCACGAAAATAAAAGTTGCACAGGCCAAAGAGGCGATTCTTTCCGGCGCAGACGAAATTGATATGGTCGCCGACCTCGCCGCCATTATCGAGGGCGACGAAAAATATCTCGCACACCAGCTTCACGCCGTCCGAAAGGTCTGTCACTCGATGAGGCCTGAAGTGCCGCTGAAGGTGATAATCGAATCAGCCGCCTTGACGCGCGAACAAAAGATTTTCGCTTGTCAAACAGCCGACAAAGTTGGTGTCGATTTTGTAAAAACCAGCACAGGGTTGCACCTGGCTGGCGGGGCAACAATCGAAGATGTGAAACTAATGAAAGAATATGCCCCGCACTGCAAAGTCAAAGCGGCAGGCGGTATCCGGACCGCCAAACAAGCCCTCGATTTCCTCGCCGCAGGCGCAGACCGCATCGGCACATCATCGGGCATACAAATCATCGAGCAATTTAAAGCCGGGCAAATACAATGACCACCGCCACACTCCCAGTCAGGCATAAGACGCTGCCTTGTCGGCTGCACTGCCGCAAAGTAAGTGCCGACATCAATCTCGCATCCATCAGCGAGACCTTCTCGTATCTGCCTGATGCAACCATTATTGGCGGCAATCCCGCCAAAGCAAATGCCGATGGATTCAGCTACTGGGCCGCAAAACCAAAAGAGATATTCGAATTCCAGGCGAAAGAAATTAAACCGTTTGAAAAACTGCAAAGAACACTCCTCAGATACCGACTCAGAGAAAACCTGCAAACCGATTTGCCTAAGGGGATTTTTACCGGCGGCTGGATGGGCCTCTTCGGGTACGAGCTTGGCGGATATATTGAGCGACTACCCGAACCGCCATTCAATGATTTAAAAATGCCGTTGATTCGACTGTGCTTTTACGACTGCCTTGTCGCTTATGACCATTCGAAAAACAACTTCTGGCTCATCGCACTGGAATTATCCGATGACATCGAGACCTGCGAAGAAAAATTGGCCTGGTTGGAGAATTTGCTGCTAAAGGCACGGGATGTCGCCGTCACACAGCCGACGCCCGCCGACCTCGACAATATCGACTTTTTAAAAATCCGCTCCAATATGTGCCGCAACTATTACTTCAAGGCATTCGAGAAAATTAAACGCCACATCTACGACGGCGACGTCTATCAGATAAACTTTTCCCAGCGGTTCAATTGCGATTTCAACGCCCGCCCAATTGACCTATTCCACTGGCAAAATCAATACAACCCAAGTCCTTATTCCGCATACATCGACGCGGGCGATTTACAAATCGTAAGCGCATCACCTGAAATGTTCGTCACAATCAATCAAGGCGCCATCAGCACAAAACCCATCAAAGGCACTCGCAGACGAATCGAAGAAACCTCGCAGGCCGCAAAGCAAACCAACGCAGAGAATCTCAAAGAGCTTCTCAATAGCGAAAAAGAACAGGCAGAGCTGAATATGATTATCGACCTCGAACGAAACGACATCGCGCGAATCTCAGTTCCCGGCACAAGATGCGTCTCACAGCCCAGGACCATCGAAACATATCCTACCGTCTTCCACGCAGTCGCAACCATCTCCGGCGAGCTTCGAGACACCGTCACGTTTTGCGATATCCTCAAGGCGATGTTCCCCGGCGGCTCAATCACAGGCGCACCAAAAATACGCTCAATGCAAATCATCAGCCAGACCGAGCCGACCGCAAGAGGCGTCTATACAGGCAGTATCGGCTTTGTAGGCCTTGATGGAAACGTTTCCTTGAATATCACAATACGCACTATTATCATCAAAGACAAAATGGCTTACGCCCAGACGGGCGGCGGCATCGTCGCCGATTCCGACCCGCAAGCCGAATACGACGAAACCTTAATTAAAGCAAGAGCGCTCCTCGCCGGTATCGACGCCGTAAAACAGAAAACGCCAAACAATGACTGAAAAAGTGTTTTTCAATAATAAGCTTGTGGATAGCACAGATGCCGCCATACCAGTCGCAGACGCCGGCTTTCTTTATGGCGCGGGGCTGTTCGAGACAATGCGAAGTTACAATGGTGTTGTCTTTCGACTTGATGACCACCTCAACAGATTATTTGCCAGCGCAAAAGCCCTGTCTATCGAGCACGACTATAGCAAGGAATACCTCAAGGATGCTGTCAGTGAGGTTCTTGAAGCAAACAAACTCGCTGACGCCCGCATTCGTCTGACTTTGTCTGCCGGGACAATGTCGCATTCACAAGATAAACACAAAGCAACTTTGCTCATCACCGCTACGAACCTCCAGCCCTATCCGCCCGAATACTACAACAAAGGAGTGCTTGTCATTCTTTGCCCATCCCGCCAAAATGTTACCGACCCAACCTGCGGGCACAAGACAACAAGCTATCTGCCGCGTATGCTTGCACTCAAGCAGGCCCACGAAAAAAAGGCGGCAGAGGCGCTGTGGTTCACAACCGATGGCCGACTGGCCGAGGGCTGCATCAGCAATGTCTTTATCGTCAAGGATTCAACGCTTTACACCCCCGCAGTAAATACTCCTGTCCTGCCCGGCATCGCCAGGAAAACCGTCTGTGAAATCGCACGCAATCATAACATCGCCCTTATTGAAAAGGACCTCTCGATTGACGATTTGCTTTCCGCCGACGAGGTCTTCCTGACCAACGTCATTATGCAGGTTATGCCCGTCATGGCCGTCGAAAAACACATCGTAGGCCGCGGTAAACCCGGCGAACTAACTAAAAAAATTGCCGATATTTATGACCAATTCGTGAAAGAAAGCTGTCAAAACAAATGAAAATAAGTCAAATCGCACAACAAATCGACCAAATCGTGCCGCTAAAACTCGCTCAGGACTGGGACAACGTCGGCCTGCTTCTCGGCGACCCGAAGCGCGATGCAAAAAGAATTCTGCTTACAGTTGATGTCACACGCGACGTCATCGCAGAAGCAAACCGGCTGAAAACCGACCTCATTGTAAGCTACCACCCCGTAATCTGGGACGGCCTGAAAAAAATCACGGCACAAGGCCCAACGAGCGCTGTTTATGAGCTGATGCGCCGCGGCATCGCCGTCTTCTCGATTCACACCGCCCTCGATGCCCTTTCAGGCGGCGTCAACGACGGCCTTGCGGAAATCGTCGGCATCAAAGACGCCAAACCAATCGGCGATTACGTTAATCCCCCTGCAGGCGACAATTATAAACTTGTCGTCTTCGTCCCCGTCGAATCCGCTGCAAAAGTCGCCAACGCCCTCTTCGCCGCAGGAGCAGGCCATATCGGCAATTACAGCCATTGCTCCTTTGCCGCCAAAGGCGAAGGCAACTTCCTGCCCCTTGAAGGCGCCAAACCTGCCATCGGCAAAAAAGGCAAGCTCGAAAAGGTGGCGGAGATGCGCCTTGAAACGGTTGTCCCCGCTGACAAAGTCGCCGGCGTTGTTGCCGCAATGCTGAAAGCGCACCCTTACGAGACGCCCGCCTTCGACGTATTCAAACTGTATAACAACCGGAACAAGTTCGGCTTAGGCCGGCTCGGCTTATTGGAAAAGCCCACCCGGCTTGCTGAAATCATAAAACGGCTCAAAAGCCGTACCGGCGCAAAGGCCCTCGGCGTCATCGGCCCTGAAAAACGAATCATTAAGCTCGCCGCCGTCTGTGCCGGCTCCTGTGGCGCACTTCTCAATCAGGTTATTGCGCAGAACGCTGACCTCTACGTCACCGGCGAGCTCAAGCACCACCAGGCACTCGCCGCTCAGGAGGCGGGATTAACCTGCCTGTGCCTTTCGCACACCGTATCCGAGCGATTCATCCTCAAAAAGTTCGCCAAACAGTTGCAAAAACGCCTCCCATCCGTCACAATAAAGGTTAGCAAACAAGATGCAGACCCGTTTAGATGGATGGAATTATGACAGAAGAAAAACAGGCCGCCTCTGATAACGAAGCGCCCGAAGAAATAAACGCAGAAGAAAAAGAGCAAACCGTTGTTGAGAACGAGCAGCCGGCGGACGCTTTGGATGAGCCCGTGGAAAACGCAGAAGATATGGCCGGCCCCGCGCCCGAATCACCTGACTTTCAGCCGACCGTCGAGTCGGTAGTCGAGGCCGTTTTATTTGCCAGCGATGAATCGCTCTCCGCCTCCCGGCTTGCCGATATCGTGGGCACAAGTGTCAGAGAAGTCCGCAAGCACGTTGAAACGCTCAACGAAAAATACAAGGCCGGCAACAACGCCTTTCGCATCGAAGAAATTGCGGGCGGATACCAGATGCTTACCCTCAGCCCCTACAACCACTGGCTGCAAAAACTCCTTCGCGCACGCGAAGAAGGCAAGCTCAGCCAGGCCTCGATGGAAACACTTGCCATTATCGCTTACAAGCAGCCCGTTATCCGCGCCGACATTGAAGCCATCCGCGGCGTACAGGTAGGCGAAGTCATCCGAAACCTGATGTACAAAGGCCTTGTTAAAATCGTCGGCCGCGCCGAAGTCCTCGGCAGACCGATGCTCTATGGCACTACCAAAAAATTCCTCGAAGTTTTCGGCCTCAACTCCCTCAAAGACCTCCCTAAAGCCGAAGAACTCAAAAAACCGGAATAAGCGCGGTGCTCTATGTGCATCAAAACTTGCCTGGGTGTTTGCAAAACTTAGCCCATTCCTTCGCCGCCTGCAACTGACCCCGGTTGTGCTCCTGTCATTTGCACTGCCCGCTCCATTTCAGCAATCCTCTTTACTGCCTTAAGCCCGTTGTAAATGCAGTACAGCGCGAAAACGTGAAAGGCAATGCTCAGAACATCCCCCGCCAGCAGGAATATCAGTCCGTCTAATCCGTACAGAACCATCCCGACGATAAACGCCCAATTGTATCTTTTTCTTGCGAACACGCCGAACAGAACAAAAATCCCGGCAACAATAATGTCCAGAACAAATGCCGTCGCCTTACCAGCAGCACCGATATGCTCGGCTATGACCAGCCCCAGACCATCAATCACCTGCGTTATCCCAAGCCCGACGATAAATCCCCACGAGCTTCCGCTAAGAAGCGCCGCCGAGTTAACAATTGACAATCCTGCAATCCAGTAAAACCAGCTCGCTCCGCCCTTGAACTGGCTTTCGACCTTCAGCATCTCCTCAACTGCTTTCCTTTCGCCTTCCTGCATTTTCGCTTCTCCCGACTTGTTGTTTCTAACCTGTTTAAGCTTCCCAAGCAAATCACATAACGCCTTCAACCAAATGACGCTCGCCTTTATAAGGATTCTTTACCGGGCAATCCAGAAAAATCTCCGCCGAACACTTTCTTTGACTGTAAAGAAAGAATCGCCAATCGGCCGAAATACCTTATATTGCTGCGCATATTGTGCGCCGCTATATTGGAGTGACGTATGAAAAAAACGATTCTGTTATCAGTGATACTGCTGATTGTCATCATAGTTGTCACCGGCTGTCAAAAACAACGTATGCGGGGTGTCGTAATAAAGCCGGATTACGACAAGCCCCTCTTCCCCGGACAACTTGCCCTTCGCAAAATCACCGACCCGGCCCAAATCCCCGACTTCACCATCGCCTGCCGGGACATCGCAGGTCTCCATCAAGCCATCGACTACAGTTTAAGCTACCTCAACAAGCCCTCAAGCCGGCGGTTTTACCCATACGCGGACATAACGCACGAGCGAGCTGTTGATTCGCTGAAATCCTTTAAGCAACTGTTAGATTCCGGTATGCCCGCAGAACAGCTCAATGACGTCATCCGCCGCGACTTCGATGTCTATAAATCAGTCGGCTGCGATGATATGGGCACGGTGCTTTTTACCGGCTACTATACACCGATATTTGACGGCTCACCCGTGCGGACCGACCGATTTCAGAATCCCCTCTACCGTCAGCCGGACGACCTCGTTAAAGGCGACGAAGGCCAAATTTTAGGCAGACGCATCGCCGATGGCCAGGTGACGCCTTACCCGACTCGCGCCGATATCGAAAACTCCCCTGATAGCTACGGATTGATAGGCAATGAGCTTATCTGGCTGTCAGATCCCTTCGAGGTCTATATCGCCCACGTACAGGGCTCTGCCAAAATCAAATTGCCCGATGGCCGGCTTGTCACCATCGGCTACGCTGCAAACAACGGGCAGGAATATCACAGCATCGGCAAGCAATTAGTCGATGAAGGTAAAATCCCCGCCGACAAACTAAGCTTGGCCGCAATGATTGACTTCTTCAAGGCCAATAGCGCCCTCGTCCGCACTTATACCCAGTTGAATCCGCGCTTTGTATTCTTCCGCGAAGAACAAGGTCCCCCACGCGGCAGCTTGAATGAGCCCGTAACGCCTTACAGAACTATTGCCACCGATAAATCCATCTTCCCACGCGGCTGCCTGGCGTTTCTCGCCACAAAACTGCCGCGTGATATCGCAGGCGCACTTTCCATCAACCCATATACCGGATTTGCCCTCGACCAGGATACAGGAGGCGCTATCCGCGCCGCGGGCAGATGCGATGTTTATATGGGTGTTGGCGACTCCGCAGGACGACTCGCAGGCCAAACCTACCAGGAAGGCCGTCTCTATTACCTATTCCTCAAACCCGGATTCCAGTCACCCGCTAATCTGACAAGTTCGCCCGGCAGCACAAACTAAAATTGCGCATAATACTTGACGCTATCCAAATGCCCATCTGACTTGACGGATGCAGTTGCCCTGGTATATAATGTTGCGCGATGTATCCCATCATTGGTTGGGATAAGTGCGCACAAGGAGACCCACGCGGTGATTCAGGCGATTGCAAAAAAGAGAACCGTACCGGCGCCGGTTAATGGCCGACCGGCACGGCCAAAGCTCATCGCCTTTGGTTGGTATGGAGGGAAATACTCGCATCTCGACTGGCTGATGCCTTTGCTGCCTAAGTGCCACCACTATTGTGAGCCGTTTGGAGGCTCGGCTGCTGTTCTCTTGAACCGAGACCCGTCTCCCATAGAAACATACAATGATATGGATGGGGAGCTCTGCAATTTCTTCCGCGTACTCAGAGAAGATAAAGAGCGATTGATGGAACAGATTGGCCTTACGCCGTTTTCCCGCGAAGAATTTGCCATTGCCTGTAAGATAGAGCCGGACCTGCCGCCACTGGAACGGGCAAGACGATTCTACGTTAGGGCAAGGCAAGTTCGAACTGGTTTAGCCCAGACCGCAAGTTTGGGCAGATGGGCGAACTGCAAGAACACCAGTCGGGCAGGAATGAGCGGCGTTGTCAGCCGATGGCTGGGCGGTCTCGACGCGCTCGCTCAAATCGCAGACCGCCTTATCCGCGTGCAGATTGAAAATCGTCCCGCTATAGATGTCATTCGGCTGTACGACTCGAAGGGGACACTGTTCTATTGCGACCCGCCGTACGTCCATCACACGCGGGGCGATGACAGCGCCTATGCCTATGAGATGACCGATGATGAGCATCACCGCCTGGCTGAAGTGCTCAACTCGGTTAAGGGGATGGTGGCCCTGTCCAACTATGATTGCGACCTCCTTAACCGTTTATATCCTCCTTCTCACTGGCACAAGATTACTGGGCTGAATCGGACTATCCACTCCACCAAGGACAAGCGCGTGGAAGTGCTTTGGACAAACTACGACCCCTCCCGGAAGTCAGGAGGCCAGGGAAGATTGAGGTTCGAATAGTGCCCACACCTGATAAACGCCTTGATAACCTGTTGAAGATGGCCCTGAAACTCGGGAACAAATCCTCTATCAGGAACCCGGAAATCAGGCAACGGATTGAATACGTATGCCGTTGCCTGACTAATCGAGCGTGCGTGAGGTTACTCATGGCTTGTATGTTGGCAAAGCTCGACCGGCCCAGGATAGACCCCCGTAAGCCCTACACCGAGATTGACACGCCTGATTGTTTTTCCGGGCGCACTTACGACGAGCAATATATAACCGGCTTCATCAATAAGTACGCTCTTCCATGCAATTCAACGACCGCCTTTCTAACACCCACGCTTCGAAATCAAAACACGCCGCTGGATGTTGATACTGAGTTAGTTGGCAGGCCCCGCGACCTCTACAGAGATACGTTGCTGATATTGGACGATTTGGCAAAAGGCAAAATTACTGCTGAGCGTGTGCTGACGGAGACAATTCGGTTGCTGTTGGCTGTTCGCGATGAACGTAAGGCCCGGTTGGATACGCTGGTCAAGACCCTCAGACAAGGCAGCGGAGCGTTACCCCTTTCCGTGGAAGCAATGGTCACTCTGCTCGAGCAGCATCTCGCCTGTAAGCATTCGAGTCGCCTTGCGGTACTTATCGTTGCGGCTGCATACAATGCAGCGGCAACGAAACTGGGGGAAATAGCGCGGCCCCTGAGAAGTCACACTGCTGCCGATGAACAAACAGGGGCGCTCGGCGACGTAGAAATCTGTCTGACTAATGACGAGCACATTGTTACTGTCTATGAAATGAAGAGTAAGCGCGTCACGCAGGACGACATAGACCGCGCTGTGCAGAAGATATTAAACATCGAACCCTCTATCGACAACTACGTTTTCATAACCACAGATGCTATAGAGCCGGTAGTGCGTGAGTATGCCGCTTCGATGTATGAGAAAACGAACGGAACTGAAATCGCAATTCTTGACTGCGTAGGTTTCGTCCGTCATTTTCTGCACTTGTTTAACCGGCTCCGAATGGCTTTTCTGGACGACTATCAGGACTTGGTGTTGCGCGAACCGGATAGTGCAGTAAGCCAGCCGCTCAAGGAGGCATTCCTGACGCTCAGACAGGCCGCCGAGTCCGATGAGTAACAGAGCACAATCGTATTGGTCGTCTTTTGGCTTTACAGCCGCTGCAAGGCGCACTAAAATCGTGCTTTGTACTGAACGTTGTGCAGCCGGGTGCGTAACAAATAAATGGCTGGAAAGATAAAAATCAATTCCGAACGGTGCAAGGGTTGCGGGCTTTGCATAGTCGTATGCCCCAAAAAAGGCATCGCCGTCTGTAAAAAATCAAACAGGAATGGGTACTTCCCCGCCCAATGGGTGGAGGTTGACTGCACCGGCTGCGCAATGTGCGCCATCGTCTGCCCCGAGGCCGTAATCGAGGTCGAGCGCGACGATGCTGCCGGCAACCGCGACATTGTCGGGGTCAATCCCACTAAAAAAAAGATAAACAGACCTGTTAGAGGAACGAAGATAAGCCCCCAGGTTCATCCTGGGGGTTAAAAACCCCGCGAAGAAATTATGAGCGAACGAGTTTTAATGTGCGGCAATGAGGCACTGGCTGAATCGGCCATACAGGCCGGCCTCGACGCATACTTCGGCTATCCCATCACCCCTCAAAACGAAATCACCGGCTATATGTCAAAAAGAATGGCCGAGGAAGACAGGGTATTCGTTCAGTCCGAAAGCGAGCTTGCCGCAATCAATATGGTCTTTGGTGCATCCGCCACAGGCAAACGCGCTATGACAAGCTCCTCAAGCCCCGGCATCAGCTTAATGCAGGAAGGCATCAGCTACCTCGCAGCGGCGGAATTACCCTGCGTCATCGTCAACGTTATGCGCGGAGGCCCCGGCTTAGGCAATATCGCCCCGTCGCAGGGCGATTACTTTCAGTCCGTCAAAGGCGGCGGACACGGCGACTACCACTGCATCGTCTTTGGCCCATCCGGCGTGCAGGAGCTTGTCGATATTATGCCCCTCGCGTTCGACCTCGCCGACAAATACCGTACACCGGCAATAATCCTCGCCGACGGCATCCTCGGCCAAATGATGGAGCCGATTGTCATCCCGAAAAACTCAAAACTCAACACTCAAAACTCAAAACTCCCCAAAAAGGATTGGGCCCTTACCGGCGCAGACGGCAGAAAGCAAAACATCGTCCGCTCGCTGTGGCTCGGCGAAGGTGTCGTTGAACAGCATAACTACGACCTCCAGGCAAAATACCGCCAAATCGAAAAAAACGAAACCTGCTGCGAGCAGTACCGCCTTGACGGCGCAGACATCGTAATCGTCGCTTATGGATTCTGTGCAAGAATCGTCCGCGTGGCCGTCGAAAAGGCAACGCAGCAGGGCGTCAAGGTCGGCTGGATTAGACCGATTACGCTCTGGCCTTTCCCATCCGAGCAGATAAGCAAAGCCGCAGAACAACAGTCGATTTTCCTCGTCATCGAGATGAGTTGCGGCCAAATGGTCGAAGACGTCAAACTCGCTGTTGCAGGAAAGGCGCCTGTAGTGTTTTGGGGAAGACCCGGCGGCGGCGTCCCTACTGTTGAACAAGTGCTGGAACAAATCCGCCAATTGACAATACCGACAAAGAGGTAATGTGGTGCAGACAGTATTTAAGAGAACATTGACACTGAAAGATGTCCCGACGCACTATTGCCCCGGCTGCGGTCACGGCATCGCACATCGCCTCGTCGCCGAGACAATCGATGAGCTGGGTATTCGCGGCAGGACCATCGGCATCGCGCCGGTCGGCTGCGCGGTCCTCGCCTACGATTATCTCGATGTCGATATGGTCGAGGTTGCTCACGGCAGAGCACCCGCAGTCGCAACAGGTATGAAGCGGACAAACCCCGATAAAATCATTTTCTCCTATCAGGGCGACGGTGACTTGGCGGCAATCGGAACAGCAGAAATCATCCACGCCGCTCACAGAGCAGAGCAAATCACCGTCATTTTCATCAATAACGCCGTCTTTGGTATGACCGGAGGCCAAATGGCCCCCACCACAATGCTCGGCCAGGTCACAGCTACCACCCAGCAGGGTCGCCAGGCCAACGGCGATGGCTACCCCCTTCAGGTATCGGAACTATTGGCAATGCTGCCCGGCGCAATTTATGTCGAGCGATGTGCGCTTAGCAGCCCAGCCCAAATCCGCAAGGCAAAAGCCGCTGTCAGACACGCCTTTGAATTACAAATAAACAACGCAAAGGGGCTTTCACTTGTCGAATTGCTTTCTCCCTGCCCGACCTACTGGCGATTGTCGCCCCCTGATGCTATGAAATATATTGAAACCGAAATGACAAAGGTCTTTCCTCTCGGCCGATTAAAGGGATGATTATGCCGACCACTGCTTTATTCGAGCAAGTTACTATCGCCGGGTTCGGCGGGCAGGGGATTATGCTGGCAGGCAAACTCCTCGCGCAAACCGCTATGCACGCCGGCAGACAAGTCACCTATATGCCCTCCTACGGCGCAGAGGTTCGCGGCGGGGCTGCAAACTGCTCGGTCGTCATCGCTAATGAGCCAATCGCCTCGCCCGCAGTCAGCAAACCCGATTCGCTGATTGCTATGAGCAAGGCCTCGCTCAACAAGTTCGGCCCCTGTCTGAAAAAAGGCGGACTACTGATTATGAATAGCTCCCTCATTGACACCGACCCTTGCCTCGACGGCTCCATCGAGATAATAAAAATCCCTGCCGACCAAATCGCAATCGAACTCGGCAATATAAAGGTCGCCAATATGGTGGCACTGGGGGCGTATCTGGCCGCTAAAGGCATTCTCAATCCCGATGCAGCAGCCGATTGCCTGGCCGATGTCCTCGCCGAACGTTATCATAAAACAATACCCGTCAACGCCCAGGCCCTGCGCAAAGGAGCCGAGTTCGCAAGGGAGCACCGCAGGTAGCTCTTCAGCCCGTAATAGGCCAGACCAGGCAAATGGAATTGCTCAATAACAAACTCGCAAGTCGTAACCTCTTCGGCGGCGCGATTCTGCCTCGCCGGGCTAACCTGACTCTGCGTATGGCCCCGATGATTGATATGATTTTCCTGCTCCTGATTTTCTTCCTTGTCGCCGCAAAATGGCGACCAAAGGAAGATTTTCTCCCGCTGCAATTCCCCGGCGCCGCTCAGGCAGGTCTTGCCGCACTTGCCAAACCTGAGCCGCTGACAATCCAACTCTCTCCTGTATCAGCCGGCTGTCTTGTCCAAATCGGCCGCGCCTACCAAGTCCAAATCGAAGACGCCAACGTCGAACGGAACCTGTTCATCCTGATGGAAACGACCAGGACTTGCCTGGCCGACCAGAAGAGATTCGCCTCCGACCCCGTTGAAATAATCTGCGCACCCGACGTAAAATGGGAGCACCTTACGTTCGTCTATAACGCCCTTTTCGGCATGGGTATGACCGATATCACGTTCATTATGACAGAGCCACCGAAAAATGACATCCCCGATAAATAGAATACGCCTCACCTTTGCCCTGTTCGCACTCCTGCTTTTTTCATCCCCCGCCTTCCCTGATACCCTGCCTTGCGCCGAGGACATTAACGACCTTGCCCAAAAGGCAAAACAAATCGCCGATTCTTTCTTCTCACAAACCTTCACGATACGAATGCAGTACGAATACTCAGGCCGATTCCTCAACCGGCAGGATAGGGACACGCTTTCCAAACTTGCTGAAAAGGCCTCTGCCGGACTTGACCAAATCGCAAATACCCAGCTTGCCTTCAAGCAATCAATCGAATCCTACGATGGAAACGACTGGGAATCCCGCTTCGGGCAGACCGGCCTTTGGCGAAAACTCACCTCAGACGTCTTGCGGACAATGTTAAGCAAATTCGAGATTCAGTATCACCTTGCCATCGCATCCGACCCGCCGGTCCAGGTCCGGATGTTCCGGGAAATACTGCGTCAGATGGATTCGCTGAGCCAAACCTACAAGCAGTCCGGACCGGAGCTGGTAAGAGTAAAGGTCTTGTCGCAGCTTGGCCGGATAGATTCTAACTTCAGAACCCAGGCATTAAAGGAGCTAGAAAAATTTGCCCTCTATTCCGATATCCTGCGACCTGTCGGCGCCAGGATAGAAAAAATCAAACTGGCCGGTCGAGCCGACCCAAACGAATTGAGCTGGCTCATCACGGTGCTCTCACAAAACCGCTCCGAAAGGCACCGTGAGCTGGTCCTGCAAACGGCCTTTCTCCAGCGAAAATACGACCCCAACGGTTTTGAAAAAATGTTTGATGTCTTCCCCGAAACGCAGGACATCCTGGGGGCTTTGGCCCTGTCGGAGATATCCGCTCTGGCCGCATCGGACGAAGACCTGTCGCAAATAACCGTTACGGAGGCCGAGCTTGCCGCCCATGCTGCCTGGCGAAGCAATACTAATGACTGCAAATCCGTCCTCGAACGGCTCGCCGATTCGGAAAATTTCCAGACCCCTTTAGTCCTTTATGTTGCTGCGGTTGCCTCTGCTGAATCATCACCGGCCAAAGCTGTTGATTTGCTGATAAAGGCAAGCATCCTTCAGCAAAAACAAAATAGCGCCCGGCTTCCAATGGACGCCCTTCAAATCGCCGAACAAGCCGCTCGGATTGCCTGTGACCTCTCTGCCCGCGACCCGAATAGTTGTCCGCTCGCAGTACGCGCATTCGACAACTACTGCGAACTTGCTGCTGAAAACATTGAGGATGAGTTGGCATACCGATGTGCCGCAACATTAAGCCGCTGCGGCGAGGTGCAAAAAGCAATGCGGCTCCTGCAAAAAATCGCCGACTCACCAGGCCGATACCAAAATCACGCAAAACTCGACCTGCTCGCACAGCAGATTCAACAATCCGTCACCGACAGCGAAAAGAACGTCCTGCTTGAGCGACTTGCACATTTCATTCAGAGTATTCCCGCCGCCGGCAGTGAAAACAGTCCTCTGCACGCACGGGCAACCGCCCTTTATTGCCATACACTGCTCGAACGCGGCGACACCGCCTCAGCCGAAAAGGTCATCGAAATTCTCGACAAGACATCCTCTCCCCCGTCTGATGCAAATCTGTTCCGGGCAAAAGCGCTTCACCGGCTCAACCGACTCCCCCAGGCGGCTCATTTTGCAATCCTCGCCTTGTCCGCTGACTGCAACACTCCGGAAAACGAAATTGTCCCCATTCTCTCCGAGATAATCGACCGCATTGAGTACTGGCAAACACAAACAGGCGACGCCAATCAGTTGCTTTCCGATTGCGAACAGATTGCCCGTTTCGCCCATAAGAGCTCACCCGACGCAAACACCGCCTTGTTTCTTGCCGAAATGCTCATTCTGACATCCGACCCTGACAAGACCAAACTTTCCCAGGCCGAGAAATTGCTAAGCGCATTTGACGATTCCGACAACATCATTCTGCTTCGCTGTAAGGCGCGCCTCCTTACTGCACAGGCCGATTATCAAAAAGCCGCTGAACTTTGGGCAGGAATCTGCGATTTAAGCAAACCCCAGACGCAATCGATAAACACGCGCACCTGGCAGTGGTGGCAGGGGAAATTCTACCAGCTTGATTCCCTCGCCAAACTCCACAACTCAAATACCGCCGACATCTCACATACCATCGAAATCCTTCTAAATACCTACCCCGATATCCCGCTTCCCTGGGCAGAAAAGCTTCTCTTGCTAAAAGAACAATGCCGCAGTACCGGCTAATTAAGTTGCATCAATACTATGGCCGAAGTAATATAGTGTATTCAGCGTAATCTGAATTCGACACTGATTGGGAAAAATAAATGGCAAAACAATCGAATAACCGCCTCAGAGCAATTTGCAGTTTCTGCGGCCGCTCCAACACACAGTCAGAACCCTTCATCGAAGGACCAAACAAGGTCTTCATCTGCCCAGAATGTGTTGACCTCTGCCACAACATCGTTCAGCAAAACCGCAAACAGCAAAAACCGACTGCCCGCGCCGTTAAGGAGATGCCTAAACCGAAAGAAATCAAACAATACCTCGACCAGTATGTAATTGGCCAGGAGCACGCAAAAAAATATCTCTCCGTCGCCGTCCACAATCACTACAAGCGCCTCCTTCACGCCGACACAAGCGACGGCGACATCGAAATCGACAAATCCAACGTCCTGCTCATCGGCCCAACCGGCTCAGGTAAAACGCTTCTTGCACGCACGCTCGCTCGCTTTCTCGATGTCCCCTTCGCAATCTGTGATGCAACCACCGTCACCGAGGCCGGCTACGTCGGTGAAGATGTTGAAAATTTCCTCCTGCGCCTTCTTCAAAACGCCGACTTCGACCTCGAATCTGCACAACGCGGAATCGTTTATGTCGATGAAATCGACAAAATCGGAAAGACCTGGCAAAACATCTCCATCACCCGCGACGTCTCCGGCGAAGGCGTCCAGCAGGCCCTGTTAAAAATGCTCGAAGGCACCACCGCAAATATCCCCCCTCAGGGCGGCAGAAAACATCCCGAACAATCCTATATTCAAATGGACACTACCCACATCCTCTTTATCTGCGGCGGCACATTCATCGGACTCGAAAACATCATAAAAAAACGCCTCGGCAAAAAGATGATTGGTTTCGACTCGGAGCTGTCCGCCAAGGCCGATGAAAAGGCCGAGCTAACCGATGTCCTTCAGCACGTCATACCCGAAGACATCATCGAGTTTGGTATGATTCCCGAATTTGTCGGCCGTCTGCCGGTAATCACCGTCCTCACCGCTCTCGATGAGAACGCCCTTATCGACATCCTGACCAGGCCGAAAAACGCCCTTATCAGGCAGTATCAGAGATTCTTCGAGATGGAAAACGCCGGGCTTGAGTTTGCCGATGAGGCATTGCACGCCCTCGCCAAAAAGGCCCTCAAGCACGCCACCGGCGCAAGGGCTTTGCGCTCCCTCACCGAAGAGCTGATGATTGACCTGATGTATCAACTGCCCGAAGAGCCAAAACCGGCCAAGTATGTTATCACCAAAGACATCGTCGAGGGCAAATCGCCCCTGTCTGCCGCAAGACAACTTCCGGCTAAAAAAGAATCCGCGTAAAGAGGACACGGATGTGAAGAAAATCCGCGCGCCCAGAAACAGGACCTTAACGCTCAGCCCGGCAGAGAAAAAGCACTATGGGAAAACCCTGATTCACATCTTAAAACCAACTGAGTTAGCAACCATTCGAAACAGGATAGCCAATCAGGACATATTCGAAATACTCAATCTTCTGCCGGCCTGCTTTGTCGATTTACTTGTCCTTGACCCGCCTTACAACCTTGACAAGACCTTCATATCAACCACATTCAAAAAGAAAACTATGACTGACTATGCCCAATGGTTTGAAACCTGGTTTGCAAAATTGCTGCCCACTCTCAAACACACCGCCGGTGTTTACGTCTGCTGCGAATGGAATACCTCGACGGCGGTCCATCTTGTGCTGGAAAAATACCTGAAAGTCCGCAATCGCATCACCTGGGAAAGAGAAAAAGGCAGAGGCGCGAAAGCAAACTGGAAAAACGCCGCCGAAGATATCTGGTTTGCCACGGTCTCGGACGACTACGTTTTTAACGTCGATGCGGTAAAACTCAAACGCAAAGTCATCGCACCATATACCGACGCCAAAGGCCGACCAAAGGATTGGCGCGAAACTTCACAAGGCCGTTTCCGTTTGACCCATCCCTCGAACCTTTGGACCGACATAACCGTCCCCTTCTGGTCGATGCCGGAAAACACAGACCACCCAACCCAAAAAAGCGAAAAACTTATGGCTAAATTGATTCTGGCAAGCACCAATAAAGGCGATTTTGTCTTCGACCCCTTCGCAGGCGTCGGCTCATCCCTCGTCGCCGCGAAAAAACTCGGTCGTAAATTCTTCGGCGTGGAAATCGAAAAGGACTACTGCCTCCTCGCCGCAAAACGCCTCCGCTTGGTGGAACTCGACAAATCAATACAAGGTTACTGTCACGCCGCCTTCTGGGAAAGAAATACCCTGAACATTCAAAATAAAACGTGAAACCGGGAACGAGTAATACCCTGTTGTCCGGCCTACTTCAATCCAGCTATCTTGTCTCCTGTGGTCGCTATGCGGATGTCGGTTGCGCTGCTTTCGGCGATGCCGGCTAATGCGTACTGGGCATCGGCGTATGAAATGTCCTTATCTATTCGCAAAGTTACAACCCGTTTGTCGGCAGGTACATCTTTCAATTGCAAATCTATCAATTGCGCTATTCTGTCAGCAACCTCTCCGTAAGTTGCAGCGATAACCTTCTCCGAACCTACCGCAAAATCGCCCCTGCCCTGTTCGTTTTTCATAACCGTAACGGTTATCAATTGTCCTGCCGACTCGACTTCATTTTGGGCGAAGTTACAACCTACCGGCACGGCAACCGGAAAATTCTCCGCACCGGCAAACTGACAGACCAGCGAGAAAAATATGATAAGCTGAAAAACAATGTCTATTACAGGCGTCATATTAAACGCCATCGACTCGCCCGAATTGCCTAACCGGATGACATTTGCTGTCTGCATAATCTCTTATCGTAACGGCGTCGCCTGGCGCACGACTTGCGTCGATTTGCCGGCGACATTCTCAATCGCCTGCTTCTGTGCCGCCGCTGATTGCTGCGCCATTTTTTGTTTTTCAACGGTTCGCCTTATCTTCGGCAGTATGTTCTCGCCTTCGGTTACCGCCAGATTCGCCAGTGTCTCAATCCGGTTTCTAAATATCCCGTAAACCGTCAACGCCGGTATCGCAATCAGCAGCCCCCAGAAAGTCGTTACCAAAGCAACAGATATACCACCCGCCAATTGTGCCGGCTGGGGCTGCCCCCCGGCCACAACTATCGCATTAAATAACTGTATCATTCCCACAACCGTCCCGAATAAACCCACCATCGGCGAAACATTTCCGATAAGGTTTATCCACTCTATTTTCCTCGCCAGGTTCGTCGCCTGCTCCTGCAGCGATTCAAAAAATGCCTCCCGCATCCTGAACCAATCCGCACCGCCTTTTCTTATCGCGCTGCTTACCGCGATACTTACAAGGTCGTTCTGCCTGCTCAGCGTATCTTCAAGCTCCTTCAATCCCACTGCCGCCGCCATTATCCCTATCTCATCTGCGATTCTTTCGGGCAATAACACCTTTCCCCGAATCGTCAGCGAATATTCCACCGCCAGATACACCGTAAGAAACGACATCGGTAAAAGGATAAACCAGACAATCCATCCGCCGCTCGTCACAAACTGCTCAAACAGTGTCGCTGTTCTGCCCGATTGCCCCGCCGTCGCCTGCCCAGCCGTGCTAAGCCCTCGCATCGCAACAATTATTACACTTGCTGTGCAGATAAGCAAAATGACCAAAAACGCCGCTCGCAGCAGATAATTTGTCCGCCCCGATTTATAATTCGTCCCAAACATCGCCTTTTGCAACCTCATCTACAATAGTACACTCCCCTCCGGTTTGTTTCGCTATCTGTTCTAACAATCTGTGGTCCTGTTCGCCGGGCCAAAAACCAATCGTATTGACCTTTGCCGGCGACCCATATCCTCTCAACATCACTATCATCCTGTCCGCAAACCGACCCGCATCTTCTTCGCCTAACTCAAAACCGTCCGTCAAAAAATAAATCAGCCCCGGCCCCACGCCGCCGGAGTCCCTGACCTTCACCGCCTTCTCCATCGCAGCCGCGGCGTTTGTCGTCCCCGCAGGTTGCATCGAATCGATGAAATCGTATGCCTCCTTTTTCGCCTGCTCAGTTGCACGCATAATCCCGCCGCTGCCGGATTCGAGAATCCTGTCCCCGCTGAAAACGATTATGCTGAAATACTGGTCCTGTTGCAAATCCCCAATCGACTCAATAAGCTCGCTGCGCACACGCTGCCACAATCCAAGCATACTGCCCGAGCAATCCACAACGTAACAAATCCGCCGCTCATCGGTCCTACTGCCGAAAAATTCCGTCTCCGCCTGCAAAACCTCCGCCTTTGCAGGCAATATCTCCTTCTGCTCCGCCGGTTCTTGCCCCTGCACCGATTGCTCTTCCACATCCGGCCTTGTGATTTGAAAGACCTCACTGACGCCGAGCGTCACGGCAGGCCGATTGGCTGTAACAATTGCACCCTTGCTCGCCGTTTTTACCTTTGGCTTGGGTATCCCCGCCTGCGTCTCTATCATTCTTTGAACAGCACCTATTCTTGCCGCAGGGACAACCTGCTGACTTTGCGCCTTCAATGACGAGACCTTAACGACGGCAAATGTCGTCAAAAGTACGACGTGAGCCCCCACAGACGCAGTCCACGCCCAGAACTTCACGTCTCGCCCCCCCGTCATCCCTCGTTCCCTCGCTACAGCCAATTGCAATCCCTTATTCTCGTCGCCGTCTATCAAGTAAAAGAACGCCGCCGGTTTTCAATCAACAACCTTCACCAGCGATACGCCGGGCATAAGCAGGTTATACACTAATATCGCATCGCCGTTGTGCAGTCGAATGCAACCCTGCGAGCCGGGCGTCCCTATCTGCTCGGGATTTTTTGTCCCGTGAATCGCAAAACCCGTCCTGCCCACCGCCGCCCCCTCTAAACCATCCAGCGCAATCCATCTCGACCCCAGCGGATAATCCGCGTCTTCCGGCTCATACCTGTGACCGGTGACGGGGTCGGTCCAGGTCGGCTTAATCAATTTGCCGTCCGACTTAACACGCCAGACGCCCGTAGGCGTCTCCATACCGGTTTTCCCCAGCCCGACAGTAAAACTTTTCACGTATGTGTTTTGCAGATACAAATCCATTGTGAACGCCGAGCGATAAACCCTTGCGTGAAAAGGCCCGTTGACGACCTTTATCGTCACACCCGCCTGAAGCAGCTCAGCCCGCTCAATCTTGTTTATCTGCATCAATACATCGTATGGCACGTTATACTGCTTGCCGATATTTGTCAGCAAATCACCCTGGCCAACCTTGTAACTTGCACAAAGCTTGTCCTCCGCGTAAACCTTCGCGCTGAACAGCCACTGCTCGGCAAGCTCCGCCAACCGCTCCTTCACAAAAGCCCGCTGCGGCTCACTGGCACACAGCGGCAGCAATTCATTAAGCCGGTCTCTTGCCTCAATCACCTTTGCCGGTTGCTGATTAAGCAGCGCCAACGCCTCCGTTATGCGATTCGCAACAACCCCGTTCGGGTCGGCGTTCGGCTCAGCCGCAATCGCCGGCATCGTCACTGGCGTCACGGCAACGGGCGCCTGTGATTTGTTTACATCAACGGCAACGGGCTGGGACGGTGCCGGCTGTGAAACAGCAGCCGGTTGTGGTGTGGTCGTTTGTATAACCGGCGCGCTTTGCGTTGCTGCCGGCTCAGACGCAGCCGGCGCCGGTTCAGTCCCGCGCTTGTGATAATAAATATAAGCAATCGCCGCCGCTGCCACAACCAGTACTGCGATTATGGTGCTAATACGCAACAGCCGTGCCCTTGCCCTGTCATACACGCTCGATGGATATACAGCCATACAAACCTCCTGTCATACAACCGGTCTTTCCCCCGGTCTCATCCCTGTTTGTCCCCCAGTTGAAGATTGCCAAAATACAAAACCTCCTCATCGGTTATCAGAAAATCGACTGGTATGTCGTCGTCGTCCGTCGGCACCGTCTCTATCACCTGCTCTCCAAATGCAATCCCGCACTTTATCGCACGCAAATCCTTATTTGCAAAAAACCTGTCGTAATACGACCCGCCGCGACCCAGCCGATTACCTTTGCGGTCGAACGCCAGTCCCGGCGCAACCACCAGGTCGATATCCTTAAAAGGAACAGGCACACCCATTATCGGATTTCGCAGTCCAGACACCTCCGCCGAGAATCCCGTCTCAAGCGAGTTTATCCGCACCGGTATCATATGTCTCTGTTGCCACGACACCTTCGGCACTACCACTATCTTGTTTAACTGCCAGGCGCTCAATATCGCATCCGAAGTATCAAGCTCGTGCGGCAGCGACAGGTACATCATCACCGCAGAGGCATTCTGAAATTGCGGCGTAGCAATCAGATTCCGACACGCCCGCCGGCTCTTCTCCACCCTCTGCTCAACAGGCATCTCGAGCAAACACTTCTGTAACTGTTGCCGCAACTCCGGCTTTTCCATATTCTACCCCGGCTCACCCTAATCCAACGCTGTCCCCCGCCTGCGGTGAGCATGTCGAACCCGCCTGCGGGGAACTCTTGTCCTTCGCATTTTTGCTCTCTTTTATCAGGGTTTCAAGCATTTGTAAATAACGCTTGATATTTTTTTCGTATCCCCGGTCTTTCGGCTGATAATACCGCCTTTTTACTCCGCCTGGCAGATACTCCTGCGCCACAAATCCTTCCGCGTAATCGTGCGGATACTTGTACTCCGACCCGAATCCCATCTTCTTTGCCGCCGCATAGTGACTGTCCTTCAAATGTTTCGGCACGGGTACGGTCGGCTGACTGCCGATATCCGCCGCTGCCTTCCAAATCGCCGCCGATGACGCATTCGACTTCGGTGCACACGCAACGTAAATCGCCGCCTGTGCCAACGCCAACTGCGCCTCAGGCAGTCCCACAAACTCCGCTATCTGCACCGCAGCAGCCGCCAATACCGTCGCCATCGGGTCGGCATTGCCCACGTCCTCCGCCGCACAAACCGCTATTCGCCGGGCGATAAACCGCACGTCCTCCCCGCCCGCTATCATTCTTGCTAACCAATATACCGTCGCATCAGGGTCGCTTCCCCGCATGCTCTTTTGCAGTGCGCTTGCCAAATCGTAATGCGTATCACCCGTCCCGTCATAATCCATCGTCTTCTGCTGAATCGAGTCCTTGGCCGTCTTCAAATCGAATTTTATTTTCCCAACTGTCTTCTGCGACAATACCCCCACCTCAAGCGCAGTCAGCGCCTTCCTCGCATCACCGTCGCAAACAGCGGCAAGATACTTCAACGCATTCTCCTCCGCCTCGATATCGTATTTCCCAAGACCGCGCTCCTTATCCGTTATTGCCCCGCGGAGCAATTGCAGAATATCATCCTCCTTCAACGGCCCAAAATAAAATACCGTGCTCCGACTAATCAGCGGCGAATTCACCGCAAAATATGGATTCTCCGTCGTCGCCCCGATAAAAATCAAAACCCCCGACTCCACGTCGTCCAAAAGTACGTCCTGCTGCGCTCGATTAAACCGATGAATCTCGTCGATAAAAAGTACCGTTCGCCTACCCTGACCGGCCAATCGGTCTTTTGCCTCGGCTATTATGTCCCGAATATCCTTCACTGTCGCCGCAGGCGCACTTACATACCGGAACTCCGCCTTTGTGTGATTGGCAATGACCATAGCAAGTGATGTCTTGCCCACCCCAGGCGGCCCATAAAATATCAAGCTGCTCAGCGCATCCGCCTCAAGCATCCTCCGCAGCAGTTTCCCCTCCCCGACAAAATGCGATTGCCCCACAAACTCACCAAGTACCCTCGGCCTCATCCGAACCGCCAACGGCGCAGCCACTCCGATGTTGGCCCTCTCGGCCTTGCCGAAAAGCGTCTTGTCACCCTTTTCCAAACCCATCAATCCACATTATACCCCTCTGCGAAACCGGAGTCGAAAACATATTCCACGCCCTGCGTTGCCTTCAGCAAGCGAAATGTCGAAAGAGTCAACCCATTTTATTTAACCCTGACATTTACCCGCCTTTCTTTTGGTGGGTTTATCCGCCACCGGTGGAATCAATAAACGTCTTCCAGCCAGTTCTCCGCAAAGACAGCAAAGTCCTTTGCGTCAACGATGCCGTCGCCATCAGGCCTTGGCCAAATGTCGGCGCTATAAGCTCCTGGTTGCAGCCATTCCTGCGTAAATACAACAACATCGTCAACATCTACTATGTCGTCTCCGCCGAGTGGTGCAATGTCGCAGTTTTCATTCCAGTTTGACGACCCCGGCGTGCTCTGCCAGGCCGAGGCAAAAACCACCCAGTCCAAAAAGTCAACGGTTCTGTTGCCGCCGTCGCTATCCACATCCGCTTTCAATTTTTTTAATAGCCACTGCTGTGCAAATTCCTCGAGGTCATTCAATTCCACACCATCGGGACACACAAAGTCGCCGGTCATATACTCCCAGGCCAGTTTCGGATACTCAGAACCTTCATTACACAGCCGCCACACATCCTTGTACCCGTTAGCTGTTTCCTGTATAAAGTCCCATCCGGCATCTGTAAAAGTGCTCTGCATCTGCATTTGTTCGGTAGGCAGACCTGTTCCGGGCGCCGGCTCTGGCCGGCCGCTTGTTTGTGTATCCCAGAAACAGTCCGTCAATGCTCCACTCGCGAATGGTGTCAAACCGGCTACATATACCCCTGTTCCTGAAACAGACCCAGCCGCATAACATTTGCTGATTACACATTCTGACGAGCTATTGTACCCGACCAAACCACCGACCATCTCCACTCCTGAGACAACAGCAGTGCTGTAGCAATTCGTGACAGTCGCCCCATTCCATCCCGCCAAGCCGCCGACAATGTTGCCATCAGATGCAACGCTGCCCCCGGAATAACACTCGCTTATCACCCCCCAGTTGTTGACACCGATAAGTCCTCCCACGGGATTGGCCGCGCGCCCGGCTGCCGTCCCGCTCACGTTTGCCAAACTGCAGCATTTTTCTATATTGCAGGATTGATTCCACCCGATTAGACCACCAACATTACTGCTTCCTTTGATGCTGCCGCCTATGACAGCGCAGCCAGACAAAACACCATCTTGATACCAGAGACCGACTATAGCCCCCGCATCGCCACCAGGGCCAGCATCCACATTCGGCTCGACCAGTGTTAGGTTCTTAATTTCTGCCTGCGTGTAAGGCGAACCGGCAGCACCAAAAAGACCTACACCGGACTTTACGGTATCTGTCTTGTATGTGAAGTTATGTATCTTATGCCCATTGCCGTCGAATGTCCCCACAAAGAATGGCTTCGGCCAAGTCCCTATTAAATTAAATTGAGTCCCGGTATAACCTCCGAGGTCAAGGTCAGCCATCAGCTTGAAATGTTTGTCCCAGTCGCCGCTGTTTGCACCGAGCGTTTGCATTTCCCACGAGTGGCAAATCCAGTACGGGGCTTCGCTGGTTCCTTCACCGCCGCTGTATCTTTCCCAGCGAAGTTTAGGACAGGTTAAGCCATTGTATATCTTCCATGTGTTTCCAAAGTCCCAGCCGGTGAACGTGCTTTCGTTTTTCATTTGAGCCGTCGTTTTGCCTGTTCCGCCGTCACTTGTCCCTGTGCCGCTTGTCTCGATATCCCAGAAACAATCCGTGATGGTTCCGGATTCGTTGTTTCCAATCAGACCGCCGATTGAAGATTCTCCGGTTACACTGCCAGTCGAATAGCAATGTGTGACATCGCCTGTATTGTATCCAATCAGCCCGCCAACCTGGGCTGCGCTGTTCGCATCTGCCACTGCATAGGAATCGATAATGGCGCCGGTATTTCCCCCAATAAGACCGCCGGCAATTTCTTCTGTGGCCGAAACGGTCCCACCGGCGAAACACTGCTCGACGGTCCAGCCGGACGATATGTAGCCGACAAGACCACCCGCCCAAGCTGCCGCTGAGACGTCAACGTCCGCAGAACACTGCTGAATATGCCCCTGGCATAATCCAACCAGACCTCCAACAACCGAGCCGCCTGTTATCCTGCCGCCCTTTACCCGGCATCCGGTGACATTACCGTCATCGACTTGGCCAACCAGAGCACCAGCACTGCTGCCATCTGATATAGCAACATTAACATCCACAACGTCGAGGTCCCGTATCTGTGCCGCTGCTCCCGAGACATAGCCAAAAATTCCTGTGTAATCTTCGTAAGATATGGTGCGGGTGAAATTGGAAATACTGTGGCCGTTGCCGTCAAAGACCCCGGTAAACGGACTACTGCTGCTGCCGATGATGTTGAATTGTGTACCCGTATAATCAGAAAGGTTTATATCGGCAACGAGTATGAAGTTTTTATCCCAGTCGCCCAGCTCAGCGCCAATTTGCTGCATTTGGCAAGGCGTAGCTATCTGGTACGGGTCATCCACAGTCCCCTTGCCGCCGCCGTATTTGAAATAGTTTCGATAGAGTTGTGGATAGTCCCTGCCCTCACATATCGTCCAGACAGGCGTAACAAAATCCCAGCCCGCCGCAGTGAACGTGGCTGCTGTCTGCATTTCTTTGGTCGTCTTGCCTGTTCCTCCGGCGCTTTGATGATTGCCTGTATTCACATCCCAGAACGAATCTGTCGTTGTCGCACCAGGACCGGCACTACCAATCAGACCCCCTGCAGTGGTACTCTCGAAGCCCGATGCACCTCTGCTGGAATAGCATTTGGAAACCTGACCGGTATTGTACCCAACAAGGCCGCCGCCAGACAACGACATGCCAAAGCCGGAAATCTTGCCCTTGCCTGTCGAACAACTGTTGGAAATCTGACCGCCGTTGATTCCGACCAAACCGCCGACATGGAAAGTTCCAGAAACGCCCGCCGAGGAATTGCTTCTTGTCACAGTCCCGCGATTATCCCCGACCAACCCTCCAACGTAACTATCTCCGAAGACCCTGCCGTCCCAGATATAGCAGTCCTCAACCGAACCGCTGTTCACCTGTCCCGCCACCGACCCGACATAATCGCACCCGTTCGCATCCACGTTCGGGTCGCGCAGTCCAAGCTTCTTGATTACGGCGCTTCCACCTATGCATCTGAAAAGTGCCACATAACTGGTTCCGCTTGTCTTGTAACTGAAGTTGCGAATCTCACAGCCGTTGCCGTCAAATACGCCGGTGAATGGGCTGCCGCTGGTGCCGATACTGTTGAAAGCGGTCCCCGTATAGGCAATGAGGTTGATATCCGCCATCAGCTTGAACTGTTTGTTCCAGTCGCCCGAGTTCAGGCCAATCTGATTCATTTGGTTTGCGTCGTAAATCAAATATGGATCTCCGGCTGTACCTGAGCCGCCACCGTACTTTTGCACAAAAGTCCCTGTGAAATTCTGATTTGACAGATTCGTTGACACGTTCGAGTGTGTCCTTGACGGCGGAGAAAAAGTCCAACTGCTCTTGGTTGGAGTGATAGTCCCGCTCCAGGTACTTGATGGGAATGTCAGTTCGTAATAGCCGCCTGAATCAGTAGTGTCGGTTTGTCCAGTGCTTGCGGTCACCAGCGCACCTTCGATGCCGACACTGCCGCCTGTCTTCACATAGCCGGATATTGTGACAGGCGTAACATCCGGTGTCACGTTAATCGTATAGTCCTCAACCTCTCCATAGCCGGTTGTACCACAGGGTTGCGGCACCTGATTCCATTCAATCTTCACACGCATCCGCGTACTGCCCAGTACAGCGCCGGCCGGCGGCGTGATTGTCGCTGTATAAGGCCCCACACCCGGCGAACCGTTGACTGTAATTGTCTCGCCGGCATCGGAAAAATCTTTGTCCTGATTCCAGTCAATCCAGATGCCGCATCGGTCCTCGGCATACGGATTACCATTCGTCACCGTCATCGGATAGCCGGTGCCGATTTTCATTGTCGTTGACATCGCCCGATAGTCCGCATATCCACTGCAGGCGGTTCCGGTATTGTTGATGCTGCCCACCTGCACCCCGCTGATATATTCATCGCAGTATCCGCTTGCACTGCAGTAGGGGTCAAGATAATAGCCCTCTACGACGAATCGTGCCTGTAGCGACCCGGTATCGAACCATATGTCGTCAGCCCATCCAATATAGGATGAGCCAGGCAGGTCCGTCTGACCATAATCCGGCATCACGCCCTCACCCGGCGTTGAGCCAAGCCAACCCGACCCAAAGACAAGGACATACCAGCCCGGGGCAAGTTCCACCGATAGAGGTACACGATAGTCACTGCTTGGGTAGCCGGGGTCGAACACAACCGACGCAACCACCTCGCCTGATTCAAACGGTTCACCGTCCGGGAAATCCGTGGAGTTGTGTATCCTCACTATTGCACCGAACATATTTCCCGTTGTCCCTTCCGTCAAATGCCCCCCAATTGCAGTAACCTGCGCGGTTCGGTCAATGTAGAATCGCGACCCGATGAAATCCCATGTATCAACGAGCCATCCGTAGCTTTGCCCTGAAGGCCCCATCGTGGCCGACTGGTGAAGGATATCCGCCCTTGCTTCAGCCCCCATCCAGCTAAAAACGCAGACCAAAACGATAACAAGCCGCACAGCCGCCTTCGAACTGATATCCAATCGCACTTCTACTTCCTCCTTCCCACAATTTATTGTTTCTTCTACATTGCCCACACCCGGAAAACCTCTCAAAGACCCCTCAGGTCAAAAATCTTCTAGGATGAGCAAAACGAAATGCCTCAAGGTAGAAATGCCCCTCGCAACTCACTCTCAATCACCCACTTTCAACGACCAATTAATAGTTCTCCTTCGCCCCCCAGCTACTTTTCAACGATAAAATTGTAGCACCAGGATAAGGCAATTTCAAGCAAAAACTTTACGCGACCGCCCGTTTTGGCTCGGGGACCGGAACCCTTCCTCCTGCCGCCAAAATCCGGTTAATCACGTGAAAAACAATTGATTTCCGCGTACGCTGCTGTCAAAATATATTTTTATCAACCGGCCTGACGGTTACGTTTACCGGCAGCGGGCGAAAAGCAAAAAAATATCAAATAATTTTGATTGACAGGGTCGCTTTAATGCTTTAACAATCAAGGCCTTATAGGTTTGTTAAACACAACTATAATCCGACTTGGAGAGAAATTATGGAAGTCAAAATTCAACTCGCAGAAAAAGACATCCCACGCCAATGGTATAATTTAGCGCCTGACCTGCCTTCACCGCTCCTGCCGCCGCTGGGGCCGGACGGCAAGCCCGTGACACCGGATATGCTTGCACCGGTATTTCCGATGAACCTGATTGAGCAGGAGGTCAGCCCAAAACGCTGGATTGATATTCCTGAAGAAATTCTCGATATCCTGTACCGTTGGCGGCCTACTCCCCTGCGAAGGGCAGTGGCCCTCGAAAAACACCTCAAAACACCGGCCAAAATCTATTACAAGGATGAAAGCGTTAGCCCGCCCGGCAGCCACAAGCCGAACACCGCCGTCCCACAGGCCTGGTACAACAAGCAGTTCGGCATCAAGCGGCTCACCACCGAAACCGGCGCTGGACAGTGGGGAAGCGCCCTGGCATTCGCCTGTAAACTCATCGGCCTTGAGTGTAAGGTCTTTATGGTCAGAATCAGCTTTGACCAGAAACCCTTTAGAAAGATTATGATGCAGGTCTGGGGCGCAAACTGCGTCGCAAGCCCCAGTAACGAAACCAACGCCGGCAGAAAAATTCTTGCCGAAATGCCCAACACGCCCGGCAGCTTGGGTATAGCAATCAGCGAGGCAATCGAAGCTGCCGTAACTGACCCAACAGGCAAAACGCGCTATTCGCTCGGAAGCGTCTTAAACCACGTCCTGCTGCATCAGACCATAATCGGCCTCGAAGCGAAAAAGCAGCTTGAACTGGCCGGCGAAAAGAAAGTCGATGTCGTCATCGGCTGCGCAGGCGGCGGCAGCAACTTTGCAGGCCTGTCTTTCCCCTTCGTAGCCGACAAAATCAACGGCGCAAAGATAAAGATTATACCCGTCGAGCCGACGGCCTGCCCTACTATGACACGTGCGCCCTTCGTTTACGACTTCGGCGATACCGCCTGCACGACCCCGCTTCTGGCAATGCACAGTCTTGGGCACGCCTTCATCCCCCCACCCATCCACGCAGGCGGCCTGCGATACCACGGTATGGCGCCGCTCGTCTGCCAGGCAATTGTCGAGGGCTTGCTCGAACCCAGGGCCTACCAGCAGCTAAAATGCTACGAAGCCGCTTTAACCTGGGCCCAAACCGAAGGCCCTATCTGCGCACCGGAGACGAGCCACGCAATCGCAGCCGTCATTGATGAAGCTAATAAGGCCAAAGAAGAGGGAAAAGAAAAGGTTATCCTCTTCAACTACAGCGGTCACGGCCTTATGGACCTCTCCGGCTATGACGCTTATCTCACGGGGAAACTATCCGATTACGAACTGCCGGAAAGCGACCTCAAGAAGTTCACCGAACCGCTCACAAAACTGCCCAAGGCGGAAAGGAGAAAAACCGGAAAGTGGTAATGCCGGTATAGCGCCGGGCAATATTATCCGGAAAAATTCTTTGCAGCATAGACCGATAAAAGGCCGGTTTACAGTATAGATTCGGCATTTGTGGTGTTTTTTGGAAGGGCCGTAAAAAAAAGTGAAAAAAAACTTTTCTTGCATCTTTGAGGTTGTTATACTTACGACCTCTTTTTGAATACCGGCACGATTGGCTGGAGAGTGTCTTGCCACGACATTTGGTCGTGGGGGGCGTTAGAAAAACTTTAACAAACGGTTTTTATAAAGGAGACGAGTACGATGAAAAAACAAATTCTATTAGCTGCAGTGCTCTTATTGGGCACAATGGCCATTGCGCAGGCCCAGCAGGATGAGCTTCACGGCTCAGCCAGTCTTACGTACAACAGCTTGCATGTCTGGCGCGGTTTCCTAACCTATGGGTCCCATAGCTCCATCAATCCAATGATTGATCTGGATCTTATGGGTAGCGGCTTTGGCGCAAGTGTAGAAGGACATCGCGCCAATTCAAGCGGCTACGAACTCGGCGAACGATGGGACTACACGCTCTACTATCAGGGAAGAGTAAATGAGGAAGACGTCTGGGCGACCAACTATCGCATTGGTTATGTTTATTACAACTACCCGGACCTGAGCAGTCACACAAGGGATAGTGCCGACCTGCAGGAATTCCACGGCGTTCTGTCATTCCCGAAACTTCTCGGCGTTGAGCGCCTCGTTCCAAGCTACGTCCTCGTGAAACTCTGGCCGAGTAATAGCGACTCCCCGGTTGGAGCCGACAATGCAAACGGCGGAACGGCTTCAGGTTTCGCTCACATCTTTATGCTCGACTACGGCGTGCCCATATCGGGTTTGACCTCCGAAACACCGGAGCAGATTCTCAATCTTCATTTCGAGATGGTTTTCAACGACGGCGTTGACCCGAGGGCTAACGGCGGCTACACAGACAGCGACTGGACAAACGCCGTTATCGGCGCATCTACCGATTTCAACCTCGGTAACGACGTTTTCCTGACTCCGGGTCTCTTCTATCAGATTACGATGGAAGATAATGGCCCCATAAATGGCGTCAGCCCCGACCACGACATCACCTGGGCCAGCTTAACTCTCAAGTACAAGTTCTAACACAAATTCACAATCTTGGTCTGCGCAAGTGAAAAAAGGCCGGCTTATGTTAAGCCGGCCTTCTTTTTTGTGCTGCATTTACAACCGCGTTAAACCGTCCGCCTCACGACAAACTCTGCTGTCTCAATCAATGCCTCGCTGGCAGCGCTCTGTTTTATCTTTCCAATCGCCCCGATTGCTTTCTCAACAAGTTTCTTAGCCCTGTTATTTGCATACTCAATGCTGCCGTGCTGATTCAGCTTTCTTTTTAGCGCCGCTTTGTAATGCTTACCGGTTCTTCTGCCCGACAATAGCTCAATCACCTCACGTTTTCCTTGTTTGTTCGTCGAGCTGAGCAGGTGTATCAGAGGCAGTGTTATCTTGTCCTTGTCGGCGTCTCTGCCTAACGTTTTACCCATATCATTCTCATCGCCGGTTATATCCAGCAGGTCATCTACAATCTGAAAGGCAATACCCGTATTGCGACCATACTCGGCAAGCGACCAAACCTCTGCATTGCCGCCTCCAGCCAGCGATGCGCCCAGCCGGCAGGCGCTGCTGAAAAGAGCAGCGCTCTTGTCGGCGATTATTTCGATGTATTCGGTTTCGCTAATCCGCCAATTCCCTCTTTCGAGCACCTGCATCAGTTCCCCTTCGCAGGTCCGGCATGCCGCGGAGGCAATCACCTTGTCCGCCTGCCCGTCAAGACCGACGCACATCTTGAAAACCCGGCTCAAAAGAAAATCGCCAAGCAATACCGCCGACTCATTGCCCTTTAAACAATTGACCGTTGTAAATCCCCGCCGGCTCTTACCGTCATCTACAACGTCATCGTGCAGCAGCGTCGCGTTATGTATCATTTCGATAATCGCTGCCACCCTGATATGTGCCTGTGTAATCTTCCCGCACGCCGCCCCCGACAGCAGTACTAGACCGGGTCTGAGCATCTTGCCGCAGTGCGAATTGACATAATCGGCCAGTCCCCGCACCGGCCCGCTGCAGTCACTTACCTGCTCGCCGATAAGCCGGCGCACCCGTTCCAGCTCGCTCTCAATAATTGAAAAGCCCTTGAATGTTTGCTTCTTTGGACCCGCACCGATTGTGCCGGCCCGTCCGGTATGTGCCCGTAGTCGCATAATGCCGGGATTGCAGCCCCCGCTGCTGTCTTGCGACAGCAAGACGCGGGGGCTATTTCTCCTTTCCGTGGGCGTACTCGAAGAATCGCTTTCTTAAAAGCTTCGTAATCGGCCCTGGCTTGCCGTCCCCGACAACCCTGCCGTCTATTTCCACAACACCGATGACCTCTGCCGCCGTCCCCGTCAAAAACAGCTCCTCGCAGATGTACAAATCGAACCTCGTCAGGTTCTTCTCTATTACCTCAATGCTCTCTTTCTTCGCCAGCCGGATAACAACCGAACGGGTAATCCCTTCAAGGCCGCCGGCCTCCACGGGCGGCGTATAAACAACACCCTTCCTGACCATAAACACATTATCGCCCGTCGCCTCAGCCACATACCCCTCGTGGTTGTACATAACCGCCTCGGGCACGTTATAGTCCAGTGCCTCAATCTTCGCCAGAATGTTATTCAGATAATTCAAGCTCTTCACCTGAGGCGGTATCGCCAGCGGGTGATTGCGAACAGTCGTCGCACTGATTATCTTCATCCCCTTCTCGTAAAGCTCTTCCGGGTACAACTGGATATTGTCCGCAATGATAAATATCATCGGGGTCTCGCAGGTAAAGGGATTCAGCCCCAGCGACCCCACACCGCGGGTTATCACAAGCCGGATATAACCATTGACCACGCCGTTCGCTTCAACCGTTTTTTCAAGCGCCTTTATCAGATTCACCCTGCTCATCGGCACATCAAGCCGAATGCCTTTGGCCGACTGATACAGCCGGTCTATGTGCGCATCCAGCTCAAATACTCTATGGTTGTAAACGCGAATGCCCTCGAACACCCCGTCGCCGTAAAGCAAACCGTGGTCGAACACGCTTATTCGTGCATCCTGCTCATCCACCAGCTTATCGCCAAGCCATATCTTCAACGCCATAAAACTTTCCTTAATACCTTAATACCTTCGGGTCGCTACTTTATTCTGCCGTCCACAAGCGTTATTATCCGCCCGGCCCTCTGAGCAACCCTTGAATCGTGGGTCACCATTATGATGGTTTGCCCTGCCTTGTTCAGTTTATCCAAAACATCCAGAATACCATTTCCTGTGACAGAGTCAAGATTTCCTGTCGGCTCATCCGCCAAAAGCAATTGCGGCTCATTCATCAAAGCCCTCGCAATCGCCACCCTCTGCCTCTCCCCGCCCGACAATTGATATGGTTTGTGGTTCGCCCGGTCGGATAAACCAAGCTGCCCTAACAACTCCCTGCTCCTTCGCCGTGCCCAGCCGCGACAGCCAAGCCAGCCGACTACGCCTCTCGACACCATCGCGGGCAAATACACGTTCTCAAGCACATTCAGCTCATCCAGCAAATGGTAAAACTGGAAGACAAATCCAATCATCTTGTTGCGAAAGGCATTTACCTGCCTGCCGCTCATTTGTCTCAAGTCGCGCCCCTCAAACTGCACTGTCCCGGAATCCTGCTTATCCAGCGTGCCTAATATATGCAGCAGCGTGCTCTTGCCGCTGCCCGATGCCCCGACTATTGCGACAAACTCGCCTCTTTTTACGGCCAAATCGACGCCCTTGAGCACCCGAACCTCAGCCGAACCCATTCGATAGGTCTTGAAGATGTCTCGCGCCTCTATTATGAATTCATCCTTGCTCATAATTGATTTACCTGCAATGTTTCCGCCGGCTGTGCCCCGGCTGCACGCTTGCTTGGCAGTATTGCACCCATCAAACATGCCCCAATCGCACAGACAACTATAACCACTATTGTCTCTGTCTTGACCTCGCTCGGTATATCGCCTATCGAATACATAGTGCGGTCCCAAAGCTGAAAACCAAAGTGCTCAAAGAGCCAGCCCTCTATTCGATTTATGTAGCGCAAAAATACCCAGCCCGATGCAACTCCGATGACCGAGCCGATAAAACCAAGCGAAAACGAAAATAACAGAAACAGCGAAATCAAATTCCACGCCGACGCACCTAAACTCTTCAGTATCCCTATGTCCTTGCTCTTGTGGCTGATTATCATATAAAAAACGACAAACACAATAAACACCGTCGTAAGCCCCACAAGCCCGAACATCGCTGTCAGCATTGTCTGTTCCTTCTCCATCGCTGCAATATATTCCCGGCGATTTTGCTTCCAGCTCTGGACGGTGACCATCGCAAGTAAATCGGAGTTTTTATCCCCTTGTTTCTCATCCACGAACTTTCGCCACAAATCCGCAACACTCCTGTACCCCTGTTCTTCGTTTATGTTCGATTTGAACTTGATATACAGCCACGATGCCCGCTTTATCGGCTCGGTCATTCCGCAAAGCGACTGCACCTCCCCGAACGGCAGATACACAGCCGAACCATCGACCCTCGCTAATCCGCTTTCAGACGTGTCGCTGAAGGTGAATGTCTTCGTATTAACAAGATCCGTCCCCGCCTTGGCAAGTGCCCCCTTGACGGTAAGCGGAAAGCACGTAACTGCCAAACGAAAGGCCGCCGGCCTCTCATCATAATCGTAATCGCCGTTTGTATGCCTTCTCAGCCACAGGTCAATTCCAACTACGTAGCCGACCTGATTACCATCGTTATCGGGAATAAACGCACGGCCTGCATCGGCCCTGTGATAGTGCAGGGTCTCCCCGAACCCGGTCGTTTTGCTATGGCGCAGAGGGTCAACGCCGATAATCTCAACCCCGATGTTATGCTCGGCGTCGATGGCGCCTGTCAGCCCGTACGTTTTTATCACCGGCGAAACACCTTCGATATAATTCGCCTGTTCAAGAATCCTTGCGAAATCCTCATAGTATGGAAACCCTACCAGCGATTCAGTCCCGACAACGCAGTCGCCGACATACCTGTGATTTTTGTCACTGAAATCATTGACTAATCCCGTCATCACCGTCATTACAACAACCACAATAAACACGCATAACGCCACCGCCCCAAGCGCCAAATAGCTTATCCGCTTGCGGTACAGATAACGAATTGCCAAAATCAGCTTATACATACCACTCTAAATTTTCTATTGATTATTGATAATCAATGATTATGACCGCGACTCGACTGAGTTTGCCTAAGTCCATTGGTAAATAATCAATAATCAATTATCAATGTTCCCTACTCGTACCGAAGTACATTTACCGGCCTGGTCATCGCGGCCGCTATCGCCGGCACAATCGCCCCTGCCGCCGCCGCACAAACGGCACACGCCGCTATCACCAGTGCCGCATTCCAGTCAACCTGGTTCGGTATCCTGCTGAACATATACACACTTGCTTTCCAAAGCTTCAGCCCAAATACTATCCTGATCCATTCCTCGACCGTGTTTATGTTTTTGGTCACAATATATCCCAGTACCGCGCCCAACACCGCCCCAATCGCACCGATAAACGCCCCGAAACCCAAAAACAAACCCGCTACGGATGCGCTGCCCGCACCGCAGCTTTTTACTATGGCTATGTCCTTGCGCCTGGTCTCGACTATCATAAAGAATATGCAGAAAATAAGCAGCACTACGCTCATGCTCACCACCCCGAATATCAAAAGCAAAATCCCCATCTGTTTCCGGACCTCCGCAACAAACCGGCTTTGCATTTGCCTTGCCGTCTCGATGGTTGTCCCTCTGATAAATGGGTCGTCCCACCCGAGCCGCTGCTCGGCAAACTCCTTCCACACCCCGCGAATCTCGGCAATCGCAAGGTCGCTGCGAACGCCGGATTTCAGTTTAATCTGAATCTGGTCGGCAGCTAATCCGTCCTCGCCCGGACAAACCGCCTCAGCCAAACGCTCTATCGGCAGATATACAATCTTGCTGTCAAGATAATAAACACCCGTAAATACAATATCCGCTATCGAAAATTTAATCGTCTTTCTCTTAAACCGTCTGCCGTCACCGTCATCCGTCTTCGCCGCTGAACCGGTGGTAATCACAACCTCCTGCCCCGCCATTTGCTTAACCGCTGCGAAATCATATTCATCCGTCTTTTCATCCGGCTTGGCCAGCACGGCGATTCCGACGTATCCCGCGACAACATCGCCCATACCGCCTGCTGCATCGTCGCCCTTGAGCAGAGACCGCTTAAAACCTGTCACCTCTCCTCTTTTTTGCGGCTCAATACCCCATATCTCGACCGCTCGAACGTTGCCGACGCCCAAATGAATCAGACCCTGCGCTGTCAGCGTCGCTGTAGCCGCCTCAACGGCACTTGTTTGTTCCAGCAGCTCAATCAGCTTAGGATACTTTGCAAATCTCATCGGCGGAGAAATAACAACGTCCCCCATTGCATCAACTGCGCCTTGCTCAAACGCGTCGATAAAACCGTTAAACAAACTCGCGACAACTATCAAAAGTGCGCAGGAAAGCGTAACCGCCGCAATACTCAGCAATACCACCCTCCTCTTACGAAGATATCGCAGCCACAAAAATAGTTTCAGCATCTCATTTCCACCACGAAGCCACAAATCCCTATTTTTTATTGATTATTGATGATTGATAATTTGTTGAAGGCCGCTTTTTAATTATCAATAATCAGTCATCAATTATCAATTTTCGTGTCTTTGTGGTTCCTGTTGGTTTTAATAGCGGAAACAGCACCACGTCACGGATGCTCGTGGCGCCGGTTAATACCATTGTCAGCCGGTCAATCCCAATACCCAGTCCCCCCGCAGGCGGCATCCCGTACTTCAACGCCGTCACAAAATCATGGTCCATCGTCGCCATACTTTCCTTCTGCCCGCGAAGCTGTTGTCGGAAATTCTCCTCCTGGACCGCAGGGTCGTTCAGCTCCGTATAGGCGTTCGCAAGCTCCATCCCCGCAATATACAGCTCAAACCGTTCGGCAACATCAGGCCGGCCTTTTTTTCTCTTCGTCAGAGGACACAACGCCGCGGGATAATCCATCACAAATGTCGGATTTACCAATTTGTCCTCAACGGTTGTCTCGAACAGTTCATTTATAACCACCGCATCGTCCATCTGTTTCTGGTCTATGCCAAGCTCCGCCGCCTTTGCCCGCACCGCACCCGAATCGCCGATATCGCAGCCGCTGTGCTCCTTCAAAAGCTCCGCGTATCCTGCCTTGCGCCAGGGGCGCGAATAATCAATCGTCATTTCGCCGAACTTCATCTTCCTGCCGTCACAAAACCGCTCCGCAAGCAGGCAAATAAGCTCCTCAGTCAAATCCATCATCACGTTGTAATCCCCGTATGCCTGGTATAATTCCAGCATCGTAAACTCCGGATTGTGCCGCGTGCTGAGTCCCTCGTTGCGGAAATTGCGGTTTATCTCGAACACCTTCTCCATCCCGCCCACTAACAGCCGCTTCAGGAATAGTTCCGGCGCAATCCGCAAATACAAATCGATACCCAAACTGTTGTGGTGCGTCACAAACGGCTTGGCCGCTGCCCCGCCCGGTATCGCCTGCATCATCGGCGTCTCAACCTCAAGAAATCCCTTGCCGCGAAGATGCTCCCGAATCGTCGCAATAATGACGCTGCGTTTCTTAAATAGCTCCATCACATCAGGATTTGCCCACAAGTCCAAATATCTTTGTCGATAACGAAGGTCAACATCCGACAGCCCGTGGAACTTCTCCGGCGGCGGCAAAAGCGACTTCGACAGCAGCGTTATCTTTTCTGCCCATATCGTTATCTCACCCGTCTTGGTCTTGCCTAACCGACCCTCTACTCCGATTATGTCACCCAAATCGAGCAGCTTGATAAGCCCCCATTGCTCGGCAAGCAGGTTCTTCGCCAGTCCCGCTTGTATCGCCCCGCTCCAGTCACGCAGCGTAATGAAAATCAGCTTGCCGATATCGCGCAGCAGGACTATCCTGCCCGCGCAGTTTGCACGCTGGCTCTCGTCCCCGTCACGGTATTTTTCTCTTATCTGCGCAGCATACTCCGCTCCCTCGTATCTGCCGCCGTAGGGGTCTATCCCCATCGCTCTGGCCGCCCGGAGTTTTTCCTCTCTGGCCTGTTCAAACCTGTTCGCCAGGGGCTCTTTGTCGTCTTTATGCTCGTCAGCCAAAACTCGCTCTCCTTGATACCTTATGACGCAACCCTCAGTAACACGTTGGTGGCGTATTTCGTCTATCGGTTGCGCCCGGCCTCGCCTTCGGCTATGCCGAGGCGAGATGCTCGTTTCGTAGTGCGCCGTGCGTGATGCGTGTTGCGATGATTGGTCGCACGACGCAATACGCGCTACGCAAAACTTAACCAGCCGCGCAACCGCAGCCGTCCAACGCAACCCTTTCTTCTGATTCCTTCAAGCTGCCTTTTTTGCCGCCGCTTACGCCGCTTTACGTTTTATCGCTTTTGCCTGCTGTTCAATCAGCTTGGTTTTAATAGCCAATATCCCGACCGACAACTGCGGGTCAGCCGCCTTGGTTTCCTCAAACGTATGCTTCTTCACAACAGCAGAACCGTTGCTGTGACCGGCCTTGACCAGCACGTCGTTGTCCCTCTGCAAATCGAACATCTTTACCATTTCATCGCTGTTGAGCACCACCTCGATGTTCGGCCCTATGCCCCAGTCCCTGGTCTTTTCCTTCTCGGCCTCCTCGCGGCTCTTCACCTTCTGACCCGACGGTAAATGGTAATACGACATCGTATATTTCAATTGCGCCCCGTCGCCGGGATAAGGCGTTATCCCCTGCACAACGCCTTTGCCGTGTGTCCTCTCGCCGACTAACACCGCGCGCTTGTGCGCTTCATCTGCCAGCGAACCGGATACAATCTCCGACCCGCTCGCGGAATCCGCGTTTATCAGCACCACCAGCGGATAATTCGGGTGCGTCCCTGCCTTCTGGGCGCCCACGTACATCGGTATCCCGAATCTCGGCCGGGTGCTCACTATCAGCCCCTCTTCAATAAATTTATCCGCCACCTCAATCGCACTTTCCAGGAATCCGCCCGGATTGAACCGCAAATCCAGAATCAGCCCGCGCATACCCTGCTTCTCAAGTTCCACCAGCGCCTCTTCCAAATCGGAAGCCGTCTTTTCGGAAAAACTTGTCAGGCGGACATATCCGATTTTTTCCGGCTCATCAATTATATACTGCCACTTGCCCTCCTCCGTCCTTTGCCAGCCGCGAATCGTCGGCACGATTATCCTTGCCCGCGTTATCGTAATTTCCTCCGCCTGCTCCCGTCCTGCGTGCCTTATCGTCAGTCGCACCTTCGTACCCGCAGGCCCGGTTATGTGTTTGACCGCACAGGTAAGAGGCATATCCTTCGTGGGCTTGCCATCGACCTGCTCTATCACGTCCCCGGCGTCAAGCCCGGATGTATAAGCAGGCGTATCCGGCAGCAAGCTCGCCACCGTCAACTGTCCTTTTTGCCTGGCTATCTCAATCCCGATACCTGTAAACTCATTGGTCATCAGCTTCTCAAAATCCGATGTCTGCGTAGGCCAGACAATCACCGTATAAGGGTCAAGCGCACCAAATGACGCCTCTGCGAAGTGCGATATGACCAGCTGCTCAGGCAAATGCCCCATCGCATCGTTCAATCCCAGTACCGCCTCGAATACCTCGATAAAGTCGTCCTTGCCGAAACCTTTCGTTTGCCCTGTCTTCTCAAGTATCCCGCCGTATGCCGCAGCCAGCGTAGATAGCTGATTCGTATCGGGCGAAAAATCCTCAAAGCTCTTGCCCAGCGAAAATCTGTTTACGTCCTCCTCTGGCAATGCCGCCAATGCCCCCATCACCTCTGCCAGTGACTTGCAACGCTTAACCCCCGCCTTGGCCATCTCGGCGTAATCAATTCTGCTGACATAGTTGAAATTAAGCGCATCTACTGCGCGAACAAACATCCGTTTCTTGACGGTCTCAAAACGCTGCTTGCTGGTCTCACAGGGACTATCCTGAAACGACCCTGCAATCTCCGCCTTGTCTATCAGTTGTTCGGCATAATCCGAATACGACTTGTTATTGGGGTCAATCGCCGAAAGCCATCGGTAACATGCCACGTATGAGTCAATCCATCCGCCCCTCAACTCAAACTCGCCCGCCCTGGTCTTGGCCTTGCTTATCGACTCGGCCACAAACGGCTCAGCTAACAAGCTCTTTTTTTGCTGCTCATCCGCATATTCGCAGGCCCTGGCGACAACAGCCAGAACGGCAAAGACGTTGTTTGGGTCGTTCGGGTCTATTGGCCTGTTGGCATCGGGCGCCTGGTTTGCATCGCTGATTTTATTTGCATCATTTATATCCGCATTAGTTTGCCCAGTGCGAAGCTTTTCCAGCTCTGCCAATTGCTCATTATACGACCCCTGCCGCTGCGACTGGCGATTCCGACTAAGTTGCTCGTACTCCTGCACCACCTGCGACAGCTCCCGCCAGGGATTGTTCGCATCGTTGACATCTTTAACGTGTTTCTGTATCAGTTCCCCCGCCGCGTCGAACTTGCCCTGATAAATCAGCTCGCACGCCGTCACGACCGGCTGCTCTGTGTTCGGCTCCGTCGGTCCTGCAGACGATGAATCGCAGCTATCCGATACGACAATCTCGTTCGGTATCTTGATTCCGAACAAGCCCGCCCGCAAGACCCTCTCCGCCGCCGGCGCAGAACCGGCTGACAACAAACACCCCGCCAATAATAACACCAGGCCGGCAAGGCACCGAAACTCGCCTCGTTTATCCCGCATCTTCTGTCTCAATAAGATTATCAGCAATCCGAAGCAAATCACTCCGGATTGAACCGAAAAAGTCAAACTCGTCTATCTGCACTCAGCCGCCTTGCCTGCACAACCCAGCACGTGCAGCTTGTGCTTTACCATTTGCTTGATGGCCTCTCTGCCGGGACCTAAGTAATTTCGCGGGTCAAACTCGCCCGGCGCCTCGGCGAATACCTGCCGAATCTTCGCCGTTAGCGCAAGCCTAAGGTCGGTATCGATATTCACCTTGCATATCGCCATTTTCACCGCCTTGCTCACCGCCTCTTCCGGCACACCCATCGCGTTCGGCATCTTCCCGCCGTACTTGTTTATCAAATCCACAAACTCCCGCAAAACGCTGCTCGAACCATGCATCACAAGCGGAAAACCGGGCAGCAAACGCCCTATTTCCTGTATCCGGTCGAACGCAATCTTCGACTCGGTCTTGAACTTGTATGCCCCGTGACTGGTTCCGCACGCCACCGCAAGCGAATCCACTCCGGTCCTGTGAACAAACTCTACTGCCTGCTTCGGGTCGGTCAAATGCGCACTTACGTCATCGACCCCGACCACGTCATCCTCGATTCCGCCCAATTGCCCAAGCTCGGCTTCCACAACCACGCCTTTGTCGTGCGCGTATTTAACTACCTCTTTGGTGACCTTGATGTTCTCCTCAAACGGCAGCTTTGAACCGTCGTACATCACCGACGTAAAACCGTCATCGACAAACTGCTTGCACGTCTCAAAGTTGTCGCCGTGGTCGAGGTGCGTCACAATCGGAATATCGGGGTTTTCTTTCACCGCCACGTTTATAATCGCGTTCAGATAGCTTATACTCGCGTACTTGCGGGCGCCCTTCGACACCTGCAATATCAGAGGCGCCTTCTCCTCCGCTATCGCGGCTATTATCCCCTGCGTGATTTCCATATTGTTCACGTTGAACGCCCCGACCGCATAGCCGTTCTTGTACGCCATTTCAAACATCTTCTTGGTGGTCACTAACGCCATAAACTGCTCCTTCTAAATCAATCAACACTTCAAAGTCAAAGAACCTCAATCGGCACCTGCACAAAACCTGATTACTATAACTTAACCTTCGTTCTTTTTAAAGATTATGTTCGTTCCCTCCTGCGATTTTTCCGGCCTAATACCCGCCGGGGCCGGTCAGGCCAACATACCGCCTGCTGCCTATCGCCATTTCAGGCACGCCTTCAGGCCAGATACTGAACACCACCGACTGCCTGTCAAGCGACCCATCCGCACTGTAAGTCAGACCCCAGAACAGGCGGTGATAACGCCTTATCAGCGTGATATCGCTCTCGATATTCGCCCCGTAGGCGAAATCATACTGTTGCGAAAACACAAGCGTATATCTCGGGTCAAGCACATATGTCGCTGCGAACACAAACGCATTCGACCCCTTCTCGTCGAAGACCTCGACACGCCTCAAATACCTGCTGCCGATGTAATAGCTCAAATCGGGCCAGCACGCCCGCGAGAATCCGATATCAAACTGCTCAATATCCCCGCCTTGCATATCGTAATACAAGTCGCTCAGTACCGCAGTCGTATCGCTGACCCGCCAGATGTAGTCGGCGCTGAAGTAATTCCGCCTCGGCCCCCAAAGCTCAAACCTGCGCAGCCCCGCCCCCAAATCGCCGTTGAATATCGCCGGCATAGTAAACAAACGAAGCGGCGTCATAGGCCGGTTCCATAAGAGCCGGTCCGGTCCGCCGGTAGGACTGTCCTCCGAATCATCAACAAACGTAAACGCCGTATCCAGCCGCATCCAATCGACCGTTCGCTGCTTGCCTGCCCTGAGCGGAGTCGAAGGGTCTGCCGGTCCTCGTTTGGTCTGTAACTGCTGCGATAATCCCACCTGCAATACATCGTGCTGCCCGACTATCGTGTCGCTCACACCGTATGCCGCAGCGGTAAGTTCCGGCTGGACTATGTGCCGCAGCCCATTCAAGTCCCACAACCGAGACCTCGCATTCGGATAAACCTTCCAGTACTCGCTCGATACCCGCACCCCTGCCTCACTTATTCCAACCACATCTTCGTTCGGCCCTCCGGCGTTGGTCCCATCCACCAAAGTCCGCGTAAACTCGCTTCTGTCGTCATACCCGACCGTCCCTGCTATGTACGGTACCGCCTTAAATCCCCCGGCCGCCATCGGCATATCAAGCTCGGTGCGGTGCGAGGCAAAGCTGAACCGCTCCTCGCTCATCATTGTAGTATGCTCCTCGCCTATCCTCTGGCGGAACCGACCCGCCTGGCTGTCGCTGTAAAGCGTGAACCGGTCGTCAAAAAGCGATTGACCAGTCAGGTGAAACTCCCCGCTTGGCATCTCCTCAAGCTCATCGGCAAAATTATTTATCCGCCCCTTGCCGAGCAGCGATAGTCCCCAGTTGTCCTCCGCTCTCTTGGCGTGAATGTACGTCTCGCGGTCCTCGCCCACGTTGAACTCATTGCGATAATAGCTTTCTACAAAATTTTCATCCGACTCGTAGTTGATTCCCGTCGTGACCTGCCAGTTGTAAGGCATAAATACCCGGTGGACCCAGCTAAACCTGCCGCGAAGCTCCTCTGGCGGCTGCAAATCACGTCTGCTGGGGTCTCTGCCCAGACGGTCCTCGCCCCTGTCATTTATCAAGTAACCGGTCATCCGGCCAAGATGGTCCTCTCCCGTGTAATCCACCTCCATTCCCGTCCCCACACCGCGATTGCTGTAGTAATCCAGCTCAAATGTCCCATCTGTTCCCTCCGGCTCTTTCAGACCCAGCAGCCGCGACAAATACCACCGCGTCTCCGCACTTGCCCCCCACACACTGTCGTGTCCAAGCCGAACGCTCTTGACCGGAACGTCAGGCCGCTCAAGATTGCTGCGCATCACGGGCCAGCCGAATATAGTCGTCTCTCCGTGCTTTAGCCGAACGTCCCGCATCACCGCGTCGTAACTGCTCTTTGTAATCTTCCCCGCCTGCGCATCCACTGTCGAGGTATCTGTGATAATCACGCTCGATGCCCCAAGCGATACCTGCGGCAGGTAAAATTCGCTGCTGGTGAGTACTATGTTCTCGGCGGTAAATTTCCCTTCCCCCAGTTGCTTCAGTTTCGCGGCCCGCAAATAAATCGGTATCCCGCGCTGAACATCGAAAGTCCTCATCACTGCATTTACCGCTATCCCCTTTCTGTTGTCGAAGTCATAGTAGAGTTCATCTGCCCGAATTGTCCGCTGCCCCTCCGTCATTACCACGTCGCCGCATACATAGACCGATTCGATTGCCCCTTTTGCTAAAAGCCCGCCCGGTTGTTCCTCTTGAAGCCCGCTTGAGAGCTCCCCGCTCGAATAGAACACGACTGCGTTGTCGGCTTGAAGCTCAAGCAAACCGCCTGTTTCATCCACCCTCTGCCACAAATAGAACCTGCCGATTACAGTCGCAACGTCGTTCCCATCTGCTTTGCCCGACTCAATCTTTGGCGCAACGTCCCCCGCGGGAGCTATGTTCACTGGATACCGCACCTTAGCGCCGGGCCTGCCTGGCGCATTCGCCTCGCCGCGACCTTCACGCACAAACCACCGGTCAAGAAAACCACCCTTCGTCCTCTGCCCGCCCCCGCTTCTCGGCGAGGTCTTTCGCCCTCCGCTTGCCCCGGCGTTTACCGCGGCGTAGCGCAGCGAAGATGGGTAGCCCTTAGGCGAAGCCAGGTTATCGGCAATGCTTACGGGCGATAGGCCGCTGAAACTCGCCGCAAAAGCCGCGTCGCTCTTGGCAACCGAGGCAAATGCGATTGCATAAAACTCCGACCCTCTCACCCCTCCGGTTTCATTGTGCTCCGCTGTCACAAAGACCTCGCCGCTGATGTCAAAACGCAGAACCTCCGCTTTGCCGCGCTCAATCGTCTCCCGGCTTATTTTAATAAGTTTCGCCCCGCCGCCCTTGCGAACCGATATATTCCCCTCCATATAAATCCGCACCTTGGTTGCAAGGCCGACCCCGCGTAATCCGGTTGCCTCGGCTGTTCTCTCCAGCCAGACCACCGCATTGTCGCTGCTGAACTTGTCGGCGCCGATTGTGGTTGAGAACCTCCCCTTAAAAACCAGGACCTGTCTGCCCGGCTGATTGGCCTCGCTTGTCACGCTTCCCCCCACAAGATGCACGTCACGCCCCACAAACGCCCCCGCCTTGTCGCCCTCCCCTGCGCAAACGCTCACGGCCCATCCGTATGCCGCCGCCAACACAAAAATACCGAACGCTTTTATTCTCATATCAATGGCTTGCTCATCCGTAAAAGTCCGCAACTTCAGCTTTTCCGCCGGATTATATCCGACAACCGCCCCAATTCCAGCAAAAACACCAACCGTTGACCCCGCCGGCAGGATACCCCCGACTTACCGGGATTCCTTTCCCGTACCATATCACAAGCATTTAAATCTTGAAAAAATCACGGAATTATGATAACCTTTTGTTTAGGATAATCAGCGGTGAAAGGGTCAGAAGTTAATGCTTATATACTTGTCATTTCTGCTGTCACATCCCTTTTGTATTCCGTGCCGGCCCTTAACCTGAAAGGCCTTTTGGCGGTTGCCTGAAACCGGGTCCGCAGACCGGTTGGTTTAATGGAGGTTGCGGTGGTGAAGTCGAAGCGATGGTTTGAAGTTGTTGTTCTATGGGCGCTGCTGTGTTCAACCGCGCCGGTTTATGCCGCCATTCCCCTGTTGCACGTGGACGGCAACAAAATAAAAGACCCAAATGAAAACGTTGTTGTTTTAAGGGGTATTTCACTTATTGATTTGGGCTTCCTCCAGGACTGGGAAAGCGGCGCAATCAATATGATTAATCGAATAACGAATAAAAACGACCCTTGCGGCACCTCTCCGGGCTGGCACCCAAAGATTATCCGGATTCCGATTGCTCCGCCTGATTCGTCGCCGCCTAATTGGCCGCATAAATTTAATCCCGACAATAACGACCTGTATAATCTCCTCAGGACCGTTGTTAATTACTGCGCCTCGAAGGACCTTTATGTAATCATTGACTGGCATTACATCGACGACACCATCAGGCACGTTGAAACAACCAGCGAGTTTTGGCAGTTTATGGCGCCGAGATTCGCCGCGGACAACCACGTTATGTTTGAGCTTTATAACGAGCCGATTAATTCGTTTGGTTCGGAAACTGTCAACTGGCTCAAGGTCAGGGATGATATGCAGACGTGGATTAACATTGTTCGTAAGTCCGCTCCCGACAATATCATTCTCGTCGCAGGGCCTATCTGGTCTCAGGCGATTGGGCCTGCAGCCGGCAATCCTCTTACAGGTGATGATATCGTTATTGTCTCACACATCTATCCCGGCCACTGGCGCGCTGGATATCCATCGTGGTACACCAATCAAATCACGACCTGTGCAGCCGTTTATCCTATAATGATGACGGAGTGGGGTTTCAGCCAGAGCGGCAGTCCCGACCCTCAGGACCTGCTTAACGGCACGATTGCCGGATATGGTCAGCCGCTGATGGATTTTCGCGAACAATATGGCATCGGCAACACCGCCTGGGTTGCAAGTTACGACTGGGGCCCCCCGATGTTTTGGAGGGATGCACCATATACCTGGAACCTTCGCATTGGCGAAGGTGAAATGGGTGGTTTTACAAAAGACAAGCTCTATGATAAAAGAGACGCCAACCAGCCCGGCGGAGTCGTCACTAACCGCCGACCGATTGCATATATCACCTCGCCGTTAACCGATGACGTGTTTCAACAGGGAGACGATATCGTCATAGAAGCCAATGCGTTCGACAGAGAAGGTTCTGTAACCAAAGTGGAGTTTTATCAGGGTTCCACAAAATTAAGTGAAGATACGAATGCGCCTTATTCTTATGCGTGGAATAATGTGCCGGCTGGCCGATACAGGTTGACCGTCAAGGCGACTGACAATAACAACTGGACAAAAACATCCGTCCAGACCATTATCGGCGTGCACAGCGGCGATGCCTCCGGCTCAATCCTTCGTGAATGGTGGACCGGTATCGGTTCGGGAACAGCGGTTAATAATCTGACATCGGATATAAATTATCCTGCCAATCCAACCGGCAGAGAGCTGATTACAAAGTTTGAAGGGCCTATAAACTACGACGCCAATTACGGCGCGCGCATTCGAGGATACCTCTATCCCCCGGCTGGCGGCAACTACACATTCTGGATTGCCAGCGACGACAGCAGCGAACTGTGGCTCAGCACCGACGCCGAGCCAAACCATATCAGCAAGATTGCATACGTGTCGGGCTGGACAAACCTGTATGAGTGGACCAAGTACGGCTCGCAGCAGTCGTCACCCAAGTCGCTTACTGCCGGCCAGAAATACTATATCGAGGTATTGCACAAAGAAGGCACCGGCGGCGACAATGTGGCGGTGGCTTGGGAAGGCCCGGGGATAACCCAACAGGTAATTGACGGTGTTTACTTGTCGCCCTGTTTCTTCGACTTCAGGGATTTCTCCCGTTTCGCCGCTCAGTGGAGCCGCACCAGCTGCGTTCAAGCAAATGCCTGGTGCAGCGGCGCCGACTATAACCGCGATGGCTCTGTTCTATTCGAGGACCTGCAGGCATTTGCTGACTACTGGCTGCTTGGCGCTGAATAAATGGGCAAACAGGAATACTCCAATTACCAGAAAGACGTAATCAACAACTACTACCGCAACCTCGATGCAATTGCGCTCGGTAAACTCAGCGAGCTTGTGAGTGATCTATATTTGGCCGACACGGATGCCAAGCGCAGCCGACTTTGGGATAGGGTCCACAAGGCAATGCTTACCCTCAAAATCCCCCCTGCAATCATCAGCCACATAATGCAGAAAAAGGACGTCCAAATCTTGGCCAAAAACCTCAACGACTGGCTCAGCCGCAAGTAGCCGCCCTGTGTCATTCACGCCCTATTTAGGGGCTACGTCTGTTTGGCAGTTTTGTATTTCTGCCAGTACTCTGGAAACAGCTCTTTGGATTTGGCCTCGAGTTCTTCGTCACTGATTGCGGTGATTCTGCCGTTCTTTTCATACTGGTCAATCACCCATCGGGCAAGCTTGTGGACTTTTATCTTGCTGATTCTGTCTTCGCCTTCAAGCCCGAAGAACTCATTGAGCCAGTGGGCGACGCCGTCGGTGCCGCTCTTGTCGGTGATGCTGACCCGAGGCGGGCGCCCGAGAAGCTTCTCCGTATCAAAAATGTTATATATTTGCTCATTGCGTCGAAGTCCGTCGGCATGAATTCCGGCACAGGTCGTGTTGAAGAATTTTCCCGCGAACGGATAGTTGCCGGGAATGGGAAGACCAATAGAACGCATATAGTCAGCCAGTTCGGTAATGACGGACGTATTCACTCCACAAAGGTCGCCCTTTAAGGCGATGTATTCGAAGACCGCGCCTTCGAGAGGGGGATTTCCCGTCCGCTCGCCAAAGCCAAACAGCGTAGTGTTCAGAAAATCACAGCCGTACAGCCACGCGGTTGCGCCGTTGATATGGACTTTGTGGAAGTCGTTGTGTCCGTGCCATTCCAGGCAGTCGCTCGGTACGCCGCACTCGCGATTAAGCTTATAGATGAGTTTTGGGATGCTTCTGGGCAGCTCCGCACCCGGATAACTGATGCCGAAGCCCATCGTATCACACAATCGAATCTTCACGGAAAGCTCCGGCGGCGCCTCGCTGCTCATCTCCATCAGCCGGTCCACAAACGGCAGCACAAACCCATCTATATCGGCTCTGGTCACGTCCTCGAGATGACAACGGGGACGGACACCTGCATCAAAGGCCGCTTGGACAACCTCACAGTAGCTGTTCATACAATCGGCACGGTCGCGGAACCTCAGTTTCTGGAAAATGTGATAATCCGAGCAGCTCGTCAGCATTCCGGTCTCTTTCAAACCCGCTTCCTTGACTAAGCGAAAATCCCCGGTGTTCGCACGTATCCAGCCGGTGCATTCCGGATACTTATGCCCGAGCCCTCGGCAGCGGTCAAGCGTCTCGCGGTCATTTTTCGTGTAGAGAAAGAATTCCGTCTGCCTTATCACCCCGTTGGGACCGCCAAGCTTCGACATCAAGTCATAGATGTGGACCATCTGGTCCACCGAATAAGGTGGGCGGGCCTGCTGGCCGTCGCGGAACGTCGTGTCGCTTATCAGAATGTTTCTGTTCTTGACGGCGCCAAAATCAAACTGCACCGGCTCACCGTCAATGTATTCGACAATCGGTTGGTCAAAAGAAATACGGGGCGGCAAACTGTATGGGAACGTCTGCTCAAGCAGATTCGGCTCTTTGGCATTAACCAAACGATGCTTCTTCCTGGTTTTACCCATTGACAAGTCCTTTCAACTCTGGCCTCAAAGAGTGTATTATTTTAACCTGTATTCGGCATAAATCAAGGTTACGTGCCTTGATTGGTCTTGCAGTGAACGCCGTCCTCCGGATAATCCGCCGCAAAACGAATGGCCTGGCCCGGCGTGACGTATTTACCGCCGCACGCCAATCATAGTTCTGCCGGCACCGGTCTATTTTGCAAGCAGGTCTTCGATGAATTTAACGGCCCCGCCCACGGTCTTCACCGCCAGTGAAGCGTCCTCGTCCATTTCGAGGTCGAACTCTTCCTCAAAGGCGGCAACCAGCTCTATGCTTTGAACACTCTCAGCCCCCAGGTCCTCCACGAACCTGGATTTGCTGGTTACCAGTGCAGGGTTCACCTTGAGAGTTTTTACCACAATGTTTTTGACTCTTTCTGCTACATCCGACATTCGGTCTCTCCGTACAAGTTCAGCAACAAATTCCATCCGGCTTCCCAGGTTGTCTTAACGGCACAAAAGCTTTATTCTTAAGCTTCGCCGAACGCAGTATAAGGTTTCCAATACTTTTTTTCAAGTCCGCCGCAAACTTGTTTTTTCAAACAGGCCCCTGATTTAGGCGTGTCGCAAACGCATTATCCATTTTATACTTAGCCCCGCCATCTTCGCCCTTGGCGAGTGGCGGGGTTTGCTCGCCGTTCGCAGCGAAGCGGAGTCGAATGGGCAATGCGTAACTCACCTTTCTCAACTCAACACTAAAAACTCAAAACTTTTTTAATGTTTACCCGCCTTTTGCTCGCTGCTATGCCAACTGTATTTGCTATGTATCCTGAAAAACAAAATGTGATTTCACTTATCTGGACTGAATTGAACATCGTGTTTGAGATTTCAGAGGGTAGCGGGTGGTGAGGGGTAAAAGTGATTAGTTCAAAATTCAGCCAATATGGTTACTATAGTTTCTTGCTTTGTTTAACGAAACTGTCTTGGTAAAATATCTTCATCATTAAAGGAATGAAATATGAAGAGTTCAGATAAACTTCAAATTATAACTACTATAATTGGTATCATTCTTATCCCACTTACTGCCTTATCAATTTACTTCATATATGGCAGTTATCTTTTCTCTAAGTGGCCGTGGATACGATTTTCTGTAGTGATGTCACTCTTAACTTGCCTATGGACTTATGCATTTAGGTTTTATTGTAGTATTGAAGAAAGAAATGATACACCAAATACGGGGCTTTTTGGGCTGATTGTTATTCCTTGCGATTCTCTTTTGATGTACCCGAGCACTGCACTTGGAATAAATAGTGACCCATATTTTTATACATTGTTAATCGTTCTTGTGGTCGTTCACGGACTTGGATTTTATCTTATACAAAGGGGAATACAAAAATATCTGATTGATTCAAAATCCAGTCAACTTAAATCTTCGAGTAAATAATTAGAGATTCACTGTCAATGTAAAACATGCTTCAAAACATCCTCATCAAACATTCCTTTAACATATTTCAACCTTGACAATCGGGATATAGTTGGTAGTGTTTCTCGTAGGGCTTAATTGCCCTGAAAGGAGTTACCGATATGGCCAAATTTTTGTGGCTCCGTTCTTCGCTCTCCGGGAGCAACCGGAGATAATCTGACACGGCGGTAATCTCTGGCTGGCAATAAGCCAAAAATGGACTAAAGGAGATATTTAAGGCTGATGTCGTTAAAAAATTGCGTACACCTTGAAGTAATTGAAAGGGGAGTTTGTGAACTACATTAGCAAGCACTTTCGTGGTGAACTATCATTGGCAGTGTCATTTTGGATTAATGCATTCTTTGTCAACATTCTTATATCGTTAATATTGGTATGTTTTTCTATTTATATACAAAAAACTCCCATTGCTAATCCAGTCATATTGTCACGAATTATCTTAGCTTATATTGCAATTGCATTGCTGATTATTTACCCTTGGCAAGTTATTGGCCTGTGGCGAACATGTAATATGCACGTACAAAAGACCGGGAAGAGGTTTTGGGCGCGAATAGCTCAGATTTTCGTCATTTTAGGATTCCTTTGCACAATATCTATTCTAAATCAAAGTTGGACCGTTTACAAATGGCTCTATCAAATCGGTTTTGAAAAAGACAAGTATGCTAATTATACGCTTGAAATGGAAAAAAATGATACTTTAATACATCTTCGTGGCGGATTGGGCTTTGGCGTATCAAAGGAAGTAGGCCATCTTCTTAAGGAACATCCTAATGTAAAAGGTATTATATTGGATAGCAATGGTGGTCGAATTTATGAGGGGCGGGAGTTATCTAAACTAATATCATTTTATGGTCTTGACACTTATTCACTTCAAGGTTGTTATTCGAGTTGTACAACAGCTTTTATTTCAGGTAAAAACCGATTCCTCGGTGTTGGAGCCAATCTTGGGTTTCATCAATACGGCACAGGGGACAAAGATTTGGATTATTTCTTTGATCTGAAAACAACAGAGGAAGAGGATTTGCATATCTTCCAACGCCAAGGGGTCAAAGCTGAATTTATTGAGAAACTATTTAATACGCCTTCTAATGATTTTTGGTGTCCAACGGCAGATGAAATGCTAAATGCAGGTGTCATACATGGAATTGTCAACCAATCCGATATATTGCCTATAAAATACTCAGGGATACCATCAGATACCAATGAATCTTTTGAAGATGAACCTACCTTTAGGGCTATCCAAAAATATGAACCTGAAACCTACCAAAAAATCAAAACAGTAATGATAGAACAACTTAAAAAAGGCGCTTCCGGGTTTGAAGCGGGTCACATAGCAGCAGACTATATGGAAGAGATGGGTATTCGCTGTATGGCTCGGACAAGTAATGATGCTCTTATCAATTACGCCCAAGTAATTGTTGATGTCCTAAAAAAAATTGAAGAAAGAGACCCTATTCTATGCTTGAAAATAATTTATCCCCAGCAATATGGCCCTCTTAATTTTTCAATGTACTTTCCTGGCGATAAACCTATGAAAGATGTAATGGAAAAAATCATTGTTGATGCTTATGAGAAAAACAATCCCCAAGTAGATGTGAATGCGGCCGAGCTTACAATTGAAAAGCTGAGAGAGCGTCTTCGAGAATATTCAGAATATCTTGACCCTCAAAAACTACAGAACAGAAAGGAATATAAGCTACATTGTGATGCTATAATCAAACTATATGAGCTTATTTTGTTAGAAGATGCAAACACTGCCGGTAATGTTTTTCGCTACTTGTACAGTCAAGATACAAATGGCCTATGAATGCTACTTTTGGGGAATAATATTGGGGACAGCCATTTTTTGTTCTCCAGTTTAACATCTCGTTTTGTTTGTTCCACGCCGGATTTCTCGACCACCAACACCCAAAGACACCTTAATAAAAAGACCGTGTTAATCAGTGTGACCTGTCCTGAGCAGTAGTCGAAGGAATCAGTGTCAAAATAAGCCGAATCTCCCGACCTTAAAGGGAAAGTATATCGTCAAACTGCAAACAAAAGCAAGTATTTTAAAAGTCCGGAATCCACATCCAATTTTCTTTTCTCGGTTTGAAAATGGGGGGCCTGTCTTTCGTCCACCCGGCGGACGAAGCAATGTCTTATGAATTCGTTTCGGCCGGCGAGTTTTTTGTTTATGCCGCCCCATTGTTTGAAGAAGAAGGAGATGCCTGAAGCGACGCACTGGTCGCGGATATCAATGACCCATTTGGGGTCCATTGGTCTTGCGCCCGGGCCTGATTCACCGCCGACAATTACCCAGTCAATGCCTTCGAGGTCTAATCGCGGGATTGGGCCAAGCAGAGGTTCGCAGGACAGGAACTTTACGGAGGCAGGAGTTTTTCTGAGGTCGTCGATGCGTGAAACATAGTCGGCGTTTTCGACTGTTACACCCATCCAGAGATTCGAGGGCCAGGGCAATTTACAGCTTAACTCAAGAAGTCGTTCCGACCGCTTGGTAAGCACCTGGAATCGGTGATGCGATGCCCGGCACATAACCTCAAAAACCTTTCGTATGAATTCAAAGGGAGTGTCCTTATGAAAGAGGTCGCTCATCGAATTGACGAAAATTGTGCGGGACTGTTTCCAGGACAGAGGGATTTTCAAGGCGTGTTCGTGCAATGTGAGCTGAAAGCTATTCTTATAGTTTGCCACGCCTGCCGCCTGAAGACGCATCGCCATACGTTCAGCGTAGCAGTTTTTGCACCCGAGACTTATCTTGGTGCAGCCAGTCACAGGGTTCCAGGTAGATTCGGTCCATTCTATTTTTGAATTTTGAGCCATCGCGTCACACAATTATTATATCGGGAATGAATCGTATTTGGGATAAAAAAGCAGAGGTGCGTTTGTTATCGATTCAGAAGATAAATCGGGGGATTAAGAACCGTGGAGAATATGGTCCACGGCATAACAAGAGTGGCCGGGGTGAGCTTGATAAGGCGACACGCTTGCTAACAAAGGGTGGTTTTAGTATTGTTGTTTGTTATGAATGTCGATTGTTCCCGGCAGACGACGTCACCTGCGAAGCGCGGTTTTGTATTTCTCGCCCGGCGTGCGGTGAGCATACTGGTATTCGGCGCTCTTTTTTGCACGCTGGCCGTCAAGCTCTATTATGCTCTTCGTCAGGATTGTGTCGAGCGATACATCGGCTGGATTGCCGCCGATATCGCTGTCCTTCTTGCTATCGAGGTCATCCTGGTGTTCGTTTGTTTTGCCTGGCCCCGGCGATGGGTAATACGCGCGGCAACAATAGTCGCAGCGATTATTTGCACCTGGGCCGTGATGAACGCCGGCTGGCTTATAAGAACAGGCACACAAATTCTGCCGATGGTCCTGCTGCCTTTATTTCGTGACCCGCTAAACGCCCTGGGCATTATTGGCGGCAATCTTGCAAAGATGCCTCTCGCCGCGATAGCCCTGTTAGGACCTAGTGCAGTCGCTCTCGGTTTTTTCTTTGCGGTTCTCGCCGGACCTTTGCCGCCGGTTTATACACGCAGGCAATTCGACCGCAGGATGCTGGTTTCAGCCGGTATTGTCTTTGTCGCAGTTGTTGTGCACGTTGTTTTCGGCAAAACGGCGGTCTCTCATATAGCCGACCAGGAGCTTCGCTCGAGCGCTCATTTAAGAGCAATAACAACACTTGTTTTGCGGCGTTCGACCCGCCTTGAGAAATTTGATTTAGCCGAGGCCAAAAGAACAATACCAACCTTCGACCAGGTTGAACCTGCCTCTTCGCCGAAAGGAAATAATGCAGACCACAACATCGTAATAGTCGTTCTTGAGGGGATTCAGTACAATTATACTTCATTAGCAGATAAACAATCCGACCTGACGCCTCACCTTGCAGCGGTCGCCAGGCAGGGCGTCCAATTCTCGAATACCCGCTCGACGCTTACCCATACGACAAAAGTTCTCTTTGCCCTTTTGACAGGCCGATACCCTTCCTTCTCGCAGGACCTTGCCGAGGCCGTCCCCATCGAAAGACCTTACGCAGGATTGCCCACAATCCTCAAGCGTCAGCGGGACTTTCGCACCGCGTTCTTCCAGTCGGCCAAGGGCAATTTCGAGACGCGGCCCGGCTTGGTGCACAATCTCGGGTTTGACAAATTCTGGGCAAGGGATGACCTCAATGACGCCAATACCTTTGTTGGCTCGCTCGGCAGCGACGAGTTTGCAATGCTGCCGCCGATAGCCGACTGGCTGCGGGCTGACCATAAACCTTTTCTTCTGGTTGTCCTGTGCTCGGTTACTCACGACCCATACGTGGTCCCCGAATGGTATGGCAAGCCGGCTGATGACCCCGTTGAAAGATACAAACAAACAATCCGTTACACGGACCGCTTCATCGAAGCGCTCGACGGCCAAATTGCCCAATCTAATCTTGCGGATAAAACTATTTTCTGTGTGATTGGCGACCACGGTGAGGCGTTTGGCGAGCACGGCTTGCTCGGCCACGAACGAATCGGCTTTGATGAGGCGTTGCGAGTCCCCTGGGTCATCCGCGCGCCGTCACTGGCCAAATCGCCGGCGAAAGTAACGACGCCCGTCAGTTCCATTGACCTGACGCCGACCTTGCTCGGCCTGCTTGGTTTTGAAACCGATTCTGCTCGTTTCGATGGATGCGACATCCTTGCAAATCCGTCACCACACCGCAGCGTGTACTTCGCCGGCTGGCTCGAACAAAGCCCCTCCGGTTTTGTAAGGGGCGGGCAAAAATTCATATTCTACCCAACAAACAACACCATATTCCAATACGACCTCAACAGCGACCCGCTGGAAGTAAATGGTGTCGAGCCGGCTGAGAAGGAGAGCCAGACAATCTCAGAAGCAATCCTGCGCTGGCGCAAAGACAGCATTTTCCGCATCAACCAGCAGCCAACCGGCGAAATGGTGCTTTTTGACCTTTGGCTGTGCCGATGGAACGACCGAGTAACCAGAAAATGCACCCGTATGTGACAAGTTCGCCTGCATCAGAATTGCATCCTAACCTTTGGGTGACCTTGATTTGTGATTAGCCCGGTAACCAAAATGGATGGATTGTAAAAGTGTCAAAGTGATGTTAATTCGCATCGCAGAGCGTTGCCATTCGTAAACACACGCCATCTTTTTGCCTACCTTAACAATTTATAGGTCTAAATGCCTTTCCCCCGTTACCTGTTTTATCTTGAATGTTGACAAAAAACAACGCAGTGATAAAGTATGACACGCTACTTTTTTCCGTGTTCAATTTCCGATTGAATGTAATTGTGTCTGCGGCAAGCTGTTAGGTGATAAGAAAATAGTTTTTGGTCTTGTGTCACATTGCTGGCATAAAGTTTGCTTCATCATTCGTTTTGCCTTTTCTTGAAGATATTGGGCGGAACGTCCTAAAAACTTGTAATAAGGAGGAGGAGACGCGTCCGCCCGATTTCGCAGGGAATCAAGGTCAGCTAAGGTGGTCTTACCATCGTTGCTGATTTTGTTTACATTATTAACGGGGTCGTTCCGGAGGAGGTACGACCCCGTTTCATTTCTGGCCCTCAACTTGCCTGGACCTTATGCCGTATGTTTTTTCAATGGCCAAGCGTATCTGGGATGTCTATAATCTGGGAAACTATGGAGCGGGCGATTTACAGGATAATTGATGCGAATTTCAATCGCGCACGCGAAGCGGCGCGTGTCGCGGAGGATTACTGCCGATTTGCCTTAAATTCTGGCGTGCTAACGGCAAGGGCCAAGGAGCTTCGTCATAAGCTCTCGGCTGCCGTCAGCCGACTCGATGCCGCGCGACTCATAGCCGGCAGGGATACACCCGGCGATGTCGGCATCGGCACGACGGTCGAGGTTCAACTGAAACGCCGAGACCTGCAGGACAGTTTCACCGCTGCTTGTAAACGGCTGACCGAAGCGCTTCGGGTGCTTGCAGAAATGACACAGCCGATTAACCCGGAGGTAGCACAAGCGATTGAGAACCTGCGGTACACTGCCTATACGCTTGAAAAGGATATTGTGGTATTCGGTTCACCGGCTGAAAAATTCAGACGCGTAAAGCTTTATGTCCTGATAAGTTCCAGCTTGCCTTCGGATGTTCTGGCATTGACGCATCGGTGTATCGCCGGCGGTGCGGACTGCATCCAGCTTCGCGCAAAACAGATAAAGGACGATGAGCTTTTCGCCCTCGGCTGTGAGTTTGTCAGGATATGCAAAGATTCGGCTGTGCTGAGCATAATCAACGACCGTGCCGATATCGCCGTTGCCGCCGGCGCCGATGGTACTCATCTTGGTCAAAATGACCTGCCTGTTGAGCAGGTACGCCGATTGGCAGCGTACCCGTTGATTATCGGCAAGAGTACCCATTCAGCCGAGCAACTGCGGGCTGCTTGTGCCCAGATGCCGACTTATGTGTCGCTTGGGCCGGTCTTTGCGACTGCCACCAAGCCGGATGCCGAACCGGTGGGTCTTGAGTATGTCAGAAGTGGTCTCGAGATTCTTCAGGAGACCGGCATCGGCCATGTCGCGGTCGGGGGAATAACCATCGACAACCTTGAAACGGTTCTGAACGCCGGCGCAAAAGTGATTGCGGTTTCTTCTGCTGTGACGGGCGCGGCTAATTCCGAGGATGCCTGCCGACAGTTGAAAACTAAGCTAAATGCTTTGCTTTCCTGAACATCCGTAACACAGGCATTCCGGCTGCAACGCCTTTGCTCTTGGGTTTATTCCGCTGAGGATTATCCACTTTCCGTATTGGCGTGCTCCCGGCTTCAGCAAGAAACAGCAAACTCCACGGCTACCCGCCAATAGTGTAACTCGGCTGATTGCATTGCTCTGCCGGTTGGCGGCGGGATTTGGCGTAACACCTTTATTTAAGAGCAGTTATAGCCAAGTCCGGTCATTGTGCCGCACGTAATGGTTCTCGCAAGGGAGCAAGTTGACAAACAAGGGATGTCTCTAAGTTCCGCTGTCAGCGGAATAAACCAAAGCCGGCATCGAAGTTATCAACAAGTTATCCACACGCTAAACTGCCCCTTTTATCATCTCTCGCGTGATGGTTCTCCGCAAAAATCGAGGCGGACAATCGTTACTCAATTCCTAAGTGCTTTTCAGGTCAAACTATAGCGACAGGTTGCCGATGTTGACGGACTTGACGCCGGCGTTGACAAGAAAGAGATGGGGACATAGTGCACCTATACTTGATGGTTGCCCAAGAGGTTGTTTTCGATTTTCCTCTTTAAGTTTTAGGCGCTTTAGGTTATACGCTATGCGAACAATGCTTGAACGGAAACGGATTCGCAATGCAGCGGAAACGGTTAAGAGAGAAATTAGAGAGCAAGTCCGGCTTTGTTGTGGTCGCGGAACTGACCGGCGGGCCTGACTTCAGCTATCGCCCGATTGAGAAGTTCCTTGCGGACTACGCAAAATCGCCGGCTTCTGTAATCCCCACAGGATTTGATTTCGTCGGTATTACACTTCCGCAAAGTCCCGGCGGAGTCGCCAACATCGACCCGGCTGATGTGCTCAGTTTTATGCAAGCCCGGAATCTGCTCAACGACCTGGATGTCATACCGCACTTATCCTGCAAAGACCATAATGCGGATGCGATAATCAGCTCTCTGATGGGCTTGAAAAAGAGCAGCGTGGAGAGCATCCTTGCCCTGACCGGAGACAAACCCATCAGTGCAAAAGGTGTTTTTGAGGTGGATTCCATCGGCCTGCTGCGAATCATCAAAAATACAAACAACCAGTCGTACATAAAGGCAAGGCCCGAAGAAATGGCTAACGTTCATCAGTTCTTTCCCGGCGCCGCGGTCTCGCCCTTCAAATATACGGAAGCATCCCAGATGCAGCAATATTTCAAGATGGAGAAGAAAATTGCCTGCGGTGCGAGGTTCTTCATTACGCAGCTCGGCTGGGACTGGCGAAAATCGCTGGAGCTTTTCAGATACATCCAGGAGAACCATCTTGATGTCCCCATCATCGGAAACGTCTATTTCCTGAGCACCCAGACGCCTGCGCCTCGGCTTATGCACGATGGCAAGCTGCCCGGCTGTTTCGTCAGCAATGAGTTTTTTGCAAAATTGTGTAACGAGAAGAGCGATGAGCATATCGACCGGGCCGCACAACAGGTCGCAATGTATAAGTCCATAGGGGCGGCAGGCGTTGATATAGGCGGCGTGAGCAGCTTTGAAACCTTTGCTGAAATTCTCCGCAGGGCATCTCAAATTGGGGCCGACTGGGAGCGGTTCAAAGAAAACCTTTACTGGCCTGCAGAGCGGCAGTTCTATCTATATGACAGCACCGGCAATAAGACGGCCTTGGCAAAACCGAAGATGAAGTTCAAACAAAAATTCTTCAACTTTGTCCACAGGGCCGTTCTTGACCCGGATTATCGGGGTTTCCACATATTCAAACGGGTGATGGCCGGTCTGTGGACACGAAAAGGTTCCGGCGTTTTTTATAAGTTGTTCAACGCGTGCGAAAAGCCGGTCAAGTATCTATTGTTTGAATGCGAGGAATGCGGCGATTGTTACCTGCCGGAAAACTTCGGCCTGTGCACAATCGGCGGCTGTGAAAAAGGAATGGATAATGCGCCGTGCGGTGACGCGACCGAGAAGGGTTACTGCGGCAACAATGTCGAGCGGATTTGCATCGGCGAACCGATTTACCAGGCCGCAGCAGCACAGCAGGGAGGCACCGAGCAGCTAAAGGCCGCGATTAACAAGCCACGCAATTTTTCTCTGGAGCACACGTCATCAATTCTTAATTATCTTTTCGGAAAGGACCATACAATGAAGAACGCAATTATTTCAATCGGCGAATCCATCCACGCATCAATTCCAAAAACGGGCAAGATTATGAAGGAATTGGCAGGGCTTGGCCCGGACGCCTACGCGAAATCAAGTGGCCAGCGCGACTACATCAAGGCGCTTATCGAATCGCAGGCAGCAGACGGCGCCGACTACATCGCGGTCAATCTCGATGCCTTTGGCGAGGACAATCCGCAGGTAACGGTGGATATGATACGCCAATACGTCCGAATGGTTCGACAATGGGGAGGCGGCGTCCCCGTGTGCATCGACAGCAGCAATGACGATGTTTTGTCGGCCGGCTTGAAGGAGTGGTATAGCACGGGCGAGAAGGTCAGACAGCCGCTAATCAATTCTGTCAAGGTCTATACGATGGATAAACTCCTGCCCCTCAAGAAGGATTACGATTACGCCTTTATCGGCCTGCTGGTAAGCGAGGATAGGCCCACCGGGCCGGGCGGCTCACATTCGGTCGATGAGCTTTGCTCACTTGCAAGGCGGATTTTTGAGACCGCCGTCGGTAAGTACAAATTCAAGCCGGCGGAGATATTCTTCGATTCGACCGTGTTTCCTCTTGCAATAGATATGCCGATGGAGCTGAACGTCCCCGGCTATACTTACCGTGCCTTCGAGACGATAAAAAAAATCAAAAGCGATGCGCGAATGAAGGGCGTGCACTGCTCGCTCGGCGTGAGTAACTCCGTCCGTGATTTGCCCAGCCGGAAAATCGGCGTCTGCCGGGCTTATGTCGCAAAGGCAATGGAGTACGGCCTGGATGCGGGCATCGTGAATGTCTCCCACCATTACGGCACGGTCGAGCCGGACCCGGATTTGCTTGAACTTGTCGATGCCTACGCAAAGATGGATGGCTCCTTGGAGGCGATGAATCGGGCAATGATGCTTATGGCCAAATTCTGCCAGGAAAACAGAAAGGCCCCGACATAACGCCTTTATCATATCACGTTACCCCCCGCCTAAAAGGGGAAAAGAAAAATTGCCCTCATAATACTTGACGCTATCTGGCAATAACGATGGCTTGCAATCCGGCTCCGTTTCTGCTAAAATAATATTGGCAGATTTTAAGGAGCTTATGGTGATGAACAAGAGAATCCAACCGGCACTTTGGGCGTTGTTGATAGTTTCTGCATTGCCCGCGTTTGCGGGCGTCTATCCCAACGACCCTTATCCTCCCGATGTCGCTCAATCCATCTCAACCAATGTGACGCTGACCTGGACGAACGCCGACTACGTCGCCCCATACAACCCGGAAAGAGGCGGCAACGGCCATCATCTGTTTATCCATACCGACCGCACAAAGGTCGAAAATGGGAACATTATGTCCGCTCTCGGCGCCACCTACGGTCATTACCGCTCCGACTTCAACGACTGGTATCCGACCGAGCCAAACTTCGGCATGGGCGGCGAACTGACGAAGGATACCACGTACTACTGGCGAATCATCGACGTCAACAAGGCCAACCCGGCAAGCCCATGGGCAAGCAACATCTGGTCGTTCGCAACGCTCGGCGCAAAGGCGAGCGGTCCTAACCCATCGGATGGCGCTTACGCCGCGCCTCTCAACTCTGTTCTTTCCTGGACGCCCGGGGTGCGCATCGCCTACAGCCCAAACGGCGGGCACGACGTATATTTCGGCTCCGACCGTGCCGCCGTTCTCGCCGCTACCACCGCAAATCCCCTCGGCGTCTATAAAGGCAGACAAGACCCGAACCTCTACAACCTAGGCACTTTTGCACTGTTTACTCGATACTACTGGCGAATCGACGAAGTCAACAACGCCTCAGGCATCGTCACGGGCGATATATGGGCATTCAAGACAAGAGGCACTGCTGCATCTAATCCCAGCCCGGCATACGGCGCCGTCATCGGCGAACTTATCAACCCTGCGGTTGATGTCACACTCTCCTGGGCGGCTGGCGCTTATGCCGCCGACGTAAACGGCCACGACGTATATTTCGGCACCAGCGAATCAGATGTTAATAACGCCTCTATCGCAAGCCCGCTCGGCGTCTATAAGGGCAGACAGACCACGACCTCGCAGCAGCAAACCGCTCTTACTCTCGACGTCACTTACTTCTGGCGCATCGACGAAGTGAACTTACCTGCTGTCTGGAAAGGCCCCCTCTGGAAATTCTCCACCGACTCTGGCAAAGCAAAAAATCCGTTCCCGGCAAACGCCTCACCCGCGGCAAGCACGGAAGCAGTCCTTACCTGGACCAGCGGCTATGCCGCCTCATCCCACGACATCTACTTCGGTACGGCAAATCCGCCTCCGTTTGTCGCAAATCAAACCGCAACGAAGTACGACCCCAACACTCTTGCGCCCAGAACAACCTACTTCTGGCGAATCGATGAACGCAATGCGCTCGGCACAAAGCAGGGCGATAGCTGGTCCTTTACCACTTCCGCCTTCGGCAGGATTTATCCGGGCCAGGTCGGTGTCAATACCGGCCCCCAGTTTGTTGACCTCGCCAAAGAGTTGACAAACTACGCCGATACGAGCGGTAATTCCCTTACCGCCTCCGACCTCGACACAAACGGCTGGCCCGAAAAGGATTTCCAGATGTTCTTTGACCTCCGACTCGTCGCTGAATGGGATAGCCCCCCTCACATAGACGACCCTCAGCAGTATCGTACCAACTATGGCGGAACACACAAGTGCTCCTTCACCGGCCAGGCCACGGTCTATATCGTGTGGGGAAGCGCGAGCGTTCAGAACGTATCGTACAACTCGCCGACAAATACGACCACCTTCAACCTTGTATTGCCGGCGCCGGCGCCCGGACAAATGTTTATCCTGCGATTCTCCAACACGAAACGTACCCCGGCAAGTCCCAGCGGCTCCGGCATCACTAATCTGAGAATCATTCGCCCCGGCTACCTGTTAGACACCGCCCAGGTGTTCACCAATGCCTTCCTCAACGCATTCGGCAGCGCCGACTGGGCCTGCTGGAGAATGGCTACGTCCGACGCCCATACCTATCCCGATACCCAGGAATGGTCGGAAAGAAAGCTTCCCACTGACTGTCCCGCAGCGTGGACCATCGGCCAGGGAAAGCTCGAATCACTGCCGTGGGAATACGTAATTGAAATGTCGAATATTACCGGCGTTAGACCCTGGGTTTCTGTCCCCGTCTCCGCCACAGACGACTACATCATCCAGCTCGCCTACTTCCTCAAGGACAACCTCGACGGCGACCTTGACTTCTATCTTGAGCTGAGCAACGAGGTCTGGAATACGGGATTCTCCTGCGGCGTCTGGAACGCTGCTGAGGCGGCGGCGCTCGGCATGCAGGCAAACCGCAACTATGCAAGACGCGTCATCAATATGGCGAAATTGTTTGAGGAGGTCTTCGGACCCGGCTCGCTGCATAATCGGGTCAAGGTTATCCTGGCGGGCCAACACGTCTGCCTCAGCGGGTGCAGCCCCAACAATACGTATGATATGCTCAACTATATCAACTCCACCTTCGGCCCGCCCAAAAACTGGATATATGCCCTTGCCACCACCGGCTACTTTGAAGCCGGCGCCGTTACCCAAACCGGAACCATCGACCAGCTCCTCGACGCATGCATCGCCAACATCAACTCTGATTTGTCCCTCCGTCAACAATGGGTCAACACCGCCAAGTCCTGGAATCTTCCAGGCCTATCCGTCGCATACGAAGCCGGCTATAGTACACCCGCCGGCGGCTCGATAACCAACCTTGACAACCAAATCCTTATGCATCGTGTCTCACGGGCCTATGATGTCCTTAAATACAACCACGATGACGGGTTCCTCGCCCTCGGCGCAACTATGCTCAATCAGTTCACACTCTACGGCGCCTATACCCGCTACGGCGCCTGGGGCGCCACAGACGATGTCTCCATTCCCGACCGAAACTACAAACTCCAGGCCGTCCGGCAGGTCATCGGCAACCTCACCGTTGACCTCAACAATGACAACACCGTTGACTTCGCCGACTTCTCGATTATGGCCGACCAGTGGGGTTCCTCCGGCTCGGCAGACCTCAACGGCGACGGCATCGTCGATTCCGCTGACCTGCTCAAGCTCGCCCTCGACTGGCTCTGGTGCGAATAATCGTTCCAGTCATAAATCATCACGCTGTGGCACAACCGGCTCCCACCGCACCTTGGCCGCACCAGGCAATGTCCCCTTCGCGTATGCCAAGTCCACCTGCGCTATCTGGTATTCAGTCAGTGCCTTGATTTCCGCGCTATGATGCTTATGGCCAAATTCTGCCGGGAAAACATAAAGCCGACCGGATAAGTCGGCTTTCTATAAGCGCTGCCTGCTGAGGAGGAAAATACAGGGCAGTGCGTAAGAGTTTAGGCCGCCTCTAAAAACGTATTTTGTCATTGCGAGCGAAGCGAAGCAATCTCAATTTTAAGCGAAGAGCAAAGATTGCTTCGTCGCCGTGCTCCTCGCAATGACAATTATTAGAGGTTGCCTTTATTTAATTTTTATCGAGCCGAAACTGGTGTTGAGCGACAGTTTCCCATTTCCCTCGCCGACGGCGCCGCTGATATGGTCTTTGCTGAAATCGCCTTTTACGGTAAGGGGCAGCTCGGTTTTGATTGAGCCGAAGCTGGTTTGCGAATCGACCTGGCCGGCGAAGCTGGGCGGCGCCGCGACTTCGATTGCGCCGAAAGACGTTGTCAGTTTGGCAGTTATGTCGTTGGGGCCGGTATCGCCAAAGGAGACGTTGATTTCGCCGAAGCTTGTGTTGGCGGCGAAATCAGAAGACACGATTTGCCGGCAGCGAATCGCGCCGTGTGATGTGTCGAGATGAATTTTGCCGGTGACGTTTTCGGCCTGTATGGCGCCAAAGCTGGTTTCGGCCTTGACGTCTCCTTTGATATTTGTGATTTTGATTTCGCCAAATGAGGTTGAACAATCTATGCGCGTCTGTGTCGGCAAAATTATATTGAGGTCGACACCGATCGAGCGACGGGATTTCAGGTGGGGCTGTTTGGTTTTGATGACCAGCGTTTTACCCTGCGGCTCAAGAGCGACCTGAACCTGATTGAGAATTTGCCCGGCTTCTTCTTCGCTCGGCGCCTGCACGGTAATATGTGCAGTTACGCTGCACTCGTTGACATCGTCCCGGCCTGTGACGGTTACTTCGCCGAAGCTTGTCTGGGCGGACATTGCCTCCACCTCCGTCATCGGCGCGGACAAATGGTCGGTCCTCTCAACCTTTGCGCGACACCAGTTGCCGATGTTGATACAGCAGCCGACCACTGCGGCAAGCGCTAAAAGGACGCAAGTCAAAAACAAACCTGATGAGAAATATCGTTTCATTTCCGGTCTCCTTACAAATCAGACCCAAGCCGCTCATTTATATTCACCGGTGCTTTCTTCTCGGGACGGCGGCATCATTCTACTGATAATATGACGCTTCAATGTTACGATTATGTTACGGTATTATGATTTTCCGGGCAATTTTTTGCAAATTTTCGTGTCCTGAACGCCGGGAGAAACGTGAAATCCTAATAAATCTTTGGAAAAAATTGCGAAAAGCTGCGAAATTGATTGAAGAAATGTGTCACTTTTTGCATCTATTAGAGTGGGAAGGGAAGAAGGCCGGGTGTCTGATTTCAGACGGATGGGTTTAGGAGCGGGCAAGTTGGGCGCCCTTTGTGAACAAAAAACGCAGGCGGTGTGGGATTGTCACACGTGCGACAAGACCGGCTTTGAGGCGTTCGTAAACAGGTATATGAAAGACGCCTATTTCATTGCGCTTGGACTTGTGGGTAATCAGGATGACGCATTGGAGCTTTCGCAGGAGGCGTTTCTGAAGGCATACCGCAGCAGAAGCCAGTTAAGCTCGGCGGGTAAGCTTCTGCCGTGGTTTTACCGGATACTGAGGAATCTGTGTTTCAGCCATTTGAGAAAGAGAAAAGTACAGTCAGCCGAGTCGCTTGACGGATTCGAAGACCGGAAGTCAAGCATCGGCGATTGCGCCAGGTTTGACCCGCAGGCGCTGGCAGACCGGGATGAAACGACGGCGAGGGTTTGGAAGGCGATTGGTCGGCTCGACGACAAACACAAAGAGGTTATCATATTGAGGCATTTCCGTAATCTATCCTACGAGCAGATGGCTGAGCTGCTTTTCTGCAACAAGGGGACGGTGACAAGCCGGCTGTATTACGCCCGCAAACGGCTCAAAGATATTTTAGATAGTGAGAAAGGAGGTCTGCAACAATGACCTGCCAGGATTATAAAGACCTGATGATGGCATATCTGGACGGCGAAATGGATGATGCACAAAAGGAAACCTTCAGGCAGCACATAGACGTTTGTCCGCACTGTGCCGCTGAGCTTGAGGAGTTCAAACAATTAAAAGAGCTTACCGACAATGTCAAACTGGTCGAGCCGGAAGACCGAATTTGGCAGCAGTACTGGGGCAACGTCTATAACCGCGTTGAGCGGGGGGTCGGCTGGATATTGTTCTCGATTGCCGGCATACTGCTTGCTTGTTACGGCGGATTCAAAGTAATAGAGCAAATCGTCAAAGACCCCTCTGCAGAAACCTGGTTGAAAGCAGCGCTTCTTGGCCTTATAGTGGGTCTTGCAGTGTTGTTTGTCTCGGTCCTGAGGGAACGGCTGTATTTCTGGAAAAAAGACCGCTACAAAGATGTGAGGAGATAATCGATGCTATTATCGACAACTGAAACGATACACGGCAAAAACATCGTCAGTCACCTGGGCCTTGTGCGGGGTAATACCGTCCGCGCCAGCCATATAGGCAGCGATATTATTGCGGCGGTTCGAAATATGGTGGGCGGCGAAATATCGGATTACACAAAACTGATTGCCGAGGCACGCGAACAGGCGCTCGACCGTATGATGGAGGAGGCGAAGGGCCTCGGCGCAAACGCGGTTGTGGGACTGCGATTTTCCACAACGGAGGTGATGAGGGGCGCCGCTGAAATTGTCGTTTACGGCACCGCTGTCGTGGTTGAGTGAGGAGGATTCGTCTCGAAAATCCAGGACGAAGGGCAGAAGATAAAAGTCACAGGAGCAGTAAGCTGACGGCCATAATGAGCATACCCGACATAACGCCGATAATGACGAGATGGCTGCGGCCATAGCGGTGCGCCATTGGGAGCAGCTCATCGAGGGACAGGTAAATCATTGTGCCGGCGATGAAGACCATAACGCCGGCAAGGACCGACTGGTTTAAGAACGGCATCAGCACCAGAAATCCGATAAGAGCGCCGACTGGTTCTGAAAGGCCCGAGAGGAAAGAGTAAAAGAATGCCTTGTTCTTGTTTCCCGTTGCGTAGAAAATGGGGATGGACACGGCCATACCTTCGGGGATGTTGTGAATGGCAACGGCAAAAGCGATGAACACACCGAGTTTGACATCGCTGAGTGTGGATGCGAAAGTTGCCAGACCTTCAGGCAGGTTGTGGATGCCGATTGCCAGAGCGGTGAAGATTCCGGTTCTCATAAGCTGATGGTCGGGCGCTGTCGCGCCGGGTTCACCAAGCGCCTCATAGTGGTGGGGATTCTCAACCTCCGGCACCAGCATATCTATCAGGCCCATAAAGACCATCCCGATAAAGAAAATGATAACCGCCCATAATTGGCCTATGGTTTTGGCGGCGTCGGGCAGAAGCTCGACAAAGGATATGTAAATCATCACGCCTGCGGACAATCCCAGCGAAAAGGACAGGTATCCGATTCGGGGTCTTTTAATAAAGTAGGCGATGGCGCTGCCGATTCCAGTGGAAAGTCCCGCGAAAACCGTAAGCGCCAAAGCAAGCCCGACATTTCCTGATACGTGCGTCATATCACAGGTATATGTCGTCCAGGCAGGTCGTTTTAGTCCACCCTGCTGAGCAGCCGGTATATTTTTTCTTGCCGGATTTACCTGTGCCTGATACAACTGTGCCCGGCGTATTGACCCAAAATCACTTTTTAGAAGGGGGCCGAATTATGGCAGATACAGGCGAAACAACAGGCGTTGACAAGACACCCGTAAGTAAAGAGGCCTGCACGTGGGCAATGTACTGTCACCTGGCGGGTTTAGGGTGGCTGTTGTGGTGGGTTGTGCCGTTTGTGGGGGGCGTCATCGGCGTACTGATTATCTGGCAGATAAAAAAAGACCAGTATTCCTTCGTGAATGAGAACGGCAAAGAGGCGATGAATTTCCAGATATCTATGCTGATTTACTGGCTGGCCTCGGCGGTGCTTTGTTTTTGCGGGATAGGCCTTGTGCTGATGCCGATAGTGGCGGTTCTGGACATCGTTTTCACGATAACAGCCGCGATAAAGGCCAGTAACGGCGAGCATTATCACTATCCTCTGACCATACAATTTGTAAAATAGTTTCGGTCGCCGCCCTTGACCGTCAACGCCCGATGAGCAAGGAACTGCTTTGACGTACAGGGGCAGTCCTTGCAAAAAGGCGCCGGCGGGTTTATCATACCCTCGATGTCGGCGAAACCCCACAAAGACAAGGATTCACAAGCTCAGGTTGCCGTCAACAAGAAGGCCTTTGCAAACTTCGAGCTTTTGGAACGGCTTGAGGCCGGTATGGAGCTGTTGGGCAGCGAAGTAAAGTCGCTTCGTTCGGGTCAGGCAGACCTGTCCGGCTCATACGCGAGAATTGCCGATGACCAGTGCTGGCTGGTCGGGGCGAAGATAGCGGCGTATCAGCAGGCGGGTCTGTTGAATCACGACCCGGACAGAAAGCGCAAGCTGCTTTTGCACAGGCAGGAAATCAGGCGATTGACAACCAAGCTCGACCAGCGCGGCTTTACTTTAGTGCCTTTGCGGATATACTTTAACGACAGGGGCTTTGCAAAGGTTGAGCTTGCACTGGCGAGGGGCAAAAGAAAATACGATAAACGGCAGGCAATCACCGAGCGCGAGCAGAAAAAGGATATCGACAGAGGTATGAGAAAATATCATAAATGATGAAGAGGTGGGCTATGGCGGAAGAACCGAAAGAGCAGAAGAAGATAATAGTTGATGAGGACTGGAAGGAGCAGGCGAAAAAGGAGAAGGACATCCTGGCAGAACAGGAAAAGGCCGAGAAGGAAAAGACAAGGCGCCAGAGGCGACAGGCGCTGCCCGAAGGGAACTTCGCCGCATTAGTCAGTATGCTCGTCACGCAGGCATTGTTTTCACTTGGGCTGATACAGGTGGAGGGCCAGCAGCCAAGAGAGCCGGACCTCGGGCTGGCGAAATACAATATAGATATGCTCGAAATGCTCGAAGCGAAAACCAAAGGCAACCTCACCGAGCAGGAACAGAAAGTACTCACTGACATGCTTAACGAGGTCCGTATGGCATACGTTAAGATCGCAGGTTGACAAGAGGATTTAGAATGGGTGGATTTCGGTGAGCATATTAGACGAGATAATTGCGGATAAGAGGATAGAGGTTTCGGCACGGCAGAAGCACAGGCCGATAGAGGAGCTGAAAGAGCTGGCGGGGACGATGCCTAAGTGCCGGAATTTCTATAAAGCGGTCACAAAACCCAATAAACGCGGGATGAATGTCATTGCGGAGATTAAGAAGGCATCGCCTTCGGCGGGTATTATACGGGCGGATTTTGCGCCGGTGACAATCGCAAGAACGTACGAGAAGTGCGGCGCGGATGCAATAAGCGTTCTTACGGACGAAAAGTATTTTCAGGGTAAGCTGGAATATATCGAACAGGTGAAAGAGGCGGTTGATGTACCCATCCTGCGGAAAGATTTCATTATAGACCTTTGGCAGGTGTATGAATCGCGAGCGGCGGGGGCGGATGCTATACTGCTGATAGCCGAGGCGCTCAAGCCGGCTGACCTTATGGACTTTTTGATTGCCGCGGCGGAACTGACGCTGACGGTGCTTCTTGAGGTGCACGGCGCGGATACCTTGCTCGGCGTGCGGAGCGTAATCGGTTTTCCAAAAAAGGGCTACAGCATTTTAGGTATAAACAATCGCAATCTGGCGACGATGGAGGTTGACCTGAACACGACGACGCGATTGGCGGGTCTGCTGCCCGACAACACCGAGTTTGTCGCCGAGAGCGGCATAAAGACACGAAGAGACGTCGAAAAAATGATGAACGTAGGCGTAAGTGCGGTGCTGATAGGGCAAACGCTCTGCGCCAGCGCCGACATTAGCGCCAGATTTAACGAGCTGTTTGGTTCGTAATTATTTGCCGATTTTGAGGCCGAAGTTATGGAAATCAAGGGCAATGTAAAAGTTGACAACGCCGGAGGGCGCGGCGAGGCGTACCGCGGCGAGGTCGTCTATATCTACGCTTATGACGTTGCATACGATATTAAGCATGAGCCGGTTGAAAAGATTCTTTCGCAGCCGACGAAGGACTACCTCGTGGGGCCGAGCAAGCGGATTCCCAGGCAGATATTTTTCTATCGGCCGAGGATAGCTGAGTTTGCACCCGAGATGCGGGTGCTTCGCAGCGGCGAGACAGTACAGATAAGAAAGAGCGTAAAACTGTTCGGGGTGGGGGCGATGACCATTCAGGTTCGCGTGCCGTTTACAGTCGAGCGGCTGGAAGACCTTGTCGGCTATCACGATTTGAAATTCGCCGAGCGAGGTCTCGAAGAGGAGGTGGCCCAGTTCGCTGAGAGCGTTCGCAAGGACCTTGCGCCTTATTGTGTTCGTCCGGTGCCGAGCTTAATGCAGGCGGAGGCATATACGGTGTTTTGCCTTGCTGCGCTGCCCGGGTCGGCGGAAAGGCGGGGCGTGCGGGCGGAGGACTGGCTGACGGCCAACAAAAGACGCGTGGCGGCGCTGCTTATGCAGGAGGAGAACGCGGCGGCACTGTCGGAGCAGGAGGTCGGGGAATCGACCGACCGCTTTTTGAGCTACTATGGAGACGACCTTGTGGTTGTTGACTGGGATTCTGCGCTTGTGGCGGGCCAGCAGGAGGCATTGGATGACGTGCTGCACATAATGGAGCTTGCGAACGTGCAACTGGTTGAGCTTGCGGCTTATGACAAGATTCTGGATGAGGCGCTTCAGCTTGCCTATCGTGACGTGAACAGGCAGAAGGTGCGTTCGACCCGGCGGGTGCTGCAAAACCTGCGCGAGATTCGCATTGACCTTGCGCGCCTCAGCGACGAGCTGTCGAACATAACGAAGTTTTTCGGCGACTGGCACCTAGCGAAGACACACAGGAACCTGTCGGACAGATTTCACCTCGCCGACTGGCAGCGCGTTATCGGCGAGAAGTTCAGGACTCTGGACGGAATGTATCAGATATTCCTGCAGGACAGGTTTAATTCTCTGATGTTCCTGTTGGAGGCGACGATTGTGCTCCTGTTCATAATCGACCTGGTTGTGCTGGTTATGAAGGCATAGGGGGTAGTCGTTATTTCTACGGTGTGGTGTAGATTTGGCGAGGATGGAGATGTATTATTTTGCGCTGGCGGCAATTGGTGTTGCGATGGGCGTCTTTGGCGGGCTGTTGGGCATAGGCGGCTCGATCGTAATGATTCCCGCACTGGTCTTTGCGTTTGGCGAGAACGAGCACCTCTACCAGGCGGCCGCGATGATTTGCAATTTCTTTGTCGGTGCCGCTTCCGCTTTCACACACAAACAGGCCAACATACTTGTCCCCGACGTCCTAAAATGGCTGATTCCGTCCGCAGCCGTCTCAACGCTTGTCGGCGTCGCCTTGAGCAACTCGCGACTTTTCGCAGGCCATAACAGCTACCTGCTTGCCCGCATCTATGGGATTTTTCTGCTGTATGTCGTTGTGTATAATCTGCCGAGGTTCCGCAACGGCGGCAGGGGCGGCGAGACGGGCTTTGATATTTCGGGAATAAAACGCTCGGTGCCTCTGACGATTCTGGCCGGCATTCTTACCGGCATACCGGCGGGACTTGTCGGTATCGGAGGCGGCGTAGTTGCAGTCCCAGTGCAACAGTTCTTTTTGAAAATGCCCCTCAAAAGGGCTATCAGCAACTCGGCCGCAACTATCGCTGCTATCGCTCTTATCGGTGCGCTCTATAAGAATCTTACGCTGCCGCAGCACGCAATCTCAATAATCGATTCGCTCAAAATAGCCGCTTTCGTCACGCCCGGCGCTGTGGTCGGCGCCTATGTCGGCAGCAGGATTATGCACAGGATGCCCGTCAATTTTGTCCGCGCTCTATTTGTTGTTCTCGCTGCCCTTGCCTCCTGGGAAATGCTCACCGTCGCGCCGGGCAAGTAAAAAACTGTGACTTGCCCTTGATTAGCTCGTGCCTTGCGCTTTCTGGATTTTTGCCCACTCGTCGCGCAATGTTACCGTGCGGTTGAAGACGAGATTGTCAACGGTGCTGTCCGGGTCAACGCAGAAATAGCCGAGGCGTTCAAACTGATACCTGCTAAGGGGCTTGGCGTCCTTCAAGTCCGGCTCCACAAAACAGTTAGGCAAAACCTCAAGCGACTTGGGATTCAAATTGGCAGTGAAATTCCGCCCTTCCGGCACGTCGTCGGGATTTTTGTTTGTGAATAGGTGGTCATATAATCGGACTTCGGCTTTCAGTGCGTGCGGGGCAGAAAGCCAGTGAATGGTTGACTTGACCTTTCGGCCATCGGGGGCATCGCCGCCTCGCGTGGCCGGGTCATAAGTGCAGTGGAGTTCGATGATTTTGCCCGAGGCGTCCTTGACAGCGCTTGTGCATTTAATGAAGTAGGCGTAACGCAGGCGGACTTCGCGGCCAGGGGCCAATCGGAAAAACTTTTTAGGCGGGTCTTCCATAAAATCGTCCTGCTCGATGTAAAGCTCCCGGCTGAACGGTACTTGTCGTGTCCCCGCAGACGCATCTTCGGGATTGTTTATCGCATCGAGATATTCAGTTTTACCCTGCGGGTAGTTGTCGATGATTACCTTGAGAGGCCGAATGACCGCCATAGCCCGCGGGCTTGTCTTGTTCAAATCCTCGCGCAGGCAGTGTTCGAGCAGAGCAAAATCGACGGTGCTGTTGAATTTGTTGACGCCGATAATGCTGCAAAAGTTTCGTATTGCCTGCGGCGAGCAGCCGCGTCTTCGCATACCGGAAATTGTCGGCATGCGCGGGTCGTCCCAGCCCTTTACTAATTTTTCCTGCACCAACTGCAGCAGTTTGCGTTTGCTCATTACGGTATATGTGAGGTTGAGCCGGGCAAATTCAATTTGCTGCGGATGATAAATGCCGAGGGCATCGAGAAACCAGTCATAAAGGGGACGGTGGTTTTCAAATTCGAGCGTGCAAATCGAATGTGTAATTTGCTCAATTGAGTCCTCAAGGCCGTGCGCCCAGTCGTAGGTGGGATAAATGCACCATTTGTTGCCGGTGCGGTGATGGTCGGAATGCAGGATTCGATACATAATCGGGTCGCGCATATTCAGATTAGGATGCGCCATATCAATTTTGGCCCTCAGCGTTTTTGCGCCATCGGGAAATTCCCCATTTCGCATCCGCGTAAATAAGTCGAGGTTCTCTTCGATGCTTCGCTCCCGGTATGGGCTGTTTTTGCCGGGCCTGGTCAATGTCCCGCGGTATTGCGTAACCTCATCGGCTTGCAGGTCGCAGACGTATGCCTTACCTTTCTTGATAAGCTCGACTGCCCAGTTATACATCTGCTCAAAATAGTCCGACGCGAAAAGGAGGCGGTCTTGCCAGTCCCAGCCGAGCCAGCGAACGTCTGCGATAATCGAATCGACGTATTCCTGCTCTTCTTTTTCAGGGTTTGTGTCGTCGAATCGCAGGTTGCACTTGCCGCCGAACTCTTTTGCTATGCCGAAATTCAGGCAGATACTCTTTGCGTGCCCGATGTGCAGATACCCGTTCGGCTCAGGCGGAAACCGCGTATGCACCTGCCCACCCCATTTACCCGTCTTGCAATCCTCCGCCACTATATCCCGTATAAAATCCCGCCGAGCCTCTTTCTCGTTATTCTTATCGTCTCTGGCCATTTCAATTCCTTGTATCTATGATTGATTGCGAATCAGTGGGCATTTGGTTTTGGGAAATCTATCAGATTTTCTCTCACCTGTCCAGTTTTGCTGACTTGAATGTCTGCCGGTTCTTTTGTATCATTTCCTAATCGTAGCATAGGAGAAAACCAATGAGTATATTGTCGTCGATAGGCAATACGCCGCTTGTGGAGTTGAAGCAAGTCAATCCTAACCCGAAGGTTCGGCTGTTAGCGAAGCTTGAAGGTAACAATCCTGCTGGCTCGGTCAAGGACAGGCCCGCATTGTATATGATTACAAAGGCCGAGGATTCGGGCCGGCTCACAAAAGATAAAACCATTCTTGAACCCACCTCCGGCAACACCGGCATCGCCCTTGCTATGATTGGCGCAGCGAAGGGTTATCGCGTCAAACTGACGCTGCCTGCCTGCGTGAGCAGCGAAAGACGTCATATCCTCGAGGCGTTCGGCGCAGAAGTGGTTATGACGCCCGCCAACGAAGGCACTGATGGTGCTATTCGTCTTGCTCATCGAATCCTCGAAAATGAGCCGGACAAGTATTTTATGCCGAACCAGTTCGCCAATCCCGATAACCCACTTGCCCATTACGAGACGACCGGGCCGGAGATTTATAAACAGGCCAACGGCCAAATCGAGTATTTCGTTGCCGGTATGGGGACAACGGGGACGCTTATGGGCGTCTCGCGATACCTACGCGAAAAACTAAACCACGTCAAAATCGTCGGTGTCGAACCCACGCCGCACCACACAATCCAGGGCCTCAAGAATATGACTGAGTCAATCATCCCAAAGATTTATGACCGCGGTCGGCTCGATGACATCATCATACTGGAAGATGAGGCCGCTTATGAAATGACCCGTCGCTTGGCCGCCGAGGAAGGAATCTTCGCCGGTATCTCCAGCGGTGCAGCCGTCGCAGCAGCAGTCCGCGTCGCACGCGATATGAAATCGGGAACCGTCGTTACCATTTTGCCCGACCGCGGCGACCGCTATCTTTCTACAATGCTCTTCCGCGCCGCCTGCGCCAAGTGCCCACCGTAGCTTTTCGCTCGTTATTTGTAGGGCGGGGCTTGCCCCGCCGAAATGAACTGTCGGGGGATTGGATCCGGCCCAAGTTTTGTAAGCAAAGATAGTTATATAGTAGTTGAACCAAAAAATAGAAAGTTACCTTTGTCTTTCCTCGCCTATTGCCCCAGCGCCTCCATCACCACCGATTCAACCTTCTCCGCATCTCCTCCGACTGCCATAACTTTGCCGTCGGGATTTATCAAAACATACCACGGCCACTGGGGGAACGAGTACGCTTTCCAGATACTGTTGTTGTAATCCGCAAGACCGTTGTGCCGGCCGAAGTCGTTTTCTTTCACAAGTTTTCTTGCGATATCGGCAAACAAGCCCTCCTTTTCAGCAAGTGTTATCCACAACATCTTAAAGCGCTCATCGTTTGCGAATCGCTTGCCTATTCGCCTGGCATCCTGCATTTCAAGATTCCCATCGAACGCCTGCGCAACAGTCCAGAATTCGATGAGCACAAATTTACCGGCATAGTCACTCAATCGAATCTTGCCGCCGTCAAATCCTTCAACCTCGAAGTCCGGCGCCGGCTCATTAACCTCTAATCGCCCTAAAGGTTTTAGAAGTGATATTACCCCAATATCGACCTGGGCATCCTCATCACCCGGCTCGGCCGGCGGCACCGCGAATTCATAATCGACCTCGCCAATATGCGGGTATCCGGGCTGCTCATTTGCAAAGTTCGTCACCTCCAGCAGGTACTCGCCTGCTGCGACGTCATCGGCCCTGAAACTGCCGTCAACCATTATCGTTATGCTGTATAGTTTGTCCGACCGCCTATACTTTTGTGCCTTTCTTTCGCTGACCTGCTCTGCCCATTGCCTGCCCGGCTTTTGTTTCTGCCAATCACCGTACCATTTCAGTATCTCACTTGCGGTCATTTCCGCAAAGCCCTGCGGCCGTGGAAGCGTAATCTCCTCGTACGGTTTTGCCGACCGGACGGCATCGGGCGACAAACCCTTGATTGCCCCGCTCGTGCAAGCCCAGCCTGCAAATCTCTCGGCGTCCTGTGGCATCACAAATCTGCCGATTACCGGCCTGCCGCCGCCGCCCAATCTGACCTTGACGGTTTGTCCGGCCAATACCTCGATGTCTCCCACGACCGTATCGTCATCATAGCTGTTGACGCCGCCTTCCTGAATATGAGCCAACCTCATTGTCCCAGGCCTGACACGCTCGAACGACACTATGCCCTGCCCGTCTGTCTTGGCGTCATAAATGTATTCACAATTAAGCCCACCCGGCTCTTTTTTCGACGTCGGACAGAAAAGACGAACCTTCAGGTCCGGCGCCGGTCTTGACCCTGAATAAATCGTCCCCTCGACGCGTCCCCACGGCAGCAGGCGTATCTGCGACGACCGCTCAAACTGCTCCTGCGAAACCTCCGCAATCCCTTTGTCGTGCAGCGCCACAAACCTGAATGGTTCGGCCTGCCTCATCATCCAGAACTGTCCGTAAGAATCCGTTACCACGTTCTCATAAAGCATCCTGCCGGGACCGGTGCTGTTATACACTAACAGCGGCGGGCCCTTTTTAACAATGTAGATTTCTGTCTGCGGGGCGATATTGCCGTCGGGAAGATAAACAACACCGGTCGGCCTGCCGATTCTTTCCAGGGCTATTTCAAGAGCAACCTGTTTTTCATCAAAAGCGAACCGGCGGGATTGTGCAGGCAGATAACCATCGGCCTCTATTTTCAGAACATATTCCGCCGCCGGCGATGTGATATTGAGCGTGAACTCGCCCCTCTGCCCGGTTGTGCGCCACGCATCCTGCCAGACAATCGGGGCATCTGCCGGGTAGTACGCGCCCGGCAGGACGTTGAATTTCTCTATCGGCTCTTTTGTGTTCGCATCGAGAACCTTGCCGCTTACCGTAAACAGATTGTAAAGTACGATAACCTGCTCTTTATCCGAGGCAATCAGAGCGATGTAGTCGCTGCCGGTATATCCCTGCTTATCGGCGGTAGCCATTACCTCGTCGGCCGGTGCGCCGTCCAACACAAAACGCCCCTCGGCGTCGGTCAGGGCGCTCCAAACCAGTGTCTGGTAGCCGCGCCACTGCTGCGAGGTCAGCGAAACCCCGGCAATAGGATTGCCGTTTACATCCACCACACGCCCGAATATCTTCTTTGCGGGGCCAAGGACAAATTCGACAGGCGTCATACCTTTATGAACGGCTGCATCTTTCAGCTCCGGGGCGAAGCCGTTCGCCTCCACAGTCAGTATTATTTGCCCTTCCTGCGAATGTGGAAATTCAAATCTGCCGTTTACATCGCTTACCGTCCTCGGCCTGCTGGAAAACATGTCATATCCCTGTATGACCGACGCCCCCTCTACCGGTTTGCCGGCCTGGTCCGTCACGTACCCATAAAGCGTTATACCTCGCTTCATTACCATAACCGCCGTCTGAGCACGCAACTGCTCTGGCGTGAACTGAACGCTGGACAATCGACTCTCCAGCTCACCTACACCTGCATAATCGGGATGGCTTGGTTCAAAGCCGACCAGCTCCAGCCGGGCAGGCAACATGTCGGCTGTCCACTTCCCGTCCTTGTCGGTCTTAACGCTGTAGCTCTCAATATATGCCCACGGCTCTTCCCTTGAGGGGAGGTCATTAAAGCCAATCTTCACATTTGCCCCCTCAATCGCCTCGCCCTCTTCATTCACTACCTTGCCCCCGACGAACGTGCCCTTGTCAAGACGAAACGTAAACTCATCGGGTATATCTCTGTCCTTACCCCAGCTAAACATCACAGGGACAAACCCTGCTCTGCTCACCGACAACCTCATCGACTCAGGAATCACATCGTTAAACTCAATCCAGCAAATACCGTTTTTATTTGTCCTGCGACTGCCCCGTTCCTGCCGATTGATGCGCACCTTAATCTCGGCGTCCGCTATCGCTTCGCCGCTCTCTTTACTTAACACCAACACCAGCATTCCCGGCCCTGTTTGCTCATACAAGGCGCTTTTCTCCGCTTTGCTCTGTGCCTCCGGCGCCTGGTTTGGCTCATTAACGTCCGGCCTTGCGGCCTTTGCTTTTATCTTTTCAATCGCCCCGGCAAACGGATTCTCGCCTTTCGTTTCATCCCACTGTTTGCTCAGTTTCTCAAGGGCGCCAATTGCGGATATGTCCCCGATTTCGGCCAAATAATTCGCAGCGGCTATCTTCGTCTGCATCTGGCCTTTATCTAACATTGTGATAAGACCGGCTATGTCCTTCGCTGCAAACAACTGCTCAACCTCCCTTTTCTTCGCTGCGAGTTTCTCCTCTGCCATCGTTTCTTTGACGACGACTTTCTCAGCGCTTTTTCTTTCGACCTTTTCTTCCTTAACAATTTTCTCCCCGGCCCGCTCGGTCAATCTGTTCAGCAGATAATCGGCAGCTATTAGACCTGCGATTATCACCACAGCCGCAGCGGCATATTGCAGTACCCTCCGCAAAAATATCCTGCGAGGAACAACCATTGCACCGGCGCCGCCTGCTGCTATCAGGTTGGCGAGAATCTGTTGCCTCTTCGCCTCCGGCAGCTTCAGCTCAAGCTCTGCCGCGCCGAACAGCCGCTCTATATTCCGCTCAAGATATTCTTCTCTATACATCATATATCGAGCCCCCCTTCAAATACGTCAGGCCCGTCCACGGATTTATCAAACCGAGCGAACGCCTCGGCAAACGCCTGACGCGCTCGATGAAGCATAATCTTGACTGCACCCTCCGATACCCTCATTGATTCTGCTATTTCTTTGACGCTCCTTTTGTGATAGTAGTACGCCTTGAGCGCCTCGGCGTAATTTGCAGGTATATTCCCAATCGCCGCCCGCACAAGGTCTGCTGTTTCACGCCGCTCGATGACCTCATCCGGCAGCGGCTCAGTCGCTATCTTCTCAAGTGCGCTTCGCAGCCCCCCATCCACCTCGCCCAAAAGCTCTTCATAATGGTATTCCCTGCCTCTTGCCCGCAGCGTCTTACTTATGTGGTTCCTGCTCAAGACCGTTAGCCAGGCGTACATACTGCCCCTTTGGGCGTCGTATTCTTCGATTCTTTTGATTGCCTCGAGGAATGTGTCCTGCAAAACTTCTGCCGCAAGCTCGGCATCCCTGCCCACCTTGTAGAATATAAAGGTGTAGAGCGGGTCGGCGTATGCTTTAAACCACCGCTCTATCGTCTCAGGATACCTTCGCCTAAGCTCCCCTGACTCAATGTTGTCGAAGCGCTCTTTCATTATTATTAATGTAAGCCAACCGGCCGCCGGTTACGCAAAAAACAACAATTTTCTCCCTTTTCTCTAATTTTAGCGTGGAATAGGCCGTAGGGGTATGAAAAAACGGAAGAAAAGGCCTTTGGTGCCTTTTGAACGAATAATCAGAGGAATCAGGCGAGCTGGTATTGCCAGTCGATACGGAATATGTTGGTCTGCTGGCGTCGCTGCGATTCGAGGAATGTCTCAGTATCGATGACCTTTGCTCCTCTTTCCGACAAAACCCTGAGGACAAGTCGCCCCATATTTCTGTCATACGCCCCCGTTGCATCTGAAATGATGGTGACGTTCTTGCCTCGTGCGAGCAATCCCGCCGCCGTCGCCTTTACCGCGCCCTCCGCGGCAGCGCCAATCAGGATAAACTCATCTGCTTTCAGTTCCGTCAGTGTCCTGTCAACCCGCGGCTCCTCAAACGGGTCGAAACAGCGTTTCTGGAAAATCAACTGCTCGTATTGCTCCAATATGCCCGGCATTATATCCGTGCAGTCGGTTGCATCGAAACTCGTATGGCTGCCGCGGATTGTGAACCCCACCTTTCGCTGCCCAAGCCGGGCCGCAATGCACGATGGACACGGACAATGGTCGTGGTCGATGACCTGCACCGTCGAAATCCGCGGAATATTGCTCCGCTGAGCCCAGTTGATTAAGCGAAGTATGTTGCCCAGCACCCGTCGATGGTCCTTTACGCAAATGAAGCTGTTCTTCGCAAAAAAATGTCTCTGTGTGTCGATGTCAACGATGACCTGATTCGGTTTGGTTCTGACCACAGGCATAATCATTTTTCTTTCTCCTCGCTCGGCCTGACCCGGCCGCTCGGTTAATGATGCATACCGCAGTAGCCGATTTCATCGCATAATGCTTTTATCCTTTCCCATACCGCCGTATCGTCTATCACCGCAACTGCTATCGGATTAAGGATTTCATCCTCGTAGCAGATATGTTCGAGCATCTTTGCCGACAATCGCTCGGTCACCGCCGTCAGCCAGCACTTGAACCGCTCCGGCGGCGCTTCGTTGATAAGTGCGGTCAGTCGAGCCAGATTGTCGATTTCATTTGCTATCACGATGTGGTCGCATTGCGCCGCGCGGCACAAACCCGCCCAGCCGTATTCTCGTATGTATGGAAATATGACGTACTCCTCGCGCTCGATGTGCTCCCGCACCTTGTCTAAGTGTGCGGCGATGTGCGCCAGCCGGCGAAATTCCGAACTGGTGTCGGTTATCTCAACCAGCGCCCCAATATCCGCCGTCACCTCCTGCAGGTCTGATATCATACATCGTATCACGTCGTGCTCGGCTGTTACCTTGCGCAGGATGTGTCCTGCCGGCAGGCAGTCGTCAGGATGCCTGTGCTCCGCGTGCATCCCGATAAACACAAACGCCGCTGAAAGCTGCCGCACCATTCTGGCAGACAAACCCGTCGCAATCAACTTCTCCTCCGCTGCCGCTATGTCCTGGGGATTGACGTCCTTTATAAGCCGACCTGCCTCCGTGCTTAGCTGCCTCGGGTCCTCTCCTTCACCGATACGCCTCAGCAGGACTGTCACCGCCTCGGCATTGTTGTGATTCGTATGTTCCATTGAGCAGCCCTCGTAAAAGTTGCACCTGAATCCGTCTTGCCGCCGAATATCCTTAACACAACCCATAACCGGCCGTGTTCTATCCTCTGCTGGGTTTGCCGCCGTCAACTGGGTCTTAACAAACCCAGCGAGAAGAAAAAGGAGGTGTTACTTATTCGCGTCACGGCCAAGCCGTGCTTCTTTTTGCCGGACCTGAAATCCTCCATGTAAAATCCGGCTTTTCTTTTTTGAGCTCTCAGGCCCGGCTTGGGAGAAAACCTTGTCTTAAATTGTCAATACTCGTCCGGCCTCTTGAACGGCTGCTTCTCTCTGTCCTCTGGACGCTCTGGGCCGACCAATCCTGTTCATCACCACTTCTTTTGCCAAAGCCAAACACTATCTGCTATTACCTCTTGCAACCCCTGTGCCAGCCCAAATGCCTCATTTTCGGCCTTTGGCAATGGCTGTCTGCCGAGCCGCTCTTATTTTGATTCCGCATCTTGAGACAATCCTGACGTTTTGATACTTTCGCTCGAGGCACTTGACAAATCCCTTGAGGCAGGTTAGAATGTCACTATATTGCTATATTGCTGATGGAAATGGGAAAGCGTCCCCGGCGATGCGTACCGCTAAACAGGAAAATTGCTGGTATGGCGGTCTTATCCCCGGTAAAACGCTCAGTGGTTACTGACTATGGCAAACGAGACCACTACCTCTGACACGCCCTTGAATCGACAGGCGCAGCCGGTCCCAAAAAACCAGTCCGCCTGGGCGGAGCTGACCGCTAAATATCTCCGCGACCTGCCTCGACAGCTCGACTCCGTCCTTGCCGTTCTCCAGGAAAAAAATTACGCTGCTCTCAAAAACCACGCGCATCGCATAAAAGGCACCTCGGGGACATATCGGCTTGAAACCATTTGCAAAAGCGTCACCCGTCTCGAACAACTGGCCGAAAGCAAAAACCCGACCCGAATTGCCGCCGAGCTTGACAAAGTCAGACGCCTGATCGAGCTTGAGAAAAAACGCCTCGATTCACAGTCGCTTTGCTCTCCTGCAGGGCAGGAAAGGCAAAAATGACTGACCCGGCTTCGGTTATCCTGACCGTTGACGATGACCCGCATCTTTTGTCAATTATTGAGCACAACGTTGTTCAATGGGGTTACGCTCACTGCGGCGCAACCAGCCCCGCCAAAATGCGGGATAAGCTCGCCAAGGTTATCCCCAGCGTTATCCTGCTGGATGTTGCCCTTGGCGACGCGGACGGGACAACTTTGATACCGGAGCTGAAGGAACGTCTGCCTAATGTCCCCGTAATCATAATTACCGCGCACGCCACGATTGAAGCGGCGGTCAAAAGCTTGAAAAGCGGCGCATACGATTTCGTCTGTAAACCACTCGATTTCGACCGGCTCCACATCGAAATCGACAAGGCCGTCAGACAAAACCTCCTCTCCCTTCAGGTAAAAGCCCTTCAGTCCGCTACTATGCGCTCCGATTTTCACGGTATGGTCGGCAGAAGCGAGCCGATGCGAAAGGCCTATCAACTGATTGAAACCGTTGCACCCACGGACGCCGCTGTGATGATTCTCGGCGATACGGGCACGGGTAAGGAGCTTACCGCAAGGGCGATTCACCAGTGCAGCAAACGATGCGATGGCCCCTTCGTCGCCGTCAACGCCCCCGCTATCCCGCGAGAGCTTATTGAAAGCGCGCTGTTCGGTCACGAAAAGGGCGCTTTTACCGGCGCTCACGAAAGACACATCGGCTTCTGCGAGCAGGCGGATGGCGGCACTATCTTTCTCGATGAGTTCTGCGAAATGGATTACGACATCCAGCCGAAACTCCTGCGATTCCTCGAAGACCACGTTGTTCAGCGGGTCGGCGCAAAATCAGCAAGGTCGGTTGACGTCCGCGTGATAGCAGCGACTAACCGTGACCCGAAAACACAGATTCAAAATGACAAACTACGCGAGGATTTCTACTATCGGCTCAGCGTTGTGCGAATCGAGCTTGCCCCCCTGAAGAGCCGGCCGGGCGACATCGCGCTTCTGGCGAGGTATTTTCTCGACCTCGATTGCGCCAAATACGGCAAAAATATGTCGATAGCGCCGTCGGCTATGAAACTCCTTGAGCAATACTCCTGGCCCGGAAACGTCCGCCAGCTCGAACATCTTATCGACCAGATTGTTATTACCGGCGCAGGCGCAGAGCTAACCGCCGATATGCTCCCTGCAGAATTGACCAGCAAAGCCGCCCAATGCGCCATCGATACACAGCCGCAGCTCGAAACCATCCCCCCCGGAACAATCCCCTCCATTGAGCAAATGGAGCATCAGCTCATCCTGCGGGCGCTCGAGCTGACCTCAAACTCCGTCCCCAAGGCCGCGGAACATCTCGGTTTGAGCGAGGCGACTCTGTACAGAAAGCTCAAAAAGTTTGGAATCTCCCGCCGATTCATTCAAAAACAGTAATCAAGCCCCGGCTAAATGAATAATCCCGGCAATAAGATTATGCACCGTCCGCCTTGTACCCGGTTTACTCGATTCCTCTTACTTCTGCTATTTTATCCCGTCAATTGCCTTGTCAATCTGCTCGAATGGGGTACCGGCTGATACGATTTTGCCTTGCCGAACCTCAAAACTCCCGCCGGGAAAATCAGCGTCATTGACAGGCGTACCGTCCGGGACCTTCAAATCAAACGGCTTCGATACGTCGAAGTTCGGATTCAGGTCGATGTCAAAAAAGCGAAAAACGCACACTACAGATGTTTTGTGCCCATCATCAAAAAGCTCCGTGTACGTCATTTTCCCCCCGGTTATCATAAAAACGCCGTTTACATTTTCAATTTTCAACGAGTCAAAAACCTCAGTGACCTCTTTTAGTTTTTTCCCCTCGAGCCCGGGTATCTGGAACCGGAAGGTGGTAAGGGGCACTCCTTCAAACAAGTCATCGCCGCTTTTATGGACCGTTAATCGTCTGGGGTGATATGCGGCGTTTGGGTCAAGCCAAAAAATAATGCGGCCTTCTTTCCCCTGGTATTCGAGCACGTATGTCTGGTGGCCGTCAACTTCCTCCATTTCACGGCGAACGGTGACATTTGCGTCTGGCGCTCGCAATATGGCCGTCAAATCCACTGTCATACCGTGCAGGACTCCGCGGGTCATCTGCCCTGCGACTAAGCCCGCCCCGACTTTTGCTTTTGCCATTGACATATCTTTGGCGGGCAGCACATGGACGGATTCCCTCGCGTCGGGTTTCGACAAAACGAGCATCGCGCGCTTGTCGATTATCCAGGTCGGATTATTGATTTCTTTTATCTGGCCGGATTCCAGTGTAATGCGTTGAAAGCCCGTGCTCGCCAGGCGTTCGCCGTCCCGGTAAAAAGTGAATCGCGTAAACTCGTTTTGCCGTTCGCCGGCTCTTGGCTCAATTTCCATGGTATTCGACTCGCTGGTAAATGTCGCCTTTTGCACCAGGTCAAGCGACTTCGCATAAAGCGAAATAAGCTCATCTTTTCCGGGGACCTCCGCCCTGGCGCTAACCGCAAAACACAAAAGTGTACAGAACCCCGTGAGTATTCTTCTTGTCTTTAGCATCCTGTTCCCCTTTCTTCACCGATGCCGATTTGGTTGTGAATTCCCTTGCCGACCTGTGCGTCGAAGATTTATACACTGGTCCCCTGTACCCAGGTTACTCGACTCATTTTACTTCTGCTCTTTCAGCCCGTCAATCGCCTTGTCGATCTGCTCGAAACTCGCTCCTCTGTTATCCAGCGATACTTTTCCGTCCCGCCAAACGTAGCGTAAACCCGGCGCGCTGCGCATGAACACCCGCGTCCCCTCGGGCAAAACAACCCTGAATGCTCCCAGAGCGCTGAAGTCGGGGTCAAGTTGAACTTCACTAACCTCATACAGTCGGCGTCCAATTTCTTTGGGACGGCCTGGAGATTGGGAAGTGAGGGTAAAACTGGCTCGCTTGGGGACAAATGCCGTTCCGAACTGTTCGAATTCCACCACTTCAAATTCCGCCACCCAGACGTCTAATCCGTTTGGTTTATCATTGAAAAGGTCGATGCTGCTTTTCCGGATGACCCATTTTGCAGCGGCGTATGCCCTCGCAGGAGCAACCCACACAGTGATTGCCCCGAACCGTGTTGTTCCTTCGAGAACATAACATTGCAGGCCGTTTATCTCTTCCTGTGTCGCGCGCACCTTTACGTCTCCGGCCTGTCTCAAGAGTTCGGCTACATTAAAATGGCCGCTACCGTATATCCTGCCAAGCAGGGGGCCTCCATAACCGTCGTTATCAAGTAAACGTTCGAGCTGTTCTCGGTAGTTTTCGTAAACCATGGCAGATAAGGGCTTCGTTCCCTCCTCGTGCTCGGTCTCAATACCGTATTGTCCCTCCAGAACTTTATTGAAGGCAACAACTCTGCATGGGTCTGCATCGCTAGCCGCGGCGGCTGTAAATCGGCCTGATTTAAATCGTCCTGTCCAGTCCGCTCGCATTGTGTTTGCGTCGTATCGGAAAATAAAGTTGCGTTCGTAGGAGCTTTTATTAGGTATGCCCTCGAGCGGGACGGAATAGACGTTTACTCTCATCGAAAATGCCTGCGACCACATTAGTGATTCGCGATGGCGTGACATAATATCCGTCACATTAGCAGTTGAATCGTACTGCGCACGCACGAATACAGGCAGACAAAATACACAAGTTACGAATGCCAACAATTTTTTTCTTTCAAGGGATTCTTTCATATAATTCGACTCCTTAAACGTAATAGTCATGTTCAGTCGCACGACTGGTTAACCAAGTTACCGCAGTCTGGATCCACCACACAGCTATTTGGCCCTCCTGGAAAATCTGTGCATCGGTTTATCCCAATTTGGTCACATCGATACGCGTAGTCAGCACATTGCCCGCCGCCACGGTTTCCACAAGGTGTGGTGTACGTGTCGGTGCACTGGTAACACCCGCCGTATGAATTTTCTCCAGATATCTTTGTCGGTGAATATATCGGACAAACAATAATGAGCGCTGTGCAAACAGTTACTGTTGACAAAAATAACTCTCTCATTCGCAAACTTGCCATTGTTCTCATCTCCTATCCATTACCTTACCTCTCATTGATGCTATTGAGCATCCGTAATTTATCAGTGATATCCTGAACCGCAGGATCACCCAGGGGAAGGGTTGTAATTAGTTCTTTATAAAGGACAGATGCTTTTTCAAGTTCGCCATTCTTCTCGCAGTAGCGACCGACAACGTAGAGAGCGTCCGCCGGCTTACTGCCCACGGGCAGATTTTGAAAGGCCCGTTCAAAGTAAGAAACTGCTTCTTCCAACCTGCCTTGACCAAACCTCATCCATCCAAGCTTTATCAGCGCTTCGGCGTTCTCGGGACAATCAGAGTATTCTGAGGCGATTTTTTCGTATGCCGCCTCGATTTTCAAGTTCGCCTCTGACTCAGATAATTTGCCGGAATCCCTCAGCAATTCAAAACAGTTTGCTGCGTCGATAAGAGCATTCCCGGCATATATGCAATTACGCCAGGCGGCAGCGGCTTTATAGTAGCACTCACTCGCTCGGACGTAATCTTGGGTACTTTGCTGAATATAATCTGCAACTGCGTGATAGGCCCAGGAAGCAAAAGGAGAAGAGGGAGATGACTCTACTGCTTGTAGCCATACAACCGGAGCTCTCTTTTGATATTCCTGTGAACCCGGCTGAAATTCCTTGATTCCGTCTGCGGCACATTGCTCCTTCAGACGGGCCGAAAGTTCAAAAAGGTACAGGTCATTCGGGTAATCGGCAATGAGTTTGTCCGCCATTCTCAGAATATGAACATTTTCGCCGGCCTCAAGAAAAACCAGAAATTCCCCCTTGGCTATATCTATCCAGCAGAGCTGTGCAAACCTGCTTGACGGAAATTGCATTGCTGTTTTTGAATATATCTTTGCTGATTGCTCATATTTGTCCGACCATTCATAGGTTCTGGCGAACCAGTAAAGTGCTTCGGGCAGATTAGGTTCGCCGGAATAGTCGGTTGTGAATTTTTCAATGGCGGCCTGCGCCTCGGCATCCTTACCCGACTGGATAAGCGAAAGTATCTCATTCTTGCGAACATCGATATTGACCTTAGGCGAAACTTCAGCAGGTGTACCCTGAGCGACTTTTGCCAGAACAAGTTTTGCATCGTCGTACTGCTCCTGCCATTTGAACTTATCGGATATGGCCCGCGCCGACTCATTCATATCGGGATGCCCCCCGAAATCCACAAGAAGCTTATCGAAGGCGGTCCAGGCCATGCCCCGTTGTCCTGTGGCGATAAGTGAGAGCACGTTTATCCTTGCAAGTCCCAGTTTCGCCTTTTCTTCCCAGGTACCGGCGGGATAATGCTCAACCACCCACTGATAGAGAGAAGCGGCCTCTTTATACCTGTTAAACCATTGATGAAGCTCGGCGATAATACAGACCGCCCACGGCAAATCCGGTTTGTCTCGATACTCGGCAATGAGTTTGTCTGTTTCCGCCTGTCCGGCGGTATTGTTATTCATTATAATATACGACCAGGCCACGTGCATTTGAGCCCACATAGAGAAATCCTCATCAGACCAGTTTGCAATTACATACCGGCTTAACTCAATGGCCTCGTCATACTGCTTATTGTCCTTGTATGCCGCCGCTATCTGCTGCAGGGCTTGACCTTTCGCGGGGCTGTTTGGCTCATCAACAATCAGCTTTTGAACCTCCGCGTCCGCCTGAGCTGTGTTTGCCGTCTGAATCAGTGATATGATGTTTTGCTTTGTGGACTCAATCCCAGCCGGGTCTGTTGCAAGAACCGCTGTGGTAATTGCCATAATAATCAATCCGATGCGGGGAAAAGAGAATAGACCCGTACAATCGCCGTTAATCTTCTTGCGCATAAAACCTCCGTTTAAATGGGACTGATTTTGGATGTTTGATGTGTTTATCATATCCTTCTCTTACTATATTTCTTAAAACATCGCTGAATATAGGGGGCAATCCACAATTGTCAACAGAAATTATTAAGAAATTCAGGAAAATTTTCGCGGACTGTTCGTAAGTCCTTATTCGGGGGGTGGTTACAAGGGCAAAAAATTCCGCCACAAGTGTATCTTTTTTGTTGGCGTTGGGACAAGTCGGGTTTTGCGCACCGCCTCTTCTGAAATTGCTATCGTCTTATCGTAAGTCATCCTGTCAACCGGATATGGCATGCCGTCCTTCCCGCCGTGTGCAAATGTATATCGCGCCGGGTCCTCGTATGAGGGCGAAGCACCGTATATCACCTCCGCATTGCCCAGATGCGATGTGTGTCTTCGCAGTATTTCGATATCCTTCATTTCGTGCCTGATTTCTGTGGGCAGGGAGCTTAAAAATACCCTCCGAAAATATCCGAAAAAAGACCAAACCGTAGCAAAACCGTAACAATCGCCGCGTAAATTAAACTTGTCGAAAACAAGATTTTTTTGATAACCTGTTTTGAAAGGAGAAGATTATGAATCGGTGCAAAGAAACAATAATTGCCGTCTTGCTGGCGATGGTTCTGTTTTCTTGCCCAATCCTTGCCAAACCGGCAAGCGAGCTGCTCCAGGAAGGCCTCTACGCCGAGGAAACCGAAGGCAACCTCGAAAATGCAATGAAAATCTACACGCAGATAATCCAGGATAGTTCCGCCGAAAGGCCCAACGTCGCCCAGGCAATGTATCGGCTTGGTATGTGCTATATGAAAAAGCAGGACCAGGTCAAAGCCAAAGCGATATTCGGCGACATCGTTAAGCAGTACGCCGACCAGCAGGCGGTCGTTGCGAAGGTTCAGCCGATGCTGGATGAAATGTCGGGCATTGACCCGGCGTCGCTTATGCCCGCCGATACGAAAATTTACATCGAAATAGGCGAGCCGGGCAGACAGGTTGAAACCATTTTGAAAATGCTGCAGGGAACTCCCTTTGCAAATCCTCTTGCTGCGATAGCCGGCGGACGCGCAGAGGGCCAGAGAACCCCGGGCGATATCGCCGCTGCAATCTTTAACCCCAGTATGATGGCGGAGTTCAAAAAGATACGCGGCCTTGCCGCCGGTGTCACGAACATCGGCAATAACCCCCCGATCGTTGTCGTGCTCTACCCCGGCGAAAGCGATGCGCTAAGAGGCGTAATCCTCGCGGCACTGAACGTGGCCGGCACGCCCGGAGAGGCCGTAGAAGGTCTCAATACGGTTCAAATTAAAGGTGGGCCCGGTGCGGCGTATGATGACCAGGTCGTTATTCTTGCCCAGCCGGCGGAATTGCTCAAAGAGACGGTAAGGAAATACAAGGGCCTCAGCAAGGAACCCTCCCTGGCAACGAGCAATAAGACCTTCTCCAAACTCAGCGCCAAGGCCAGAAAGAAAAATCTTTACACCCTCTGGATTGACGCCGCAAGCGCCTTCCAGGCCGTCAAAAATCAGATGTCTGCACAGGGTGCTCTGCCGGCGCAGTTCCAACTGGTCAACGCCATTGTGGATTTCAACAACATCGAGGACATAATCGTCTATGACATTCTTGAAGAAACAGATATAACTTCCGAAGCGATTGTGAATTTTAAGCCGGGACACAATTGTCTGCCCTACAATCTGATTCGAACGCCAAATCTGTCCAAGAGCAGCTTCAACTCTGTCCCCGCAGGCGCTGTAGCGATAATCAGCGTCTCGCTGTCTGAAGGCAACGGCACACAGGCCGATGCCGCTCAAAAGGCAGTCAAACGACTGACCGGCCTCGAAGTCGGACGCGAAATCTTCGACAATATCGAGCAAATAAACATTTTTGCGATGCCTCGCAAAGAGCAAACCGCCGGCCCGCTGTCTGTTACCGACGGCCTGTCTTGTTTCGGTATCGCTATTACCAGCCGAAATCCCCAGCAAACCCGCCTCCTCCTCGGCCAAATATTGACCCTCGCAAACCTGGCGGCTGGTGCTGCCACCCAGCAGCCGCCCTCCGAACAGGCCGACAAATACCTCTTGGCAGCTATCGAAGGTAAGCCCCTTTACTGCCATATAGGCCAGACAAAAAATACCACCGTCCTTGCATTCAGTCCTGAGACGCTTTCGGCGTCGCTGGCGGCTATCGACCGGAAAAAATCAGTGCTGACCGAAGGCCCCCTGGCAGAGCCGCTCAATGCCCTCCCGCAGGGGACAAGCAAGCTTGCTATGGTTAACCTCGGCGGTGCGATTCGACTCGCCGACTTCTTCATTTTGGCCGCACACGACAATCCCCAAAATCCGGCCCACAAGACGATGGAGGCCCTTGCCGCCGCCTGTGACAAAACAACCGTCAAGTTATATACTATTGAGACGGACAACACCCTGACGTTCCATTCGAGCTTGAACAATATCCCGACGCTCGACGGCGTATTTCCATTGGTTGCTCAGCTTGGCAAGTACGATATAGCCGCCAGCGCCGAAGCCGCCCAGCCGACGCCCCCGGATGCAGCAACGCTGCGCGTCGATGCAGAAGTAAACCTTCAGTGGAAGGATGGCCCCGGTGCAGTCCGCCACAAAGTGTATTTCGGCTCAGCCCCTGACAAGCTGACTCTGCTTGCCGATGTGAATAAGCCCGATGAGCTTAAAACGCCGCAACTGAAGCCGGGCGGCAAGTATTACTGGCGCGTCGATGAGGTCCTCCAGGATGGCACCATAATACAGGGCAAGGTCTGGTCGTTCGACCTCAGCGGCAAATTGCTTGGCTGGTGGAAAATGGATGAAAGCAGCGGCACCTCAGTCGCAGACGCCTCCGGCAACAAAAACACAGGCACTACCCGCGGCAACGTCGTCTGGAATCCTTCAGCCGGCAAGCTCGCAGGCGCAGCCCAGTTTGATGGCAGCGGGTCATTCATTGAAATCTCAAATGAATCATCCTTCGACCTGACAAGCCAGATTTCCATCGCGGCCTGGATTAAGGTCAACAGGTTTGACAAGCGATTTCAGACCATTCTCAGCAAGGGCGACGCGGATGGCTGGGTGCTCCACAGGGATACTGATAGAGACCAGCTTGGCTTCGCGCTGGGCCAGAATAAGTGGGTCGTCGGCCAGACCAGCGTCAACGACGGCCAGTGGCATCACGTCGCCATTACTTACGATGGCACTAAACTCACGATGTTCATTGATGGTCGCCGGGATGCCGACAACCACGTCTCCGGCCCGATTCCTGTAAATGACTCAGCCGTTGCTATCGGTGAAAATCCGGTCGCCAAAGGACGCTCCTGGAACGGCCTGATTGATGAGGTGCGAATCTACAACTATGCACTCGCCGAGGACGAAGTGAAGTCATTGTACGAGGTTTCGGCAACTGCCCCGCAGCCCGCGGACGGCGCAACCGCCAACGCCGCCGCTAAGCTGAAGCCCGTCTGGAAACCCGCTGCCGGCGCCAAATCCCACAAGGTCTTCTTTGGCGAAAACGCCGACAACCTGTCTTTACTCGCCGAGGTTGATGCCCCGGGCCGCACAACGCTCCCTGATTTGAAACAGGATACTACGTACTACTGGCGCGTCGATGAAGTATTTGCTGACGACTCCGTCATTGCCGGTAAAACCTGGCGATTCGCCACCACCGGTAAACTTCTCGGCTGGTGGAAGTTCGACGAATCCGATGGCAAAACCGCCGCCGACAGCAGCGGCAGGGGACACAACGGAATCGTTCAGGGTAAAACGGCCTGGCAGCCGTCTGGCGGCAAAATCGGCGGTGCAATTGACCTGCAAGCCGCCGGATATGTCGAAATTCCTTCCGAAGACGCCTTCAATGTTCAAGGACAGATTACAGTCGCCTGCTGGGTGAATATTCGCAATGTCCCCAACGCCTGGGCGGGGATAGTCACCAAAGGCGACACATCCTGGCGGCTGTCAACCGTTGACCGTGCCAGGAAATTTCATTTCTCCGTTAACGACTGGCAGAAGATTTTTATGAACGGTAAAACGGATGTTGCAGCCGGTCAGTGGCATCACGTCGCTGGCGTCTATGACGGCAGCCAGATGCGCATTTACGTTGACGGCAAGCTCGATTCTGCTCTTGCCTGGACGGGCGGAATCCTGAACAACGACCAGCCGGTTATGATTGGCGAAAATGCCCAGTTACGAGGCAGATACTTTGATGGTATGATAGACGACGTCAGAATATATGACTACGCCCTCTCACAAGGCGAATTAGCCGACCTGGCGAAAGGCGATTGAGAGCTGATAAATTGAAAAATGTTACCGCCAATATCGGCAGCCGGAATCAATTGCAGTGGGTCGTGCTGCTGCTGGCGGTGACGGTCCTGCTGCCCACAGTGTGCTTGCTCTGGTTTATGAGCCGCTCCGCCCAAAACGAACGGCTGGCCGTACGACAGAAGCTGCTTGACATCTATCGCGGACAATTAGAGCTGCTATCTCGCCAAATCGACCGGCAATGGGAGCAAAGAGCAACGGCTCTCGACCGCGCCGTTCAGGCCGGCAAGTCCCCAATGGAGCTCTTCGCCGACCTTGCGACCGGCACACAGCCGGACCTTCCCTGCTGTCGGGCCGCGCTAATATACGATACCACTGGACGTTTGCTCTATCCTATTACACGCAAGGATAGCGATTCGGCAGAGGCAACCTCGGACCGGTTCGACCAGGCCTGGCAAATGGAATTCGTAAACAACGATTTTAGCGCCGCTGCCGACGATTACAGACGAATAGCGGCTATGAACAACGACGATTATGTCGGCTATCTTGCGTCTCTCGCTGCCGTCCGCTGTTTGCGAAAAGCAGGTCGTATTGATGAGGCGGTCCAGCTTTGCCGAAAAGTCGCCTATACTACGAGCACCACGCCTCCTCCATCGTCGGCTGTCCATCTTGTAGCACAGGCAAGGGTGCTGCTCGTCACTATGCAGGCCGACGCCAATATCCCCGTCGAATCCGATGATATAAATCGGCTGGTCAAATCCGCCTTATATTATGGCGACCAGTCGGGCGCAGATTATCTGCCGATGTCTTCGGACACAAGAATATTCCTCCTGTCGCGTACCCTCGAAATGCTTGGTGACGCTCGCTGGCCAGGTCATTTCGCCTCTCAGATTGAGACGGCAAAGAGATTACTTGCCGCCGAACAATTAGCCGCGTCTTTGCTCGAACAGTTGCCCCGGCCCGTCATCTTCGAGCCCCTGTCGGGCCAGGACCAGCAGAACCTCCTCCTGTCGTTGAGACGCATCCTCGAAGAGGTCGAAACCACCGACTGGGCGGGACGACTGCAGGTTGATACCTCTGCCGCAAGACAACTGCTTGCAGCCGCCGAAAACGTTTCCGGCTCACAGACGCCAGCCAAGTCCTTCTTCGACCGATGGGCCGAAAACAAAATCTACAGGTTCCCTGAACCGGCGGATGTCTTCACCTTCCTCCACAGGACGGACGACAAAATTCTCCTGCTCCTCCATACGCCGGATAATCTCTCTGCTGATTTCACTCTGCTCAACGACCAGTTGGACCCGCTGGGTTTATCGTTCAGAATTGTTGATACAGCAGGCAATACCGTCGCAGGCGCGTCCCAGCCGCAGCAAACCGCCTTCCTCCAGGCCGCATTCGGTGACTGCTTCCCCGGCTGGCGTATTGAGCTTTTCTCGACACAGGCAAACGCCTTTGAAAAGGCAGCCAGCAGACAAATCGCCGTCTCCTTCTGGATAGGCACTCTGGTCATTGTGCTTGTTTTTACTGCAGGGGCGCTTGCCGCACAGGCGATTACTAAACAAATCCGCCTGAACAAAATGAAAAATGACTTCATTGCCACCGTTTCGCACGAGTTGAAAACCCCGCTTGCCTCGATGCGCGTCCTCGTCGATACCCTCCTCGAAGGCAACATCAAAAACCCGGGTCAGGCCGAGGAATACCTCCGCCTGACCGCAAAAGAAAACGAACGCCTCAGCAGAATGATTGACAACTTCCTGACCTTCTCTCGAATGGAACGCAACAAACAGGCCTTCAGTATATGCCCTGTAAATCCGCACCAGATAGTGCAGAACGCCGCTGAAGCCGTCAAAACAAAATTCTCTGCCGCTGCCTGCGAATTTACTGTGCAGGTTGACGAAAAAATCCCGGATGTCCTCGCCGACCACGATGCTATGGTCACTGTGCTCGTCAACCTGCTTGATAACGCCTGCAAATATACTTATGAGGAAAAGCAAATCTCGCTGAGGGTATTTGCTCGGGATAATACTGTATGCTTCGAGGTTGCCGACAACGGCGTGGGCTTGTCGCGCCGACACATAAAGAAAATTTTTGACAGGTTCTATCAGGTTGACCGGACACTGTCCCGCCGGGCAGAGGGCTGCGGCCTGGGACTTAGTATAGTAAAATTCATTGTCGATGCTCATAAAGGCGCCATTGCGGTCGAAAGCAGACCCGGAAAGGGCAGCACCTTCACCGTCAGGATACCGACCGCATAAGAAAATCCGAATTAGAAAGGACCGCACAATGACAAACGTTTTGATAGTCGAAGATAATCCCACAATGTTGCGGGCGCTGGAGGACAATTTTACGATGAAGGGCTACACCGTCAAGACCGCACGCGACGGCGAACAGGGCTTGAATGCGGCTCTTGCTGAAAAACCCGATATGATTATTCTCGATATTATGCTGCCCAAAATCAACGGCTTCGAGGTATGCAGCCGAATCCGTGAGAAAAAACTTGATACCCCGATTATTATGCTCACCGCCAAAGACCAGGAAGCCGACATCATCACCGGCCTCAATCTCGGCGCGGACGACTATGTCACCAAGCCGTTCAGCATAAAGCAACTGCTTGCCCACACCGAGGCGCTGCTGCGCCGAACGGCTGGACCGCAATCCGATACCTACCGCTTCGGCAGCTTCACGCTCGATGTACCGAAACAAAAGCTCACTCGCAATGACGCAGAAGTAGCCCTAAGCCCCAAGGAATTTAAGGTCCTCCATCTGCTTGTCAAAAGACAGGGCTCCGTCCTGACACGCGACGAGATACTCGGTTCCGCCTTCGGCCCTTCGCATTTTATCTCCTCGAAAAGCATCGACGGCTTCATAAAAACCATCCGCGAAAAAATTGAACCCGACTTGCACAGACCGATTTTTATCCATACCATAGGGGATATTGGTTATAAATTTGAGCCGGTGTAAAAAATGGAAACCATCCTGATTGTCGAAGACGACCCCACAATGCTGCGGGGCATAAAGGACAACTTTGAATTCAAGGGCTATAAAGTCATCACCGCATCCGACGGCGAGCAGGGGCTTAACGCCGCTCTTAATGCTAAACCCGATTTAATCCTCCTCGATATAATGCTGCCCAAAATCAACGGCTACGAAATCTGCCGCCTCATCAGAGAACAGAAGCTCCAGATGCCGATTATTATGCTTACCGCCAAAGGCGAAGAGTCCGACATTATCCTGGGCCTCAATCTCGGCGCCGATGACTATGTCACCAAGCCCTTCAGCATTAAAGAATTGCTCGCCCGCTCCGCGGCCTTTCTGCGCCGAAGCAAACAGGCCGAGCTGGAAACCTACGAGTTCGGCGATTACGTCCTCGATATACCCGCAAGAAAACTTACACGAAAAGGAAAAGAAATTGAGCTGTCCCCCAAGGAATTCAACCTCCTGGAATTCTTCGTCAAAAAACCCGGCAGGGCCCTTACCCGCGACGAAATCCTCAACGCCGTCTGGGGCTACGACGTCATCGTCACTCCACGAAGCATAGACCGCTTTGTCACCACACTGCGCGATAAAATTGAGCCAAAACCACACAGCCCAATCTTCATTCACACCATCCGCGAAATCGGCTACAAATTCGAACCCCCCGAATCAAAAAGATAACGCCCCGTCAGCAAAAAATTACGCATTCCACTCAACCACAGCTTTATTTATTCTCTCCCCCTTGGCTGGCTGGCCGACAAATAACAATCGGCACAGCATTTGAGGAATGCAAGTCCGGCGCAGCTATGATGCGACTATGAGGTCAACCTCACTGGAAAAAAATAAGGAGTACCAACCGAGGTCTCAGGGGCACCCACACCCAAAATGCCCGTAGAGGGCCGCTCAGCCGATACTCCCTTTATTTAGAAACCCTTCCCGCCTCGTGCTCACGGGAAGCGGTCATCTGCCGCTTATATTCCTATGCTATCATACGGTTATCCGCACGTCAACACAATCAGGTTATTCCTGATTTTGAGGGCATAAAAACCTGATTTGCCCGCCCTGCGGCAATTACACACCCTCGCTTCACGCGAGAGTGTTTCACTCCTACGTCTCTAACGATGTAAGCCCCTTGCGAACGGCGTACTTCGTAAGCTCCGCAACCGTATGAATATCGAGCTTGCTCATTATCTGCCGACGATGCGTCTCAACGGTCTTGACGCTCACGTGCAGCTTCACGGCTATTTGCTTGGTTGAGCTGCCCTCCGCCATCAGTTGCAGCACCTCACGTTCCCTGTCGGTGAGAACCTCCGAATCCGAAAAGTCGGCCTTTGATAACCGGTGCAGATAATCCTCAACCACTACTCCTGAAATCGAAGGGCTAAGATACGTCTTGTCGTCCATCACCGTGCGTATCGCTCTTGTTAACTCCTCAAACGCGCAATCCTTCAGCAGGTACCCCGCAGCGCCGCTTCGCAGCATCTCAGTGACAAAGCTCGCATCAGAGTGCATCGATAGGGCTATTACCTTCACGTCCGGAAACTTGCCTACTATCCAGCGGGTCGCCTCCATACCGTTCAAGTCGGGCATGGATATATCCATAATGACCACGTCCGGCAGCAGTTCCTCCACCAGCCGCTCGGCGGCTCGTCCGTCCTCGGCCTCCGCTACAACCTCCATATCCTGTTGCTTTTCCAGCAGCGAGCGCAGCCCCTGTCGAGTTATCTTGTGGTCGTCCGCCAATAAAATTCTTGTGCTCATTTCTTCGCTCCCTTCCGTGCCTTGGCCCTGCCGTCAACTGGCGCAATCAAAGTCACGCGAGTCCCCCGTCCGGGTCTTGATACTATATTAACACGCCCGCCGATGTGGTCAAGCCGCTCCCGTACACTAAATAAGCCGAATCCGCCTTCCCTGTCGCTCGAACCCGTTTTCGACACATCGAACCCAATCCCGTCGTCCTCGACCGTCACACGCAGCTCTCCCCGCACTCGCCGGGCTGATACACTGGCCTTATGTGCGTTGGCGTGCTTGACCACGTTTACCAGTAACTCACGCACCGCCTGGAAAAGAAATACCCTGACGTCATCGTCAAGCGGCTTTGGCTTGCCGTCATCCTTGAACTCAACCTCCAGCCCGTACCGCTGCCTCGTCTGCCTTGCAAGCCACCCGACCGCCGCCTCAAAACCAAGCTCATATAAAACTGGCGGACTCATCTCGAATGTCAGCGACCGTGTGCTCTCGATTGTCTGCCCTATCAATTCACGCACCTCTGCCAGTGATTTGGAAATCTCCGGTCCTTTCGCCGACTCTGCCAGCGACTCAAGTTTCATTTTCGATATCGCCAAATTCTGACTGATATGGTCGTGAACGTCGGTCGCAATTCGCCGACGCAGCCGCTCCTCTGCCAGCGACAGCTCTGATGCCAGCGACCTCAATCGCAACTGATAAGTAAACAACTGCTCTTCGGCCTTCTTCCGTTCCGTTATGTCCTCCACTGTCCCTTCATAATAAAGCGCCTTGCCTCGCTCATCCCTGATTGTGACCGCGCTTTCACGAACAAACACCTTTGCTCCGTCGCGCCTTATCCACACCGACTCAAGCCCTATTATCCTGCCCTCTTTCTCTACAAGCTCCTTGAAAACCGTCCGCGGAGTTGACACATCAATACCGTTATGCTCAAGGTTGACCTGCGCCAGCTCCTCGAAGCTGTCGTAGCCGAGCATCTTCACAAGTGCTGGATTGGCAAGCAATATCCTCCCGTCCGGAGTGGTTCTGTACAAACCAATGACAGTGTTTTCAAAAATGGTCCTGAACCGCTCCTCGGCCTTGCGCAACGCCTCTTCGGCGCGCTTGCGCTCCGCTATCTCGTTTTGCAGCTCCCCAATGGCCTTTGCAAGTGCCGCTGTTCTTTGCTTCACACGCGCCTCAAGCTCATCATGCGCTTTTTGCAGAAACTCTTCGGCGTGCTTGCGCTCCGTGATGTCGGACATTACACCTTGAAGATACAGTGGCTTGCCTCTGTCATCTCTGACAATTCGCGCCTCATCGCGCAACCAGACGGTGCGTCCGTCTTTGGCAATCATCCGATATTCGCTGACAAACGGCTCACCCTTCCGTTGGGCGCGCGTCACCTCGCTCAACACACGGTCGCGGTCTTCGGGATGAAGCTGTTTTCGCCAGATATCCGGGTCGGTCTTGTAGTCCGCCTGCGTAATGCCGATTATCTGCTCAATCTGCGGGCTGACATAAAGCGTCGTGCTTGTCTCGTCCAGGGCCGCAGTGTAGGTTATTGCCGGCAGTTGCTCTACAAGCACTCGATACCTCTCCTCACTCTCCCTCAGCGACTCTTCCGCACGCCGCTGCTCCGTGATGTCTTCTACTACTTCAATCGCTGCAATCACCCTGCCGTCCTCATCCTTTATCGGTGAAGAAACCACCTTGAAGTTTACTATCCGCCCGCCGACCGGCGTCTCGGTTATCGCCTCATGAATCAGGCCATCCTCCAGAGTCCTGAATGTCGGACAATACGAGCATACCTCGTTTCTTGGCGGGTCGTTGAAGGACTTATAGCAAAGGGGTTTTGTCGAAGCATCGATTCCCGGAAACCACTTTTTCATCCGGTCGTTCAGCGACAGCACTTCCATCTTGGGACTTATAAGCGATACACCGATGCCGATATTGTCCACAACCGTCCGGTACCTCTGTTCGCTTTCTCGCAACGCCTCCTGCGCCCTCTTGCTCCCAGTGATGTCGCGGTTTGCGCCGATTATCCCGATTACCTTGCCGCTGCCGTCTCGCCACGGCACCTTCGTATTTAACCCCCAGAGAGGGTCGCCTGTCCCATCAACACCGTGCTTTTCCTCGTTGATAACCGGCACTCCTGTCCGCATTATCTGCTGCTCCTCATCATAGTACTCCTGCGCTCTCTCCCGCGGGTATAGGTCAAAATCGGTCTTTCCCAGCAACTCATCCGGGGACTTCGCTCCATACATGTTGGCAATCGCCCTGTTGCAGACAACAAAACGACAATCTTTGTCCTTGACATATATTCGGTCGGGCAAACTGTCGATTAACGTCCGCAGCAGATTCCGCTCGTTTGCCAGCGCCTCCTCGGTCTTCTTGTAAGCCGTGATTTCTATCGCCGTCGCGCACAAAATCATCGGCTTGCCGTTCGCACCCTTGAGAACCCAGGTGCTCATCAAAGTGGGAAATTCGACGCCGTCTCGCCGAACGTGCCAGACCTCAATGCTCTGAATCCCCTCGCTTGTCTCAACAAGACGTCTGTTGATTGCCCTGACATCCTTTAACTGCGCCTCGGTATGGAAAATATCTAGTTTTCTGCCCAAAAGCTCGCTCGGCGCATATCCGTGCATCCTGGCAAAGCTTTCGTTGACGTAAGTAAGCGTCCCATCCGGCCTGGCCATAGCACAACCGTAAGGAGCTATGTCTGCCATCTTCCTGAATCTTTCGGTCTGCTCCTCCGCCTGTTTATGCTCGGCCTCCACTCGCTCCAATTGCTCCACACGCGACCGCAGAAATTGCAGCTCTTTTACCAGCTCTTCAGTGCTCTTGCCTTGTTCGCTCATAAACCCTTGACACTGGCCCAAATCACTCCTTGAGGCCGAAAAACTTCATCCACTGTTCTGTTTCACCCTCGCCGATTCCCTGCCTTTTGCCCGGCGGCTCCGCCGACTTGCGCGCCCGGCTCAACTGCCTTTGAATGTCCTTCCAAAACTCCTCCGATTTCACACTCGTCGCTCTCCTGGCTTGAGCGGCGTCGCGCAGCCGACGGTCGCTGCTCACAACCGTTAATCTCCCCGGCGCGCTGCTCGCCAGAATCTTGTGCTCAATTATCGTATCGCAATCGCTCGATAAACCCGAAAAAGTAACTTCCAAATTGCTTATGTTCTCGAATCCGCTCTTGTCCGCAGGCCCGGTCCCGTCAAATACCAGCTCGCCTTTTTCACTGATTTGCCTGAGGTATTCGCTTATTATCCGGCATAGCTGCACGTCGCTAACCAGACCGCAGTCCTCCCTGTTCTGGACCGACCAAAGCAGATTGTGACCGTCTATAATAACCGGCATCTTTATCCACCGGACTTCGACAATCCTGGTCGAGTCGCGGAAAACCTTACTTCTCCGCCCACAATCGTCTTTTCTACCTTCCCCTTTATCCTCCAGCCCTGGTACGGACAGTTCCTGCTCTTCGAGCGGAAATTGCTTGTGTCTATCACGCACTCCGCATCAGGGTCGATTATGGTAACGTCCGCCTGCTTGCCCTTGCCGAGCGTCCCCTTGTCCACTCCGATTATCTTCGCGGGCTTTTCGGTCATCAGTCGTATAAGACCGGGCCAATCCAGAATCCTCGGCTCTATCAACGCCTTGACATACAATCCCAGCGCGCACTCCAAGCTTGCTATTCCAAAAGGTGCCGCCAGAAACTCCAGCTCCTTTTCGCTCTGCAGATGCGGCGCATGGTCCGTTGCCAAAGCATCGACTAGGCCATCCGCAATCGCCTTTTTAATCGCCTCAACGTCCTTCTCGGTTCGCAGCGGCGGATTCACCTTGTAGTTAGTGTCATACTCGCCCTCCGCCACTGCCGACTCCGTCAGCAGCAAATGATGGGGCGTCACCTCGCAGCTTATCGGCAAACCCTCTTTCTTCGCCTCTCGTATCAGCGCAACCGACCCAGCGGTCGATATGTGCTGCACGTGATAACGCAATCCCGGCACGCCGGGTTTGCAAACCTTCTTGACTAATTGAATGTCTCGCCAAAGCATCGCCTCTTCCGCAAGCGGGTCAAGTCCCGGTAGTCCCAGAATCGTCGAGTAATAACCCGAATTCATTACACCGTCACCCGCGATTTTATCATCCTGACAGTGCTGTGCTATCACGACATTGAACATCGATGCATATCGCAGTGCCTTTAGCATCACCGAAGGGTCCTGAACACCGTTGCCGTCATCCGTAAATCCGACCGCACCGGCCTCGGCCATAAAACCCATCTCCGCAAGTTCAACTCCCTCACGCCCCTTTGTGATTGTCCCCATCGTATAGACGTGTGTCTTTCTCGCCTGCCGTGCCTTGCGATGAACATACTCGACATCCGTCTCATTCTCGATGGGTGGATTCGTGTTCGGCATACACACAACCGATGTGAATCCCGCCGCTACCGCCGCCGCCGAACCGCTCGCTATCGTCTCTTCCTCCTCGTCGCCCGGCTCACGAAAATGAACGTGTATGTCAATCAGACCCGGCACGACCAATTTGCCCGTCGCATCAATAACATTCTTGACCGGCTTGCCCCGCCGTAGCCCGCCGGGCGAAGCCGGGCCGACCTCAGCAAACTTTTCTCCGACTATCAGCACATCACATTTCTTGTCGATGCCGTTCGCAGGGTCTATCACCCGCCCGTTCTTTATCAATAGCTCATTACTCATATCTTCTCATTTCGCTTGCTGTACACCGACCGGCCCGACCGGCTGTATCTGCATCTCGCTGTCGTACCTCATCGTGTAACTATACGTTACTATCGTGGCCTTGCCCTCAACTGTATTAGGAGCAAGCTCAAGTTCCCACCTGAGAATCCCATTAGGTTTCTCCGTCCTCAAATATTCCGCGTCGCTGCTCAAAGCCGGCTTCGTCTCCAAATCCTTTATCTCTAAACTCTCGTCCTCCGTATAAGGTATTCTCTCAAGCAAACGCAGTTTTACCTTCGCATTCTTGTAGTTGCTAATCGCGATGCGATAATCGTATTGTTCCGTACGCTTGCGACCCCACAGCGTTTCTATTTTCTTATCCTTGAACTCGCGGGCTATGCGAACCTGACTATCCACGCCGATGCCGACCGTGAACTTCTCGCCTATCGTGACAAGCTCCATCTCGCCCTTGCCGACAAACTCCCCATCGCGGTACATATTCGCAGGTCCGGCCAGCATAATCACCGTGCTGTCGTTTGCAACATCCGCCTGCACATAAACATAGTCGGTGAGAACCGGTGTCCCCGTCATAATAAAGTCGGCCTTGCCTTCAAACGCCGTTATTCCCACCAATTGCTGCTCCGACTTGCTGGGCATTGTCATCTTGCCAGGAAGCGCGTAACTTACGCTGACGCCCTCCGTCCGCGCCATTTTCCGGGCCTGTACTTTTAACGTTTGCAGCGCGTCCTTGTCCGCACGCAACTCTATCATTTGATTGCTTACGGCGGCACGATTCAGCTCCGCCTCCGCCGCCTTGCCTTTCGCCGCCATTTCACGCCTTTGACTGGCAACCTGCTGGAACTGGGCCGTCAGGTCGCGATAAGCAGCTCCTTCATTCGACTTTTTATCAAGCTCTTCCGGAGCGGCACTCGATGCAGGTCGCGGCAATGCCTGCGGGACAAGCTTTATCTGCATCGACTCCAATGCTGGCGGCGACGCCGTCATCGCCGGTACCGCTGTTGACAAGCTCACGCTCACATTGTTCCAGTCCTCTCCGCTTGTCTGATGCATCAGGGCGTTGTATTCCACACGCACCACCCCCCTGATCGGCTCGGCGCGAAGGTTGTACTGAGGCAGCCAGCTCGCCCCGTCGACAAGATAACTCAGCTTTATTTCCCCGGCCCCGCCCTGGCTGACAAAAATTACCGCCTGTCGCTCGCTGCGAATCGTCTTGGCGGTCAACTCGGCTTTCTTGCGCTGCAGCTCGCCTGCTTCTTTCTGAAGCTTGACACGAAAATCCTCAAGCTCCTGTTTCATCTTGTGAAACTGATTCTGTTTGTTCTCGAGGTAGGCGGTCATTTTCTCGACTGTCTCAAATTCAAGCCGACCTTTGTTCGGGTCGCTCGTCGCAAGCCCCCACGTCATCTGCCAGAACGGCTCATATCGGTTGCGAAGCGTCTCGCTTTGCACAATGTTACCGTCGGCGTGCCTTATCTGTCTGTTTAGCTCCTCAATCTGGTTGTCTATCTGTTTGACCTCGTCGCTGACGTTCACCTCATGTATTTTCTCCCGATACCGAACGCTCGACACTACAATCCCCGGCTCGCCCAGCGCGTTTAAGCTGTCCGGCAATATCCTCCCCGGCAGCTCCCTGACTATCACCTCAGAACCGCCGGGTGGTAAATCAACCTTTATCGTCCGCGTCACAAGGGCTTGTCCGCGATATACAATCACTTCCGATATCTCGCCTGTTGTCTCTTGCCTCTGCATCTGCGCCGATGCACCCGATACCGCAATCGCGACAACCGCCGCCGCCAACCCAATTCCAATCTTCATCGTCCGTAATCCCCTATATGCTATACGTTGCTTGTTTCCTCCGCCGCCGCCTGATTTACCAGGAACAACACCGCCATCCGCACCGCCACTCCGTTTGTCACCTGCTGCAATATCACGCTGTTACGACCGTCTGCTACCTCGCTTTCCATCTCCAGTCCGCGATTTATTGGCCCGGGGTGCATAACCATAATATCCGGCTTCGCCTTTTTCATTCGCTCTACCGTCAAACCGAAATAGTGCGAATACTCACGCACCGACGGAAACGGATTGCCGCCCAGACGCTCAAACTGAATCCGCAGCATATTTATAACGTCAACCTTCTCGATGACCTCATCGAGCGAGTAACTGACCTTGACAGGCAGCCGCTCCACCTGTGCCGGTATCAGTGTCGGCGGCCCCACAAAAGTTACCTCCGCCCCCAACTTCGTCATCGCCCACATATCGCTGCGGGCTACCCGGCTGTGCGCAATATCGCCCACAATCGCTATCTTCAGCCCCTTTAGCGTCCCCTTCAGCTTGCGAATCGTATAAACATCCAGAAGTCCCTGCGTCGGATGCTCGCAATACCCGTCCCCCGCGTTGACCACACAGGCGTTTATATTCCTGCTAAGTAACGTCGGCGCTCCCCCCGCGCTGTGCCGAATCACGACAATATCAATCCCCATCGCCTCCAAATTCCGTGCCGTATCCAGAAGCGTCTCCCCCTTGCTCACCGAGCTGTCCTTGCGGGTAAACTCCACCACGTCCGCGCTCAATCGGCTGGCCGCTAATGCAAAACTGTTCCGCGTCCGCGTGCTGTCCTCAAAGAAAAGATTTACTACCAGCTTGCCTCGCAGCGGCGGCGCCTTCTTCACCGCACGGGTGCTTATCTCCTCGAATCCCCCAGCCGTATCGAGAATATAATTGATTTCCTCCGCGCTTAACCCGCGCAAACCAAGCAGATGCTTATTCCGCCACCTGAATTCCTTTTCCTTCCCCTTGGTCGCCATATCCGTCACGCCCCGTATCAGGTTATGTCCACTCCCCGCCTATTCTATCACTACCCGTTCCTTGCCGTCCGATTCCTTCAGAAATACCTGCACAAGCTTGTTCGCCGCGGCATCGGCCTTGTATCCCGCATAGTCCGCCTGTATCGGAAACTCCCGACCAGACCTTTCTACAAGGACCGCAAGCCGTATCGCCTTTGGTCTTCCAAAATCTATCAGTGCATCCATCGCCGCACGCGCGCTCCTGCCCGTATGCAGCACGTCATCGACCAGTATGATAATCCGCTCGTCTATATCGAAACCTATGTCGGTGGCGCGGACCGCCGGCTGTCTGCCCTTCTTCGGCGAATTCAAATCGTCCCGATACAGCGTTATATCCAGCGCTCCGCACGGCACGTCCTTGCGCATCCTCTTCGCCAGCCGTCCCGCCAGACGCTGCGCCAGGACCTCGCCCCTGCTGCGTATCCCTATCACCCCTATTTCAATACCCGCAGGAACGTCTGAAACAATCCGGCTTGTCAAATCATCGAGTATCCGCCCGATTTGCTCGGCATTCAGAATTGCCTTCATTTTATAACACACCCTCACAAAACCTGCTTCGATACCTCCGCAAGTATAGCACTTCCCCCCATAAATGGCAACTTTTTGATTTTATCCTAATTTACAAAGGGTTTGACCTAAGATTCTGCCAGGGCTTATTCTCGCCGAGCTTTGCCCGCCGTTCACCTCGTGAGATACTTTTTCGTTATCTCATGGGGTGAATCCCGTGAGATACTTTTTCGTTATCTCATGGGGTGAATCCCGTGAGATACTTTTTTTGTTATCTCACAGGGGTCACCCCTCCCCGCCTGCGTTCTTTTTTACCCTCACCGCCGCCTTGATGCCATTATCCGACAAATCGCCTGCGCCTCCGTAAAAGCATCATCACGCCTATGCCCAGCAAACAAACCGTCGTGGGCTCGGGAATAATGCGGACCGAAGTAATCTGGCCAAAGATTTGAAACGTGCCTCTATCGCTATCTCCCGGGCCAACGCAATCTATCCCCGCATGGAAAGGCCTGTTGGACCTAAATGCGCTTATGTCAGGCATACTTTGGGGCAGTGAGTCATCCGCCACCAGCGTGCCATTCGAAAGGTACATTAATGATAGATTGCCAGATGCGGGGCTCACATATTCCCAGATGAGGTCTTCGTACCGTTTTTCGACCCCATTGAGATACACTATACCGTCAAACTTTCCCTGAAAGCTACAGACATTGTACCTAACCCCAGGTTCCGGATAGTCCGTTACAACGTAAAAACCCGAATCGATCGCCATAGGGCCATCGTAGAACACGTAACTGCCGATTTCCATCCATATCAATGACACCGGATAATCTCCCGTATGACCATAGTTATTCCGGTCGGATGCCTCGGAATCATAGAGGGCATACCCCTTCATTGTCGAACCAATCTGGATGGACCCATCGAGCGCAAGAGCCCCGCCAGTGTATATCGAATCAACAATACCCTCGACCTCTATGCGCATTAATGACCCCATAACGCTCTGGGTGACGAGCAACAAGAAACCCGGCACCATCCATGCGTTTGTAATATATTTTCTCATACTCGTGTTTACCTCCTTTTGCATCGGTCACACCTCAATCAATAAGATGCACAAAAGGCCTTAACTGTTCCCTGATTTTTCTCGAAATTTCTCTCGCGGACTTTCCGCCGGGTCTTGCAATTGATTGTCTTCTTTCGTCGGCAAGGCGCTTACGATATGAACCGCAGTAACGTTATGATGACGACTGTTTGCTTATAATATTAACTTTTTCGCCTCACCTAATATACTATTATAACATACCCGCTAAATCCCGCAACAAAAATCCACAAAAATCCGCACCCACTTACCTTCGCTTCCGCAAAAGCAAAGCTCCAATGGCCAATATCACTGCCGAACTCGGCTCGGGAACTACTTTAACGCGGATGCTGTCATCCGGACCTGGTCCACTCCAGAGGTAGAAGTGACGCACCTCGCCCACGTCCACGTCCATCCTAATGCTCACGTCAAATCCAAAGTGCTTTCCCGCCAAGACCTGCCCCAGAGAGTCGGCAGCGGTTACGTCAAAATTCCAGGGTGACGATTCAGTTATACTCGCAAGGTCTCCCGCCTCAGGATAAATCCAGGTATCTTCGATAGTTGTCAGCAGCATTGGAGCATCCATATGCTTGAAATATGACTCCCCGGGACTATACGACACCACGTAAAGCGTAAAAAAATCCCCAGGTACTACATGCATTTCGTCTGGGGCGGGTGTTTGCCCGTCCAAAGAAAACTTGAGAATTATGCCATTAGCGCAGCACGAATGAACCAATAGAATCCCCACCATAAGTATTGCAACTTTTTTTTCAGGCATTCTCATATTTTCAACATCCTTTCTATTCTATGGGATTCTTTGCATTCACTTGGCATTGGTCCCATTTCGCTGAATTGGTGAATCTGTTCCCTACTCAATTTTAAATGAACCATACCCCCACCAGTAATTTTGTCTCCCCCAAGGGTCAACGTACATATCCGTATCGCTCCATTTCCGGACCCGTTGAGGGAACTCATCTTGGAGAGGGTCTGCCCATACTTTGTTCTTGGCAACTCTAAAATAATCTTCTTCCCGTTCCTTCCAGTACAAATTGTAGATGACGGCAGGCCCTTTTTTCTTGAGCAGAACATCCCCTGTGAAGTTTTTGCCCGACCACATCGTCAGCTTCACGCCATCCCGAATCGCAATTGAGTCCAAAGTTTGGGAAACTGCCTGCGGGATCGCCGACGCTGTATCCGGATATCCGTCTGCTTCAAATATGATATTACTGCTCACCGTGTCGGTCTCAAATGCTTTTCTCCACTCTTTGTCATACCAATACATATCACTTATTACGACCCCGCAGAAGTGAACCTGAAGCGGATGATACTCATACGCGCCAATATCAACGTAAGGCGGCTGACCCACCCCTCCGCCCGCCGCCCCTTCGTCATACCGTCGTACACCGAGGATATCCTTCGGCGGCGCAAAATCCCCGTCTGCTTTATCTATACAGGGGCTGGTATTTTGCAGTCGCAATCCGTCATCAGCCGTCATCCAGACAATCGGCGTCACCGTACCTGCCGGGTGCATCGCATCGACAAATTCCGGCGGGGTGTCGATATTGTAAACCCCATCATAGCCGACACTGGCGTTCCAACCGTCCCCGCTTCCGCCGCAGTGATTGACATCGGACGCACTGAAGCTCGGATTGGCTATGCCGCTGTAATTGTATATCTCATCGTTAATAGTTGACTCGTCGTCAAACTCATCGTGATTTCCGAACAGGATTGTATTCGTTATCGTCGGACTTGCATACCCGATATACATCCCCCCGCCTATCCGAGGCCCGGGGGGCCTGCCGGGGGCATCAAGAGCTATGTTTTCAGTGATAGTACAGTTTGTTATCATCGGGTGACTTCCTTCTGTAACGTCGCATATTGCGCCGCCCCGCCAGGCCGTATTATCATAAAACACGCAATTGACGATTGTAGGGTTGGCCAATACCCCTTCGTTTAGCATTCCTCCACCCATTACATCAACATCGTTTCCGACTAAAACACAATTGTTTACGTTAGGTGATGCATCCTGATTGTGCATCCCTCCGCCTTGTACCGTTACCCGATTAATCGCCTTCGCCTCCGTAAAAGCAACGCTCCAATGGCCAATATCACTGCCGAACTCGGCTCGGGAACAATCTCTACAGATGTTACTGTCGCCTGTATGCTCGCATACCCCTTGAATCCAAACGTTATGAGCAGATAATTGCTTTCCCAATCCTCCAAAACAGGCGCCGTCGTCGGCAAAGCAACGCTTGATAGAGCCGTCATAGAATAATCGTCAAGCTGCCAGCTAATGTGCTCGACTATAACATCATTTGAAAGTGGTAAGTTCCTATAGCTTCTGATCAAATACCCATCCACTCCTATTTGGTTATCGATGATTTCCATAAGAAAATCTACGTGAATAGGGTCGGTTTGAAATACAAATCCCCCAGCCGACAAAGTAATCCCGCTGGGCCAAAAGTAATGCTGATAATCACCCACGGCATACAGAGGATTCGAATCTGGAGTATCGGAATCATACGTATATATGCCGGTTATGTCATCACCCACGTTTATGCGACCTTCAAGCAGCCCGTCCCTGTCATTGACACCCGATACCTCAGCGGTGAGATTGATAGTAATAAGGGCAGCTTGAAGACCGCTGCCAGTCGCAACCAATACGATGAAAGTCAATGCCAAAAACCTCGCTATGTTTCGCATACTCGTATCCTTCATAAATGCTCCAAAAATCATTATATCATTTCTCGCCCCATTTATCAATATTACCTGCTCACGCACTATTGCATCGGTGTTGCGTATTCTTTGTTCTGTTTATTACCCAGTCCCAGTTGGCCGGAAGCATTTGCGCCCCAGACCCATACGTTGTCTTCCACATCTACCGCTAAAGAATGATAAAACCCGGCGTCTATTGTGACAATATCCGTAAGGTCTGTGACCACACCACTAACGTTCTTCTTCACCCGTACCGGCACCTTGCTATCGTTTGGCAAGTCGCCGTTCCCCAGTTGCCCAAGGATATTGTCGCCCCACGCCCACACATTGCCGTTCTTGTCCAATGCCAAGACATGATAATTCCCCGCGGATACGGCAACAATATCGTGCAGGTCTGTACCGCCCTGCCCCCCGGCCACGACCTTCAAAGGCGTTGGCGAATACGGTGGTCCGCTCGGACCTCGACCTAACTGACCTTCGGAATTGTCGCCCCACGCCCATACGTAACCATCCTCCACATCCGGCGCATCCTCCAAAGCATAAGAACTCTCAAGATAAGGTGGTCCACTTAGACCACAAGTAACAGCTACGTCCACAATGTGCCCGGCGCCCCCCAGTCCCACGACCTCTTTTGCATAATCCCTGTCCTCGGTTGTTCCATCACCCAGTTGGCCATAAGAATTACTACCCCATGTCCAGACGTATCCGCTTGTATCCAGTCCGATGGAGTGATGTATACCTGCATCAATGTCCACAACTCCTGTCAAAGGTGACTTAGTGACCCGGTTCGTAACCACATGTACAGGGGTTTCTTTCCAGTTCGGCCAGTTCGGCGGCCCATCGCCATCGCCAAGTTGGCCCGTATCGTTCAGCCCCCACGCCCACGCATTCCTGTTTTCCGTCCTGTCGCAGGCAAGCGAATACTCCCCGCTTCTGCCCGCAGAAACCTTCACAATATCGTGCAAGTACGTACCTCCACCCTGCTGCCCGGACAAGACCTTCACCGGCGTTGGTTGTACTTTCCCAAGCCCCGCTGATCCGTTACCTATCTGGCCCGCGGTGTTCCTACCCCAGGCAAAAACATATCCCTCCGAACTTCCCACAGCCAGGGAGTGATAGAACCCAGCGTCCGTCCACCAAATATCGTTTAAATAACCGTACCCGTTCTCCCCCTTGACCCTCACGAGTGTGAGTTTGGGACCATCATTATATGTTCCTATCCCCAGTTGCCCATCAACATTACCTCCGCAAGCCAACAATGTTCCGTCCAGCTCAAGCATCAACGTGTGGTATTCGCCCCCGCTTATCCTGAGTTCACGATGTTCGTATGCGCCGATATCCACATACTTAAGCATTCCTATGCCTGTGTTCGCCACCTCGCAGTCGTCAAAACGAGCAAATCCGGTTATGTCTCTTGGGGGAGCAGCGTCGCCATCTGCTGCATCGATACATGGGCTGCCCCTGTCCAATCGCAGACCGTCATCGTAAGTAGCCCAGATACTGTCCCTGCCATCGGGGTTGTCCTTATCTCTGAAAACCGGGTCTTGGGCGATATTGTAAAGACCATCATTGCCGACAATGGCGTTCCAACCGTCCCCGCTTCCGCCGCAGTGATTGACATCAGACGACCTGAAGCTCGGATTGGCGATGCCGCTGTAATTGTATATCTCATCGTTAATAGATGACTCGTCGTCAAACTCATCGTGATTGCCGAACAGGATTGTATTCGTTATCGTCGGACTTGCATACCCGATATACATCCCACCTCCTATCCGGTCTCCCGGCGGCCTTCCGGGAGCGTCACAGGCGATGTTTTCAGTGATAGTACAGTTTGTTATCATCGGGTGACTTCCTTCTGTAACGTTGCATATTGCGCCGCCACGCCAGGCGGTATTTCCGTAGAATACGCAATTCACCATCGTGGGGTTGCTCGTCACCTGGTCATTGAGTACGCCTCCGCCGCCGCAGTAATATCCCGCCTATGCCCAGCAAACCAACCGTCGCGGGCTCGGGAACAATCTTGAAAGCCACGATGTCGTCGGGGGGCAACGGACTCATAAGGTACAAATACCTGGTCTCCCCGGTCAGGGCACCGCCGTCTATCCTGACGTCGAATGCGAAATGCGGTCCGGCTATGACACCCCCCTGGCTATCCTTGGCATATAGTATAAACGCATAGCTCACCAGGTCTGGATGCCCGTATACTGGATAAGTCTGGTCCACCACGCTCGCAAGGTCTCCGGCATCTGGCAAAGCAACAACGTTTTCTATTATCACGGGACCATTCGCCGGGCTGACTATCTCAATCACCCTTATGTAATTCTCTCCTGAGGTATAAGAAACTACATTCATCGGAATTATATCCCCCGGACTCACTACTATCTCGTCTGGCGCTGGGTTCATACCATCAAGAGAAAACTGTAGCATAACCCCCAAAGCTCTACTCCCACTGCACCACATTAACGCCGCGATGCAAATCATCTTAATTTTTCTTGGACACCACATTCGTTCTCCTCTCGAGTATTAAAAGACCAACATTTTTTTGTTTCATATCGCTTTATCACAAATGCATCCTTTCGCTCATCATCACCCCAAAAAATCCTTCAGCTCACAACAGATACTTTCTTCCTTCCTAACCTCATGATAATTTCACTCGATTTTGAACGAACCTTTTCCCCACCAATAGTCGAGCATGTACATATCCGTATCGCTCCATTTCCGGACCCGTTGAGGGAACTCGCTCTGCAACGGCTCAATCCACTGTCTTGTCATCGCCTCCGCCGCTCTCTGATATCCCGGATCCCATGGGTTATTGTAATGAACATTGTAGATTACCGCTGGGCCAACCCGCTCGAGCAAGACCTGCCCTGTAAAGTTCTTGCCCGACCATATCGTCAGCTTCACGCCATCCCGAATTGCAATCGAGTCCAGGGTCTGCTCTACTGCTTTTGGAATCGCCGTCTCCGTATCCGGATATCCGTCTGCTACATCTATGATATTACTGGCCTCATTGTCAATCTCAAAAGCTTTTCTCCACTCTTTGACATACGAATACATATCACTTATTACGAGCCCGCAGAAATGAACTTGGAGCGGATGGTATTCATACGCGCCAATATCAACGTAAGGCGGCTGGCCCACGCCTCCGCCCGCCGCCCCTTCGTCATACCGCCGGATGCCGATAATATCTTTCTCGGGCGCAAAATCCCCGTCTGCCTTGTCGATACAGGGACTCGTATTCTGTAACCGCAATCCGTCATCAGCCGTAATCCAGACAATCGGCGTTACCGTACCTGCCGGGTGCGTCTCATCCCTAAACACCGGCGTCTGTTCGATATTCCCGCCGCCGTCGCGCCCGTTCGCATCGTACCAGTTTCCCTGCTCATCCCTGCTGTGCTCGATATCGCAATGCCTGAAACTCGCATCCGCCCTAATAGATTTTCCTGTTGTCATCGGTCACATCTCAATCAATAAGATGCGCAAAAGGCCTTAACTGTTCCCTGAATTTTTCCAGAATTTTTCGGCCAGAGGCGATTATGATATGAACCGTTTGTCTCGTTATGATGACGACTGTTTGCTTATGATATTAACTTTTTCGCCTCGCCTAATTCTCTATTATACCAATTCCCTCATTTCCCGCAACAAAATTCCCGAAAAATCCAGCGCCGCCTGATTTACTTTTTCCTCCGCAAAAGCGCTAATCCGCCGAGCGCCAGCAGGGCGATAGTCGCCGGTTCGGGCACTATCCGAACAGAAGTAACCTCTCCATAAACTCTGAAGTCACCAGTGTCACCTGGTCCAATACACATGAACCCGGTATCAAATGTTCTACTTGGCTTAAACGTTCCTATGTCGGGCAAACTTAGCGGCAACGAGTCATCCGCCGACAAAGTGTTACTCGAAAGGTACATTAAGAGCAAGTTGTACGGTGTGTAGTCGACCCACTCCCATAACAGGTCTTCGTATCTCTTTTCAACACCGTTGATATAAACCTCACCCTCAAATTTTCCCTGAAAGCTATAGACACGGTACCTAACCCCAGGTTCCGGGTTGTCTGTAGTAATGTAAAAGCTTGAATCGCTCGCTATAGGGCCATCATAGAACACGTAATTGCCGATTTCCATCCATATTAGTGATACCGGATAATCTCCCCTATTTGGATAGGCGTCCCGGTCGGATGCCCCGGAATCATAAAGGGCGTACCCCTTCATTGTCGAACCGATTTGGATAGAGCCATCGAGCGTAAGAGCGCCGCCCGTATAAATCGATTCAACGATACCCTCGACCTCTACGCGCATTATTGACCCCATAGCACTCTGGGTGACGAGAAACAAGAAACTCGGCACCATTAATACGCTTTTAATATATTTTATCATACTCGTGTTTACCTCCTTTTGCTTCGGCATGTCCTCAAATATTTTCTAAATTTATTCTATCTTGAACGACCCCTTTTCCCACCAGTAGTCAAATGTACCTTGGTTATCCGAGTCGTACATATTTGTTTTGCTCCATACTCGTACCGATTGCGGAAACTCGCTTTGCAATGGTTCGGACCACTGCTTTGCTTTTGCCTCCATCATTTTCCAGGCATTCGTCAGCTCTGGATTATTCCAGAATACATTGTAAATAATGGCAGGACCCTTTTTCTTGAGCAGAATCTGCCCTGTAAAATTCTTGCCCGACCATATAGTCAGCTTCACGCCATCCCTAATCGCGATAGAATCCAGAGTCGAACCTGGTCCTATCGCATCATCGAGAGCAATTTCCGTGTCCGCATATTCACCAGCATCCTCTATAATGTCGGTACAATCTGCTTCGTTATCAAATGCTTTAACCCAAGATTTGTCTGGGTTGACCTCATCGCTTATGACGAGACCGCTGAAGTGAACCTGGAGGGGATGGTATTCATACGCGCCTATTTCGGCGTAGGGCGGCTGGCCTGTACCGCCGGATATTCCCGTCTCATCATAACGCCGTACACCGAGGATATCTTTCTCCGGCGCAAAATCCCCGTCCGCTCTATCTATACAGGGACTGGTATTTTGTAACCGCAATCCGTCGTCAGCCGTCATCCAGATATTTCCAGACGTGCCTGCCGGCTGTGTCTCATCCCTAAACATCGGCGTCTCGTCTATATTCCCCCCGCCGTCGCGCCCGTTCGCATCGTACCAATTATTCTGCTCATCCCTGCTGTGCTCGATATCGCAATGCCTGAAACTCGCGTCCGCCCTAATAGACGTCACCACCGCAGGCCCCTCGATAAGCCCGCCCGTCTCATCTTCATCGCCCCAAAGGATGCAGTTGGTCACCGTCGGCGCAGAATAGCGGTTGTACATCGCCTGTTCGGGGCCGATGTCCGCAGGATGATGATTCCTGCTGAACGTACAATTCACAAGCACCGGCACATTATTGAATTCCGCCGCTCCGGAGTAATTCATAATTCCAGCACCGCCTAAGGGCGCCTTGTTGCCGGCGAACACGCAGTTTGTGATTAACGGGTCTGCCCCAACCCCAACGTTGTACATACCCCCGCCCCAGACCGCCTTATTCCCAGAGAAAACACTGTTGCCCACCTCGGGCGCTGAGCCGTCATTAAACATCCCTCCGCCGAAATAAGCGCTGTAATCCTCGGGATAGCCCTCAAAGATACACCCCTGAACAACTGGTTTGCTGCCTCCGCAGTTTGCCATACCGCCGCCTCCGTAAAAGTAACGCTCCAATGGCCATTATCACTGCCGAACTCGGCTCCGGAACAATCTCAACAGATGTTACCGTCGCCTGTATGTATCCCGCGCCGCCTTTTTCTCCAAGCGTTATCAAAAGGTCATTAAGTTCCCAATTCTCCAAAATGGGCGCATTCGTCGGCAACGCATCGCTCGAAAGTGCTCTGCAACTCCAATCGTAAAGGACCCAAGATATATGTTCCACTGTTAGTCCACTTTGGAGATCCAGGTTATTATAACTCGACCATGAGTAGCTATCTTCACCGTTATGATTATTAAGTATTCCCATACCAAACATAACATTAATTGGGTCACTCTGAAATATTAAAGGACCTATTTCGATACTTACTCCGAACGGCGCCCTATTGTGAAGATACTGTCCTACCGTATCCAATGGCTGACTGTCAGCCGTACTACTGTCATACGTATAATATCCTCTTATGGCATCACCCATTTTGACCTGTCCTTCGAGGGCCTCAGCATAGTCTTGAACCTGCCTCACTTCCCCCTCAAGACCAATCGTAATAATATCCCCATTTACCTCTACGTTTGCTAAAAGCAGAGATATAACCACTCCTGTTATAATCAAATCTTTAATTCTCATAAGAACACCCGTCTTAAAAACTTCTGCAACTTATTTAGATATCTCTTTATTCTACATTTATAATATTCCATCTGGTCTGCATTATGGCATCTCTTTGGCGTATGGTTCCCGGTCTGGCCAATTATACCCCAGTCCCAGTTGGCCGGAAGAATTTTCGCCCCAGACCCATACGTTGTCTTCCACATCTACCGCCAGCGAATGTTCAAACCCTGCGTCTATTAAGATAATATTCGTCAACGGCTCATTCGCCGACTTCTTCACCCGCACCGGCGCCTTTGTGTCGTTGGGAAGGAAGTTGCCTTGGCCTAATTGCCCGGAGATATTTCTCCCCCACGCCCACACATTGCCATTCTTGTCCAGCGCCAAAACATGAAAATTTCCTGCGGAGATAGCAACAATATCCCTTAGGTAATCGCCCTCTACCTGCTGACCGCCCTTCAATACCTGCAATGGTGTTAATGAATGAGTTGGGCCGCTCGGCCCTCGACCTAACTGGCCTTCGGAATTGTCGCCCCACGCCCACACGTAACCATCGTCCACGCTTGGCGCATCCTCCAAAGCATAAGAACTCCCAAGTAAAAATTCTGACAAACCACACGTTACAGCTACGTCCGTAATGTTGGTTAAGTACTCGGCGCCCCCTAGCCCAACGACATTTACTGCATAATCTCTTTGCGTGGTTGTTCCATCACCCAGTTGGCCCCTGGAATTACAACCCCATGTCCAAACGCATCCGCTTGCATCCAGTCCGATGGAGTGATGTATGCCTGCATCCACGTCCACTATGCCCGTCAGAGGAGTATTGTCCACCTTTACGACACGAACCGGCGTTTTTTGGGATTTGTGTTCGCTGTCATTATTGCCAAGTTGGCCCGTATAGTTCAGCCCCCACGCCCACGCATTCCTGTTTTCCGTCCTGTCGCAGGCAAGCGAGTACTCCCCGCTCCTTCCCGCGGAAACCTTCACAATATCCTGCAAATAGTTTGTTGTTGTTTCCATTTCCCCGTCGCTGACCTTCACCGGTGTTGGTTGCACTGTCCAAAAATCTGAACCGTTGCCTATCTGGCCCGCGCTGTTCATACCCCAGGCAAAAACATATCCCTCCGATCCTGATACAGCCAGGGAGTGATAGAACCCAGCGTCCGTACACCAAATATAGCTTAAATAACCGACCCCGTTCTCGCCTTTGACTTGCACAGGTGTGAGTTTGGGACCAGGAACATCTCCAATACCAAGTTGTTTATAAATATTACCTCCGCAAGCCATCAATGTTCCTTCCAAATCAGTCAACAGCGTATGGAATTCGCCCCCGCTTATCCTGCGTCCAAAATATTCGTATGCACCGATATCCACGTAATCCGGCTGACCCACTCCTCCAATTACCGACGGCTCATCGAAACGCCGGCGACCCAAAATATCCTTCTCAGGTGCAAAATCGCCGTCCGCTCTATCTATACAGGGGCTCGTATTCTTTAAACGCAATCCATCGTCAGCCGTCATCCATATATTCCCCGCTACGCCTGCCGGCTGTGTCTCATCCCTAAACACCGGCGTCTGGTCTATATTCCCTCCGCCGTCGCGCCCGTTCGCATCGTACCAGTTATCCTGCTCATCCCTGCTGTGCTCGATATCGCAATGCCGAAAACTCGCATCCGCCCTCATAAAGGTAACAATCGCCGTTCCCTCGATAAGCCCGCCCGTATCATCCTCATCGCCCCAGATTATGCAGTTTGTCACCGTCGGCGCTGAAAAGAAGTTATACATCGCCTGCTCGGGGCCAATGTCCGCAGGATGATGATTCCTGCTGAACGTGCAATTCACAAGCACCGGCACGTTGTTGAATTCCGCCGCTCCCGAGTAATTCATCATTCCAGCGCCTCCTAAGGGCGCCTTGTTGCCCGCGAACACGCAGTTTGTGATTAACGGGTCTGCCCCAACCCCAACGTTGTACATACCCCCTCCCCAGACCGCCTTATTCCCAGAGAATACGCTGTTGCTCACCTCAGGAGCTGAGCCGTCATTAAACATCCCTCCGCCGAAATAAGCGCTGTAATCCTCGGGATAGCCCTCAAAGATACACCCCTTAACAACTGTCTTGCTGCCTCCGCAGTTTGCCATACCGCCGCCTGACGATGCATAATTTGCCGTAAACTTACAGTTTCTCACTTCCGGCCAACACCCTCCATTATACATCCCGCCGCCCCTCTGGTCAATACCCGTTCCGTTGGCGTAGCCCCCCGAAATCACAAAACCATCCAAAATGGCCCCATTGGCCCCCTTTACAACGTGGTACGCATCATTTCCCCCGCCGCTATCTATATTCCCACTAAGGGTGCTAAGATTAGCGTTCCAGTCGCGCTGCACCCACGATGGGTTGCTCGCTGCCTCAGGAAAACCGCCGTATAGTGCTCGGCCTTCAGGCAACTGAAACGTACTGGCGCGGGTCGCGCCTGGCTTATATGTGCCCTTCGCTACCCAGATCTCATCCCCCGCGCGTGATTTCGCAAAAGCGCCATCCACCCCTTGGAAGGTATTGAATGGCGTTTGCCAGGACTTGCCGGTACTGTTGCTCACAACATCATCAACAAACCACACGCTTGGTACTTCGCACGCGCCCATATCTATTTGAAGTGGATCTGTCCCGTAATCTCCATCCCGTAATCGTGGATTCCCCCACAAGTCGGTCACTCCCGCTTGTTGGGTCGTTGTGCCTGGGTCACCTGCGTCAATACACGGGCTTCCTCCGCCTCCGCCGGTCGAAAGCCCAGGCCGGATTCGTAACCCGTCATCTAAAGTCCCCCAAATATCATCCGGCCCTACCGCGTCATCCTCATTTACGAACTTCGGGTCTGAGTTGATGCAGTTCTCCCGTGTCACATTGTAGCACTTGTAGTCGTCAACATCGCTGTAGGAAACCGTTACCGTCCCACTTTCGTTATATATCTCTTCGGGTTCGTAACCCGCCGTGTTAGCATAGAATATGCAATTTTTCGCATTGACTACACCAGTATTAGTATTATAAATTGCACCACCATAGTAATAGGCAAAATTGCCGAAGAAAGTGCAGTTCGTAAGGTGGACCGTGTAGTTTTTATTGTATATCCCGCCTCCCTCATTGTACCAGCGTTCGTTGTAGTAAAAGACACTGTTACTCACCATAACCGACCCTGCACCCCCATAATATCCGTTCGTTATGCCGCCTTCAGCGTTGTGAGAGAATATGCATCGATTCACAACTGGGGAACTGTCGCCTTCATTATACATCCCGTAGTAATTGTCCTTGATGATGCAGTTCTCTACTGTCGGCGAGCCAGCGGAGCACAATATTCCGGTACCGTACGGTGAGTTTGAACTGTTGGCGCCTGTGATTGTGAACCCCGCTAACTTTGTGTCTGTCCCTATGCCTGAATTGAATCGAACTGCCGTGCCGGTATTGCTCACGGGTTCAAGTATCGTCTCGGCTACAACCGCTGGGTCCGCCGGATTACTGCTCCGAAGTGTCAGACCATTGTGGGCGGAATTGAATTCGAGATTCTCCACGTATTGCCCCGGCCCTACCCACAATTCCGAGCCCACCCAGTTCTGTTTATTGTATTCCCAGTCCGTTAATCCTTGTGAGATTGTTCCAAATACACCACTGCCATCTAATGACACGCTCTCGTGAACAATTACTGCGCACATGGCAGAACTAGTGCATTCTACTCCTCGGTTATCAGTCACGTATAACAAAATAGTGTGGTATCCTATGGAAGTGAAAACATATTTTATTAATCCGTCAAAGTCGTGGTCCCGAGCGCCTGAGGGGCAATCCTTTAGGCATTCCGTGTGCTCGTATTTCAAACAACTGTGTTCGTCATAGCACTGCATCTTATACTTTACAATATAATCGTACGCGTCTGGGTCGTATGAGCCCCTCAAGTCGAATATTACCTTTGCTCCCACCATTGTATGATATGCATAATCCCGCCACTCCAACTTGGGTTTTATTATAGCTACCGGGGCCGTACTACAAGCCAACGCCGCTTCACTCATAGCGCCCAATACCAATGCTATTACAAGCCGCTTGACGAATCTTCTCGTTTTCATTTTTACTCCCTCTGTTTTACTGATTTTTATTAAGCCAGTCCTTTGCCGCGAGTGCGGCCTTTGACGTCGGATAACGTTCTACGACCCCCTGGTATGCCTGCCTTGCCCCTGCGTCCGCTTCCGTTTGGGCTATTGCCTTTGTTCTGCCTAACTGCTCATAACACCTTCCCACCATAAATAGTGCGTGACCCGCCCTGTCGTAATCCGGAAATTCTGCGGGTACTCTCTTGTAGGAGCTTTTCGCCTGCTCATATTGCCCGAGGCGCTGATAACATTCGCCGGCCAGAATCAGCGCGTTCGGCGTCTCTTTTGATATACCAATCTTATTTATTACTATGTCCAATATCTCCAACGTCTTCAGTATATGTGGCCGCCCCTCATCCGCATTTGCGTCCTTTGTCCTCTCATAAACCCTCTCCGCCGTTAATATTACCGCCGTCGGCAGATGTGGTTGGCCGTTGAAATCCGTAACCATAGCATCAAGCTCCGTCTGCACACCGCCCAAATCGCCTATACTGTAAAACGATAATACCTTCGTCCTTCGCACATCAACCTTTGCGTTTTGCGTCTGCGAATCCGCAGGATACCGCCAGATTATCTGCTCATAGACGTATTTTGCTTCTGCGTATCGTTGCTTTTCCTCTAATCGGCTTGCTATGTGGTAAAGGGCTGCGGGCACGTCCGGCTCGTCTCCGAATTTTGCAATCAGCTCATCCGCAGCGCTCTGTGCCTGTTTGTAATTCCCCAACTCGATGAGCGAAGAAATGATATTGGTGATTTGTCCCGTCTTTTGGATACACTGTTGCGCCTTGGCCGCATAAGGATTGCCCGGATACCGCTGCACTATCTGCTGATAGATGTCTTTGGCTTCATCGTATCTTCTTTCCCACCCAAACTGCTGTGCAACCTGGTAAAGGACCTCGGGTAAATCCGGATTATCGCCAAAATCCCCTTTCATTTTTTCCACGGCGACTTGCGCATCAGTATAACTTTTCGACCCTATAAGCGATAAGGCGTCTGCCCTCGCAATGCCCATTCTTGCCTTTCCGGCATAAGGATTATTGGGGTCTTTTTGAATCACTTGCCGATATACCTCTTTTGCCTGCTCGTATTTGCTCACCCACGTGTAGTGGTCTGCTATGATATTGAGAGTCCACGGCAGATTTGGGTCATCCTTGTAGTCCGACGCCAGTTTTGCAACCTCCGCCTGTGCCTCATTGTAATCGCCAATTGCGATGTTTACCCACGCAATCTCCATCTGACTCCATACGGCGTATCCCGTATTAGGCCGGTTAATTAGCGCATATCTCCATAGCTCAATCGCCTTTGCGTATTTCTTTACCCCTTTGTAGGCCAGGCCTATCTGATGTATTGCCTGTCCCTTTGCCTCGCTCGGCTCAAAGTCGGCAAGTAACCGATTGACGTCTGCATCTGCCTCGTCGTACTTGCCCGATTCAATCAGGGCAATTACGTTCGTCTTTGCCTGTTCAAGCTGCAAAACTGTGTCCTCCGTCTGCCCTTGGCCTATTCTCCCGGCCAACAAGGCAAAGAGCAGAACTACAACATAACCCGGTAATATTGATACAAGAACGATTCGCTTAGCCATAGAATGACCCTCCGTTTTCGGCGCGCAGGCGCTCAAAATTAAAGATGGTTAGGTAATTGTTCTTTGATTTGCGAACTGGTAAACGATAAAATCCCGCTGTTTTGGTGTTTGGTGTTCATAATCATCTACTTTTCTCTATTTTCAATAACTAATTTACAAACTACACCACTCCTTTGATTTTGTCAAGTTTAAAATCAACATTTTCTTGCCTTTTTTTCCTTTTTTTATTTCTTCGCTGTTCTTATAGTTCCTGCCGATGGCTGTTTCCCTTTGTCTGGTGACCGTCTTAACCCTTTTCCCGCCTCTTGTTATGTCATAATCTTTCTCCCAAAGTCGCATCCTGCCGAGCCGAGGTTGGACCTCGCCCTTTGGCGGGTGCTCTTATGCTCTTGCCTGCCCCGGCGTCCCGTCCGGCGTAGTCTGCCTTTGGCGGTCGAAGCTGGTAGTCGCAGACGAAGCCGGGTGGTGAAGATTTCACTTGACACAAAACATTACATATTGTATAATACCCACCTAACAATGAGAAAGTGAATACTGAATGGTAAACTCGGAGTTTTCAGCAATGGCTAATGAATCTCAAATCTTCGCCAATTATTTTATTACAAATCTCTTTATGAACAGTGTGAATTGGTGTAAATCTGTGTCGGAAAAATATAATCAGCCCAGATTGCCTAACTTGCCCAAACTCCTCTCGTTGGCAGAGTGTGATTTTGCAAAACAAACCCAATTTTCCAAAAACCAAAATGAACCTAAACCTTTGTTCAGAAATGACTTACGAGGGAAAATGCCCCCTCCGACGACCCGAAAAACAAACCCAATCAAACCCAATTTTCAAGCTCGGCCACCAGCCGAGCGCAGACCCCGCACCCCCGAATCACGGGCCACGAGTCATGGGCCTGCCCTCCGAAGCCCGAAGGGCGAAGGAGGGTCACGAGCCACAATTATGCAAAACAAACCCAATTTTCCAAAAACCAAAATGAACCTAATCCCCTGTCTAAAAATGACTTACGAAAAAAATACCCTCCACGACGAATCCAAAAACAAAGCCAATTCAAACCCAATTTCAAATATTGCACGCCCCGCGAATCTCACATGTTAAGATGCAAAAAACACCCAAGCTGTTCCCTTAATTTTCCTCATTTTTAAAAAATTTTCCTCTGCTCTCCTAACCTGTTACTGCAGAACAACTTAACCTGATTCCCAAATCCATCCTTCATAAAAAAAGCCCCGCGCGGAGCGGGGCTTTGAGAGTGCAGAATATCAAACCAGCCGAAAACTAATCTTTCGGCAGCGTAAGGACAATCAAAGCACTGCGGTTCTGGTACCTGACGCGGAGCATAACCTTGCCGTCCTTTTCGGCCTTGCCAATCTCCTCGTTGAACTCGTTTGTGTTCTCAACGGCCTTGCGATTGACCTCCTGAATGAGCGTGCCCGGCTGGATTCCCGCCATTGCGGCGACCGAACCCTCATCGACACCCGTGACGATTACACCCTTAAGGTCTTTGTACCCATATCGCCGCGCCAAATCATCGGTAAGGTTCTCGACGGTCAGCCCAAGTTTTTCTACGGCTTGTCCCTTAGCACTCCCGGCAAGCTGCCCGGCGGAAGGTCGCTCCTCAAGTTTTGCAGTCAGTTTCTTCTGCTTGCCGTCACGCAGGACAACAATTTCAACCTCGGTGCCGGGCTTTTTCATAGCAACCTTCTTTTGCAGTTCAGCCGCCTTTTCAACCGGACGCCCGTCAAACGCAACAACAATGTCGTTCGGCTTGACACCCGCCTTGTCGGCCGCTGAACCGGGCGTCACATCCGGGATAACTACCCCTTTCGCATCTTTAAGCTCGAACTGCTCCGCAATTTCCGGCGTCAAATCCTGTATGCTTACGCCGAGAAAACCCCGAACAACCGTGCCCTTCTCAACAAGCTGCTCATAGACGGATTTCGCCATATTGATTGGTATCGCTAACCCTATGCCGATATTCCCCCCAGGCCCGATTATCGCGGCGTTTATCCCGACGACCTTGCCGTCAAGGTTGACTAAAGGCCCGCCGGAGTTGCCTGGATTGATTGCCGCATCGGTCTGGATAAAATCCTCGTATTGCGCAAGCCCCATCCCGCTCCTGCCCTTCGCCGAGACGATGCCCGCCGTGACTGTGTGACTAAGCCCAAACGGGTTGCCGATTGCCACCACCCACTCGCCGACTTCAAGAGCATCGGAGTCGGCAAGCTCCAGGTAAGGCAGGTTGTTGGCGTCAATTTTCACAAGTGCGACGTCCGAATCAGGGTCTGTCCCGATGGTCTTGGCGGTAAATTCCTTGCCGTTGGTCAGCGTCACCTTTACCTCATCGACCTCGCCGACAAGGTGGTTATTCGTTATGATGTACCCATCCGCAGAAACAATAAAGCCGGAACCCTGTCCCATCTGGCGATACTCACGCTTGGGCGATGGCGCACGCCTCGGCTGCTGCTGCGGGGCCTGCCTGTGGAAAAAATAATCGAAAAAATCATCGCTGAATGGGTCAAACTGGTCGCCGAACGGCGACTCAAATGTCGGAGATTCCCTCGTGAATCGTTTCTCCGTCTTGATGGCCACGACCGCAGGCGATGCCTTTCCCGCAATTTCCGCAAACGCCTTGCCCATCTGCCGTAACGTATCTATGCTCTTTGAATCCTCAGCCAAACCTGTCAATGGTGCGATAAAAAGAAAAAGCCCGGCAGTGATGACAAACAAACGTATCCTGCTGTGTCTGTAACTTGAAACGCCGCTCATTTTTTTGCCTCCCGATTCTTATAAGAAATCATACGGTAATTTCACAATCCGATAACCTGCAAACACAGGTCCACATCAACAATCCTATACGATTCTATTTTATCCCTGTTCGCCTCGTCAAAGGGTTTTTCGTCCGCAGGTGCAATCGGTCTGCCGGCCGGTCAACGGCGCGAATAATAATATTTTCCAGAGGGATTCTTGACTGTGAAAACCACAAGGTTATAGTTTATTGCGAAAGGCAGAGACGCTACTGCCCTTTGGAAAAGCGAGTAGAGATACAAAAGCAGGTTTTTATGGGAGATACTGACTATGCGGCATATCAGAAAATCATCAATTGTCACTGTTGCAGCCGTTCTTGCGGTTTTGAGTCACTTGGCCTGTGCGGCTTCGCAGGAACCCGGGACGCAAGCGCAGGTGGAGTTGAGCCAGGTCGCACTTTTTAAGAACGGCCTCGGTTTTTTCGTCTCAGAGGTAACGGTGCCGCCCAAGGCGACCTCGTTTTACATCGTCCCCGATGCTGCCGCTTCGCACGGGACGTTCTGGATTTCATTCCCGCCAAAGGTAAAAGTAAAAAACCTTGTCGCCAAAGAGGTCGAGGTTGACAAGCAGGTCGAGGCAATAACGATTCCTGAGATACTTCGGGCCAACGTCGGCAAGACGGTTCGGCTGACTTTCGCGGGCGAGAAGGAGACAATAATCGAAGGGAAAATAATCGCCGCTGCCTCCCCGCCCATTAAGGAAGTCCCCAGCCCATACGCCCCCGCCAGGGTCATCTCCGATGAAGAGCGCGGCTATTACAGGTCACCAAGTTTGGTGCTTGTTGAAACAGACCAGGGCCAGGTTGCGATTGAGCCAGGCCGGATTGAACGGGTTTTTTTCCTGGGCGAGAAACCCTCGATGACGTTCGGCAAAAAGGCAAAATCTGTGCAGCTTCAGGTCGAATTAAGCGCACCCGCAGGCAAGGAAAAATTGACTCTGAGTTACTTGGCTAAAGGCGTAACCTGGGCGCCGAGCTATATGGTGGACATAACTGAGCCGAACAAGGCGCGGCTCGCGGCAAAGGCGGAAGTGTTGAACGAGGTCTGCGATTTTAACGCAGTGAATGTGCAGCTTGTGACCGGCTATCCGAATTTGCAGTTTGCTGATGTCGTTAGTCCCCTTGCTATGAAGGAAAACCTTGCCCAGTTTTTGCAGTCGCTTATGAAAGGTCAAAGCGAGCGGACAAGAGCAGCAGGGGTGGCCTCAAACGTGATGGTGCAGTCCTACGAAATGAGTTTTGGCGAATCGGTCGAAATGGGGGATGTAATGCCCACGTATGGGGCGGCGGAAGTGGGCAAGACCGCTGAGGATTTGTTCCTGTATCCGGTTGAGAAAGTTCATCTTGCTAAGAGCGATGTTGGGTATTTTCCATTATTCACTGAGGAAGTGCCTTACACACATATCTATCGCTGGGAGATACCGGATTATATCGGTGAGGGGGAGCAATATTACGACCAGGGTCGGCAAAAACCTGAGCCGGAGCAGGAGGTCTGGCATTGCATCCGGCTGGAGAATATAACGAAAGTGCCGTGGACGACTGCACCCGCGGAGATAGTCAAGGATGGCGTCATACTGGGCCAGGACACGCTGAACTACACGCCGGTCAAGGAGAAAGGAACGGTAAAGATTACCCGTGCGATGAGCGTCAAGGCCGAGCAACTGGAGCTTGAAACCGACCGAAAACGCGATGCGGCCCAATGGTATGGCTATCACTATGATTTGGTCACCGTCCAGGGAAAACTTTCAGCCGCTAACCTTCAGGATAAACCGATTACGCTGGAGATTACCAAGAGAATTTCGGGGGAGATAAAAGCAATGCAGCCGGAGGCAAAACTCGAAAAGTTGGCCAAGGCGCTGCGGGCGGTTAACGCCAACGTCAAGCTTACCTGGACCATAGAGCTTGGGGCGAACGAGCAAAAGGATATAGGATATACCTACGAGGTTTACGTGCGTCGTTAAGCAAATTTACGGATTTTTTTAATTGTGCGGTTGACAGGGCGGGGGCGAGCAGGTAAAAGCTAACGCACAGGCGATGGAGCTTTTTGACAAACCTTTTCTGGAGGGTCAATTATGCGGGTACTCAAATTTCTTGACCAGGCGGGGGTGAAGTATAAGGTAGCCGAGCACAAGCCGGCCTTCAGCGCACAGCAAGTAGCGGCTGCAGAGCACGAGCCGGGCAAATACGTCGCCAAGCCCGTCATAGTAAAGGTCGATGGTAAGTTCTTGATGTGTGTGCTTGCCGCCTGCTACAAAATCGACCTCCGCGCGCTTAAAGGTCAGTTAGTGGCCAAGTCGATTGAGCTTGCCGAGGAAGAGGACGTTGGCAAGCTCTTTAGCGACTGCGAGCTTGGCGCGGAGCCGCCTTTCGGCAATCTGTATGACATTCCCACGATTCTCGATAAGGCGATGGAGAATGACGACCACATTATGTTCCAGGCCGGCTCACACGAAAAAGCCGTCCGTATGACTATGGCTGAATACAAAAAACTCGTCAAACCACGGATTCTCGAATTCAGCTACCACGTCGGCTCGTGAATAAAGGGCATAAGTCATAAGAGCACAAGTCACAGGTGCATAGGTTTTTGCTCTTGTGCTCTTGTGCTCCTGTGCTCCTGTGCTCCTGTGCTCTTATGCTCTTGTCTGCTATTTCAATTCCGTGTCAATCCAGCCGGTCAGTTCCTTTACGTCCCGCAAGGTAATGTCGCCCATGTGTGCGATACGGAAAGTCAGGTCTTTTAGTTTGCCGTAGCCGTTCCCGAATGCGGTATTATGTTTTTGCTGAACCGCCTTGATGACGTCGGCGACAACTATGCCTCGCGTGTTGCTGATTGTCGTCAGCGTATTTGAGGCATACTTTTCCTCGCAGAACAAGCCGAACTTCTCCTTTGCCCAGGCCCTTACAAAATCGCCCATCTGCTTGTGCCGCTTCCACACGTTTTCCATACCCTCTTTCACTAACTTCGTGCACTGATAGTGCAGCCCGAATATATGCGGGATGCTCGGCGTCGTCGGCGTCTGGTTCTTCTCGTTGGACTTTGCAAAGCTCTGGAAATCGAAATAATAGCCCCTGCCGGGGACTGCCTTGCTCTTTTCCATTGCTCGTTTGCTGACCGCTGCCACGGTAAAGCCGGGCGGTAGCGCGAACGCCTTCTGAACCGATGCGAATGCAACGTCCCAGCCGAGCTTATCGAAGTGCATCGGCAGACCTATCATACCGCTGACCGCATCGACAAAAACAAGCACGTCGGGGTATTTCTTCTTCATCATTTCGCTTATTTCGTAAAGCGGATTTGTAAGACCCGTGCTCGTCTCATTATAAACGAGCGTAACAGCAGCGTATTTGCCGGACGCAAGTTTCATATCAAGCAGCTCCGCCGTAACCGCCTTTCCCCATTCGACCTTCAGCTCATCGACGTTTCTGCCGCAGCTTCGAACCACGTCCGCCCATTTATCGCTGAACGCCCCGCAGCAGGTGGCTAACATCGTCTCATCGAAGCCGACACAGTTGCGAATGGATGCCTCCCACAGTCCCGACGCCGACGATGTGACCAAAAAGACGTTCTGCTCGGTGAACAGAACCTTCTTGAGCATATCAATTACTTCGCCGTGCAGTTGGGCGTACTCTTTTCCCCGATGCCCCAGCGTCGGACGCGCCAGTTGCTCCAGCACGTCCTCTTTCACCAGGACAGGCCCCGGGATAAACAATCGTGGGGGCTTTCTCCAGTCAGCCATACACACACTCCTATAAAAAAAGGTTAAAGTTTATTTATCACCAGGCCGGTATAGACCTTCGGATAAAAAAAGGTCGATTTTTGAGGCATCCTTTCGCCGGCTGAGGTGACCTGCTCTATCTGTTTTAGCTTGGTCGGATTGACAAAAAAAGCCGCCTGCTTTCGCCCGTTATCCACCTGGGCGATTGACTCGTCAATCCCTTCGCCTGTGTCTTTCACGTATTCGATATTACCGCCGTCTGCACAGCGCTGTTCGTCGATACCCAGTAGTTTTTCAAGAATCAATTTGTGCAGGATGGCAACGTCGAGCCCTTTCCAGTGGCCGCTCATATCGGGAGCCGCCGTGTCCATAATCCTCTTGTCTTTAAGTACTGCCGCGTAAAAAACGCTGTCGCCCGTATAAATTCCAAAGGCGTTTCTGTCGGCGTCAAACTCGGCCTTCATCCTGGAAAGCATCTTCCTCTTTGCCTTCGCCTTCGTACCGGCGGAATCGAAAGGACATTCGGCAACGTCAAAATCGGCTTTCAATCCAGCTATGAGCTTTTGCCGGTCGAAGCCGACAACGTTTTCTATCAGTCGATGCGTCGCCAGAATAAATAGACCCTCCTGGCAGGTGTTGACAAACGCCGTCAGCACGTATTCTGTACCCGGCTCACCTGTCTCTTTGTAGTAAGCAAGGGCCGTTTCGTAACGATGATGACCGTCGGCGATTATGCAGGTCTTGTCACGCATCATTTTCGTTATTGCATCAACGTCGTTTCCCTCGGTAATAGCGTACAGCCGATGACGAACACCGCAGTGCCGCGGCTCATCAACAAAATCGATAAGCGGTTTTTCTTTGCCGGCCTTCTGGATGATTTTGTCCGCAATATTGAGCCGGTCTTCGTAGAGCATAAAAACCAGGCCGAACGTTGCTTTGGTCGCCCTTCGAAGTTTGAGCCGGTCGATTTTCGGCTCCTCCAGCGTCTGCTCATGAGGCCTGACGCCTTTCCCAAGCTCCTCGAGCTTTGCCTGCGCTATAAAGCTCAGTCGCCTTACCTTCCTGCCGGCAAGCTCGAAATCCTGGATGTATCCGTAAATAGCGTTGGTCGCATCACGTTTTAACGCGCCCGATTGCAGCCAGTCGGAAAGAAGCTTGGCCGCCCTTGTGTACTGGTTCTCTGCCGGACTATCCGACGGCAGGGTCTTGCCCTTGGTTATCCGGATGACGTTGTATTTGCTTTTCTTGTAAAGCCGGTCCTGAAGCTCGGAATCAATGACATCGTAAGGCGGGGCAATACAACTGCCTGCGTCCCCGACCACCGCCTCATTGAACCTGAACGCCTTGAACGGCTTAATCTCCATTATCACTTGCCAACTATCCTTTCTTGTCTTTTCCCAAAACGCACAGGGATTGTCTAATCCCTGTCACTTCGCAAGGGGAAAATACTATCAAACACAGACACTACTGTCAAACGTCCCGGTGAATTTACATTTACCCCCATACCGCCCGGAAACGGCTTGGCACATCAAGCCAAGTATGGTAAAAATAATACCAATTCGCCGATTCCGTTGCAAGTGAAAAAAGCGTTTTGGGTCATTGATTAAGGATATTTGCTATGCCCGAACCTTATGACTGTATCATAATCGGGGCAGGCCCCGCAGGTCTGGCGGCCTCCCTGTATGCCGCCCGCGACCGCCTTAAAACCCTCGTCCTTGAAAAATTCTACCCGGGCGGCCAAATCAACAATACGGACAGAATTGAAAATTATCCCGGCTTTGAACGCATAAGCGGCGCCGAACTTATTGAAAAAATGCTCGGCCAGGCCCAGGCATTCGGTGCACAGATTAAAACCGGCAGCGAAGTAACCTCACTTAAAAAACTCCCCGATGACTCCATCGAAATCGCCTGCGACAAAGATAGCTACACTGCAAAAGCGGTGATACTCACCCCGGGCAGCGATTACCGAAAGCTCGGTATCCCGGGCGAGGACGAATTTCGACGGGCGGGCACGGGCGTCAGCTACTGCGGCACCTGCGATGCACCGTTCTTTAAGGGCAAAGAAGTAGTCGCGGTAGGCGGCGGCAATACCGCACTCGAAGAAACCCTACACCTGACAAAGTTCGCCGCGAAAGTGACTTTGCTGCACCGCAGAGATGAGTTCAGAGCGACTAAAGTCCTCCAGGAAGAGCTTCTCCTCAAAGCAAAACTCCCCGATTCAAATCTGGTCATAAAATACAGCACAATCCCGACGGCCATCGAGGGAAAAGGTAAAGTTCAGTCAGTACGCCTGAAAAACGTCAAAACCGGCAAAGAAGAAACCTGTCCCTGCGACGGAATTTTCATATTCGTCGGTATGACTCCAAACACCGGCTTCCTCAAGGGCTTTGTCGAGCTGACCGAGGCCGGATTCATCAAATGTGACTGTGCTTACCTGCGAACGAGCACGCCGGGCGTCTTCGCTGCCGGTGATTGCAGAATTGGCGCAGCTATGCAATTAGCCACCGCCGTCGGCGACGGCGTCAACGCCGCTATGATGCTGAAAAATTACTTCCGCGACCCAACCTGGTGGAATCTGCCCCTTGCAGATGAACTCTAATTGTCGATTGACAATTTATTGTTAATGATTACTGCGGCAATTTGACTGATGCCGAAGTACGTTGGCAAATAATCAATCATCAATAATCAATAAAAAATTACTGCGTGGCGCTCACATCAATTCGTCGATTGCGGCTGACAGGTCCTTCTTACTGGTCAGACCCACCCATTTTTTCTGAACCTGTCCGTCCTTAAAAAGAATTATGGTCGGTATTGCGCTTATCCCGAACTCCATCGCGCTGTCACGGGCATCGTCAGTGTTGAGCTTGCAGACCTTCGCCTTGCCGGTGTAGTCCTTGGCCACCTCTTCGATAATCGGTGCCATCATTTTGCAGGGCCCGCACCACGGCGCCCAGAAATCAACAAGCACCGGCATATCGGCATCGTGAACTACCTGGTCGAAATCAGCGTCTGTCAGCTCAATCACATTACCAGCCATTATCGTGTCCTTTCAATTCTCCGCTAATAACTGAGGGCGATTTTATCCGTGCCCACCCAAGCTGTCAAACTCTAATTGCCTTCCTGTGGTGAGTCGGGTCGAACCGCCTGCGGATTGCCTGATTCATCTTTGGCGATGCCCGTTTGCAGCGGCTCGACCGATTCTGCCGGCTTTTCTTTTGCCGGCAGCTCCACAATGGGAATCGGCGCCTGCTTCTGCTCGCTAAGCGTCGCGGACTGCTCGACTGCCCGCTCCGCCTCCGCCGCGAGAATTGCCTTTCGCACCGCCTGCTCCGCCGGCTCATCCGTAAGCGCCTTCAGGTATATCGACCCAGCCGGCTCGGTTTGCTCCGCCCAAACAAGACCATCACGAATAAGCTCAAGCAAAGCAAGGAAAAGCCCCACCATTATCAGCCGGCTCTTTGCCGCTGCAAAAATACGCTCCATTGGCATCGCTCCCTCGGTCTGAAGCCGATGCAATACCTCTATCTGATACAGGTCGATGGGCGTATCATCGGTGATGTGGCTTATATCTAAATTCGCCCCCGTCGCCTCCATTATTTTGTCAAACGCTTCTAACAAATCCCAGATGCTCACCTGGTCGAGGTCGATTTCCGGCTCGGCCTGGGGCTTCAACTGCTCGATTATCGTATCTGGCCTGCTGTACCGTTCCCTCTGCTCATCGGCTGATGCCGCCAGAAGATTGGCCGCGTCTTTGAACTTCTTGTATTCAAGCAGCTGCCGTATTAGCTCCGCTCTTGGGTCGGATAGCTCCTCCGCGTCGATTGCACCCGGCTCGGCTCGGGGCAGCAGCATCGCCGACTTTATCTGCATCAATGTCGCCGCCATAACCAGAAAATCCGCAGCAAGGTCGATATCCAAACTCTTAAGCAGCTCGATATAACGGATATACTGTTCCGTTATTCTCGATATCGGTATGTCGTAGATATCAACCTCTTCCTTGCGGACAAGATATAAAAGCAAATCCAGCGGCCCTGCAAATATATCAAGATTTACACGATAATCTGCCACCTACTGCTCCTCCTCCTCTTCTGATTCGCCCGTATCTTCGCGCTTTCCCTCGGTCTCAAGTATCTGCCTGGCCTCCTCTGCATCGCCTTGCCTCACCTGAAGCTTGACCCATTGCACACCGCCATATACATCTGCTGCGTGCTGGCCCATCAAAATCGCCTTTATCCCATAATCGGCCAGCGCCTGCATCGCTAACTCCGCCTGCATCGAATCCGGATACTCAGCAATGGTTACGAGCTCATCTGCCATAATACTTTCCCAGTCCCACCGCATCTCTGGCCTCAGATAATGTCTTCGCAGCCACCGCCCTTGCTCGCTGTGCGCCCTTTGCCAGAATTTGCTTTACGTAATCGAGATTGTTTTCAAGTTCCGTTCGCTTTTGTCTGTAAGGCCTGAAATACTCTACGACAAGTTCCGCCAGACGTTTCTTGGCCTCGCCGTAACCGCTTCCCCCCCTGCGATACTTCTCCTCCCATTGTGCAAGCTCCTCAGACGAGCAAAACAACCTCAGCAGCGCAAAGACGTTGCATTTATCGGGGTTCTTCGGCGCCTCCACAGGCGTTGAGTCCGTGACGATTTTCATTATCTTGTTCTTGATGGTCTTTTCCGGCTCGAACATCTCGATGGTATTCCCGTAACTCTTGCTCATCTTTCGCCCGTCAACGCCCGGCACCACCGCTACCGACTCAATGATGTAATCCCTCGGCAAAGTGAATATCTCGCCGTATGTGTTATTGAAGTAGCCGGCGATGTCGCGGGTGACCTCGATGTGCTGCTTCTGGTCCGCGCCCACCGGAACGATGTCGCTTTTGTATATCAGGATGTCCGCTGCCTGCAGGACCGGATATGCGAAAAGCCCGTGATTGGGGCTAATCCCCTGCGCAACCTTGTCTTTATAACTCGTGCACCGGTGCAAAAGACCCATCGGCGTCACGCACGAAAGCAGCCACGTTAGCTCCGTAACCTCCGGCACATCCGACTGTCGCCAAAAAACGGTCCTTTCAGTATCAAGGCCGAGTGCAACGTAATCCATTACCACATCAAGCGTATAAGATGCAACCTCTTTCGGCGAAGGATTGCTGGTCAATGCATGATAGTCGGCGATAAAGAAAAAACAGTCGTTGCCTTCCTGTAATTTAATGTGCTGCCGCATCGCGCCGAAGTAGTTGCCGATGTGCAGCCGACCCGACGGCTGTATGCCGGATAGTACCCGCAATGTAACTCTCCTAAATGGTCAATTGAAAAATAACCAGGATTCTTATGAGAAGGGTAGCGTTTTTGAACCCGATTGTCAAGGTTTCTTCCCGGCAGGTCTTAACCCGGATGAGGTGCCTGGGTGTGGTTTCGGCCGCCATTATTGGCCTGCTCGAACTCTTCAGCGAACCTGCTCCCGTTTCGGATATAAATCAGCAGTGCCAGAACGGCCGTTACCGCAGCAGACCACCACAGAAATCGCAAAAACCATATCCAGCCAGGAATGAATGTCGAAACCTCCGGTGCAATCAATATCCCGGCAACCATCGACAGTTGCAGCACCGTTGCCGTCTTGCCCACAAACACAGGCACAATCCGCACCTTCCCGGTGAGAAGATATACGATGATAAATCCAATCAATAGCAGCACGTCCTTGCCGATTATAAAAACGACCACGGTCGAGGGCAGCACAAAGCCGTCAACTCCCGCCTGATGCGAAGAAAGCAGCAGACACGTGCACGTCATAAGCAGTTTATCGGCTGTCGGGTCAAGAAATGAACCCAGCCGTGTAATGTTGCCGTTCCTCCGCGCGAGAAAGCCGTCAAGACCGTCGCTTATCGCCATAATCATAAAAATGACTACCGCAAAGTAACGGATGAAGTGCTGGCTCATCTTGCTGAGCGCAGGGTCGTTTATCTTCAGCATAAAACTGACAAACGGCACTATCAGCAGTATCCTGAGAATCGTTATCCGATTTGCCCAGCTTAACTTCATACGAACATCCCTGTACGATACACCCTGCAGTAGTAACAATTCGCGCTTCTGTGTAATGAACTAAAACATACTAAATGAGCAAATGTGACTTGGCAACAGATTATTACTTGAAGTAAAGCAATGCCTCGGTATAATTGACCCGCTTTACGAGGGGTTAAATAGTGGCAGTGCTGAATGTAAATATCGACCACGTAGCAACTATCCGGCAGGCCCGGCTCGCCGATGAGCCCGACCCCGTCTGGGCGGCGGTCCAATGCGAATTAGCCGGCGCAAACGGCATCACCGTACACCTTCGACAGGATAGACGACATATTTCCGACCGCGACGTCTGTGTGCTGAAAGAAACCGTCGCCTGCAAGCTCAACCTCGAAATGTCTATGACTGAGGAAATCGTCGGGCTTGCCGAACGCATAAGACCCGACCAGGTGACGCTCGTGCCTGAAAATAGGGCGGAGCTTACTACCGAAGGCGGACTGGATTGTGTTAAAAACCAAAAACGCCTCATCGAAATAGTAAAACGAATGCACAGAAAAGGAATCTCAGTAAGCGCGTTTGTTACTCCCGAAAAAGACCAGATAATCGCATCCGCCCGCATCGGCTGCGACGCGGTCGAGCTGCACACGGGTAAATACGCCAATGCAAAGACCGCAAACGAAATCCGCAGACGTATCGAGGGACTTGAAATAGGCAGAGATTGTGGATTTGAAAATAATTTAATTGTTCACGCGGGACACGGGCTTACGTACCGAAATATCGGGCCGGTAGCGTGCATAAGCGGCCTGTGTGAGTTCAACATCGGCCACAGCATCGTTGCTCGCTCTGTCTTTGTCGGCATAAGAAAAGCAACTGCCGAAATGCTCCGCCTGATTGATAAATTCGGTAAACAAGGTTAGGAGAAGTGATATGTTTGCAGGGGCAATCGTGGCGTTGGTAACGCCTTTCAGAGACGGTGAAATCGACTTCGAGACGCTCGATGAGCTTATCGAATTTCAGTTGGAAAACGGCATAGACGGCATCTCGCCTGTGGGCACGACCGGCGAATGTCCGACGCTCAGTCACGAAGAGCACAAAAAAGTTATCGAGCGCGTAGTCAAAACCGTTGCCGGCCAGGTGCCCGTCATCGCGGGCGCCGGCTCAAACTCTACTGCCGAGGCAATCGAGCTTACCGCGTTTTCAAAAAAAGTCGGCGCCGACGCAACACTGCAGGTTGACCCTTACTACAATAAGCCCACCCAGGAAGGTTTCTATCAGCACTTCAAGGTCATTGCCGAAGAGATTGATTTGCCGATGGTGCTTTACGACATCCCAGGCCGCTGCGGCGCGGGTATGACCGTCGAGACGATTGTCCGCCTGGCCGAGATTGAAAACATTGTCGCAATCAAAGACGCAACCGGCCAGTTAGACCACGTCAGCGGCATTGCCACCCAGTGCGACCTTACGATTCTTTCAGGCGACGACTCCCTTACCCTGCCCATTGCCGCAGTAGGCGGCAAGGGCGTAATCAGCGTCGTGGCAAACATCGTTCCCGCTGATGTCAAGGCAATGACCGATGCGATTCTCGAAGACGACTTCACTACCGCCTTGAAGTGGCATAAGAAACTCTTTTCTCTCAGCCGAAATATGCTCGGCCTGGCGACAAATCCCATACCAATCAAAGCCGCCCTCGCTATGATGAATTTGGCGCCTGAAGAGCTCCGCCTGCCTATGACCCTCCTTGAGGACAAGCAAAAAGCCATTCTGCACCAGACGCTGAAGGATTACGGACTGCTGAGCTGAAAACTCTGATTGTTCAACGCTTAAACCATGCGAGTGCAGCAGTATAAGCGGCCAGAGTCACAGAAACCATCTTGCTTACTTTGTGGTTCTCTTTCAGTTTTTGCTGGGCAAACTTGGCAATCTGTCGCGCAAATTCCTTCCTGTCAAACAGGCGGCGCAGGCAGTCGTATATGCTCAGCTCATCATCCGCATCGAAGACAACAGCGGTCTTGTCCTCGACTATCAAATCGTCAACGCCCCCTTTGCAGCTTGCCACCGCGCATCCCACGCTCATCGCCTCGAGCAGCAGCGGATTGAAGCCCAAGCTGGGCCTTGGAACTATGAATATGTCCCCCGCGGAAAGGACCGAGACGGGTGATGCTACACGCGGGACTATAGTCACCATTTGCAGTAAGCCCAGTGCATTCAACCGTTTCCATATTTGCCGCTCGGCTTTCCCGCTCCCTAACAACGCAACCATAAACTCCTGCCCGTCTATGGCCAAATGCCGAAGCGCCCCGAACACGTTGTCGAAATCAACCGCGTCATCAAGCGGATGCGCTATCACGATGCCCGCCACACGCTCCGCGCTGGCAAAGCAAACCGTCTTGTCATCCGCAAAAATGCCGGGATTTATCTGCTCGATCCGCTCGCCGAATTTCGGATAAGTCCGTGCAAAATCGTCCGCGACGCTTTTCGCCGGAACAACAATCTTTGCACATAATCTCGAAGAAAGCGAAACCTTCTTTTGTCCCCTGCGGAGCGAATCAACCGAAACAATATACGGAATCTTCAGCCGCTTTGCCAGCCATCTGGTAAGGGCCGCTTTGCCTTCGCCTAAGCAATGCAGGATATTTGTTTGCGATTTCTCAAGCCGGTCAAGAAGCGCCTTCCTGTTCAGATGCTCCGTCAGCGGCACATCGACAGCCGGGTGCCGAACAACCTCAATCGCCGGCGCAACTACCGAATCGACGTCAACCTTTGGCGGACAAACCAGGACCACCGGCACCGACTCATCGGTCAGACCCGCCAAAAGATGCTTGAGGAATATCGAATACTCCGAAAGCGACCTTTGCGACGCTATCAAAGCCGGCCTGAGCGACACCGCCGTCTGGGCCTTCTCTTCTGAAGTTATCTCGTTTTCCGCCATAACCTGCCTTGAACCCCGCTGACCGTGTACTGCAAACTGATTAGTATTATCTCATAAAAGGTGGCTATTTGGAATAGAAAAGTCGGTTTGCTTCGGCGCCCCTACAGTTGCGCCGGCCCCGTCTGGCTCGGCGGAAGCGAAACCTGCCTGCACATTACACGCCTTTCGCCTAACAGGGTGTCCTCGGCAAAAAGCTGAAAGCGGTACTCACCCGGCTGGGAAAATACTATCCCAACAAGGTTTATCGCCACCGTCACTATCTGCCTGACGTCCTTGAACTCCACCACTCCCTGCTGCTCAAACAGAACCTTGTCCTCCTGATTTATATCGACAAGCCGTATCTTCGTATTGGTCTTGCCGTGTCCGTTCGTCAGCTCGCAGAAAAATATCAGCTGGTCGTGCCGAACCGGAAATCGGTGTGCGTTTATCATTTGAATAATGTTTATGATGCTCGGCATTCCCGATATCTTGTCGAATATCACGCGGTCGCAGATTATCGCTGAAAGCAGTATCGGCGTCACTTGTCCCATCTCTATATCCTTCCCATTGAGCACAACTTTTAGACCGTTTGCGAGCATACCCGCATTGCCCTCACCCGTCAACAAAAAACCCTTCAGCCCGGGGGGTGCCTTATCCCCGCTATTTCCGCCGCTGCCGGATTCCTTATAATATTTAGCCCCGCCACTTCCGGCTTTGCTTCCGGCAAAGCCGAATGGCAGGGTTTACTCTTTATGACAATTGGCAGGTTCCCACAGAACGTCACTTTTCGATTGTCAATTGAGTTCCAGTCATTTTCAATTCAAGTGTTCCGCCCGCGATTATCTGGTCGTGGGTGAGCACGGGCCTGTCAAGTTTGCGCCCGTTAAGCGTTGCACGCTGAACATAGATGTTGGCGGAGGAATTATCTTTAGTGAGAATCGTAAAAATTTTACCGTTGGGTAAGTGTATATCGGCCCGGTCGAAAATGGGGCTTGCCAGGACATAATCAGGCGATGCGGCATCGACCGGGAAAAAGCCCAGTGCACTAAAGACATACCAGGATGAAAGTGTGCCGTGGTCGTCCATCCCGCAAAGACCGTCGGGTTCGGCTTTGTGCAGCGTGTCCATTATCAGGCGAACGGTTTGCTGTGTCTTTTCCGGCGCTCCCGCAAGGGCATAGTAGTAAGGCGCCCACCGGTCAATCTCATTACCGTGACAGTATTGACCTATCATTCCGGTGATATCGAGAACGGGGGTATCGGTGACATAGGGCGTGGCAAAAAACCGGTCGAGTTTTTTCAGAAATGCGTCCTTGCCGCCGAGCAACTGAATCAAACCATCGACGTCGTGCCGCGGAAACCAGAGATACTGCCAGGCGTTGCCTTCACGATAGATGCGCATCACATCGGGCTTGGCGGGATCGAACGGCTCGACCCAGCGACCATCGGCTGTCTTTGCCCTGAAAAATCCGCAATTCGGGTCGAACAGATTGAGATAATTTTTTGAGCGCCGAGTGAAATACCCGTAGTCGTCATCCTTGTGCAGGATTTGTGCGAGCTTGGCAATGCAGTGGTCGGTATAAGAATAGCCGATGGTCCTGCTGACAACGTCCCCGTAGTCATTGGGGTCCCAGTAATCCTTTGCGGATGGATTAAATGGTATGTACCCAAACTTGATGTAATCGGCCAGTCGCACCCACCCCGTCGCAGGGTCGGTTGCGCCTTGTCGGATGGCCTGATATGCTTTTTCAAGCGGCATATTCTTTATCCCTCGATTGTACAGGCCGAGCAGCCACGGCTCATAACCCGAACCCCAAAATCCCCCCTTCGAAATCGGCCAGTTGTCCTTGTTGAGCCATTGTTCAATCCATTGAGGATAAATAAGCGCTTGAATAACCGCAGCCCCAAGGTGCTTGGCTGCGCTTTCCGGCTTCAAACACCGATAGAGCGAGGTATAAAATATAACCTCTTTGTCGCGGTTGGTTGTCTCGACTTGAATTCGTGAAAGCGCGTCGTTCCATCGCTCGGTCGTTTCACGCGCAACTCCGTCAAAGTCCCAGCCGGGAATCTCACGCTTAAGCTTCGCCTTCGCGTCTTCAATGCTCTCAAGAGATATACCGACTTTCACAAGTACTTTGGCGGAATTGGCGTCGGCAAAGGCGACATAGGCGCCGACCGATGACCCGTTTTGAGACCCAGTTCCTTCAAAAAGTCGTCCGTCCTTCCACGTGGTAAAGCCAGAGAACGGCTTGTCAAACTCGGCAAAGAAAAAAATGCGAAAACGACGCCCCTTTTCATATTCCGTATCGACGCACTCCTGCCAGCCCGATATATACCTGTCGGGCTGGATGGTAATTTGAGCGTCACGGACCGGGGTGAAATTCTGTGAGATGGATAAGTCAACCAGTACCGCCGGCTGCGATAAAGGGGCAAATGCGTATCTGTGAAAACCGCAATTGTCTGTGACCGTAAGGTCAACTGATATTTTCCCGTCGGCCAGGCGCACCGAATACGTTCCGGCTCGCGCAACCTCCGTGCCGAAATCCTTGCGCAACCGGTATCCTGAATTTGGCTCTTCGATAGTGCCGGGAATTATCTTCGGTGTCCCTGTTACAGGCATAAAAAGAATGTTTGCATATTGATTGTATTCGTGATTAAGGTGCGTGAAACCCATAATAGTGGAATCTTCGTGTCTGTAGCCGGAGCCGCGCGTGTGGTATCGCCCGCGAAAACTCGTAACGGGGCTTAGATTGACAAGCCCGCCCGGCGTGCGCGGGCCCGGCACCACGCACCCGTAATAGGATTCCTGCGCAGGATTATTGCCCATAAACGACTGGTCGGAAAATGTTGCAGTTCCTATCAGCAAGTTGACGCAGTCAGCCGGCCTGGAAGAATCAGCGCCAAGAATGAAGGCAAGCAGCCCGGTCAGAATTAGTGACACATTTTTCAGATTCATAATATCCGACAAATTTGATTTACTATTTCGCTCCTGCCAGAGCGGGTATGGTTATGCCGCTCAGTGCCATCTCCTGCTCCGGCGGTATATCTTCAGTGCTGAGGTAATAAAGGGTACAGGCGTGTGGTTTGAGGTCCGGCTTGAGCGACGAAAGTTTGCCCGCTGCTTTGTTCTCAGCAGGTTTCCATTCAAAACAAAAGACCTCCGCCTGAGCTATGAGGTCTTTGATTTGGTATTCCTCGCTAATATGTTTGTCGGTCGGATTGACAAACAAAACCCCCCATGCCCTGCGTTCGGGATAAGAACGGACGGCGGCAAGAAGTCGCTGTTCGGCGTAGGGCTTTGACCAGAAGGGAAGTTTTGCAATATCGTACTCTTTTCTCGGCTGAACAAATCGCCAGAGCTTCAGTCGCTCAGCCGGGACTTTGTGGAACATATCAGATGTGTTGACGACTCCGCCCAAAATACCGTCCCAAAGTGCAATTGAGTGAATTTCGTCCTCGGTCAGTTGGCAATTATAGGTGCGGACGTAAAGGACATCGGGGTCGTTCTGCCAAAAGATTCCGTTGAAGTACTGGTCGGCAAACGACTCCTGAAACATATTTCCCACACCGCCCGCGCTCCAGCCGTAGGCAACGTCATTGGCGACGCGAATGGCATCGACTCGGCCAATCATTGGAGCGTATGGTGAAATGCACCCGAGCCAGAACGACTCTTCGCCGATTTCCTCGCGAATCATTTTGACGACGTCAACAAAGTATTGAACGCTTGTTTTGCCCGGTGTATATCGTTTTACCTTGGTCGAATCTGCAAGCCCCCAGTCCATAAAGTCGGTCTTGTAGTATGTTGCTCCCCACGAGCGAAGCGTGTGAAAAACGGTGCGCAGGTATTCGAACGCCTGGGGATGGCTCGAATCAAGCTGGAGTACGTCGTAACCCTCTCTTTTCCAGTGAATGATTGGCTCCCCATTTGCATCGTGCAGTACCCAGTCCGGATGGTCTTTATAAAGTTTGCTTCTGGTATCGACCATAAATGGGCCGACCCATATTCCGGCGCGATAGCCGGCCTGGATGATTTTCTCGAAGGCCGGCTTGAGTGTGCCGGGCCACTTGTCGTTTTCAAGCAGCCAGTCCCCGTAGTTGCAGTAATCGTCAATCTGGATTGCCATAATCGGTGTGGCCGGCTCGATTTGCCTTAACCCGGTCATAAACTCGTCTAACTTCTCAATGCTGAACTCCTTCTCGCTGTCATACCAGGAGCACCAGTGATATGATGTCGGTTTATCTGTCCGGGCCTTCAATGCCTTCGCAATGCTCCTGGCAAGATGCTGCAATGTCTCGAACGGCTCAGGCCCCGCAATGAAATGTAAATCCGGCAGTTTCAAAACGCCGCTGGAAATGGCGATATTTTCAGTAGCAAAACCCGCCTCGTAGTAATAACTGTCACTGTCAATCCAGCGGTCAATCAGCCCGAAACGATACGTGCGATTGTAAAAAGTCGAACGCTGGAGATAGTTGTTGTGCTCGTAAGCGCCAATGGCAAGCGTGGTATTATCAGGAGCTGTTAGGCCGCTTGTCATATAGCTGTCGAACGTCCACGCTTCATCAGGCGTAGGGCTTTCTCGCCTTATGACGGCTGGCTTGAGCTTAATCACCCCAGATGGCCCCGCAAAGCCAATCCCCTGTTTGAAAAATCTGTCTGCTCCGCTGGCTTGCCCCTGTGCAATCGGATAAATCCAGTCAGGGGCCTGCTTCAAACCTTTCAGCATTGTACCCAGCACCGCTGAATCCGCATCGTATCCGAACGTAAGAATTAGCTCGGCCTTATCAAGTTTATAGACAATTTGCCCGCCTTTGCTGCTGCGCTTAACCGATACCGACTTTGCAAAAACCGAATGTCCGTCAATCGCAGGGTAACAGTTGGATAGCGTCATATCGCCGATAGTTATTCCAAACGAGCCGTTCTCGTCAAGAGCCCATTTTGGGACATCTCCTGAAGAAACCATTGATGCGAAAGCTAATCCGCAGATAATTGTGAGGAATTTCCTGGTCATTTTAGGTCACCTGCCAATTTATGGATTAAAGAATCCCCGCACAAATTCGGGGCCAAATATGAACTTGAGTTTATATCAGCAAGGTGCGCGAGTATCAAGATTTGTCGAGCAATTTGAAAATATCATTGGGATGGTCCACAAGCGATTTTGCGCCGTTCTTCGTTAGTTCGTCGGCGCTGCGAAATCCCCAAAGGCAGCCGACCGGATACATACCGGCGTTGACCGCCGTTTTCATATCGGTATTCGTATCGCCGAGATAGAGAATCTTGTCGGGTGGGATATTCAGCTCTTTTGCGATTTGTAGTGCCCCTGCAGGTTCGGGTTTTACAGGGACATCAGCCACAGCGCCCTGAACCGCCTCGAATCGCCAGTGGGAAAGAATTCTTGCAACCATAATCTTCGTAAAGTCGTCGGGCTTATTAGACAGAACCGCCATCGGAATACCTCGCCGCGTCAGTTCATCTAACAATTCAGGTATGCCCGGATATGGCCTGGTGTTTTCCTGCCAGCAGATGTGATATTCAGCCCGTGATAGTTCGATACACTTTGCAATTGTCTCCGGGTCGAGCCGGTCTTTGGGCAGTGTACGTTTTGCCTCGTTTTCAACACCGTCCCCGACAAAATACTTGTACGCCTCAATCGGGTGTGCCGGGAAATCCATCTTGACCAGCGCACGGTTCATTGCGTTGGCAAGGTCAGTGAGCGTATCAAGCAATGTCCCGTCGAGGTCGAAAAGCACCGCGCGGAATCGAGTTGCGTCCTGCATCCTGTGTATTGCGTTAGGCGTCTTCATTCGAGGATGAGCATCTTCTCTTCGTAAGGGATTGGGTAGGCGGTAATCCACGCCTCGGGTTTGACGTCTTCTTTGCCGTCTTTCAGCAGCAGAACGACAACGTCGATTTTCTTGCCGACCATATCGCCGGTAACAGGGCAAAAATACGTGTAGTTGCCGTCGGTCTTCCGAACGGGCACTTCCCACGTATTGGCGGGAAACGACGGTGCCCGCCGGGGACAGCCCACAGGTACCCCGTCGATGCGAAGTGCCGCATACACCTTTTCATTGCCGTATCTGCCGTAAATTGGTATCGCAAAGTAGCTGTTCTTCGCGGCTTCATCTAACGTAAACGATAGCGACCACGCCTTCATCGCAGGCGCCTTCCAGTACGCACCAAAAAGATTCGATGCCCGCCAGTTTGAACGGTCAAGTTTTTTACCTTTGAAGTACCCCTCGATTTCGGTAATCCTGTCCGGACAGCCCTGGACACGAAGATATCGAATTGGCCTTTCCAACGGGACATCGGCAGCCATATCGTCATCGACCACAAATGAAATGCGTCTCCAGCCCTTGAGGTCTGCCGAGACGTCGGCATAAACGACCTCCTCGCGTTTCAATGGCTGGAGAAAATACTCCCCGCCTGTTTTGATGACAATCTTGTCTAACTTGATTGGCCTGCCGAAATCAACTCGTAGTGCCCCCCCGTTTATGCGAACATCCGAATCCCATCGCCTGCAAACTGAAAAACCGGTACCTATGTCACCATCGAAACAGTATCTGTCCCACAACCCTCGTTCAGCAAAAATCCTTTGGTTGAAAAATGCGTCGCGGGCCTTTTGGACCTGCGGGATTGCCGTTGGGCCGGACCGGTCAAGCTCGCGGACCTCCAGTGCGTTGTTGTTCCCAGCAAAACAGGTGGCTTCATACAGCCCCTCCGCGTCTGCGGGGACATCGCAGACCGACAGTTCCCCGATTTTTCTGTGCGGGCTTTGTTTGTTCGGCTCACCGGGGAATTTTACATAGACGGGTTTACCTTCGAGAAATTCCGGCGATGGGCTGCCGTCGAGAGTGGCCTTCGAAAATTTTCTGCCCGCCGCCGAGAGCGTAGCGTGTATTTTTGAGCCGGGCCAGGCAAGCAGCTTGATAATCACGGATTTCCCCGGGACGTCGCGGACAACCTGGTACTCACAGCCGGAAATACCCATCTCAACGCCTGTCTTGGTTGTAGCCATAAGCAGACACGAGCGAAATGGCTGGACATTTACCGTGACTTTGAATCCCGGATTAAACTTGAATAATCCGATGACTCTCTCCGTCGGGTGCAGTTGACGAAGCTCCACGTACTCTGCCGGTGCAAGGCCGATGGATGAATCTATGGAAATCAGGCACCTCTTGTTTTCCCACGAAAGGTTTCGCAGTGTAATGAATCGTGTCTTTGAGTCGCCGCGGGAAATAGCAAACTGGCCGTAATCGTTTTCGGGCAGGATGATTCCCTTTGTCAGTATGTCACGGTACTTGCGATGAAGGTTGTAAATACGGGCAAGTTTCGCAAATTCATCATCGCGCAACAGCCAGGGATTGCCGTAAATTTGCGGTGCTAAGATAAGACAACGATTGAATGCCTGCAGAATAAGGTCGTCCTCCCAGAAATCAAGGCACGATGACAGGCACACCCCGTGGTCTTCCGTGAGCCGTTTCAGATTCGGGGGTAAACCCCGGGCAAGCGCGCAGGCGCGGTTGTGAATCGCCGGCGACTGGTTTGCCATGTGGACGTCGATATACGTCTCTGCACCCTCCCATAAATAAGTGGTAACGTATGGCGCCGCAGGGCCCAGGTTCAGCCGGTGATTCAGTACAATCAAATCGGGAGTGTACTTTCGGCATTGGGTCAATTGTTCAATGAAGGCATTTTGTTTTTCATTGCGCAACTGGCCGCAGACAGCATCGAGCTTGAACAACGCAAAATTATAATCCCGGCAGAGTTTTACCATTAGTGCAATTCGTGCCTCTTCCTCCTGCGGAGTATCGCCGAAACCGTCAGGCCCGCCCCACAAGCCCAGCCGACAGCCGAATGTCTTTGCTCTTTCCGCGATTGGCTCGAACCCATTTGGGAATTGTCGCCTGAATCTGTCGCTGTCCATCGAGCCGTAGAAAAATTTGCCGTCGATATTGCCCGCGTCAAATGCGTAGATGTCGAGGTTCATCCCGTATTCATCCTGGAGCCATTTGAAAAATTCGAGGTTAATAAGCGTCTGCCCTTCAGTTGACCCCTCGTTTGTGTTGTTTATCCAGGAAAAATACTCGCTCCGCGACTGCGTCGTTTCATCAGCGCCGGGAAAGACGTTTGGCTCAGCGCAGTACAGTTTAGACGATGCGGCAACAAAAATGATAACGAAGAGGAAAAGAGTGCTTTTTGTCGAAGTCATTTGTTCGATTCTCCTCATCATTTCTTCGGTAATGGTTTTATTTCCAGACACCAGGCGTAATCACCTGGTAGTTTTTCAGGCAGCGTTATGTCCGAATCGTCGCCCCGCTGCGACCATTTCAGGTTTCCTTTTGTACCTAACATTCTAATCTTCGCGTTTTTGGGGACAACAAGCGATTTAATGGTTATCCGCGGCGAAGTGGGTTTGTCTAAAAGAATTGCATAAAGGGTGTTTCTCTTTGTGGTAAATCGGACGGGTATGTTTGGCTCGGCTGACGCCTCCGCCCTTACCCAGGGGCGCGTGCCGTATATTGCCGAGCCGTTCGTTTCTAACCATCGGCCAAGCTCGCGAAGCCGCTCGGCCTGCAGTTCGGGTATTGTGCCCTCAGCCGTTGGGCCTACATTCAAAAGCAAATTGCCGTTCTTGCTTGTTATATCGATAAGCAAATCGACAAGCTCATCGGCTGAAAGCGTATGCTCCTCGCTTTCGTTCCGGTTGTAGCCGAATGAAAAACCGATTCCCCGGCAGGTCTCCCATTTTTTCGGCGTTATCTTATCGTATTTTGCATATTCAGGCGTCGTGAAGTCGCAAAACTTAATCGACCACCTGTTGTTGATTACCCCGTCGGGAACAGCATTGTAATAGTAAGCGAATAGGCCGAGCACGTCGCCGTTTCGCGGGTAGCCGATGTCGTTCCACAATATAGCGGGCCTGTAGCGGTCGATAAGCTCTCGCCAGTGTGCATCGACATACCGAATATATTCCTTTGTCTGAGGGGTACTAATGTTTTGTTTCAGATTGTCAATGCGGGTATCGTCGATTGTCCAGTCCAGGCCCCCTGAGTAATACAGTCCCATTTTAAGCCCCTGCCTGCGAACAGCGTTTGTCAATTCGCCCACGATGTCGCGGGGCGAGTTGATGTTGCAGTCGGTTACTTTTGGATTCTTGACCTTCGAGGGCCAGAGCGTGAACCCATCGTGATGTTTTGTGCCAAGCACGACATATTTTGCGCCGACCTGCTTAAAGAACCTTGCCCAGTTGTTCGGGTCCCATTTTTGGTTCTGCTCGTTGAATATGGGGATGAAGTCATAATAGCCGAAATTTTCTCCGTAGGTCTTGCGGTGATATTCTCGCGTCGGCGAATCCTCGAACTTCATTGTGTTTGCGTACCACTCGGCGTAAGGATTATTTCTAAACCATTTGTCCCAGTCAACCTTGCCCGGCTCGCCGATAGGCGACGCCCAACCCGGTACACTATACAATCCCCAGTGAATAAATATGCCTAACTTGGCGTCGTCATACCACTGCGGAACTTCGTGCCCTCGGATGGATTCGATAGTGGCCTTGTACTTCTGCGACGGTGAGCAGGAAGAAAAAAGCAAACATACGCACGTAAGCACAAACGCCCCCCCGATAAATCGGGGAACTAAATACCGTAAACAAGGGTACATTGCGTATATCACGTCCCTTCGCCGAATGCGGCGAGGTACTCGACCTGTTCGGGTGTGAGTTTGTCGATGTTTATGCCCATTGACCTTAGTTTCAATGTGCATACCTTGTTTTCGATTTCCACCGGGACATCATGCACGGCGACGGCTAATTTACCTTCCTGCCTGACAACGTATTCTGCCTCGAGTGCCTGCGTCGCAAAACTCATATCCATAACCGAAGCCGGGTGGCCTTCTGCTGCGGCAAGGTTAATCAATCTGCCTTCCGCCAGAAGATAAATTCGTCTGCCGTTTTTCATTACGTACTCATCAACGTGGTTTCGCACGCCGTAGTTGACCTTCTTGCTTAGTTTCTTCAGGGCCGGGATGTCGATTTCAACGTTGAAGTGTCCGCTGTTGGCGACTACCGACCGGTCTTTCATAACCCGGAAGTGCTCCGCGCGGATGACGTTCTTGTCCCCGGTCAGCGTAACAAACAGGTCGCCGATGTGTGCCGCCTGCTGCATCGGCATAACGTCGAAGCCGTCCATCGAGGCCTCGATTGCCTTGATGGGGTCAATTTCGGTAACGATGACGATAGCGCCCATACCTTTGGCTCGCATAGCGAAGCCCCGGCCGCACCAGCCATAGCCGGCGACCACCACCTTGCTGCCGGCCATCAGGTGGTCGGTCGCGCGTATTATGCCATCGACCGTCGATTGACCCGTCCCGTAACGATTGTCAAACAAATGCTTGCTCTTTGCGTCGTTGACGGCAATGACCGGAAATTTCAGCTTGCCCTGGCCGGCCAGCGCACGCAAACGTATCACACCCGTGGTTGTCTCTTCCATACTTGCAATGATTCGCGGGGCCTCTTTGGTCCTGCTCGTATGAAGCTCAGTCACAAGGTCTGCACCGTCGTCGAATGTAATGACTGGTTTGTGGTCGAGTGCCGCGTGAATGTGCTTGTAATATGTCTTTCGGTTTTCCCCGCAGATTGCAAAAACCGGGATGCCAAAATCCTTGACCAGCGACGCAGCCACGTCATCCTGCGTGCTCAGCGGATTTGACGCGCACAGCACGGCATTGGCGCCGCCCGCCTTGAGTGTCCTGGCAAGATTGGCCGTCTCGGCTGTTATGTGCAAACACGCCGAAACGTTCTTGCCCTTTAGGGGTTTTTCCTTTGCGAATCTTTCGCGTATCGACGCCAGAACGGGCATATCATTGTCCGCCCACAGTATTCGTTTCTTGCCCTGCGCCGCCAAAGACAAGTCAGCAACATCTGCCTTCATTCGTCATTCCTTTCAAATAAGTGACGGTTAAAACCCCTGAATATAAAAAAATACTGCACAATTTTCAACCTAATCCCCCTTGGCCGGCTAAAAAAACCGGAAATAACGAAAAATTAACAGAATCGTAACAAAATCGTAACATCAGGCAATATAATAAAATAGTGTGAAAATGGGTATTTGCCTTTTGATTGAGCATAGTGATGGAAATTTGAGTATTCTGAACCGTGGATTTAACAAATCCTGTCTCCGTGCGTCATTATTAATATAGGCCGAAGGCGAAAAAACCAGCCAAATAACTCTTTGTGAAAGGTCATTGGGTGAAAAAGTCACGAAAAATCATCATCGGCATAATCATTGCCGTAGTGGTAATTGTTGGTGTCACTGGGCTGATTAGAAGCAAAGCCAATGGAAACGGTAAAAGCGAGGTAGTGCGAATCGAAGAGGTCAAGCGGGGTCAGCTCACCGAGCTTGTAAGCGCACCAGGCGAAATCGAGCCCAAAACCACCGTTCAGATTAGCGCAAAGGTCTCCGGACGGATTGTTGAAATGCCCTACGACGAGGGTAACGCAGTGACCTGCGGCGACGCATACGCCAATCCCCCCGTCCCACCTTCGCTCCTCCTGCAGCTTGATGCCAAAGACCTCGCCAGCCAGTTACGCCTCGCTGAAGCCAGCAGGGCCGCCCAGGCAGCGGAAATTGACGTCGAAAAATCACGTATCGAAGCTCAAAAGGCGAATCTTACAGGTCTTGTTGCATCCTTGACGCAGGCGGAACGCGACTTGGAACGAAAAAAAGGCCTTTTTGAAACAAAAGACATTAGCGAATCGACCTACGATGAGGTCCGCTATAAAGTCGAACAACTGCAGGCGCAGCACCAGGGGTCGATACATACCCTCGATTCAGCACAGCAAAACCTCGTGGTGATGCAGCATAACCTTGAAGCCGCCGACGCGAGAATCGCTCAGGCCAAAGAAACTCTCAGTTTTACAACCATAACGTCGCCCATCAACGGCGTGGTGACGCGGGTCAACGCCAAGGTGGGCGAGATGGTAATGACTGGGACGATGAACAATCCCGGCACAGTGATATTGGAGGTTTCGGACCTGTCGCAAATACTGGTAGTGGCGCAGGTGGATGAGGCCGACATCGGAGGGCTGGAAGTGGGCCAGGAGGCGACGGTCAGCGTGCAGGCGTTTCCCGATATAAAGTTCAAGGGTGTTGTTGATAAGATTGCCTTAAAGCATCGATTCAGCAGCAGCCAGACGAGGTATTACCGCACTGAGATACTGCTTCAAAACGACCCGAATGTGTCGAAGCTGTATACGGGACTTACGGCAGACGTTGATATTGAGACGCGTAAACACAGCGACGTAATCAAGGTGCCCAGCCAGGCGGTGGTGGCGAGGGATGTTGACGGGCTGCCGGCGGAAATCCGTGAAAAGTCGAGTGAGCTTGACAAGGACAAGAAGTTTGCGCCGGTGGTGTTCCGGTATAACGACGGCAAGGCGATGGTCACGCCCGTGACTATTGGTCAGGGTGATTTGACGCATACGATAATTTTGTCGGGGCTGAAGGAAGGCGACAAGATAGTAATCGGGCCTTACAAAGTTCTCGACAAGCTCACGCACGAGCAGAAATTACGCGACGAGCGTGAGGTTGAGGCAGAGAAAAAGGCAAAGGAAAAAAGTAAAAAGGCAAAAGGAAAAAGTCAAAAGGACAGCAATGACAGCAATGAACCAAGAGCCAGGTAAAACAACAGAGAATGTGGTTATCCGGCTGAGAGGGCTCAAGCGGTTCTATCGAGTCGGAGTGGAGGAGATTCGCGCACTAAACGGGATAGACCTGGAGATGCGTGAAAATGATTATATTGCGGTGATGGGTCATTCGGGTTCCGGCAAAAGTACGCTTATGAACGTTCTCGGGTGTTTAGACAGGCCAAGCTGGGGCAGCTACGAGCTTGACGGAGATGACGTGACGAAGCTTGGAGACGGAGAACTGGCCAGGATTCGCAACGAGAGGATTGGGTTTGTGTTTCAGTCGTTCGAGCTTTTGCCGCAGATGAACGCTTTGAAGAACGTGGAGATGCCGCTTTTGTATGCGAGCGGCGGGTGGTTTGGCAGGCGAGCAAGGGCAAAGAACGCGCTTGAGCGAGTTGGTCTCGGCGAGCGGGTCAAACACAGGCCGAACCAGCTTTCGGGCGGAGAGAAACAAAGAGTGGCAATTGCCAGAGCGCTTGTATGTAACCCGAGCATACTGCTTGCCGACGAGCCGACGGGGAACTTAGACAGCAAGACCAGCGAAGACATATTAGGGCTTTTTGACGAGCTTCACAGGCAGGGACAGACGATAGTGATGGTGACACACGAGCGCGATGTTGCACGGCATGCAAAGAGAATAATACGTATGAAAGACGGTCTCATTTTAAGCGACAAAACGGCGGAGGAAGACGGCCTACACAGACAAGAACAAGGCGAAGAATCGGGGAAGGCAAAATGAAAAGGCTGATTCTTGCACCGTTGATGTTTGTGCGACTTGTGTATCAGAGCGCATATCTGGCACTTGGGCAGATATGGGCTAACAAAATGCGGTCGATACTAACGACAATAGGGATAGTGATAGGCGTTGCGTCGGTGACGGCGGTCATTGCGGCGTTGACGGGATTAAAAGCAAAAATTCTCAGCCAGGTAGAGACCCTGGGAAGTAATACAATATTCGTCCAGCCGCAGCGACCCAATACAGGCCCAAAGAGCGACCTGCCCTGGTGGCAAATTCGTTTCAAAGAAAGAGAATTCGATGGCTTGTTAGTGCATTGCCCGTCGGTAGAGGTATTCGCTCGGATGTGCTGGGTGGGACAGTACACCGTCAAATGCGGCGAGAAAGCCGTGCAAAACGTGGAAATGCGGGGAGTGGAATCGGCGTGGCACAAGATAGAGAAAAGGACTTTGACAGCCGGCCGGGAACTATCGGAGATAGACGAAGGGCGAGCAGTGTGCCTGATTGAGCCGGTGCTTCGTGACAAACTGGGCCTGGACAGGGAATGCGAGGGTGAATCGATTCGGATAGGATACCGGACTTTTAGAGTTATCGGCGTTATTGAGAGACCGCCCGACCTGGGTTTTGGCGACGGCGGGCAGGAGCGATACGAAATTATTGTTCCTTTCAAAACAGCAACAAAGCTCAGCCAGTGGCCCTGGATAATGACGATGGCGGCGAGCAAGTCAACGGAGGTTTCAGAAGAGGCGGTGGAGGAGATTAAATTCTTTCTCAGGCGGACGCGGAATATCAAGCCGGGAGAGCCGGACACATTCAGTGTTAAGTCGCTCCAGAGTGCCCTCCAGACATTCAATAATATATCGCTTATAGTGACGCTGGTTGCCGGGGGAATAGTTGGGATATCGTTATTGGTCGGTGGGGTGGGGATTATGAACATAATGCTGGTCTCGATATCGGAGCGGACAAAAGAAATCGGGCTGCGAAAGGCGGTAGGGGCAAAGAGGTCCGCGATACTGACGCAATTCTTGGTGGAAGCGGTGATACTGTGTTTTGTAGGCGGTCTTGTTGGAGTGGGCGTCGGGAAACTTCTGACTTTTGCGATATCACGTTTGAATCCGCTGCTGAGTATGACGTATATACCGGCCTGGGCGATAGTGCTGTCATTTGCGTTCGCGGGGACGGTCGGGATTGTCTTCGGTATGTTCCCCGCTATCAAGGCCGCCCGCCTTGACCCCATTGAGGCCCTTAGACATGAGTAAAAAAAATCTCCTTACTCTTACTGCCTGTATCGCATTGACCTTTCTCCCCGGCTGCGAAGAATTCGCCAAAGAGGAAGAATTCTTCACGGTCACAACAAACCCCGAAAAAACTCGGAATATACAAACGCTTGAGCTTAAGCCGTCGCCTGCGGAAGAAAAACCCATCGTTGATATCAACAAAACACCGGCTGAAAAACTCGACATCTCTCTCGAACAATGCCGCGCAATGACCCTTGCCAACAATCTGGATTTGAAGGTCCAGTTAATAGCACCCGCCATCGCCGCCCAGCAGGTTAATGCCGAAGAGGCAAAATTCGAATCGGCGTTTTTCTCAAACCTCTCTTACAGCGATACTCGCCGACCTGGTTCGGTGCTTATCGACCAGGCCTCAACCTACAAAAGCGGCCAGCTCGACCTCGGCGTTCAGGTACCCCTCCGCACTGGTGGTACCGTCACGTTCGATGTCGCCGACAACCGTACTGAAACCAATTTCGGTGGTGCCGGTATCTCCTACAGCGCAACAAGCTCCCTTTCGATTAGCCAGCCACTCCTGCGAGACGCCGGCAAAAGGGTAAACACCCACTCCATTCGCATCGCCGAATACGAACGACAGATTACCGATGCCGCAACAAAGCTCGAAGTCATTCGTGTCCTTGCCAACGCCGACCGCGGATACTGGCGACTTTATGCCGCACGCCGTGAGCTTGAAGTAAGGCAAAAAGAATACCAGCTTGCTCAGGCCCAGCTCGAGCAGACCCGCCGAATGGTTGATTCAGGCGAAAAATCGGAAGTGGAAGTCATTCGCTCGGAAGCCGGCGTCGCAGAACGCCTGCAAAACATCATCATTGCGGAAAACGAGCTTCGCACCAGAGAACGCGAGCTTAAGCAGATATTGAACCAGGCCGGCCTGCGTATGGATACCCCCACATCTCTTGTTCCCACAACCGAACCGGACCCCATGCTTTATGAGTTGGATAGACAACGCCTCACCGCTTCCGCTGTCGAAAATCGTATGGAAATGCTCGAGCTTGAACTTCAAATTGCACAAGACATTAGCACGGTCGATTATTATAAAAATCAGACCCTCCCGCTGGTGACAATGGACTATACGTATAACATCAATGGACTCGGACCCGTGCGAAACGATGCTTATGATATGCTTTACGACAGAAATTTTGAAGACCACGTACTTCGTATGAACCTCTTGGTCCCCCTCGGCAATGAGGCCGCCAAAAGCCGCCTCCTCCAGGCCTTCTATCAGCGAAAACAACGCCTCGTCAGCAAAGAAAATCGCAAAACTCTCATAGAAAAAGAAGTCCTTGCCGCCGTTGACCAGCTTGAAGCAAACTGGCAGAGCATCCTGGCAAGCAGACAAAATGCAATCCTGGCAGGCCGTGTCTATGAAGCCGAGAAACGTCAGTTTGAGCTAGGCCTTCGTACCGCTACCGATGTGCTCGATGCGCAGTCAAAGTTTGCCAACGCACAAAGCGCTGAAATCAAATCCCTTGCCGAATACCAGATTGCACAGATTGACCTGGCATACGCAACTGGCACACTCCTCGGCGCCGCAAAGGTAGCTTGGCAGCCCATCGTGCCCGAAATGTCCCAGAGCGCTTCAAACTAATCCCCTCTGACCTCATATTTATCGTCGTTTCATTTCGTGTCGCAAACGCGTTGTCCACTTTATACTTAGCCCCGCCACTCTCGCCCTTGGCGGATGGCGGGGTTACTCACAAATCTTAAATTGACGCTCTGCGTCATTCCCGAGTGCAGCTTGCTTGGATTAGAACAGGGGACCCATTCTCAATTCTCTGCTCGTCATGCTTGTCCTACTGGTCTGATTTGTCCGATATGTCGAACTTCTTAAATCTCAAATTGACGCGAGGTTCACCCGCCGTCAGTTTGGCGGGTCGTTTATCGGGATTGGCGTGGCTTGCCCGCCGCAGGCGGGTGTTGGATGTTCGACGTTCTTCTTCGGCCCTCCGTCCTCTGTCTTCAGTCCTCCGTTCGTCGCTTGCCCGCCTTCCGGAGCGAAGCGTAGATCCCCGCACGTCGTTGGCGGGTACCCAGTTATCGCGGCTTATCAACAACAAAAAACATACTCAAATAACCTCAACCGTTCTCATCTCACATCCGGCAAACCATATTCCTCAAGTACCTGCTGCGTGAGATTTTCCGACAAATTATGGTCTCCGCACTTCTCCATAAACGCCTTGTATAATTCCTCTTTTATCTCGCGTGCGTAAATCTCGTAATCTTTTACCGCCTTCTTTACCACTATTTCGCTATCTGGAACTCTTTCCACCTGCTCGTCCTTTTTCTTCGCATATACTATATACTTTGCTTTATCAATCGACTGAACCTCCATCAGATGATTTCCCTCTGCGTCGCATATCTCCTGTACCCCCATTCCCCTCTCACCTAATTTTATCCTCTCTGCCCCTATCCCTATCTCTTCCCATTCTGTTTTTGAACCCGCTTTAACAAATGCATCGGGAAATTTCATCACTCTGCTTGGCAATACATCTTCCGTAACTTCCTCCTTCAATTTCCCCAAATCATGCTCGATTCGTGTCTTTTTCTTCACTGTCCGCATTTTCGGCAGCAAATGTCGCTCCTCTATCATTTCCCCCACAGCGGCACACACTTTTTCATAATCCTTCTCATTCAATCCAAACCACCGAAATAGGTGCTTTTCAAATTCTTGTCTGTCTTTCTGCTTATGTTCCTGTTCAAATGGCAGTATTGCGCGCCGTCCGATTTTACGAAACGCCTCCAGCGCAGCCTTTCTCCCTGCGCCTTTCAAAATTGGCAAAAGCAATCCGCCTATCTCCGGGCCATAAGTCGTCAAGAGGCCGTCCCCCAGGTTTGCTCTTCCCAAAACCTCCGCAAATAGTGCTATGAGAGTGGAATTCATTGCGGCGCAACCTAATTCGGCATATTCCTTTTTCTTGAATTGTCCAACAAAAACGACGTCCCCAACCAAAACATTTCCTCGATTTACCGGCGAATAATGTCTTCTATCAATGAATCTCAGAATAAGAAAATCTGAAACGTCGTTTCCCTGCAATCCGTACCAGAAATTTCTGCCCTGCACAGAAGGAACATCTGGCCATCTTGTCTTGTCCTCCGTAACTTGTCTCTCCCCATGCTGAATATATTTCAACGCTCCGGTCCCGCGCAAATCATTTTTTGACCTGTTACACATAAAGCATTTCTGCGTCAATTTATTCTCGTCGATGAAAATCTCTGGAATCTCTTTAGTTGTTGTCATAATAGGTTTCACGAATTCCTTCTCTATGCCCCAGTGTTTTATTTGGTCATCGTTCAAATAAAAGAATTCGTTGATTCCTGTCTTGATACCAAAACGAATGTCTGCAATTTGGTCGAGTGGTATAAGTTTATCCGCGCATTTCTCTAAAATCTCAAAGTAAATATCCGGCCCGCGCAGATATTGTCCCCACTTCACCGTCTGTCCCGCCGTATCAACTTCACTCTTCAAATCCCCCTGCCTGATTATCCTCACCCGAATGTCGTCGTCTTCGTATGACACAATCTCCGGCTGTTTTACGTATTCGGCGTTTATCCTTTCAAACTTTTTAAACTTTTCACGCCTTTCTAACTTGTCAAACCCTGTCTTTCCAAGGTTCTCTGCTTGAATACCCAGTTCTTCTATTCTTTCGGCAAATCTGCTTATTGCGTCCCATCTTGCCTGCGTACCCGTTAACGCATCTTGTGGGAATAACTGCGCCAACGACTTTTTGACTTTCGCAAAATAAACCGGATTCTTTTCTCTCTCCTCTTTATCGTCGCATCTTTCCAGAATTGTGAAAACAGTATTTACCGCCGACTGTTCAAACCACGGCTCGCACCTGCTCTCAAAAATCCCAACCAATTTGAACTTTGAAAGGAAAAACTTCTGCAACTCATACCCGTAGGCAACGTCCAACCACGAATTGCTTGTTATAAATCCCATTCGCCCGCCCGGCTTCAAATGCGCCGCCGCATGGAAAAACATATACGCGTAAATATCCGCTTGTCCCGATAGCGCAAGCTCCACCCGCCCTTGTTTGTCAACGTTCGTAAAAAGCTCGCAGTATTCTGTCTTCCAGTTCCTATACAATGCTTGGGCAAGCTTATCTTTGTAGCCGGGGTCGGCTTTCTCTATCTTTTCCTGCCGGATAAACGGGAAATTGCCTACAATCGCGTCGAATTCCGGTATCTTGACTTTCACTCGCTGTCCGACTTTTATTGTTTTTTTTGCTGGCGGAAACTCAAATTCCCCGCCCGGCGACACATCAAAAAAGTCCTTCGACAAAACACGCGGAAAATTCAGATAATCGCTCAAATCCTGCCTGCAAAGGTTTATCGTTGCTAATTCTGCCGGAAACCCCGCTATGTCAAACCCCCAAATCTGATTAAGCAATTCGTGATGTGCCTGCCTTTTTGCTCCCAGATGCCGCAACCGATTATAACTGCGAATTAAAAATGTTCCCGTTCCGCATGTCGGGTCCATAACATTTGCATCACCATTATTCACGCAAAACGCAATTACCAAATCTGCTAATCTGTCAGGTGTAAAATATTGCCCCAAACTGTGTCTCGCCTCCTCCGGCACTAACTTTTCTAAAACATTTTCCACCACGTCTAACGGTACTTGTTCGAAACTCCAGTGGGTAAGTTTGTCCGTAAGGTCAATTACCACATCTGCCGTATCTCTCGAAAGCTCTATTTCGTCAGTAATATCTGCTTCAAATATCGCCTGATAATCCACCTCTAATGCTGCCTGAAACATTGCCCTCATACTTTTCATCGCTGTCTTGTAGTTGTCGCCCTTCAACCGCATCTTCGGAAAGTTGTGGTTCCATCGCCCAAGCGTAATATAAAAAAGGATTTTGCCGATTATCTTGTATGCTATCTGTTGCGAAAGTGTCTGCCAGTAATCCTGGTCGTATTTAGAAACTCCCTGCTTGGCCGCCCAAGCATTTAATCTCTTGGCAAATTCTCTGTTCGCTCTTGCTTTGTTTATGTCTCCTAAGAGAGAACTTGCCATTTTCTTTGAAGCTTCCGCCACCATTCCAACGAAGACCGTCGGGTCTGCTATCGGCAAATTTATTTTATTTTCGTCGTAAAGTTGCCCAAGGTCAGATACTATTTCTCGACATCTCTCTCTGAGGTAATCTGCCTTCTCCCTTTTTCTTATGTCTTCGACTTTTGTAATTCGTGTATCTGGTTGATATTCCTTAATTTTGTCATCTTCATTGACAATTGCCCTCGTTTTGTCCGGCGTCCGCCAGATTATTGCCGTTTGCATATTCCAGGTAACAAAGAAATTTGCCCTGATTGTCTGGGCTTTTTGAACGGCGTCCTTTAGTAATTTTTTATCTCTCGCATCCGTCGTTGGTGTTTTCAATTCCCATCCGCAAAATGGGCGCAAACCTTCAAAATCCAGCGTCAATAAAACATCGGGAAATTTTACCGTCGGCAATCCATATATACCTGAATCATTGACGGCATTATCAAAAGGCAATCCACCCTCTTTCAATTTCTCTTGTATCCACGAGATAACCTGCCCCGTAAATTCCCGCTCATTTGCCTTTGTTTTCGCCATTGTCAATCCGTGAAACTTGTGGCTGAAAAACTTGGCGTGAAATGGAGAAGTGCGCTGACATCATCCGTAGCATGGCTAAGGATGAAATAAAAAAGGGCACCGCTACATCATGCCCAACTGTGGCTTGCGACAGCCAACGGAAGACACGCAAGCAGTGCCCCGTCTTGGGGCACTGACTTTGGTGCGTGCGCTCTCTTTTGTCGCCATTATCTCGCGGGACTATCTTTCCGTCAATCCTTTTTCGTTAATACTTTAGCGGTTTATCCTTAATTGCCTGCCCTGCCTGTGGTGAGCGCAGTCGCACCCACCTGTCCTGAGCGGAGTCGAAGGAAGCAAGGTCGAAGGGCTCGCCTTACGAAAAAGATTTGCCAAGTACACAAAGGCAGCCGAAACCTCTTTGACCCAACAACAGTGTTAATCCCGTGTTAATCCGCGTCTAAAAAAACGCCGCGTAATCCGCGATTCTTTTTTCTTTTGCCTTGTGCTCTTGCCTGCCCTGCTTGCACTGGGCTTGTCGAAGTGAGCGGAATCGAAGGGTGCTCTTATTCTCTTGCCTTCCTTGCCTTTATTCAATAGTTTCGGCCGGCTGCCTGATAAGGCAGGGGCATTCTTAATGCCCGGCGGACGAGAATGAGACCTTTACAGAAGCTTGCCCGACGGATCTTTTGGCGGCGCTCGCTTCGAAAAAGGGCTCAATCAAGTACGCCTCACCGGCTGACTAAATCCGTGAAAATCCGCTTGCCCCGGCGTAGTCGCAGACGAAGCCGGGTGCCAATCCGTGAAGATATGAAGAGAGGGCATCCTCAGGTATTATGCGGTTAATGGAAACGCTTATACGAAAGGAGCC
>Ga0315291_10000017_pt1 | contig 191642 bp, 181 predicted proteins | sample YL17G12_20_MG_FD_203070 | JGI IMG/M metagenome (GOLD analysis project Ga0315291, IMG submission 203070) | Sediment microbial communities from Yellowstone Lake, YNP, Wyoming, USA - YL17G12_20 | ecosystem: Environmental > Aquatic > Freshwater > Lake > Sediment | place: USA: Wyoming | collected... | reverse complement strand
CGGTAAAACCGGCCGTGAACAGGACCGAGGCCGCATCTCCGATCCCCCGGCCGAAAGCAATCAGGACCGCGGTGATAATGCCGGGCAAAAATTGCCTGAAAATAACTTTAAAGGCGGTTTCCAGCCGGGTTGAGCCGAGTGCGAAAGAGGCCTCTTTCAATTCCAGGGTAACGGTCCTTAAAACTTCATCCATGCTGCGGACCATAATTGGCAGAATTACCAAAGCGACCGTGATGATTCCCGCCAGCAGGGAAGCGCGCAATCCTATTAGAATCATCACCGTAAAGCCGAACGCCCCGTAAACTATCGAAGGAATACCCCACAGCACATCCAGGAAGAACCGGATCAAAAAAGCGAATCTTGATTTTTCTTTTAGATATAAATTTAAATAAAGAGCCAGCGGAAGGCTGAAAACAAATGCCAGCAGTGAGGCGCCCAGCCCTAAGACCAGGGAACCGAGGATCGCGTTCAATATCCCGCCTTTCTGGCCAAGGTAGTAGCCTCCCTCCGGCGTGGTCAGGAACATGTCGAGGCTCATTGCCTTGAAACCTTTGACCAGAACCGTCAGGAGAATAAGCGCTAAACTTCCCAGGACTACAACATTGGAAATTACCATTAAAGCTTTAAAAACGGATTCTTCTATCTTTTCATTTTTCATTCTTAGCCCTCATTCCGTTTTACACGGAACAGTATCCCCCACCCCGCAATATTGAACAAAGTCGTAACGATCAACAGGACAAACGCTGCCAATAGTACGGCCGAATCATACAACGGTATGGACATCATCTCCCCGTAGGTATTGGCGATCAAGGCCGGGAGGGGGTAAGCTGTGTCAAATACCGACCTGGGGAAGCCGTGCAGACTGCATCCCGCGACCATCAGCACCGCCATGGTTTCTCCGAAAGCTCTCGATAATCCTAAAATAACAGCCGCGATTATCCCCGCCCAGGATTTTTTCAAAACCACATATTTTACCGTTTGCCATTTTGAAGCCCCCAGGGCCAGAGCAGCTTCTCTCATTTCAAAAGGGACCGCCCGGATCACTTCTTCCGAGATAGAAATGATAATCGGAAAGATCATCACTGCCAGAACGATGCCTGCCGCCAGGGTGCTAAAGCCGGTATAATTATCCGAGATAAAGGGTGGAAAAGGGAGGAACCGGCTGGAAAAAGGGATCAAATAATCCCTCACCAGCGGGACAATGACTATCACCCCCCAGACCCCGTAGATCACCGGCGAGATCCCCGCCAGCAGATCGACCAAAGGCTTGAGGAATCCCCTGACTTTTTTATTGGCGTATTCGGAAAGATGAAGCGCGGTTAAAATACTTAAGGGGACCGCGATGACCATGGCGATAGCTGTCACATAAATGCTGCCCGCGATAAAACCGGCCAGCCCAAACTTGCCCTGCGCGGGCCGCCAGACATTGGAAAACAATAATTCGCCAAGCGGTTTAGTTAAAAGGATTGGCGCCGCCCGGAGGAAAAGGCCAAAAGCGATCAGAAAAGCCAAACTCAGGACGAGCAGGCCGCAGATAAATAATATTCTGCCGGCAAAAATGTCCTTGAATTTTCTCAAGTGCATCACTTACTATAAACCTGACAGGATCTTGTCCCTTTCCGGTTTTGTAACAGGCAGACTCGTGCCCACCTCATCAACGATCTTCGCCCCTTTGTCCGAAAGCGCGAATTTGATGAATTCTTTCACCAATCCCTGCGGCTTTCCTTTGACGAAAAAGAAGTTTTTCCTGGTGACCGGGTAATTACCGGCGCGAATAGCGGCAATCGCCTCCTCGCGTGAATTAAATATTTCCCCCGCATCTGCCCTTCCGTTCTCATTTGAATCTATCGGCACTAACCTGGAGCCTTTGACCAATGTTCCGTTCCGGTTAAAAACGTAGCTGAAATTTGAATAACCGATCCCCAGAGGATCTCTTTTGGCGGCTTCCAGCAATCCCGGGTCACCGTAGATCCCCACCCCTCTTAGATCCTCCTGATTTTTCCCCATATATTTTGCCCAGGTCGCTCCGGCGCCGCAAGAGTCGGAGCGCGTGTAAACATGGATCGGTTTGTTAATATCTCCGCCAACCGCATCATTCCAGTTGGAAACGGCTCCGGTAATATAAATGTCTGACCAAACTTCCCTTTTTATACCTTTTCGTAAAATGAGTTCAATTGCCGGATTATTCTCGCTGACGACCGGATAAACCGCGTCGTGCAAAATATAAATTGGATTGATCCCTTTTTTGATCTCGGCCGGATCGGGGTCGCGCGAGACCATGCCGATATCGACGAACCCCACGATGGCATCCGCCGCCCCCTTACCCGCCCCGCCCGCCGAAACATCTATCTTTACTTGCGGATGCAGTTTCTGAAAGACCTGGGCCCAGGCCACCGCGGTGGGATAGATCGCCCAAGCGCCGGACAGAGAGATCGTCCCCTTCAGCGGATCTTCGGCCGCACCGGCGATCGAACAGAGCGTAACCATAACCATTAAGCAAACAAATATTTTTCTCATTTCTACCTCCTTTATATTTTAAAACTGCACGGTAACTTGAGAGCTGAAGGCATTCAAACCTTGACAGCGTTCGTAACCAAACTGCCAAAAAGCCGCAGGGTTAAAATACCAGTTCGCGCCCAGAGTATATCTCTTGACATCATTATTTGCCTTCGCGACATTTGAATTATAAACGTCGATCTTAGCAACGCTTTGGAATGTCTTGGGAAGGAAGAAATAACCGGCCTGGAGATACCAGCCTTCTTTGCGGGTTGAACCGTCGTTCCCTTTGATGTATTCGCCTTTTAAGTCGAATTGATCAACTATATAAGTAAATTCAAGTCCGGTCCGGTTTCTCTCGCCTTCCCTGGATGAGTTTAATGCATACCTGCCTTGATAGAAAGAGCCGCCAAGTGAAAGTTCTTTAATCGGGCTGATGATTATTCTTCCGACAAGGTCCTTTTGTTTATTGGTATCGGCTACATTAATCCCTGAACCATTAACGATCGCCGTTGCAAATGAAAATTTGTTGATCTCCCCGCCGATCTGCACGCCGACATCCCGGCCATTCTGGTTCCCGATAATATCGTTGCTGCGCGCGGCCAGGGCTTCGACCACCTGCGACAGGTTGATCGTTTCCAATTTGGTGTCAGTCGTAATATTCTCAAGGCTAAAAGGTATTTTAAATTGTCCCCCGGTCAGTTTCAGAAATTTACTGATCTTGTATTCAACCGTCGCATCCAGCAATTTGGCCGCTGACCCAGCAAAATCGGCCTGGAATAAATAAGCGATCTTTTGGTTGAGTTCGCCCTTCAGGCTCAACCTTGCGCGCCTGATATCAAAGCTATTGATGCTTTTATCATTCCTGTAGCGCAGCTGGTTATAACCGCTAAGCTTGAGCGGCTTACCGGCGATGACCGCAAACTCCGATTGTTTATCTTTATCATCCTGCTTCTTCATTGCCAGGTCAGCTCTCAACCCCGCAGTCTCAGCGGTTGTGATAACCGCCTTATCAAGCAGTAAATTGAGCAAGCCGTCTATATCGTTTTCCGCAGCAAAAGACAAAGAAGTAAAGATAACTGAAACATAGAACAAGACTATTACTTTCCTCATAAATCACCTCTTAATTTTTTCCCGGATCTATATCAGATCGCTCAATTTCAGCCTTTCCATTTTCCCGGCTACATAATCCCTGATCTCTTTAAAGACACCGATTATCTTCTTCTCCTTTTCCAGCGGCGTATGTGAATAAAAATATTTGCTGACCGCTTCGGTCGGCGCCAAAGCGCCGTCCATCAACCTGATAATGTCGGCGATCCGGATCTTATTGGCAGGCCTCGCCAGCATATAACCGCCAGTACTGCTCCGCTTGCTCCTGATGAAGTGGTTCTGCTTTAGCACAATGAACAGCTGCTCGAGATATTTCTTTGACAGGTCATATTCACGGCAAATATCTTCGACCTTCGCATATGACATCACCCCATGGCGGGCCAGATATATTAATGCCAGGATCGAATATTCACTTTTAGTGGTAAGTTTCATTATTATATACCTTGTCTATGGATATTATAGAGAAACTGGACGGTTCTGTCAAGACCATTTTTTCTAGGGAAGAAGCGGGCAAAAGCGGATATTACCGGCCGCGGATAAATCTGATCATCATCCCTAAGATATTTTTAACGATCGGCTTATTTTGTGCCAGTATTCTCAATTTCTTACCAAGATAAGAGTATCCGAAAAACAACGTCCACCAGGGGAAAAGATTGAATACATTATATTTTCCGGTTAATTTGTTGAAGTCATTATAGCTGAAGCCATGCTTCTCTTGGAGCAGCCTGGCCTTCTTTTCGTCGGCCAATAGATCGTACAGGGTATTCAAAGCAAAATAGTTGTAAACCGGCTGGTAAAACAAGGAATCAGCCTCAAGAGCCAGCTTAGCAATATAATAAGGCATTAAGACCGGATCGATCCCCTCTCCTTCAACCTTTAATTCAGGGAAAACCTTAAGCAATTCATCGCCGTCGGCAATTAAAAGGAAATTGCCCAGTATCTTCCCCAGTTCCCAGCTCTGCCTGATCTTCGTTTCCGGCTTACCGCTGCTCACGTTTGCTTTTTTCTTTCGGATCCTGAACTTTACCAGATTTTCGGGGATTATATATATTTCATATTTCATGCATACACTTATCCAGCGACTAAAATCACCGGTTTGAGGGAACCGCGGGTCGGGAGGAGATATTGTCATGTAGCAATCCCGCCTGGCCAATACACTGGGATGGCATAAACAATTGCCGTTATAAAAGAAGTAATTAAGCCACTCATGCCGGGAACGATTAGGTTGGTTAAAAATACCATACCAGGGATGATCAACATTTTTATAATCTTTTCCATCATCATCTATAAGTTGAGCATAGCTAAAAACCGCGCCCACATCAGCATGTCCATCAAGATATTTAACTTGTTTTTCGAGCTTGCCGGGGAGGAAAAGATCGTCCGAACCTAAGGTTGCAATATACTCCCCCTTGGCTTCCATTAAGCACTTAGCCATGGCAATTGCTGCCCCCTTATTTTCTGTAAATATAAATGCTTTAATTCGCGGATCTTTGAATTTCATGATCATTTCGGCCGTGCGGTCGTTTGAGCCATCATCAACAATGATCAGCTCAAAGTCCCGGAAACTCTGGTCCAGGACGCTCTGAATCGCGGGCCCGATAAATTTTTCATGGTTATATGAAGGGATCAAAACGCTGACTTTAGGCATTCAAGCCCTCCTCCCTGTCTGGCCGATCGTATTCCGGGAACAGCTTGAAAAGAAACCGTTCTTTGCGCTTAACATAGTTCAGCAACTCAGGATTATAATATTTTTTCCAGTCTTGGTCGGCCCGCCGGCGGCCGCTATCGGGTAAAATCTTCTCTTCATTAAGTATAAAGGCAATATCTTCCTCATCATAACCCAGGCTCAATAAAGCCCGGTACAGATCACCATTCAGATTCTCAGTTCTTAGAAAAATGATATTTGGCATATCATCCTTGTAGGCTTCAGAATTGATATAGTCTTCATCTATTTTATTAAAGACCTTTCGTGGATCCTTAAAATACATTTGGATAAAATGAAAAGTATAAATACCAATATCCGCCTTGAGTTCCTTAGCGTATCGCCTGGCTTTAATCTCGATAGTATTAGTAAATTCAAGATATTCCCCAAAAGTCAACTCCGGATAATTTGGAAATGCTTTTAGGATATACCTTTTTTTAACCGGCGGATTTCTTTCCCAGTTGCGGAATTCATATTGCGACACGTAACGGTCGCAGGGGTTCCTGACACAGCCGAGGATCGGTCTGGTCTTATATTTTACAGGTATCCTACAGTAATTTATATGCTGAGTTAAATGCAATCTAAAGTTATGCAGATCAAATATCAAGAGTCTTAAATCTTTATATTTTGGCTTCGGTTGCGAATATTTAGCGGACAAACGCCGTTGCAGTTTTTTTAGGACCTCGCTTACAAACGTCCCGCCCGTTTTTGGCGAATGCAAAAACACCAGCTTATCGGTAATGATCATTCTATTCGCTCCTTCGAGGCTGACCTATGACCCGGCTTCATAATTAAATATAGCCAAAGTTCTGGATATTTCCGGCGTCAGATTGAACTTGAGCCCAGCATTTCTTTTCCAGGCATAGACTTTTTCCGGGAAAAATACCTCTTTCTTGCCAGGCTGTCGATTAAGGTGCTCAGGTAATCGTTTGTAAAATAAGCGGCGCTTAAACATGCTCGAATAATCTATCAGATTCTTTGGATCGAGCATGGCCTTTTGATATTCCAGGCTGAAAAGCGACAAGATCTTCTTCAATTCGGACTCCGGGCCTAAGACCAGGTCTTCATACCTGATCTCCAGGAAGTTCGCCGGGTTTTGCCGGCCATAATCATGGATTTTATTCACTTCCCGCTCCCATTGCTTCAGGTTTTTATTGATATCCCTCGACCACCATGGGGTCCGGGCATAAGAGACCGCTACGTCCCGGCCGTCACGTATCAGGTGAATGACCTTCATTTCCGGAAAGAGTTCCCGCAAAACTTCCAGTTTTTGGCCGTACCACGGTGTTTGCTCCAGGAAAACCTCTTTCCCGTAGGCCTGGCAGATATGGTCAAAAAGCCCTGCCAACAGCTGACGCAGATCGTTCTGGGGGTAATCAAGATCCTGAAAATGTCTATGGTAATCGAAGAACTTTTCGAAGTGATAGGGGCAGCGGCGGCCAATTAGTTTGATAAAATCTTTAGCCCGGTATTTCGACAGTTCTTTAGTAATATACTTCTCATACAATCGATTACCGTTGCCTATGCTGACAATAATCTGCAACTCGTGGGGAACACAGATGCGGGAGTGAGCGTTCAAGACTTCGGCAAGAATGGTTGTCCCGCAACGCCCCGTACCTACAATAAAACCGATCTGCTTGGCAGCTCCCCCGTATTTATGACCAGTCATATCGTTTTCCTAAAAATTTAAAGAGTTTTTCGTTATATGGCCGATAGAAATCCGCAAGCAAGCGCCTGGCGCCAGTCGACATCTTTAGCTCTGTGTATTTACCTGTGTTCTTCGTTTGCGCACGGACCCGTTCCCATTCATATGGCGGCAACCCAAGGAATTCGGTGATTTCGCTTAAGATAATGCTTTTATTCGCTCTGAAAGCGGTGCTTTCTGCAATAAATATTTGGTCTCGCGGGAAATATTGCAGGTATCTTTCGATCTGTTCAATGAATATCCCACGACGGACATAATTGTGCTGTTCGGGGAGAGCGACAATCGAACCTTGTTTGATAAGGCCAATCTCAATAGCGACCACTTCGTCAAAGCTTCGCTTTTCCGACAGATGATTAAATTTTATACTGTTTTGGAAATTACGGAACATGTTCCACTGTGAAAAAGCACGCTCGACCGGATCGCGGAGGATCAAAATAAGCTTCATTTTAGGGTTGTAATGCCAGATCCTTTCAGGGCAAAACGGAAAGTAAATATATGCTGGAGTAGCTTCAAACGTGATCGTCTCTTTGTTTCCCAGAGGCTTAAGAGGAAAATGTTTGTTATACCAGGAATAACCTTTCATAAAATTACTATCTTGGTCAAAAAAATGGATTTCCTTCTTTTTTGAAGGGTCAATCAAGGGATGCGACGATAGATACTGATACAATGATGTTGTTCCGCCTTTCTGAACACCAATTATCAGGAAATTCGGTTCTAAACGGAAACGATTAAATAAATTATTTATCAGTTTTTGCATTATTTCTCTTTCTTTAAATGGTCTAATATCACAGTAATTAACTGATGGGTTGACTCCTTAACCGTTTGTTTGTCCGTCTCAATGATTAGGTCCGGATTATCCGGTTCCTCAAAAGGCGAAGACATCCCGGTAAAATCAGCCAGTTCTCCTTTCTTGGCCTTTTTATACAATTGCTTCGGGTCTCGTTGAGCGCAGATCGATATATCCGCTTTTACATATACCTCGATGAAGCTCCTAGCACCTATTTTCCCTCTGGCTAATTCCCGCATTTTTCGGTACGGGGTAATAAAGGAAACCAGGGTGATCAAGCCAGCATCTTTCAGCAAGGCAGCGACTTCGATGATCCTCCTGATATTTTCGTGACGATCCTCTTCGGAAAAACCCAGATCAGAGTTTAAGCCATGCCTAATATTATCGCCATCTAACCTGTAGACAAGTTTCTGTCGCGCTATTAAGGCCTTTTCTACTTCCACCGCGATGGTTGATTTCCCCGAACCTGAGAGCCCGGTAAGCCAAACCACCAGGCCGCGCTGTTTAATTATTTTACGCCTTTCTTCACAAGTTACCTTGCCTTCATGCCAGACTACATTGGTTGACTTAGATTTTATCATGGTTTAAAAATGATACTTTTCTCCTGCAATAAATCCTTTATTATGCTTATGGCATTCTCGGTTGAGCCAAACGAGGTTAGATGCAAATCAAATAATACATCGGTCGTAACCGGCTCGCCGACCCAAATTGTCTTGATCTTATCCGGGCTGATGATCGTTTTAACGATCTCCAGGTCATCTTGCGATAATTCAACTGCTGTAACGACCAGGATCGCTCCCGCGTCAAGCATGATATGGGCTACTTCCGCCAATCTCCTTAAGTGCTCTTCCCTTTCATTGGGCAGTTTCCCTTTTATGTCGGCATCGACGCCGTACAGGACATTACCGATACCCAGGAAATAGACCAGCTTGCCGTCGTCGAACAACCTTTTTTCCAAAGCCTTGGCGATCGCTTTCTTCCCTGCGTTGCTCCGGCCGGTGATCAATACGAGTGTTGCCCTCTGGTTATACTTCTCCGCCCTCGCTTCCGGGGTGATAATGCTCTTTTCCCATTTATAATTACGCAATATGACCTGTTCCCTGAGCTTGCTCTGTTCATCAGCCAGGGCTTCCTGTATGATCCCTCCCCCGGCGATCTCATAGTCATCGACCAGCACGAACCGGCCGGTCTCAACCATTTCATCAACCAGGTCTAATGCAACCGCCCTTTCCAACTTCAGGATGCATTCGGCCACTTCATGGCGGTCGATCTTATCCTTTTGAGCAACTCCAAGGGTGGCGGCATCCATCACCTTATTGATCTTTTCCAATTTTGCTCCGACCTTGGCTGTGCCGATCTTCAACAAATAATTTTTCTTTTTCTCCAGGGCGTTCTTACCTAACCAAAACAGATTTGCTTTGATCCTTGAAGTAACTTTCGGTTTTGGCTGATCCGCTAATGCGGCCAGCTCGCCGCGCGTCACATAGACCTGTTCGGTCAGGGTAAAACCGACAGCGCAACCAATATGGGCGGTTGATTGCGGCGCTTTATTAAAGGCCTCCAGAGAAGCCACGGTGCTTTTTTTGCCGGAAGGATAAAAAACGACCTCATCGCCGACCTTGATAACCCCCGAGGTAATGGTTCCGGCAATGATCCTCCGGTTATCCCCATCACGGGTGAATTTATATATCCCCTGCACCGGCATCCGGAATGGTTTATCTTCCGGCATTTTTGAGGCCCGGAACCGGTCTAACACCGCCAACACAGTTTGATCTCCCCGGTACCAGGGAGTCCGCTCAGAAACGCCGGCAATATTGTCGCCAAAAGAGCCGCTGATCGGTATAAACGAAGTTGGCTCTATCCCGATCTTAGCCAGGTATTCCTTATACTCTTTTACTATCTTATTAAAGGCCGTCTCTTGATAAGCCACCAGGTCCATTTTATTGATCAGGACCGCAACCTGCTTGATCCCCAGCAGCGACAAGATATAGCCATGCCGTTTGGAATTTTCCCTGACCCCTTCCGCGGCATCGATCACCATCAATGCTGCGTCCGCCCTGGCGGCGCCGGTCACCATGTTCCTTAAAAATTCAATATGCCCGGGGGCGTCGATAATAGTGTAATTCCTCCTTTTAGTCCTGAAAAAGCAGCGGGCCGAGTCGATCGTTATCCCCTGGGATTGCTCCTCTTTCAGCGCGTCAATCAGAAAAGCATATTCAAAGGGTTTCGCATTTCGCCTGCACTTCTCTTTGATGAACGCTAATTTCCCTTCGGGCAATGAATTAGTATCGGCCAGCAGCCGCCCGATGACGGTGCTTTTACCGTGGTCGACATGCCCCACGATCACTATATTCATATTTTCTTTATGGTTGTTCATCCAAATCACATATACCCTTCTTTACGCAATTCTTCCAGGCCGCCGCAGTCTTCCGCGTCCTGGGCTCGTCCCGACCTTTCGGCAATGTTGGCAAGCTTACCGGTCTTCAACTCTGCAATTATCTCAGGGACATTTTTTGCGGTGGAGGCGATCGGCTGCGTGCAAGGGGCACACCCCAAAGAACGGTGTCGTTTACCGCTCCCTTTATCAAAATATAACGAAACTACCGGTATTTTTTCTTTATTAATATATTCCCAGATATCCAACTCGGTCCAATCCAGGAGCGGGTGGATGCGAACGTGGGTGCCCGGGAGGAAATCAGTTTTGTATTGGTTCCAGAATTCAGGTGGCTGCTCCGCTACTTCCCAGTTATTCTGGTGGTTCCTGGCCGAAAAATACCTTTCTTTGGAACGGCTCCCTTCTTCATCCGCCCTGACCCCAACGATCACGCCGGTAAAGGGCTCCGGATTCTTATCTAGCTCATAACGGCCCGTTTCATGGTTCATACGATATCTTGGACCGGCGCCGCTTATAGTTTTGGTCAAAGCATCAGTTTTCAAGGAAGTACAGCACTGCAGCCGGCTGGCCTTCCCGTCCGGGAAAGTGGTCTTTTGCTCAAGCGCCGCCTGATTCTGGCCGTATATCATGTCAAGTTTCCATTCCCTGGCCAGCTTGTCCCGGTAAGTAATCATTTCGGGGATCTTATAATTAGTATCAATATGGACCAGTGGGATTGGGACATGTCCGAAAAATGCCTTACGGGCGAGCCACAATAGGACTGTACTGTCCTTACCGATCGACCAGAGCATGCAGATCTGTTTGAATTCGCTATACGCTTCGCGCAGGATATGAACGCTCCGATTCTCAAGTTTATCTAAATGTTCCATCTTTTATTACATCCTTAGATCAAACAACCAAGTGCTTTTATTTATTATTTTATCTCTAGCTGCCTGCAAAAGGAGTTTATCTTCCTTATTAAGGCCAAGTATTATTATTGTTATACTGTATAGAATAAAATAAAGAGCTGCCAATAATAGTAATCTGACAAATGATAGTTTTATCCCGATATTGAAAAAGTAAGCCATAATAAGCCCGGTTGATAAACATGCTGATATAGGTTTAAGCAGATAAAAGCTATAAGGTGTGCAACCAATTATTATATAAGATTGGATTAGTCTAATTATATTGATAATAATTATACCGATTGAAACAGCGATTGCTGCCCCGACAATATTATAATTATGAACAAAAATAACCACCAATGGCGCCATTATTAAAATACTGATTAATTGATTCATTAAAGTCATCCAGCTCTTGCCTGACATAGAAATGATCTGCTGGGTAAGGCTTGTGCCATAATCAAAAAGATAACCAAAGGTAATTATTGAAAGCACAATTGCCCCGGGAACAAATTTATTGCCAAATAATGAGAGCACAGAGGAAGAATAAAATATTAAAAGGTATGAAATAGGCAAAGAGCAAATAAATATCCAGCGTGTTATTGATTTGTAAATCGACCGCAGCTCCGAATGATTGTTTTCGGTCAGCAATTTCGTTATCATAGGCCGGAAAACAAAGTTTATTGTTATCAAGATAAAACTCGGTATCACTGCTAATTTTAGAGCCACGCTAAATATCCCTATCTTAGCCATCCCAAGGAAAAAACCAAGCATTATTATAATTACTCGATTTTCTCTAATTAAAGATAAGGGGATAAAAGGAGCCGAATACATGAATAATTCCCGCTTATTTATATTGTTTATTGTTTTATTATAATTAAATATATTATGGCCATATATTTTATTTATGATAAAAGCACCAACAATAAACAAACAAAAGGCTAAAATAATGTCGGCAACAGGCAACGCATAAAATTTTAACCCGAGAAGCAACATAAACAATAATAAAAATACTCTTAATATTGATCTAAGAACATCCCCATATAAAACTGCTGCTTTGATCTGGAAACGAGCAGATAAATACCGGTAAATGATCGGCCAGAACAATGCAAAAGGCATGGAAATGGACATAACCCTGAGAATATTTCCATAATCCGATTTATTTAAATATATTGCTATTTTATGAGCAAAGATAAATAAGATGAAACTTAAAATAAGTGTTATCCAAAAAGCGAATTTGATCACCAGCTTCAACAATGGAAGAGAGCTATTTTCGGTTTTTTCAGATTCCATTTTGGGCACAAAATACAATAGACCCTGCACCATACCCAACCTTGATGCTTCGGCCAAAACATTGATAATTGATGACGCCCAGAAATAAGCGCCTAATATACCAGCGCCTAAAACATTAGAAGCAATAAGGATGAATATATACAAGCATAAATAGTTTATTGAACTGCCGATAAAGCTTAATGTGCTGCCTTTTGCTATAGTATTTAAGTTGTTCATCTTATAATCTCACAGATATTCTCAACCTCATCAGTTGATAGGCCGCCGTAAAATGGCAAGGCAAGAGTTTCGTTTACTATTTGATGCGCAACTGGCAAATTGGCTGGATTTGCCGAAGGCAAATGTCGGTAACAGGCATATTCGCTGCAAAGAGGATAAAAATATTTTCGGGTAAATACATTGTATTCTTTAAGCTTTTCATAAACCTCATCTCGCGACCTGCCAAATAGTTTCTCGTTGATCCTTATGACAAAATACTGATAACTATTCTTGACCTCTTTGGGTAAATCTACAATAGTTATTCCTGGAATACCCGCTAAACATCTTTTATAAGCGGCTAAGACTGCTTCCCTTTTATTGCGCTCATCATCAATCATGTCCAGGACTAAAAGTCCTAAAACAGCCTGAATTTCATTTAGTTTCCCGTTTATCCCCGGCATTACCACTTCTTCTTCGTTTTTTATCCCAAAATTCTTTAAATAATCTATATGTGATTTAATGCTTTGATCCTTGAAAGCCAATGCCCCTCCCTCTGCAGTATGAAAGAGTTTTGTGGCATGAAAACTGAACATGGAAATGTCGCCATAATTACCAACGCCAATTCCATCTATTTCGGTGCCAAACGCGTGCGCCGCATCATAAATTACTTTCAAACCGTGCTTATCTGCGATCTCTTGGATCTTAATAACGTCACAAGGTGAACCAAAAATATGCACCCCTAATATAGCCGTGGTTCGAGAAGTAATCATGGATTCAATCTTTTGCGCATCTATCGTCATTATCACGGGATCAATATCACAAAAAACAGGTTTGATCCCATTCCAGGAAAGCACATGAGGGGTAGCCGGAAAAGTAAAAGGAGTGGTTATAACTTCTCCCGAAAGTCTCAAGCTCTGGCAAGCAACAATTAAGGCAATTGTCCCATTATTAAAAAGAGATAAGCCGGGCACCTTCAATATTTCAGCAATTTTATTCTCCAGTAATTGATGCTGCGTTCCATTATTAGTAAGCCACTTGGTATCCCATACTTCTCCAAGTTTCTCTTTTAGTTTTTCTAAATCCGGCAAAAGCGGCCGGGTCACAAATATTGGCTTTTCGAATTTTCTCATTTGCCTTATCTTTAATCCTCTTCTAAAACCGCATAGCCAAAACCAGACCGCCCGAATCCATTTCCGTTATACAACATGTAAAGCTTATTATTATGTTCGTAGATACTGCAATATTCCATCATTTCGGAATCCCAACCTGTTTCCGATCTTTCGATCCCGACCTCATTATCCATTCTTACCCAATTAACGCCATCTTTGGACTCCGCATAACCCAAACGATAGCTGTTGGTTCTATCAACTCGATAATTATGTAAATTTCGAAAAGAAAAGAACATCCGATAAATACCCGCTTTTTTAAAAACACAGGGACGGCCGATGGCTTCGGTAAATTCATCGTAGTCGATACAAACAACCCCAGTTCTATTCCACGTCATGCCGTCTAACGACTCCGCATATTTAACATGATAATAAGGCTCGGGAATCCCGTTGACCAACTTCATTTTTGTAGATGAAAGATACCACATTTTCCATTTGCCATTTTCTATCATAACCGAAGGCTGCCCACACCAAATTGGGTCATAGATCGATCTATCCATGATCGGCCCTTGATATATACGTTTATAACTATTGCCCCCATCGTTACTGACCGCCAGGCCGATCGCTAATTTATAAGGGATTGTCCCTCCTTTATTCCAACCCGTATAGAAAAGATATTTATTATTATTCTTAGTCACGATCCAGGAAGGCATTGCTCCGCAATCATCAAATTGTCCTGTCTCTCCAAGCCCCAAAACATAGTGATCACTTTTGAACAGTATATTTTTTGGGTTATCCGCCGCCAGATCCACATAAGTTGTTACCGTCCTATTAAAAGAATCTCTAGTGCCAAAATATATACGCACGATATTATTGTTTTTGTCCGCAAAAGGCACTTGCGCATGCGTTTGCATCCATTCATGATTTTTATCCGGGCAAAAAATCAATCCTTTTTTAATCCATTTCATCCCTATATCCCCTTTAACCTGTCGCTGGGGACCTTGGAAACCGGAGTATTCCCAGCAGAAAACACCGATCTGGGAGCAACATTTTGTAATATTAACGCTCCCGCACCAATAACACTTTCAACTCCCACGATTATATTATCCCTAATTGTTGCATTCACGCCAATAAAACAATATGGTTCAATTACTACCCCCCCAGAGACAACCGCTTGAGAAGCAATAAAACAGTGATCCCCTATCTTTGTATGGTGTCCAATATGATTCCCGCTCCATAAAATCACATTGTTTCCTATTTCAGTAAATGGCTGAATTACGTTATTTTCAAAAATAAAGCAGTTCTCGCCTACCGGAGTATTATAATAAGTTGCCTTCGAACTTATATAGCTGACAAATGAATATCCTTTTTTCTTAGCCTGGTGATACCTATCTGCCCTGGTTCTATTAACATTTTTATAACTAATGGGGATAAAAAGCGCACAAGCATCTGGAGGATAAATCTTATCTATTTTTTCAAAATCAATAACCGGTAATCCCTTAAATATTTCGCCCGACAAATACTCTCTATCTACAGTGAAAGCAATTACCTCATGAGAAGAATCATGCGTTAAATAAAAATGGGCCAACTCTGCTAACTGCCCTACCCCAAAAATGACTACTTTAGTAATATTAACCACCTCCCATCAAACTAATTCATATGCATCTAAATATCGACTAACTTGATCTCTAGGATTAAACATCAAAACATCAATAATAGATAAATTGGGAACAAAGGGATCTTTTAATTGAGAATATTTTATATCCAATGTTTTAATAAACCACAGCTTTATGCCTGCCGCCTCAAACTCATCCTTATTATAAAGTTCCGTCCCACCGATGGGATTAATGTAGGTATTTGCCCCCATTTTTTTGCATATTTCCAATATTTTGCCACTCCCCTTCATTTTATTATCTTTTTCTATTTCTGAAGATAAGATAAATCGCGTTTTCATGCCCAGATATTCAGACAGCTTCTTTAAAGAATATATTAAATATTCGCTCAGATTCTTTTCCCAAAATAGTATAATCTCTTCTAATGTTGAGTGAAGGTTATTATACCCAGGCATGTTTTTATAAGCTTGGCTTATTAAACCCCACAATACATTCTTACTCGCTGCTGGCTCAAATATGTCTATTTTATTGATCAATTTATTTTGACTTGCCTTTTCCAGCGGCAAAGCAAAAAGGCGTTCTTTGCCGTTTAATAATATTCGGTTTCTATTTATCCATCCTTTATTTATATAATTTACATCATCATAAACCACGAATATATCAACTGCTTTAATAAGCTGATAATACCCGATATATGGGAACAAATACGGCTGCATTACCGCAATTTTTGATCCGTTAACCTGGAAGTTGTTTTGTCTATCTTGATTCATCGTCAATATATTTTTTCCTCAAGGGATATTATCATAAATTCTTTTACCCCTTATTAGAACCGACTGACTTCCTGCGATTGATTAAATAACGTAAATAATGCCAGCCGCCCTTGGCAAATATACCAAAATATACCAGCCAATTAACGATGAAAATATATTTTCTCTTGTAATGTTTATTATAAAAAATGAACATTGCGCGATAATATTCATAGATGCGCTTGACTTTATTCCGCTTCCCGCCTTTCTCCCCATAATGAGTGATCTCAGCCTGTGGCAAATAATAGATCTTCCAGCCCAATTGTTTTATCCTGTAACACCAATCGATATCCTCTCCATACATAAAAAAGCTTTCATCCATTCCCCCGGACGTTTCAATCACTTCCTTCCTGACAAACATACACGCTCCGGAAAGGGAATCGACCTCAGCAACTTTATCGGGGTCAATATAAGTTATCAAATAACCGGCAAATAATCTGCTTTTAGGAAACAATTTACTCAAACCCGTAAGGTGCGAAAATATATTCCAGGGAGTGGGGAAACCTCTTTTGCACTGCTGCTGTACCCGGCCATTTTTGTTTAATAGTTTCCCCCCGCAGGCCCCCGCTTCCGGGTGCTCTTCCATAAACTCAACGAAGATCTTTAGAATATCATTTTTTACATAAACATCGTTGTTAATAAGCAAGTAATAATCCCCTTCACCGATCTTCATCCCCTGGTTATTCGCTTTGGCAAAGCCCTCATTCCTGGGGTTTCGAACGATCCTGATATCAGGATACTGCCGCTCAACTAAACCAAGGCTATTATCCGTTGAATTATTATCCACAATAATGATTTCATAAGGCGCGTATTTTGTGCTATTGACCAGAGACCGGACACTTTCTAATAAATAGTGATCAGAATTATGGTTAACAAAGATAACAGACACTTTCGGCATTAATATCACCTTAATAATATAAACAATAAATAATACATAATTATCTTTTATTCCTAATATACTGCCTGGCTTTATTAAAAGGCTTTATAATAGCGTCTAATATATTATATTTTAGCCCGTTTTCTTGCCAAGCCTTATAACATTCATAATTGGCTTTTAAGATGTTGAATATATTTCTGTTGCTTTCGCCGCCAACCCTCATTTTAACCAATACTTCCGGCAAATAGTAAGAAGATATATTATATTTTTCGAGAAATCTTAATGTCAGCTCATAATCTGCGGATATTTTGAATTTCAGATTAAACCCGCCGAATTTATCGAATAGATATTTTTTAACAAAAAAAGATGGATGTGGAGGGTACCACCCTTTTCTGAATATTCCCTTTTTATATGGCTGTGATTTCCAGAGTCTTACAACTTTATTTATATCATTTTTATCAACATAATAGAGATCGCCATAACAGCTATCCACTTTTTCAGTGTTAAATATTCCAGCCACCTTTTCAAGAACCTGGTTATCAACATAGAAGTCGTCAGAATTTAAAAAACCGATCACATCTCCTTCAGCGGCCTTTATCCCCTTATTCATAGCGTCATAGATCCCCTCATCCTTTTCGCTGATGAATTTGCTTATTTTATTACCGTAAGATTTTATAATAGCGACGGTTCTATCGGTTGACCCGCCGTCAATTATTATATATTCGACCTCTGGATAACTTTGACGTATCACAGAATCAATAGTACTTTTAATTGTTTTCTCATTATTGAATACTACGGTAATCACAGATATTTTCATATCAACAAGCCTCCGGCCCCTAAATATTATTTATATACCAATCGATCGTCTTTTTCAGCCCGGATTCAAAATCGGTTTGAGCCAGGAAACCAAATTCCTTTTTTGCTTTAGTAATATCTAAACAGCGCCGTGGTTGGCCATCGGGCTTGGTTTTGTCCCATACGATAGCGCCTTTATACCCGGTCAGCCTGGCGATTATTTCTACTAGGTCTTTTACCTTGATCTCTTGCGGGGTGCCTAAATTTACCGGGTCGCTTTTATTATAGCGCTCAGCCGCCAGAAGGACTCCCCTCGCCGCATCTTCAACATATAAGAACCCCCGCGAAGCAGAGCCGGTACCCCAGAGCGTGATCGAGCCCTCGCCGGCTCGCTTGGCCTCTACGCATTTTTTGATGATCGCGGGGATCACATGCGATGAATCAGGCCGGAAATTGTCCCTGGGGCCATACAAATTCAAAGGCAGGAGAAATATGGAATTATAGCCGTATTGCTGCCTATAGGCTTGAGATTGCACCAGGAGCATTTTTTTAGCCAGCCCATATGGCGCGTTGGTCTCTTCAGGATAGCCATTCCAAATATCCTCTTCCTTAAAAGGCACCGGAGCATATTTGGGATAAGCGCAAACTGTACCTATTGCCACGAATTTAGGTATATTATGCAGTCGAGCCTGCTCAATCAGCTGGATCCCCATTATCAGATTATCATAAAAGAAAGAACCGGGATTCGCCTGGTTGGCGCCTATCCCCCCCACCGCGGCCGCCAGATGGATGACCATGTCCGCCGGGAATTGCCGGTACATTCTTATAATGTCCGCTTCTCTGCGCAGGTCGTATTCTTCAATGATCGGGATAAAAATATCATTGCAACCCGAGGCCCTTAATTGCTCAAGCACAAAAGAGCCGAGGAAACCTGCCCCGCCCGTTACGATCACTTTTTTATTTTTCCAGAAATCATTTGCCATGTTTAGCTTCCAATTCTGCCAGCTTGAGATCCTCTTTCACCATGATCTCAACCAGCTCGTCGAACTTTACTTTTGGCTGCCAACCCAGAGCCTTTTTGGCTTTTGCGGGATCACCCAGGAGGCATTCGACTTCAGCCGGACGAAAATATCGGGAAGAGACTTCTATTATTACCTTCCCACTTTTTGGATCGATCCCTTTTTCCGTCTCGCCGCTGCCCCTCCATTGCAGGTCTATCCCAATACATTTGAAGGCCTTTTCACATAATTCCCTGACGCTATGGGCTTCGCCAGTGGCGATCACATAATCATTCGGCTTGTCTGCCTGCAGCATTTTCCACATGGCCTCAACATAATCTGGAGCATAACCCCAGTCTCGTTTTGCGCTTAAATTGCCTAACACCACTTTTTCCTGCAATCCGTATTTTATCCTGCCTGCCGCCCGAGTGATCTTGCGTGTAACAAAAGTCATTCCTCTTCTGGGCGACTCATGATTAAATAATATGCCGCTGCAGGCGAAAAGACCATAAGATTCCCGATAATTAACCGTGATCCAGTGTGAATAAAGCTTGGCTACTCCGTACGGACTTCGGGGGTGAAACGGCGTTTGTTCGTTCTGAGGTTCAGTGCCCGGCAATCCGCCAAACATTTCGCTGGTCGAAGCTTGATATATCTTCGTATTTAATTTGGTTTCCCTGATCGCGTCCAGCAACCGCAATGTGCCCAAGGCATCAACATCGGCGGTATATTCCGGCACTTCAAAAGAGACGCCTACATGGGATTGCGCTCCCAAGTTATAGATCTCATCCGGCTCGATCTTATCCAAAAGGCGATTGATGTTGGAGGAATCGGTCAGATCCCCATGGTATGTTTTAACATCATTGAATATATGATCGATCCTTTCGGTGTTGAATACCGAAGCTCTTCTGATGGTCCCGTGGACTTCATAGCCTTTTTCAATAAGCAATTCAGCCAGATAAGAACCATCCTGCCCGGTAATACCGGTTATAAAGGCCTTTTTTTTCATATGATCCACCTCCTGGATATAAAGTTATTAATTTGAGTTTACTATTCCCATTATTTTTTCAAATCTATTTTGCCACGAATTATTTCGCGCATATTCAATGTATTGGTTTTTGTTTTTTGATTGAAGGGCTCCTGCCAACATCTCCGCAAACTCATTATAATTATTAGCCAGTAAAGCTGGGCTCTTAATATGATCCAATTCATTCCATCTTACGCTGACCACAGGCAGTCCGCAGGCCATATATTCATATAATTTAATCGGGTTAACCGTTTCGGTTAGAAAGGATTTTTTAAATGGTATGATCCCGACATCGGCGTTTTTTAAATATCCGGGGAGCATATTATAATTGCGTCCTCCCAAAATATAAATATTGGAAATACCTTTTAATTCTGACAAATCAATTCCTGCTCTGCCTATCAAGATAAATGAAATTTTCTTTAACCTATTGGCAATAGATTTTAATAATTCAATATCCAACCATTCTTCGATTGATCCCATATAGACAACTCTTGGAGAAGGTATTTTATGATATTCTTCCGGCATGGCATCTTCTCCATTATAAAAATGCTCAAAATCTGCGCCATTGGGGATGTAATATATTCCTTCTTTTCTGATCGCTTTAAATTGCTCTGCTAATAAACGGGCAGTAACTATTACCATATCCACTTTCTGAATAAGCTCTTTTTCTTTGTTTATTGCATTTTTAGTTATTTTACTAAAACCCGCATTATTATCAGTAATTCTCAAGATGCTAAATTTATATTTTACAAGATTAATAAGATATGAAAGGGGTGAATTATTTAGCCATAGGATATCCGATTTATCGAAGCCGTTCTTATTTAATAATCTTTCAACGGAAGGCAGCGTATACTTATAGCCATTTTCAATCACATACTTGCTCCTTAATAAGGGCTGGTTTGAAACAGGAAGGAAAGTAAAGGGAACATAAGCCCATATTTTGCGGGGACTTACCCATTCTCCCCCATGAGACCACATGCGCGCTTTCTCCTTTAATAAATATTTTTTGCCAGGGAGTAAAAAATGAAAAGGCGAAATAGCAGGTGAAATAAAACCTACCCGAAACCCGTTATTGGCAAATAATTTGGCGTATTGATGGCAGCCGATCTGTAACGACGAATACCAAAAATCATCTGCGCCGATCACAATATTTTTATCCATATTTCAACCTTTTTAATTGCCTGCTATACCCCAGTAATAACTGGCAAAGAATACAGGGATGGCAATTAGCGGATAAACAGCCATTATGCTTTTAGTCTTGGTTTCGCCTAATTTTATTGCGGCAAGAATGATCCCTAATATGTGGATCGGGATCCTTTGCCTTTGGGCAACTTCCCCGCCCCACAAATATCCATACATTAACATATACATTACAGCTATGATCCCTAAAGCAATTATAAAGCTCCGGCCCCAATTTTTCTTATCTAATAGTTGCCAAAATATCAATGGAAGCAATAGCCACCAAAGAAAAGCTGATTGTAATTCCCAGAAGGAACCAATAAAGCCTAAATATACTTGAGATCTATAAACTGCCAGATCCGGAGATATTAATATAGATAAATATTTAAATGGTGACGGCAAAAATAAATACCTGGTACTGCCAATTATTAATCGCTTAATTACTGACCCCTGCGAAAAAGCAGCAGCAAGCTCTGGCCTTACTGCGCTTGCGCCGCGCTGCAATATTACTTCCTGGTAAAAGCCAAATTTATCGCCCGCGAAATACACAGAAAACATAGCTGTCCCAATTACAATAACCGTCATAATAAATGCAATTTTCAATATATTTGTTTTAATGGTGGTCAAAATATAATAACATAAAACCGAAAGGACATAAAATATTAAGAAGCTTCTTAGCGTCCCCAGAATAATTATTGTTATGGGAAGAGCGATAAACAAAGACGCGTTGATCCTCTTCTTCTCCTTAAATTGCTCCATTATTAAAATGGATTGTACTATTAAAAACATAATTATTATGTCTCTTAAATTCTCTATAGCAGTGAAAACAATAATGCCATCAATTGAGATTAAACTGATCGCCAATAATGAAATATTTGGTGAGACTTTTATTTTGCGCAAGAGATAATATAAAGAGAGCAGCAGATGCAAAAGAACAAATACATTGCATATTTTTATCCAAATCACATTTTTGTCCGGGCTTAGGCTTAAGATCAGGGCGCCCCACATTTTATAGCCTGAGGCGTGTTCGGTTAAATTTAAAATTGAGAATGAATCGCCGCTCTCTAAAATATTAAGCGCTGCGTTGTAATAAAAACTGCTATCGCTGCCAACTGTGCCATCCTTACTGCCGGCAAGGTAAAGCTCATATTGTAATATAGCCAAACTAGCAAACAAGATTAAGGACAAGATTGAAATGACGATTATAAAATTAATTCTTTCGCCAGGCGCCCTGATCAATTTAATGATCCTGTATATTAACAATAGGAATAAAACCAGTATAATTAACATGCCTTATGTTATGACCCCTCTAAAATCCAATACTTTCTTATTTTTAAGTTTTTTACGTTCCATTTCAACAAATTCTTTATGCGCGACTAAAATAACGACTAAATCCGACTTCTGAAGTGTACTGTTCAAATCAAATAATTTTATATTTTTTAATTTATCCTGATCTACATATGGATCACACACAAATATGTTTGCCACTTTTGAGCTAATTAATTCTTCAACAATATCTAACGCCGGAGATTCTCTCGTGTCATCAATGTTCTCCTTATAAGTCAAGCCTAAACACCCGATGTTTTCAATCCCATTATATTTTGCATAATTTATGATCTTATTTAGCACATATTTTGTTTTTCCATTATTAACTTCTCTTGCGGACCTTAATAATTTCGCTTCTTTATTAAATTGGCTTATAATAAACCAGGGATCTACAGCGATACAATGCCCGCCAACCCCAGGGCCAGGCTTGAGCATCTTAACTCTTGGGTGTTTATTGACCAATTCAACCAATTCCCACACATTTATGCCGATTTTATCCGCAATTATAGATATTTCATTGGCAAAAGCTATATTGACGTCCCGGAAAGAGTTTTCCACGAGTTTAACTATTTCCGCTGTCTTAGAATCAGTTAAATATATTGACCCTTTAACGAACTGGGAATAAAATCTCTTTGCCCTTTCAGCTGATAAGCTATTAATTCCTCCGATAACCCGATCATTCATTATTAATTCATTTAATATTTTTCCGGGCAGAACCCTCTCGGGCGAATAAGCAACAAATATTTCCTTGCCAATATCCAATCCACTTTTATCCCTTATTATTCGAGCAACAACATTTTCCGTAGTGCCAACCGGCGATGTTGATTCTAATATTACAAGATTACCTTTCTTAAGATGGGGCACAATTGAAAAGACCGCTGACCGGACATATGATAGATCAGGCTTTATATTTTTATTCTTATTATATTTAAACGGCGTTGGCACAGAAATAATAAATATATCTGACGGCTCCGGCCTTAATCTCGCAATCAGATTCCCGGAATTTACTGCCGCCGCCACTAAAATATTTAAATCTGGTTCTTTTATGTGGATTTTACCTTTATTTATTGTATCGACCACCTTTTCATTAATGTCTACTCCGATAACTTTAAAGCCGAAGGAAGCAAGCAAGGCCGCGGTAGGCAATCCAATGTATCCCAAACCGATCACGCACACTTTCAATGTTTTTTTGTCAACTGTCATATATAACCCTCTTAATAATTAAATTTTATTCCGCATAAATAGTGATTAATAATATTTTTTGCCAACCATAAGCCATCTCCCTGTTTTATATATAATAAAGATTTTATTAAACGCAACAGATTCATTCTAACAAATGAGCTCACGGGTTTTGGCATATTATACTTTTCGTAAATATGTTTCAGCTCTCCTGCGGCAATATCCTGCATATTAGTTGTTTTTGATCCCGAATGAAGACGAAATCCGGAAAGAAACTGTTTGATAAAACAGTATTTTGCTCCAGCCAGATCAAATTTGGCAAAAAGGTCATTATCCATAGTAAATCTGAAGCTGGAATCAACCCCGCCAACCTTAAGATATAATTCCTTCTTCCAAAATGAAGCAGGTTGATAATAGCCAAAATTACCCGCTAAAAAACCAAGCATCGAAAATATCGGCAAGCCCGAAGTAACCCTCCGTTCTTTAATTATTTGATCATCTTCATCAATAATGTATTCATTGCCATAGAATACATCTACTCGGGGTCTGCTCATGACTTCTGACCCAACCCGCCGCAACGTGCCCGGCAAATAAATATCATCGGAATTTAGCCAGGCAATTATCTCTCCGCTGGTTTTTGCGAATCCTTTATTTAAAGCGTCACTTTGTCCTTTATCTTTTTCGCTTATCCAGTAATCGATATATTTATCATATCTGTTTATAATATCCTGACTGCCATCATTTGATCCTCCGTCTATTACAATTAACTCCATGTTTGGATAATTTTGATTAAGTATTGAAATAAGGGTGCGCTCTAAGAATACCGATTGATTATATGATGGGACCACTATCGAAATTTTAGGCCAGGACGGATCACTATTTAACACACTACTTTCATCATATATGGGAGATAAGACAAATTCTCTTATTTCTTTTGAACTATAATGTCGCATGATTTAATGTCTCTTGATTTAATCTATTATCTAACGAATTTCGTTCCCGCATCTCTTCTATTATATCCTTTACGCTTTTTGCATATTTTAGCTTATCTCCGGATTGCCGCATTAGATAATCCCTGATAATCCCTTTCATTTCCGTAGAGCGGAACTCAAACATTTCAATCAATGAAAACACCGGTCGGTTCAGATGTTTCGCTATTTTCGCCAACACAACAGATTCAATTCCGGTAATAGCCGAAAAACCTGACGTGTCTAATAGTTCACCCGGGATGTAATCTGGAATGAATTTTAGTTTTAAGTTACCCAGGAACTTTGAATATCCAGCTACAGGGTGCGGTTTAATATATATACTATATCCACTACTAATTAGATCCTTCACTATTAACATTAGCGTTTTCTCATACGCCGGCATCAGATCCTTGCCATTCTGGTTTCGTTCGTATAATAATATTGCATTATCATCTAAATTACTTATTTTATAAACATATTTAGACAATATGCTTTTAGCAATTGGCATATTTAATTTTAAAATAGGGTATTTTTTATATGGAAATGTCAATATTTTTACATTGGCTCGTTTTGAGAACTCATATTTCAATCCTGAGAGATAATAATAAACAATTAATAGAAGTCTTTCTTTTATAGTCAGATTGTGCGCCCGCTCTTCATTCTCGTCGATTTCATAGTGATCGATGTAGTATGCATTATTAAATATCGATATCTTCTTGATAATAACTGCCGTTATCCAATCATAATAATGAGAAAAGAAATATACTTCTGCACCCTTTAAATCTTTAAAGTTGTCACTGTATAACTTTTTGATCCGAATTCTTTCCCTCCAGAGCTCGATCACGTTTTTATAATTTAGCGACCGATTATAGGTGATCAATTCCAATTTATGGGTTTTCAAATCAAGGGACTTTAAATATTTATAAATATTCATAGAATTAACCACATAAATAGATATCGGCAAACGATCTTTATTCCTCTCATATAACGTCAATACATATTGGACATCAGCTGAAGCCTGGCAAAATATGACAATACTTATTTGTCTCCATAAAGGTTGCGTTTTCGTAATTAGTTTATCGAATAACGCTAAAATACGTTGTCCCGACTTGCCGTCGAGCATGCCCCATTCTTCCATGCATCCGGCCTGACGATCGGCCATCTGTTTTAGATAATCTTGGTCTTTCGATAGCCGTTCGATAACATCAATATATTTGCTCTTTTCAGATAACGTTACAACTCCCAGTGCTTTTTCGTAATTTTTGTAACCGTAACGGTAGACATCATACTGAACAACCGGCCTCCCGCAAGCAACCGCCCATTTGATCGAACTGGAAACATTAGAAACAAATATATCGCATAATGGGAACAAATTAGAAAGAGTTTCACTAGAAAACGCGACTTTGCCTGATCTTTCTAAATAAACCAACTGGCTTGGGTCAAGGCTGGGATGTAAATTTATTACAATATTGAAATCAGATAAATCTGATAGCTTACTTATTATAAATTCAATCATTTCTTTATAGGAAGAAAATTCGGTTTCGCTGGCTCTATTCGCAAACAGATCCCCTGGCAGCGAGCACAATATCATCTTCTTTCCGTCTTGCAATCTCAATTTTGCATATAATTTCTTTATATTCTCCGCCCTGTTATTCATGGCGTAATATAAATTATCACCTGCGAAGGAACCAGCTAATACCAAATTAGCCGCGGGCAATCCTTCCTGCAGGTAATTATTTAAAATATGTTCGCTCTCAACAACAATAGTATTTGCCAAACCACTATTGAAAACCCATGGCTTTGCCGGTGCTAATCCAAGCCATTCATAAGCCAATATTTTATAAGAGGGCAATCGTAATATTTTCTTTCCATTCCGTTCTTGAACCCATTTAGGATAAATCTTCGAAACCAGCCAGTTAAGCCCAAAACCCACGGCTCTATCCGGAATTCCACTGTATCCCCTTGCTATATCATCGGAGCTGACTGTAGTAAAAGGCAGAATGACTGATGGGATATTATTTATTCTTGCTATTCTTGTAAATAAAGCGGTTTCATATTCGAGATGATCGCAAGGCAACACTAATATATCCGGTCTATATTTGCCGTAAAAATGCTTTATTTTTTGCATATAACGCATTAATTTTAATAAATAAATCGGCAATTTTATTAAAATTGAAAAAGATTTAATATTATCAATTGCAGTTTTTAGAGAAGCCGATCTAGAATGCTCTTCGCTCGACATTTCCATTGCATCTAATTCATTGCCTTTAATATCCAAACAGGGAATTCCCTCTTTTTCACAAAGGACAACTTCCTCCTTCTTAATTAAGTCAGTCCATGGCCACAGCATTATTGGTATATATTCATTAGAATATTTGAGCGCTAGAGCGGCTTGATGCATCTCCTTAAACTGTGAACTTCTATAAACAACTAATAATGCGCGTTTCATTTTGTGCAATACACCTTCAATATCTTGTACATTTCATTTCTAAATACCAAAGGAATAAAACACATCATAAGAATGCACCTGATCGCGAATAATAAACAAACATTCATATTAATGTAAAACAGGACATAATAAATAAAAACAAAAATAAAAAATGAGGACAGAGGATTAAACAACGAACGCAAGCTGGTCACATTGCGTTTTAAATAGAATTTAACCACAATCCAGGCACCCAGGAACATCGCCATATAAGAAACCAGGGTCGTGTAGGCGGCTGCTCCATAACCATAGCGCGGTATATAAATAGCATTCAAATAAATATTTAATGCTCCAGCGGACAATGCGATTATTGAATCCCAAACGGTATTATTCTTAACCCCAAAATAGCGGCCATAGATGGTGTATAAAGCATAAAATACGTAACTTATCACTATTATCGGGACGATCCAAAGGCTGGCATGGAATTTTGGCGCGGCCAGAATTATTACTATTTCTTTTGAAAATAATATTAAACCCAAAGCCGCTATTAAAATAATAATAAACACTCTTTTAACCAGGGAATCCAACCTCCCATGTTCGCCCCGATTAATAAAGCCAAAGAAATCAGGCATCAATGCGGTCTGAGTGGAAGCTATGACTAAAGTTAAAAGCATCCCTACATTGTAAGCCAGGCTGTATAACCCTGTTTCTGTCAAGCCGCGTGAATTGTTTATCATTATTCTATCAAACTGGGCCAATATCACTCCGCTTAAAGAATACGGTATTAAAGGGACTGAATAGGTTAAGATGTATTTAAAGTGATCATAGCTAAATTTAAATTTAATATATTTAATTATTGTAAAAAGAAAATATACGGAAAATATAACGCCGATCAATAGTTGCGCCATAATAATACCTAAATATTTGTTTTCCTTTAAATAGTATACGAACAACACTGATAATATTAAGGTTAAATATGTTTGGGCAACATTAATAGCCGAAAATTGCTTGCTTTTCCTTTGGGGAACAATTATTTGCGTATAAACTGAAGTAATTAACATCGACACGGAGCTTAATAATAATATTGATAACAAATAAGGCGAAAGAGATAAGATAATGGCTATTTTGATCCTAAAAGCCAAAAACAATATTGCTGTTATTAAAAATAACAACCCGCCCAATAAAAAGGAATTTCCCAAAAATTCGCCAAAGTCATTTTTATCTTCATAATAATATCTGCTAATAGCCCCAAAAGCATTAAAAGACAACAATACCGAAAAGATCATCACGTAAGTCCCATAGATAGCGACAATCCCGTAATCAGCCGGAGTTAACAACCTTGTCATAATAGGCAGAGTTATTATTGACAACGCTTTGTTTGCTACATTAGCCGTTAAGTAGTTCTTTGAATGCGCTAGCGTAACATAGAAATCCGATTTTTTAATTATTTTTAAGGCGGAGAGGATTTTGTCTTTCATGTTTAAATGCTCAATCAGAATATTGCCTTAAATAGTTTCTAATCGGATCGATCTCGTCACTACGGTTATTTGCTCTAAATATTCTCTTAAATATTTCGGCCACTATGCTGTAGGCCCTAACAAGCGCGGATTTATTTACAACCTCCCTGGATAATATTTTAATCATATATGGATTTATATAATGACGATATAGTTTTTTAATTGCCCTTATTGCCTCATCTTGCCCAATGCCCTCATGGGACAATAATTCGCCGGCAATCGCCCCCGTGAACTTATTAAAGTCCAATGACCATGTCTCCAAGAGCATTCTGTCAAACATATCATTATTTTCATTTTCCTTAAAAGATGTTGACCCTTTTGCGCTGGCTTGCCGTAATAAATATAGATATGAGCCTCGGCATGCTTTACCGTTTGTGATAGTTAAAAAGCTTATAAGTAATTCAGCAAGATAAATATCTTTTATATTTAAGCCAGCTAATATTTGAAAATAACGGTTCAATTGATCTGTTCTATGCACATCATACCAGGTAGGGACATAATTATTAAAATGATCATTAATTCTCTGGCTGGCTGTATTTTGAACTATGGAAACCGAATCATATAGCTTCTCACATTTATTTATTTCGCCATAAAGCCCCTCTATCCCCCTTTTTTTTGTTCTAGGATTAAGGCGGAAACGAAATATCTCACCCCTGCAAGCAGAATAATCAGGGTGAGCGCACATAAATTCGATACTCTTCTCTATCCCTTGAACATTAAAGAAGTCATCGTTGTCACCCATTACAACTAAAGGCGTTTTTACTTGTGAAAGAGCGTCAACCATCTTTTTATAGTAATCCGCATAAGTATTGTCAATGGGATACCTAATATATTCATAATTAACATTAGGATAATTGGATTTATTCAACAATATTTCCATTATTCTTTTATCTTTTCCCCCATCAGCAAGCATCACTTTAAATGGAAAAGCGATTTTATCCAAATACGTCATCAGACGAGAAGTGTAAGGCGCTCGGTCTTTAAGCGGTATTATTACTGTTAATTCTTTTTTTAATTCTTTATTTATCATTATTTGGCAAGCAATTTAATAAGATTAGCATTAATTATGGCATCGCCTTAAATATCCCCCGGGATTACAAGTGAAAAGAAGTTTATTTTCAATCCTCTTATCTATTTCAAAACATTTATTCTCTTTGAGAAATTGCCATACAGCTGTTTTTGGATTATTCCCCGGTCCCCACGGCCTGGGGCGATGTTTTTGTTCCGGCATATCTTCAATGATCGTATCGCCGCAAACTAAATAACAACCCTTACCTAAGAACCGCGAATAAAGCCTTAATTCATTCAGCACATGATCGTGAGTGTGATTCGAATCGAGAACTACCAAGACTTTTTTAGACCTTCTTAATATTTTACTTATCTTTTTTATCGTTTTGTCTTCCAAAGAAGATCCATTTATCAATACGATTCGTTTGGAAAGTCTGCCGTATGAAAACAACCTCTTTTTTAGATCCGGGGGGATAAATATATCAACCCCGATAATTTTCTTGCCGCCCAGCGCTTCCATCAATGTTGAATAAAAAAGCAGCGCCCCCCCCCAGGCGACCCCAACTTCGATTATATAATCGGGACGGGTATTATATATGATTTCCTGTAGAGCGAACATGTCTTGCGGCAACTGAAGTATCGGCTCTCCCATCCAGCTGGTTTGATGAATCCAATTATAATGATCTGCTTTTGTCAAAACGCCCAGCGCTTCTTTATATAGTCTTTTGTCCTTTGACATTTTTTCTGCGCACTTGACCCGCATCCTTTCAAAACTATTTCTGGTATACACCATTAGCCTCCCTTTCTTCTAGCGCCTGACAGAATATTGATCGTTGCCTTGATCCCTTGCTTTACATCTCCTTGGAATTTAAAACCCTCTTTTTTAAACTTATCGCTTTGCACCGCATAAGACAGCTGGTTCATTATCTTGCTTTCAACATGATTAATGCTTATGTCAGATACCTCCCCACTAATAATTTCAATAATTTCACTTACTGTAAAATTCCCAGTCACGATATTATAAATCTCATTCACAAACAGGTCTTTCTTAATTACATACAGAAACGCGGCAACCGCGTCGTTCAGGTCCAGATAAGGACGCTTTTGATTCATAGCTGTACGCCATACGGTTATCGGCTGCCCCAAACACGCCTGCCAGACAAATTTATTAACAGCGGTATGGAACCGCATACCGACAGAAACCCCAAAAATGGTTCCTAACCTGCAAATAATATATTTCAGATCACTCTCTTTGCCGAATTTAATAAGTAGCTGCTCCGCTTTTAGTTTGCTCTCTGCGTAAGGGCTTTGAGGCTTTAATTCGCTACACTCTTCATCGACTATTTCTTCTTGAGTGCCATAGACGCTGGTGGTGGAAGGAAATATCAATTTACAGCCGTTTTTTATACAGGCCTGGGCCACCTTTTCGGTACCATGATAGTTGATATTATCTACCAGGCCTTTTTTTTCGTAACTGGCAGCGGCATCTGTAACTGCAGCCAGATGCACAACCATATCTATTCCTTCAAAATATTTGTCTAAATCAGCAGCGCAAATATCCTCTTCAATAAATCTAAAATTTACTCCTTCAGGCAGGTTAAAAAGTGAAGCATATCGTTGGGTCATCATGTTATCAATTAGTCTGACTTCATCAAATTGTCCGGGTTTTATAGCATGGATCAATTTAGATCCGATATGCCCGAGCGCACCGGTTATTAACATTTTCATGGTTTCACCTTAAGTATTGATCTAAACATTTTTCATAGAACATTTTTGTCTTTTTTAAACCGCTGGCCATATTATCCTGCGGTTTCCAGCCAAGCAATTTTTTAGCTTTATTATTACTGACAACCGCGTCACCAATTTCCGTCACCTTACGTTCTCCCGGCCAGCTGATGAACTTCAAGCCGCCTTTCCCCATATGCTCTACTATATTCTCCGCGATCTGCTTAACGCTCAAATGCTCATCCCCGACCGCGAAGAAGACCTCGCCGACTGCCTTATCGCTGACAGCCGCTTTGATCAGCGCCTCAACACAATCCGCAATATATAAAACGTTGCGTAATTGTGCTCCATCCCCATAGATTGTAATAGCTTTACCCTGCAATGCTAATCCAATAAAATAGTTAACGAATGTAAATTCCGGGCTGTGGATGCTGGCGCGCGGACCAAAAACGTTCGGTAAGCGAACCACTGTCACCGGCATCTGGTAAGCGTTACCATAGATGAGGACATATTTTTCGGAAACGCTCTTGTTCGCTGAATAGATATCAGTCGGGAATTCTGGATGGAGCTCATCGGCCGGCTTCTTTTGCAATTTCCCAAGCTGGGTGCTGGTGCCAATATGCACAATGCGCGCCCCCCGATTGAAGCGTTTCGCTGCTTCTAAAAGATTGATTACCCCGCGGCAATTAACATCCAAATCTATCCATGGCTCTTTCATGGAGAAAGGGTGAGAAGTAGACGCAGCGCAATTAAAGATAATATCTTTCCCCTCTATTTTTCTGACGACCTCATCAAAATTGAGAATATCGCTGTAAAAGACTTCGATTTCGTTTTTTATGTCCTGGACGTTATACAAGTTTCCGCCACCATGAGGATCCAAGTTGTCGAAAATCGTTACCCTGGCACCCAGCTCAAGACATTTATGCGCCAGGTTGCTGCCTATAAAACCAAGGCCGCCTGTGATCAAGATATTCTTCCCTTTCATGCTGGGGACTGTTCTTTTGGCCATGATTACACTCCTTTTTTCCGACCCAGTATCTCCCTGATAGCATCGCAATAAGCATCGATCTGATCTTCAGTCAGGTTGAACGCACAAGGCAGATTAATACCCCGGCTAGAAATGTCATAAGAGCATGGGTTCTGCGGTTCGTATTTTTGCTGGTAGCCGGGATAAGCCGGCAAAGAGGATAAGGGATAAAAGAACGGCCGCGCCGGTAGGCCTTTTTCTTCAATCCTGCTCATCGCTTCCTTCTTGCTCATGTTATGTGACTTACCAAAAACCAAGCCGGTCACCCAAACGCTGTTAAAAACCCCTTCCCCATCATCATTGAATTGCAGATCCTCAATATCGGCCAAACGTTCTTTGTACATCTTCAGCAATTCCCGTTTTTTGCCAACGAGTTCGTCCAGCCGCTGGAACTGGGCGTAACCAAGCGCCGCCTGGACATTGAACGGCATATATTTATAAGTTACTTCAGAATTGTAGTAAGGTATTCCTTTTACCCGGCCATGGTCCCTGAGAAACATGCACCTTTCAAACAGTTTGTCATCATCTAAAATCAGCATGCCCCCTTCTCCGGTAGTAATGGTTTTAGTCCGGTGGAAGCTGTACACAGAGCCTAGGCCGAATTTGCCGGCTTTGGTCCCTTTATAGATCGAGCCCAAGGCTTCCGCCGCGTCTTCGACCAGCGGAAGACCATGTTCGTTAGCGATCGTTGTCAGTTCATCCATTTGCGGCATATTGCCAAAAAGGTCAACGACGATTATTGCTTTGGTTCTTGGAGTAATGCATTTTTCAACCGATTTTGGGTCGGAGCACCATGTCTTTTCATCTATATCACAGAAGACTGGCGTAGCCCTTAAATAAGTAACGGGTGCTGCCGTTGCTATCCAGGTGCATTCTGGCACGATTACTTCATCGCCTTCCTTAATCCCCAAAGCTGTTAAAAGTAAATGGATCGAAGTCGTGCAGTTCGGGGTCATAATCCCGTATTTGCGGTCGTGATATTTGGCAAATTCCTTCTGGAATTTTTCTACGTAGTAGTAGGCGTTTTCATACCAACCATTCCGCATGGCGTCTTCAACAACTTTAACTTCATGCTCTGTTATCCACGGCCCAGCCATAAATATTGGTTTCATGCCCTTTTCTCCTTTCCCTTTATCATCGGCTTCGCTGGAACTCCAATGACTGTTGTCCCAGGGGGAACATCTTTTGTCACAACCGCCCCCGCCCCAACAATTGCGTCTGCGCCTATTTTAATCCTTGGCAGCACTTTGGCTCCAACACAAATCCAAGAATTTGTTCCGCAATGTACCGCTCCACAGAGCGTTGCACCCGGCGCAACTTCAACTCCATCATCCAAGACATCCTCATGGTCAACACTGGCACAGGTATTTATTATGCATTGACGTCCAATTACCGCTTCCGGTTGTATTATTGCACCCGCCATTATTTGACTCCCCTCACCTATTTTTGTATTTTCGGCTATCCAGCTATGTGGATGAGCAAGAGTAACTGGCTTTAATCCTTCAGCACTAAGTCTTTCATGATACTTAATCCGCACTCGACCATGCGGATTCCCAATCGTTATACAAAAACCAACTTCTATGCGTTTTTGATCCTTTATCCATTTCATAAACCCTTCCCAACCATAAAATATTTCTACATCAGGAAAAGGAGATTTAAGCCCTTGTGTGTCATCAAATACTGCTACAACCTTTGAACCATAATAATCAACAATCGGACGCACGACTTTTGCTTGTCCTGTCCCTCCCCACAAGATCACTTGTTTCGGAAACTTGTTAAGATACTCACTCATTATTTTATCTCCGGCCCCTTGATCCAATCATAATTAATTTCCGGGTCATTGTATGGAATCCGCCCTTCGTCCTGAGGGTTGTACACATCGGAAGTAATATAGAACAAGTCCGCCGGGCCGCTTATACATTTACAACCATGGGCAACTCCAGTCGGTATCTTCAGTAACTGTGCCGGCTGGTTGTCTCCAAGCATCACTTCCATCAGTTCACGATAGGTCGACGAATCGCGCCGGGTGTCATACAGCGCAACCTTGATCACTCCATTGGCTAAATACCACCAATCAACCTGTTTCCGGTGGATATGCCAGGCCTTGATCACTCCCTGGTACATATGGGAAAGGCTAAGTTGTCCAAAACCCTCACTCAGGATCTCATCAGTCCGCCTGACGACCTCACGAAAAAAGCCCCGTTCATCAACATGAGTTGTTAGTTGTTTTATCATCACGCCTTGGATCATGACGTTCTCTCCTGAAAATATTTTTTTATCACTTGGCATACCCGGTTGACATTTTCAGCACCCAGCTCAGGATACATCGGCAACGAAATGATCTCCTCGGCTGCCTTTTCTGTTTCTGGTAAAACAACCGCCTTGTTCTCGGCGCGATACGCCGGCTGTAAGTGGACCGGCATCGGATAATGGATAAGCGCACCAACGCCTTTCTGTTTTAAATAGTCCAATAAACCGTCCCGTCCCGTCATCCGGATAACATATAAATGATAAACATGTCGGCAATTTTGCCTGGCTGCCGGTAAACGCAGCCCCAGCCCTGAAAGTTCCTGATCATATGCCGCTGCCAGCTGCTGCCGCTTACTGTTATCTTGATCCAGATAGTTTAGCTTTACCCGCAAAATTGCCGCTTGAATCTCGTCCAGGCGGGTATTCCAGCCATCGAGATGGCTGACATATCGCTCTGCCCAGCCATATTCCCTCAGCAATTTCGCTTGTTTGGCTAAGATCGCATCGTTTGTCACTAATATCCCACCGTCACCCAGTGCTCCCAGGTTTTTGGTCGGGTAAAAACTGAAACAGCCGAAGTGCCCAAAGCTGCCGACCTTCTTTCCCTTGTATTCGGCCCCATGGGCCTGAGCGCAATCCTCGATCACTTTTAAATCGCGTTCCTTTGCAATTTTCATGATCGGCTCAAGGTCAACCGGTTGGCCATAAAGATGAACGGGAATGATCGCCTTTGTCCGGGAAGAGATAGCTGCCTCCAATCGGCGCGGATCAAGCGTATAATAATCATGCTCAATATCAACAAAGACCGGTGTCGCACCTGCTTGTTTTATCGCAGCTACCGTCGCAACAGCTGTATGCGCAACAGTGATCACTTCATCGCCCCGCCCTATCCCACAGGCCGCTAATGCCAGATGGATAGCTTCCGTCCCGCTACCGACACCAATACCGTAACCCGCGCCAATATAAGTGGAGAACTCTGACTCAAAAGCGCTGACCTCTTCACCAAGGATATACCATCCTTTTGCCAGCACCTTCATAACCGCCTGGTCGATCTCCGTCCGGTGAGCCTGATATTGCGCCAGTGGGTTACCGCAGAGGATCATTTATAACACCTTTACCTCCGGCACATGAACGATCCATTTGCCATTCTGTTGCATGTAGTCCTGCTCTTTAGCCATTATCTCCTTAGCATGGTTCCAGGCAAAAAGGACAGCATAATCGGGATAGCTCCGGGTAAATTCTTCGTAAGCCTTGACCGGGATATGAGCGCCGGGACTGAATTTCCCCTGCTTAATCGGCGTTGTATCACTGATAAACTCAATCAGATCAGGGGTTATTCCGCAATAATTAATGATCGTCGTGCTTTTAGAAGTAGCGGCATAACCGACAACTCTTTTCTTATCGGCCTTAAGCTGTTTGAGCAGCCCGATCAGGTCGGCCTTTGACTTTTCGCAGTTCTTCCGGAACCAATCATAGGTTTCCATTTTATCCAAACCAATATTCTTTTCTTTCGCCAGCTGATCCATCACCCGTTTTGACCTGGGCCTAACCCCCTTATAGGCGATCACATAGCGCATTGAACCGCCGTGCGTCTCCTGTGGTTCGATATCAACAACTTCCATGCCGTGCATTTTAAAGAGATACTCGATCGAATGGACAGAAAACAGAAATACATGCTCGTCATAAATCTGATCATAAGAGGTCTTTTCGATCACATCCCCGAGATAAGGTTCTTCGAACATCACTATCCCATTTTTCTTTAACAGGATGCCGATCCCCTCAACCACCGAGTGCTGGTAAGGGATATGGCACATGACATTGGCTGCCAGAAAAGCGTCAGCCTGCCCATGCTGTGTGACGATCTCCTTTGCTAGCGCTGCGTCAAAAAACCTGGATACAGTGTTAATTCCCCTGTCCAGTGCAACTTGAGCAACGTTGGCTGAAGGTTCAATGCCAAGATGGCGGATCTTCCTTGCCGCAAAATTCTGAAGCATAATGCCGTCATTGCTGCCGATCTCGACAACGAATGGGTCATCAGATTTTAAATAATCGCTTATTACGTGATCGGCAAATTCCTTGAAATGGATGGCCATGAACTTTGAGGTCCCGGAAAAGAAAGCGTAGTTCTCGTTGAACATCTTCTCCCGGTCCGGCTGCTCGACCAGCTGGAACATGCCGCAGCGTCCGCAGGACGCGACCTGCATCTCAAAGTAATACTCGTCCGGGAACTGGTCAGGCCGTAAAAAGCCATTAGCGATCGGCTGTTTGCCAAAAGACATGAACGGTTCAATTTGATTTTCACAGATTAGACATTTTTTCATTATTTATTCCTCCAATTCTTTGCTATAAGCCGACTTTTTTAATATATTTTGCTGGATTTCCAGCCACTACGACAAGATCCGCCACATCCTTGGTCACAATACTCCCCGCCCCGACAACTGAATTCCTGCCGATGGTTACTCCCGGCAAAATAATTGCATTTGCTCCAATCCAACATCCATTTTTCAGAGTGATCTGTTTTGAGTCATGATGGCCCTGATCAATAAGCGGTATCTCTGCTTTATCAAATCTATGGTTGGTGCAGTATAAATGCACTCCAGAACCGATCATTACATTGTCTTCGATCACGATTTCAGCACCGTTCTCTCTTCCATCAGCAAAAAGCATTGTCCCGGGCCGGATAATGACCCTATCACCGATGGATATTTTTGAACAGGCAATCGCATAAGCGCCCGGCCTAAATTCGGCCTGTTCACCAAACCGCTTAAACTTTTTCTTGCATAACTTTTTCATGCTTTTTGGAAAAAAGAGCAAGCTATGCGTTAATGGAATATCCGGTCCTAGCCGATCTGTTTTTATCCAATATCTAATTCTTTTAATGACCTCGCTAATCATAATAATTTAAATTGCGGTCCAACCCCCATCGACCATTTGTGTCGCGCCTGTTATATATTCAGCCGCTCTGGAGGAGAGGAAAAGCACACAGGCGGCAACATCCTCCGGTTTAGCCATCCGCCGCAAAGGGACTTTTTTCTCATAATTATGAACAAATTGCGACGATTGCCCGTTAAATACTCCGCCGGGACAAACCGTATTTATCCGGATGCCGGCTGGGCCAAAATATGATGCCAGATACCGGGTCAAGTTAATTATTCCTCCTTTGATCGCGGCATAAGCCATCGGACAAGTCATATTCGTTTTGTCATAAACGGAAAAATCACATCCTACTACCCCGTAAATGGATCCGATGTTAATGATCGACCCTTTAATCTGGCGTTTTTTCATCTGTAAAGCGACCTGGCGGCTTAGCCAGGCGTAGGAATTCAGCTGCATATCGACGTTCTTCCGCCATGATTCAAGCTTAAGATCTTCAATTTTTTTACCCCAGTCAGCAGTGCGCGGATAAGCATTATTGACCCAGACATCGATCGCTCGATATTTTTTTATCAGCAGAGGCAGTTCATCGTTTATCTTTTCCAGCTGCGTAGCATCGAAATAATGAAAAACCGCATTATATCCAGCCCGGTTGATCTGTTGGGCAAGCTTCTTGCCCTTGCTTTCTTCCAGGTCAAGGATAATAACCCTGGCGCCGGCGGTAGCCAATGCCCAGACAATCTCCCTGCCGATCAAGCCGGCACCACCCGTCACAAAGGCGGTTTTACTGTTGAGGGAGAACAACTCTAAATATTTTTTCATATTTTGACTACTCCCTTTTTGAACAGGTATTCAACAAAAGTAAAATCACGTTCACTATCAATATCAAAAGCGGCATAATCGTCCATCACATAGATCAGCGAACGATCAGTTATAATGGAGTTCTGGCGCTCATCGTCTAACAGTTCCCGGCTGATAAAATAAATAGAAGCATTAAGATCATAGACCGGCGGAGTGTCTTGTCTGCGAACGACGCCTCCAGGCAACTTTTTACATTGCTTTACCCAACCGTTCCTGGTTTCTTCAACCATGTTAAAGTAAGGATTCTTCCTGGCCCGCACTACGCTGAACAATGATTTCGGCCCCCTGTTCATAAATAATTTATAACAATTATCAAGGTCCTTTTTAGTGCGGAAGGGCGCGGTCGGATCAAGGTCAACTACAAAATCATATTTAATACCGTAAAGTTCCTCACAGGTTCTTAAGGCATGCCTGATAGCGGGCAGTTTAGCCGCGGTATCACTGGCCAATGCCTTGGGGCGCAGGAAGGGGACCTCGGCGCCATATTTCTTGGCGATCGCGGCGATTTCTGGAGAATCAGTGCTGACCACAATTTGGTTTGCCTTCCCCCATTCTTTGGCTTGTTTGATTGTATAGGCTATCAGCGGCGTCCCAAGCAATTTGCGGATATTTTTGCCCTTCACTCCTTTTGAGCCGGCTCGGGCGCAGATAGTAATTAAAATATTAGCCATTGTTTTTCTCCCCTGTTTTAAATTTAAGAATTTGCCTGAAAAGGCCGGCGGCTTCCGGGAGGTTATTCATCATCTTTGGGTTATTAATATTTGCGAAAAAATACTGCAATTGTTCGGTATAGGTATAATCAGGTTCAAGGGGAACATTGGATTGCGTCGGCTTATCTTCAGCCCCGTATTCGGTCAAGCTATTATTTATTAAGTCTACATTCACCGTTTTTCCCTGGAAATCGGCCTGAATCTGCCTCTTTTTGATCCGACTAAAATAGTTAAGGTGGAGGTTGACCGCCGTTTTATCTGTCTTAATTAGGATGTCGGCATAATCCTCGGCATCAACCGTCACATTAGAGCTTTTAGCGAAATTCCCCGATAATTCTTTCATACCGCCTAAAAGAAATGAGATGTAATCCAGCTCGTGAGAAAGATCCAGAATCACGCCGCCTCCGTTGTCTTGCCTGGCGGAATATATTGCTTCTACTCGGCGGCCAGGCCGCCAATCAGGCAGGTAGGAAGAACATTCAACCCGCATATGGAGCAAGTGATCGTTGGCAATCATCTCCTTTAGCTTAAGGATCAATGGATGGAAACGCAGATTGTAAGCGACGTACGTGACCAGCTTCTTGTCTTGGACAATCTTGAGCAGTTGGTCAAGGCCGTCAGTAGAATGGCCGATCGGTTTTTCGATGAACAATTTATAACCCCGTTGAGCACATTCAAGCGCTGTTGAAAGATGAAATTTAGTCGGATTCGTGATGAATGCGATATCCGGCTTCAGCTTCTCAACCGCCGACCAATCGTTGATCTCGGCAATCCCCAGATCATTAACCGAGTCGCCGACCCCGGAGCGATAGGCAAAAAGCTCATGCTGATAATATTGCATCAGCAAGCGGACATGCCTTTTGCCGATCGAACCCAAGCCAAATAATAATATTTTCATATGTGATCCTGATAATTGGCCATTTTAATGTAGCTCTTTGCGTTGGCGTAATGCTCGGCTATCGAGCAAAGCGATTTATTATCTTTTCTTAGGAACGCCTCAACTTGCCTGTAAAGCCCCGGTTTAAAATCGCGGTCAAGCTGATCATCGATCTCAAGTTGAGCCACATCGATCAAGCCCCTGGTCTGAACCGCTATTTTTTCCAGCGGCTTTAGAATCAGCCTATGCTCATTGGTCAATACCTCTACTCCCCAGCGGCCGGCTGACTGCCAATTGGCTTGGTAGGAGAATAATGCCCCCCGCTCACTGACGCCGGAACCGGCAAAGACCGCGGCGGAGGGATGCCAGCTTAATTTTCCGGCGGTCAAACAATTGATCTTTTTCGGTTTGCCGCCTAAATAAAAGGCCAGATCAACCACGTGAGTCGAATTGGCAAGGAACCAGCGCTGCTTAACCATCCCCGGATTGGGCAATTTTTCGATTTTGTGACTCCACTCAGTGAATTCAAAGTTGAACGAAGTAACGCGGCCGTCTAGTTCGATTATCTCTTTCGCCTTTATCACCGCTGCGTAAAATCGGCGGTTATAGGCGACATAAACCCTGGCCTTTTTATCAGCAGCCAGACTTTTTAACTCGGCAAGCTCGTTAAGTTCCAGCCCGGCCGGTTTTTCCACCAGGACATGCTTTATGCCATAATCCAACACTCGGCGGGTCGTTTCGGCCAATTGTTCAACCGAAACGCTGACAATCGCAAAGTCCGCAATTGCCGGAGCGTTGTTTAAAAACTGCGTCAGTCCACCAGTAATGACTGGTTGACCAACCTGCTTGCTAAATTCAGAGGCGGACTTTTCTCCCCTTCCGATGACCAGGAAATCTAGGCGCTGCGCCTTCATGACTTTAGCATATTCCCGGGCCATTGGGCCCGCACCGATGAGCCAGATCTTTTGTTTTAAGTTATTGGACATCGGTTAAGCTTCCTTTTAGTTGATTGGTTTAGCGTTTTAAGAAATGCTCTAAGTAATGGTATATGAAGGTCAGCCGATTCGGCAAAAGTTGACAGATCGCTTTTTCCTTCTGTCAGTATTTGTCTGGCGATCTTGCCGGTCAGTTCGCTCTGGAAAGGCAGCCGGAAAACCTGTTCTTTTCTCTGCCAGTGATCAAGTTTTGATGCTAAAACCGCTTTACCGGCCGACTCATCGATCACCGCAAAACAATCTCTTGCCGCACAGATTATTTGGTGCGGCATATTGCTCCCCCTTACCGCGCTCAAGAAAAATTCACTCCCACCCGCAAAGCGACCGGAGAGAAGACCTGCCAGTTCAATAAAACCAGGGCGCTTGCTGACAATAATATTGCCGGAAAACTCCATTCTTTCGATCTTCGACCTATCAGCTAAAAAAGCGATCAGATCAAGAAAGTGGATCGAATTACAACCCAAGCCCCATTCCCCACCCTGCAAATAAAAATTGATTTTCGGCTTACTGCCAAGGTACTGCTTTAGCTGAAGATAGAACCCGGAGAAGCGTCGGGGACAATTAACCCAGGCTTTGGTCTTTTGCTTTGCCAGCAGCATTCCCATTCGGGTAAATTCTGCGGCTGATTGAAAAACGACCTTTTCGAAAATAATGTTCTTTACTTTAGTCTGTTTAAGCAACATTTCTGCAATTGAATAACGCCGATCGGAATTGGTAGCAATTATCACCAAATCGATAGGCTCTCCGATCTCCGAAAAAGAAGACAAATAATTAACAGTCTGAAGTGTCTCGGAGATTTGCTTTTCTGCATATTTCTGCCGTGCTTCTTCCAGCGCTGCCAAATTAGGATCGACGACTGTAATCCTGGCCGGCAGGTCCAGGGTGGCCAAACCCTGCAGATGCCGGCTGCCAATATTGCCGGCGCCGACAAGTACCATTTTATACAATTCCGACCTCCTTATAACTCAAACAAACTGGTATCAAATAAGTTTTTCCAGGGCTTCCAGGCTCGGTTTTAGGAATTCCCTGATCTCTTCTGGCTTCATCAGCTGACATTGGTCGCTCCGATAATTCTTGGTCTTCGATTGAATGAAGCCGTCCAGCGGCTTTTTGCTGATGCATATCATTTCGTCGTTCTCATAAATGCTCCCCGCTTCATCTTCGGTCATCAGCAGTTCGTATAATTTTTCCCCGTCCCGACGGCCAATGATCTTGACCTCGATTTCTCCAGGACGCCGGTTAAAACGAGGCGCCAGCAGGTCGATCATCGCGTTGGCAAGGTCGTTAATTTTCATGACCGGCATCTTCAGAATGAAGAGCTCTTCCCCATTAGAAAGGACGCCAGCCTTGATCACAAGTTCAGCCGCTTCCGGTATCCGCATAATAAACCTGGTCATCTCCTTGTCGGTCACGGTCACCGAATTGCCGTCCCTGATCTGCTGGACAAACAACGGCACAACCGAACCCCGGGAGCCAAAAACATTACCGAAACGGACGCAGGAATAGATCGTTTTATGCGGCCCTTTATAATTGGCGGCAGCCAGAGCGATCTTTTCCGCCAGTAATTTCGTTGCTCCCATAACATTTGACGGGAAAGCGGCCTTATCAGTGCTTACATGGACGAATTTCTCTACATTATTAGCCCGGCAGGCATCAACGACGTTCTGGGTGCCTAAAACATTGGTTTTGACTGCTTCAAAAGGATTGTATTCACAAAGGGGGACATGTTTCATGGCTGCCGCATTGAAAACAACATTTACCCCCTCCATCGCCAGAAAGATACGGTCGCGATCCCGGATGTCGCCGATCAGGAAAGAGACGCGCCCGGCCGGTTGATCTTTCAAGGCCATTCCCAGATTGTACTGTTTAAATTCGTCGCGGGAGAAGATCCTGACCTGTTTTAACGGGAAAGCCAGCAACTTCCGGACAATCTCGCTGCCAATCGACCCGGTCCCGCCGGTCACTAGGACCACTTTGTCTTTAAAATAATTGGCGTAACTTTTATCCATGTTTTTTCACCTGATTTATAATTGATTTAAGTGCGTCAACAACATGTTTAATGCCTTTCTTACTTAGATTATTGTAAAACGGCAAGGCGATCGTCCGATCCGCAACCGATTCGGTGATGGGGAAGTCGCCAGGCTTGTAACCGAACTTTTTTCGATAAAAAGGTTGTAAATGAATCGCTGGAAAATAGACGTTACAGCCAATCCCCTTCGCCCGCAACTGTCTAATGATTTCATCCCGATGTCTTTGCTTGAACGCGCGATCGAGCTTGATCACATAAACAAACCAGCTGCGTTTCAGGAAACCGCTGCTTGCTGGCGGCAGGCTGATCTCTTCGATCTCAGCTAGCGCCGACTGGTATAGCTGCGCGACCTGCTGGCGTTTATTAACTATCTCTTCAATTCTGGCCAACTGGACGATACCCAGGGCGCAATTTATATCACTGATCCTATAGTTATAACCAAGTCGATTATGGGCAAGCCACCCCATCCCTTCATCACGCCCCTGGTTTCGCATGCTTGCGGCCAGGACAGCAATTCGATCATTGTTAGTGACGATCATCCCTCCTTCACCTGTAGTTATCTGCTTATTAGGATAAAAGGCAAAAACAGAACAATCGCCGAAAGTCCCGGCTTTTTTACCACCAAGCTCCGCCCCGATCGCTTCACAGGCGTCCTCAATGACCGCTAAATGGTGTTTTTTAGCGATTTTGATGATCGTAGGCATTGTACAAGGAAGACCAAAAACATGGACCGGCAGGATCGCTTTAGTTTTAGCGTTGATCATTTCGGCCAATTTTGTTTCGTCAATATTTAATGTGTCTTCTCTGATATCAACAAAAACTGGCCGGGCCCGTTCAAATAATAGACAATTTGCTGAAGCAATAAAGCTAAAGGGAGTGGTGAGGACCTCGTCGCCATCCTGCAGATCCAGTGCCCGGACACATAGATGCAGTCCGCTCGTTCCGCTGTTGACCGCCACGGCATGTTTAGCTCCGATATAACGGGCAAATTTTTTCTCAAATTCAAGAAGTTTGGGACCGAGACTCAACTGCGGGTTTTTAAGGACCGCTACAACCGCATCGATCTCTTGCTGGGTAATATCGGGATTTGATAATGGAATATTCATTATTTCATCCTCTTGGCGACCCTGGCCGGGACTCCGTAAGCAACACAATTATCTGGAATATCTTTATTGACAAAAGAAAAAGCGCCGATGATCGCGTTCTCGCCAATCGTTACTCCGGGCATGATCACACTGTGGCTGCCCACGCAGGCGTTCTTTTTTAGATGGACCGAACCGGTCTTGTTATCGATCGTGGAAACCGAGTAAACCGAGCAGTGCGAGCCGATCTGCACATTGTTCTCGATGGTCACTCCATTTTTCGCGTTGATATACGTGAAAGCGCCAATATCGGTATAATCGCCCAGCCGTAACCCGTGTTTGTGCTGTACCAGCCAATTATATTTGGTAAGTTTGTTGTTTTTAATAACCGGCCGCCGCCATTTTTCAAATCTTTTGTTCATTTCCTCTCCCTTTTACCGTTAAAATTGGATTTGCTTTTGCAACAATCGTTTATTCAACGGAATATTCTTCAACACCTTGATGATCCGTCGGCTGGCCTGACCATCTCCATAAGGGTTTTTGCTTTTTCTGATCCGGGCCAGAAAAACATTATCATTAAGCGCTTTTCTGATCGCAGCGCTGATCGCATTAATATTATGAGGGACATCGATCACATTACTGCCCCTCTCCCTGCCTTGCTGGCGGATGCCTATGTTGACGACCGGCAAACCGAACGACGGGGCTTCAATGATTCCACTGCTTGAGTTCCCAACCAGTACAGCTGCGTGTTTCAATAATGCCAGGTAATCTTTATGTGGAATATTTTTATAGGTTTTAATGTTAGGTAAGGCGGCGTATTGCTCGATAACTTTTCTCATCTTGCGTCCACCAGCATCTGCGTTTGGGTAGATAATAACGGTTTGCAACCCAAAACCTTTAACGGCGTCCAAGGTATTGTGCATTTGCTCCCCAGCTTGGTCCTCTTGAGTTGACACGGGGTGTTGCACAACTAGCAGGACAGGTTCATTCATTGTCAGACCATATTTTCGGAAAAGCTGCTTCTTCCCTGGCAACTTTTCCCGTGAAATACGATCTAAGGCAGGAGCCCCAACAACGAAGACCCGCCATTTTTCTTCGCCAAGATTTATTATCCTCACCCCAGCCTGTTTGGTTGCCGGTAAATGGATGTGTGCCATTTTTGTGATCGCATGCCTAATAATACCATCAACATGTCCTGAAACTTCTCCGCCATGAATATGAGCAACGGGGATACCCAAATAATTAGCGGCAATAGTCGCAGCCAGCATTTCACCCCTGTCACCTAAAACCAGCACAACATCCGGTTTGAGCGCACTGAAAGCACGAGCAAACCCGATTACAGCCCGACCCACTAAAGTTGCCATCGCCCGATTAGTATCTTCTGTATAAGAGACATCAATTTTTGCCGCAATTGTAAAACCTTCTTTAGTTATCTCTCTGATCGTATAACCAAATTCCTTCATTAAATGCATACACGTCACCACCAACTGCAATTTGAGGTGTGCAGATGCATCAATTGCTCGCATAACTGAGGTTAAAATTCCATAATCAGCTCTGGTCCCGGTTATTACACATACCTTCCGCTTCATATCATTCTCCAATTGAAGAGACTGTCTTTTTTAATGTTTTGTTTGGCTCTACGACCAACAATCTGATTAAAATACTTTGGCAATATGCCAGTACCTGGCCGTTTCATAGCGATCATATCTCCAGATATCTTTTGGCCGCTCGCTATATCTTTAGCAGCAACAATGCTTTTTCGCGAAATCTTTCTTATCCCGAGCTCGGATTTAGCGGGTCGTTTTTCTCCATTGCCTAAAGACAGCTCCACATTACGGATCGATCGAATTAATTCTGCCATTTCTTTCGGTTCTAAAGAAGCCAGGTGATCAGGACCGGGCATATTTCTATTTAAAGTAAGATGTTTTTCAATCACTGATGCCCCCAAAGCTACAGCAGCTATTGCCACCTCAATGCCTGCGCTATGGTCAGAGTATCCAACCGGCAGACTAAAAGAATCAGTTAAGACATTCATTGCCCTTAAATTAATATTATTGTATCTTGCAGGATAATTAGAAGTACAATGCAACAAAACCAGCTTCCTATTCCCTGCAGATATTATTGTTTTAACAGCCTCTTTAACTTCCCTCATGGAGGCCATTCCGGTGGACAAAATGACTGGCTTGCCATATTTCGCGATTTTTTGTAAAAATGGCAGATTTGTTAGTTCTCCGGAACCAATCTTGAAAGCTGGGACATCTAATTCATATAAAATATCAGCACTTTTATAATCAAAAGGAGACGACAGAAAGATAATATGATTTTTTTGGGCATAAGCCGAAAGATCAATAAATTCTTTTTCTGATAATTGGAGATTTTTCAACATATGATACTGCGAAGTATGGCAATCATATCTTTTTTGGTAGTTTGCTTTTGGCGCAGTTTGCAAGGCTAATTCATCAGCCCAAAAAGTTTGGAATTTTACCGCATCCGCTCCGCAAGCCTTGGCTGCGTCAATCAGTTTTTTTGCCAGTTTAATGCTCCCATTATGATTAACACCCACCTCCGCGATGATAAAACAAGCTTGTCCGGCGCCAATAGTTTTATTTTTAATTTTAATTTTATCTGCATTATTCATCTTATATTTGATCATAAAATGCTTTTAAAGCCTCTTGTAAAAGAATTATTTAAACAAGCTAGGACCTGGAAGATTTATCCCAGTATTCTTGAAAAAAGGCAATAAACACTCCAGAAATAACGCCGAAAACTAGGCCAACAATAATATTTAATACAGTCTTAGGTTTACTCTTCAAAAGCGGTTTTTCTGCATAATCAACGATCGAAAATGGAGGTATTTCCTTGGACGCTTCCAATTTAGCTGCTTCCCTTTCTTTACGAAGCATTATATAAACAGAATTGTATATCTCATAATCCCTCTGCACTCCGCCCTGTCCTGCGATTGAATAACCGGTAAATGAACGCGGTGTTAATTTTAATTTCTCTTCAGTAACGCTCAAATCTTTTTCCACTTTTGGCAAAGCAGAATCAATATATTTGATCTTTTTCTGCGCTTCAGTATAATTTAATTCATTCCAGTAATATGATAACGCGGAGACAAACCCATTGGCTATATCCGCGGACAATTGAGGATCATTTGTTTCAGCTGCAATTTCCACAATATTATTTGATACTTTTGGTTGTTTTATCATTCCGCTGGTGGCGGATATTAAACTGCTTCGTTTAATATTGGGGTTGTCCCATCCCTTGATTCTTTTTGCAAGTTTTAAATCTTCTAACGCTTTTTCCGCCACCGATCTGCTTTTGACTATTTTCATTAGATCGTCAATATTTATTCCCATGCCCTGTTGATTGACACCAAAAACACTTGCTAAACCCGCGAATTTTGCAGGTATAGCCGTTGAAGAGCCTCTCATTAGGATAATTGCTTTAGCCTCATATGCTGGCTCTTGCATTAAACTATAAATCAAAGCAATTGCAGTCAATCCGAACGCGATCAATAATATTGATTTCCATCTTCGCAAGACAACATCTATATATTCACGCAGATCTATTTCATCGTTATAAGTACGCTGGTTCATTATATCCTCCTTTATATCTTATATTTCTTATTTAGCAGCCATATTATAAAGCGTTAAAGCTAAAATAACCGTATTCGTAAAGCTTGCGAAGTCGGTAAAATAAAAGAAATTGCTGGGGACTTTTATTACATCTCCGCTTAAGACTTCAATATCATTTATCGAGTTCCCGTTATATAAAATATCCGACACATTGATCTTTAACTGCTGGGGTTTGCCATTAACATGCCTGGTTAAACTGACATCTCCAAGGAGAGCGCGGCCAGTCGGCCCGCCCGCATAGCTGATATAGTCAGAAATTCGCTTCCCCGGGACATATTCAAAACGCCCGCTTTTTGCCACTTCGCCATAAACATATACAAACGTCTCTTTACCTTCAAATAACAATTTATCAATGTTCGCGTCGGAAGGTTTATTCTGGCTTATACGCACGTTATTTGCGTCTGGGACCTCAATAATATCGCCAGCTTCAATTCTGACATCCTTAGACAGATCCCTGCTTCTGTAGGCTTCGAACAGATCAGCTAATATTATTTTTTCTTCTCCGTTTAAATCTTTCCTTTTTATATAAACGTATCGATTTGAAGCTCCGCTGGCCATGCCGCCAGATAGACTAATAACTTCCGAAATTCTTGAATTATCATAAACCGCCAGCGGGCCCGGGTTCTTAACCATGCCGGACATATATATCTTGACTTTTTTGGGCTGGCTCAAGAGAACAAATAATTTATAAGGTTCACGATACATGTTTTTTATTTTTACATCTATTATCTGCTCTGCCTGTCTAAGGCTTAAGCCTGATAAATAAATTGCCCCAATATTAGGAAAAAATACATTGCCATCGGCTCCGACAAATAAATTGTGATCAATGGACAGGTCAGAATTCCCGACAATGATATGTATAGCTAAGGTATCTCCCGGCCCCAATTTATAATTATCAATATTAACTGGGGATTCCATGACCATATCTCCAGCACTTTTAGGCGCTGATTGCTCTGATGGAGATAAATTTCTTATATTCGGTATGTTTATCCCAAATGATTCGATATCTAATGCAACAACTCTCCCCGGTACCATCGGCAATAACAAACAAACGGTAATAAACAAGGATACTATTCTTGCCATAAACTCCTCCTCCTATTCACTTATTTTTTCCTTTAATTGTTTAGACTTCCTTATATAAAGCAAGATACTCGCTTACCATTTTTTCACTCGAAAACATGGCATCGAATCTTTTTCTGGCGTTAACGCCCATTTGATCCCTTATTTGCTCATCCTTAATTAATTTGCATATTGCTGCTTTTAATTGCCCGACATTTCCAGGCTCAACCAAAATCCCGTTTTCTCCATGCTTGATCTCTTCAGGTATCCCGGCCACAGGAGTTCCGATCGCCGGCTTCCCGAGCCCCATTGCCTCAATAATAATTAAGGGGAGATCTTCCTGGCCCAAAGACGGGTTCAACAAAAACAATGAGCGCGCCACATAATTTAGATAGTCGTTCCTATGACCCATAAATATGATATTATCTTGCATATTATTTACCAATACCATTTTTCTTAAGCCGTATCGAATCGGTCCTTCACCAATAATATATATTTTAATCTTTCGCATACTCGGCTGTTCATCAAGAAGTTCCTTAAATGCCTGAATAACATACTTATGGCCTTTACGCTTCTCTAATCTAGCCACCATGCATATAGATGGCTGATATATCTTATCGTCATGTTCAACCAACGGGACATCTATACCATGATAAATATTCTTTATCTTCCTTGTGTCAAAGCCCCTGTTTTTTGATAGCGCTTGTGCTGAAGCTTGTGACCCAGTGATAAACCTGTCAACCGAAAGAGCAACAAGATAATCGATCGCTTTTTCGATAATGCTCCAGCGTGGATAGGCAATATTATTGACATTCATTATAATAATATTTTTCCCAACCATTTTCGCCGCAATGGCAGCAGCCTGGCAACTAAGCGCAGCAGGATATCCCCCATTATTTATATGCACTATTTCCGATCTATCTCTCTTAAATATTTGGAATAATACACATATCTCATACATTAAAATAGGAATGGCCAATAACTTCATGATCACTTTAAATAAAGTTATAATATAACTTGTTGCAAAGCCAATCTGCCTTTTCCCCTGTATAAAATATGCGATTGTCGTCGCATCAGGGAATCTGACCGGGATTATATTTAAGTCGCTTATTTTAGGATATGCTTTGGCCATGCCGTCTTCATATTCCCTGCTTTTTCTATATACCAGCTTAGCATCATAGAGCTCTCGATGCTTTTGTGATGAAAGCAGATTAAATATCGGCTTTTCGCATCCGCCAAAAATAAAGCAATCAGTGTAAAATAATATCTTCTTTTTTGTCATCAGATATCGCCGCCATCTCCTGCAAGCCATCGATGGGTCATTTTCATGCCTTCTTTTAAAGGTACTTTTGGCTTCCAATCAATCTCAGAATATAATTTACTGCTAGATAATATATTCGTCGCGACATCGCTTGGCCTTTTATCCAAATGTTCTACTTGGGGCTTCTTTTTTAATATTGACGAGGCTACCCTTAAAACATCGTTGATGGAAGTCCCCACCCCAGTCCCCATATTAAAAACATCGTTCTTTAAACCCAAATCAACAGACTTGACCATTGCTTCAACGACATCATCAATATAGATATAATCCCGAATATTCTCACCATCCCCAAATACTTCGACTTTCTCATCATCCATAATTTTTTTCATTGCTTTTGGTATTAATCCTTGCAGTCTCTTGGGATCCTGGCCCGGACCGTACGGATTCCCGATCCGAAATATCAGATAATCCAATCCATGTGTTCTATTGAACATATACAAATATTTTTCGTTCATTAGCTTGGTCACTCCGTAATAGCATATCGGGCTGGTTGGATGATCCTCACTTATCGGGAGATTTAAAGGATTGCCATAAACAGTGCCCCCGGACGATGGGAAAATGATTTTATCGGCCCCATGGCTGATCGCGGCCTTTATTACCCCGATGAAGCCTTCCACGTCCTGATGGATATCAGCGTCGATCTTTTCAAAAGGGCTTCCAGGCAATGATGCACACGCAAAATAAAATATAATATCGCCTTTTTGTATCGTATTTCTAACAATCGATGCGTTCATCAAATCAGCTTGAACAAAATCAATCCGATCCATTATCGATGATTTTGCCATGGTTTTATCCAAGATTAATACTTTATAGCCACTGGACAGCAGTCCTTTTGTCAGGTTAAGACCGAGAAAACCAGCGCCGCCTATAATGAGACATCGCTTATTCATTTATCTTTTCCAAGCTTCTTTTAACTCCGTTGCGAACCCTGCGATAAGCCGTGGTTGCCTTTTCTTCCAGCTGCGGGCTAACCAAATGGAGTATTTCGCGACCTAAAATTCTGTACTGCCCTCCAACTTTATAAGCGCGAAGTATTCCCTTTTTGATCAAGCGCAGAAATGTGGATTGGGAAATCTTAAGCAGTGACTTGGTCTCTTCGGAAGTGTAGATCTCGTTCTCGAAGATTTGCATTGCGGTCATTATAGCATTGGGTCAGGAGTTGTCAAGGGGTATTTTATTGTGTCAAGATGTGTCAAAAGGTAGCGCTTACAGCCCTCACCCGGGTTACAGTTAAACGCCCTCATCCAAGTTTATATTAAACCAAAGTCTATCTTTTACTGCCTTCTCCCAGAGGGAGAAGGCCTGCCTGCCGGCAGGCAGGGGTGGGATATTTTCGATTGTATTTCACCCAATTCCCTCTCCCTCTGGGAGAGGGCCGTAAAGAATAAATAGTCGATAAAAACAAGCTTGGGTGAGGGCGTAGAAGATTATACTTGGATGAGGGCTGTTGGAGTATAACCTAAGTGAGAGCAGCCACAAATTTCCCGATCGCCAGACACGCTGTCAGCCCCGGCGACTCGATGCCGATCAGGTTTATAAACTCCGGGAAACCATTCTCAGCTTCCTCTTTGATAACAAAATCTCTTATCCCCTCTCCCGGCCCCTGCAGTTTAGGGCGGATACCGGCCTGATCCGGCGATAAATCCTCTTCTATTACCTGAGGAAATAGTTTAACCACCGATTCCCAAAATTTATATCGGTTTTGAAGATTTACATCATAATTTATTTGTTCAACATATTCAGCGCTGGGACCAAACTTAAGCCCTCCAGCGAGATCAATAATAGCATGCACACCTAAACTAATCGTTTCAGGTTCGGGCACCGGGTAAATTAGATGTTTTATAAAAGAAGACTTATTATAAGAAAAATATTCCCCTTTACAATAATGAAGCTTATACTTGTTCTTCTCAATGTTGATCCCTGCCATAGCGGCGATCTTATCAGAATAAAGCCCGGCAGAGTTAATCAGAATTTCCGTCTCAATCGCTTCTTCGCCGTTTATATCTAAAACGTACTTTCTTCCTTCATGCCTTATCCCTTTTACCTCAGATCCATAAGATATAATCGCCCCCCTGTCCTTCGCCTTCTGCTCCAGACATTTCATCAAAGAATGGGAATCTATTATCCCTGTGCTCGGAGAGAACAAAGAGGCATAAGCATTAACCGAAGGCTCCAGTTCATGGGTTTGCTTTTTGGTTAAATGTTGTAGATCGTAAACTCCATTGGCTTTTCCCTTTTGAGCCAGCTGATCGAGTTGCTTCTCCTCCTCAGCATCAACCGCAACAATAATTTTCCCGGGTTTCGCGTGAGGAATACCGTTTTCTTTGCAGAAAGCATATAAAAGATCCTTCCCTTCTACGCAGAGTTTTGCTTTGAGAGAATCTTTCTCGTAATAGATCCCGGCATGGATGATCTCGCTGTTGCGGCTGCTGGTCTCCTGCCCGAAAGAAGCTTCCTTTTCAACCAGAACAACGTCCTTATGTTTTTTGCTCAACTCTACCGCAACCGCTAGCCCTACTACTCCTGCGCCGATGATCGTAATCCCAACTTTTTCCATGTTCTTAATTATATCATTCTCAATCAATTTTTTTCTTATAAGATGCATTATTCTCTCCACTTTTCACGGAGGCTCCGCCTCTGTACTCCGAATTAAATTCAGGGGTATGGGGACGGAGCCCCCATCTCGGGATTGTTAAGGGCGGAGCCCTTAACGAGGTTTTCTTTGCCATTCTTTTGCCGATACAAAAGAATGGCGAAAATGAGGTATAATATAATAAGTTATGCGGAAAATAATGAATATCCTTCTTATAGGACTTCTATTTCAGATCCAAGCTTTGGCCCGAATTGAAGTCAACCTCAACATAACCCAACCTAAAGGCGCCCCCTACTTCATCGGCCAGCCCGAGATCAATATCGATGCAGAAGAATTCAGCACCATCGTTTTGAAGATTAAATCAAATAAAAGCGGCACCGCAAGATTATTCTGGGCTTCGAATTATGATCCGCAGATGAATGAGCCAAAAAGCATCTGGTTTCATCTGGACAAAACCGATTACTTCAAAAGTTATTACTTCAATGTTCGCTCGCAAAATCCCTCCTGGATAGGATTTATCGGGCAAATTTTGATTTTTCCTGAAAACGGGCCGGAAGCTATTGAGCTTGAAAGCGCGCAGGCCACCCCCGGAAATCTGATAACCAATATAAAGTCAGGCTGGCAGGAGTTCTGGGGGCCGAGGGGAAGGGCCGTGATCGGCAGTACCATCAACGTCATACCTAGCAGTAACATTTTTGGAACCTCTGTAAATATTTATATTTATTGGATTATCGGGATATTTTTTGTGATTTATTTTTTGTTTCGGTACTTTCAGATGCCTGAAACCAAAAAATCAAAAGCGCCCCGAATATATCTGGTTTTTGCGGAAACAGCCAAGCGGACTTTATTCTTGTCAATCGCCTTATGGATCCTTCTTACTTTGAATGCGGATTACAATTATTTCAATATCTTCAAAGATAATTATTCAAAGTATTTCGGAAAAACGATCGAAGAAAAAAGGGCTATCGCTTACGGCAAAGATTATTACGATTTTCTGGTTTTTGCAAAAGAGAAATTGCCTAAAGAACCGATAAAATTCGGATTGTTAAGCTCAAGATATGCGGCCTCTCTTCAAGCAAGGATTTATCTTGTCCCACATATTCTTAACGACGCGCTAAGCCAATCGTCCTACCTTTTAGTATTTTATCCCGATCAAAAAGAACTTGCTGCAGAAAAGGGATTTTCCCTTTTAGCAAAATTGAACGATAACGCGTATATTATGAAGGGGATGAAATGATATTATTAGTTAGATTAATTTTAACCTTAGCTTTACCCGTATTTCTAGGGTACGGGATCGTTGGACTGATCTTCAAGAACAAGACCAAGGTTTCCTTCCTCGAAAGATTCGCTTTAGCCTGGGGCATTGGCATCGGCCTGCTCGGATTAGAAATGTTCACCCTGTCTTTGTTTGGCGTCTTGCTCAATCTCAAAACTGTTTTGATTCCAACTTCATTAATTACATTAGTTCTGACTTCTTATCTTTTAATCAAGAAACTTCCAATTTTCTTTAATCGCGAGGAACCGAGAATTCATTCTCAGGTTCCGAGCAAGAATCTCTGGCGAACAACCGCGGAAAAGATTCTTATCTTGTCGATCGGTTTAACGATCAGTTACGTGTTTTTTGACGCTCTGGTCAAGCCGATCGTGAATTTCGATGATCTCTGGCGGCAGGGATGTATCGCCAAGATCATTTTTACGACCGGTAAAGTTATCACCGACCAAACTCTTGAACTGGCGGGTCCCCACCCTTATCTCGATCCTCTTTCTCAAGCCTGGATATACATTGGGATCGGCGGGTGGAACGATGCCCTCGGCAAAGTGGTTTTTGCCCTCTGTTTTACCGGCCTGCTCTTTATCTTTTATTCAGGAGTCAGAAGGTACCGGAGCCGCTTCACAGCCCTGCTGTTCACTTATCTGCTGACCTCTTTCCCTCTGATCGTTTACCATGCCGGGACCGCTTACTCCGACTTGATGCAAACCTTCTACTACACCGCCGGCATCATATTTCTTTTTCACTGGCTGAGCTCAGAAGACAGGCCGGCCCTCGTGGTTTCAGCTCTCTTCCTGGGGCTGGGAGTGTTTGTCAAACAGTTAGGCACCCCGTTATGGGTCATTGCCGCGGCCGTACTGTTCATTTCCTCTATGCTTGAACCTAAAAGGCAATTAAAGCCCTTTATTCAATTTATCCTGCTATCTTCACTGGTCGCCCTGCCCTGGCTGATCAACAAGCAAAGCTTTTTATTGAGCAACGTATTAATTCTGTGGAACAAGCTTCGACCCGCCGGCATTTCGACCGGATTGCCGGCAGCGATCAATGCCCCCTACGGCCCACCGACCCTAGCCGGCATCCTGCAGCAACTCGGCCGCAGGATGTTCTTTTACGCCGACTGGCAGATACTCTGGTTCGTTTTATCGGTTTCGCTCGTCCTTTGCTGGCAAAAGGTCTGGCGGTCAAAATTGAAATATCTTGTGCTGATCATCCTGCTCAACCTGCTGATGATGACCTATGGTTTCACCGAACAAAACGCGTACAACTTTCTGGTGGACGGCACGCTGGTCCAGAGGATGCTGATGTATCAGGTGCCGGTGGCGCTGTTCCTGGCCGCGCTTTGCCTGGGTCAGGAAAAAGAAAAATGCCTGTGACCCAAGTAATTGAAGATGACGCTTATGAGAATTATGCCTGCCTGAGCGACCGGTGGCGTGATCTTGAGCATTTCCACACACAACGGCAATAGAACAAGATTAAGGACCATACTGCCCGAATATACCAGGTAGAAGCGAAGATATTCCCGTAAATAATTGCCCCTGGTCTTGAAAACAAAGGATTTGTAGCCAATATAGGCATTGGTTATAGCCAGGACCGTGCTGACCAGCCAGATCAACATATAATGGACGCGCTGCCCAAAGAGGAAATACAACGCGACAAAGACCGAATAGCCAAAAATGGTGTTCCAGATGCCAACCAATAAATAATTTATCTTTTGCTGATGCTTTTTATACAGCCGCTTTATCATTTGTTCTAACCAAATAATCTAACTCGGAACATAGCTAGCAAGGCATTGATCAAGTGATAAGGCCTGATCTTTTTCCCTTCTTTCCAGGATCGCGGCCGGTACGGTATCGCGATCTCGGTCATTTTGAGCCCCCACCTGCACATCCGGCTCACGCTCTCGAATTCAAAACCGTTCCCGGTAGTGCTGACCGGTATTTTTTGGATCGACGCCGTGCGATAAAGGCGGGAGCCGATTATATCAGTGAAATTTTTACCGTACCACCTGTTGATCAAAGCCGTGCAGATGATCGTCGCCAGGTATTCCGGCCGTTTCTTGATGATATTCCAGATTGAATTCTTATTGTTCTTCAGCCTGGAGCCGAGCACCACGTCGTAACCGCCCTGTTCCGCGACCGCCAGCAGTTCCATCGCCGCGCCGGGGTCATACTCCAGGTCCGAATGATGGACGTATAAATATTCTCCTCTGGCTATTCTCATTCCGTTGACGAACGATCCGGACAGAATATTCCTTTCGTTATAGATGATCTTATAGTTTTCGTTGAGTTTAAGCCCTTTCAACAGCTCTTTGGTGCCGTCAGTGGAACAGTTGTCGACTATAAAGACTTCCTTATCCGGCACCTTGATCTTTTCAACATCTTTAATCGCCTGGAGTATGGTCCTTACTTCATTATAAACCGGCACCATTACAGTCAACTTCATATCTTAACCTCTTGATTGATCGTCAGAGCCGGGATCACGCATCCCAGGTTAAATACGGCTACCGGATAGATGGGCAGAAGGACGCGGTTAAAAGTGGCAACCATATCATTAACCGCGTTATGAAAGAACAGATAAATAAACAGCAAGTTCCCATAGAACAATAAGATCGCCAAAAATAGATATAGATTCTCGCCTTTCATTTGTCTTTTGAAAAAGAATAATAGAGCTGCCGTAAATATTACCCAGAACAGCCCCCAACTCCCTTCCATGAACATCAATGAATACATTTTGTCATGGAACTCGAAATATTTAAAGAAAGAAAGGCTAATGACGCTCTGCGGATCCGGCACACGTATAAACATAGTAAATAATTGCCAGGGTAAACCAATGATCACAAACAGAGACAGGTACTGCCCAATATAAAGGATTTTGCTTTTCAATGATTCCTGGCAGCTGTGCCAGAGATAGAACAGCAATAAAGCCAGCCCTATCGCGTAAAGAGCTTTTCCTTCAAGCTTGATCCAGGTAGTGAAAGCGGCCAGGAAAGCAAAGGGCCAAAAGTAATAATTTTGTTTGGTCTGCAGCCAGCGATAAAAATAGATCATTGCCCCCGCGAAATAAACGGTTTTGGTCAGATCGGCGTAGCCGATGGTGGAATGATAAAGAAAGAGCGGTGTCGAACACAATAAGTAAGTGAAGGCCAAGGCACCCAAATGCCCTCTCACCGGCTTCAAACCGTAATAAAATATAATGAGCAGGCACAGCAGCTCGATGGGGAAAATGATCTTTGACCATTGGTCATTAGCTTCGCCCATACAGCTGAACAACCAATAATGCATCAGAGAAAGAGATCTCGGATAACCATTTACAGTGTTTCTCAGTTCTTTGACGATCTTATCCGGCCAATATTTATCGGCATAAAAATAATTTTTCCCGGCATCGGTCCAATTGCCCGCCCCATCCCAGGAATATTCGGGCTTGCTGCACGCCTCAATAAAAGAATATGAGACCTTAAATGTTATCCCGGCGAATAAAATAATTATTATTAATGCGAACAAGCTAATATTCTTTATTTTGATCAACCGGCTTATATTAATAAATGAATTAAAATGACTAAATGACCATCTCTTTCTATCCAGGAACATTTTCAAGATAAATAGCGCTAATACCATTAAAGTAACAATTGTGATCCGGTTGGCAATGGGCAGAAGAAAAAACATAAACAATAAAAGCGTTAGCGATCCCTGGCCGACCAGATAACTCAATGCCATTCTTTCCAAGGCCTGAATTTTCTTTTCCGCATCAAACCAACAAACAATGACATAGCCAAATAGCCAGGCAATCAAGATGCCGATGAATAATTTCAAAAAGATCAATTTATTCTCCTTGTTCAGTCAGGATAAAAGCATCCTGATTGAAACGCTTATAGAGGCGCAAGTTGTTCGGCTTGTAAATTAAACGGATGCTCATATCGCCAACCAGCTTTTTATCATTGCGAAACAGGTTCCCCTCATTGTATAGATCGCCATAATAATAGCCTATACCTATAGGAACGCTTCCCTTATTGCTGACCTGTAAAAGCATTTTTTCATTTTTGCCATGATTTATTATGGGGAGAAAGCGAAAGATCGCTTCCTTATCTGCATGAGAAAGATATTCCCCTCTCCCCGCGATCGATCTTTTGTTCTCACTTAAAAGTAACAGCTCAATTGAATCCTTAATGTTATCTTTTTCCCTTGCCCAGATATTGATCTGAGAAAGATGCTTGGAAGCTTGCCACAATTTTATCTCCTGTGTCAATTTCTCTCCGGGGGCAAGGTCAAGATACTCACCAAATATCGGTTGCTCTTGAATGATGGTCCCGACTTTATCCTTTTCCGGCTTGTAATAAATAAAATAATATGAATGATCAATATCACGCGGCCTCAAATTGAAAATGAACTATACTTTTGCTAAATAATCCGGGGGTGTCTTGGGGAGATTGGTGGGGACGCCATTGATTATTTTCCCGTTCAGGGGGATAGCTTCGTCACAGAACTTCATAAAATCAATGAATTCAGGATCTCCGGTCACGATTTTTCTTTTTTCATGCAAAGACTTTCCCCAATATAGATTGGCATCTCTTCGCATCGCCTTTAGATAATAAACATGATAACGCAGATCGAGCATTCCCCAAATCAAAAATGCGAGCAAAAAGAAAGCGCCGATGGCTATTTTTGCTATTCGCTTATCAAACAGCGCCAATACCCCGGCCAAAATAAATGCTACCCAAAGAAGAGGCACAAACAAAGCATTATAGCTGCCTTTGATAAAGAATGGCGAGGCCATGGCAAAGCAGGTACCCAGGAGCGGATCGTAATAATAAGTGAAACCGCCCCACCAGGCCTTGATCTCGGTCCAGAGGTTTCCATGCACAAACCTTATTTTTTTTAAAGTAACCGTATCCGCGTTCGCCGCGGGAACGATCAATATGCCGCGGATCGATCCCTGCCAGGCACTGTGTTTTTTCAGGTCGATCCATATTCTGTTATTGCGATTAGCCCTGCCGGTATCAAAATCATATCTAAAATTAAAATTAAAATCGCGATTATACGGGGAAAGGAAAAGCATCCGCCCTTGATCGTAAGCGACCGGTGTGGCCATTTCCAGTTCACAGACATCGTACCAATCCGCGTCCAAATTGTTCAGCGGGACTACAAACAAATTGTCGAGACGTTTTGAATAATCAAAAACTATCTCATCTTCAGGGGAATTGAGGAGAATACCTGATGCGACCAGCGCGATTATTAACAAAACACCTCCCATGGCCCAGATCTTTGTGTCACGCCGTTTCTCGTGACCGCGCTTTGCCTTATTCTTCAATGAAATCCTCTTTGGTAAACACTTCGTTATATGGCACCGGGAGCGGCTTGCCATAGATCCTATTTACCACATATTTATCAATAAATTTTCTGTCCTCAGCAATAAGGCAAGTGTCAACATATTTCCCAAAATATTTAATCTTCATGCCTCTTGCAATAATGTCTTTTAACGGCTCCTCAAAGAAATTCCCCAGCTTGACATGGATATAGGGACAGGGCATCACATCTCCGTATTTGGTGATGGAGATCATCCTTTTGACCGCGATGCAACCAAGATCAAGGCCGTATGATGGGGTTAAATGTGTGAAGATATTGTATTTCTTCTCTAATTCCCTGACATAATCCATGTCCGACCGGTCGACCAGTACGTCAAAATTGCCTTCCCAGGAACCGACCGGCTTGGCATACGTCACAAATACTCCCACGCCTTTTCCATTCAAGAACTCTATAAATTCAATGAATTCTTTTGATCTGACCCTTTGCTTGGTAACCACGGTTTGGACAATGATATTTAACCCGGCGCTCTTCGCCGCATCAATGGCTCTTAAGGCTCTTTCATGCGATTCCGGTTTTTGCCTGAATTTATTATGTTCGGTCGTCGAAAGGCTATCAAGACTGAGCTGAATTTTATCAATGCCGATGCTTTTCAAATGTCTCGCCCTTTCGTCATCCAAAAACCAGCCATTCGTATCAGAGGTTATGTAAAATTTCTGCGGGTCGATCGCCTTAACCAGATCGTCAAAATCCGGGAAGACCAGCGGTTCGCCGCCGGTAATCACGAAATGCGCGAGGCCCATTTCATCGGCTTGCCGCGAAAGCTCCTTGACATCATTGATCGTAAAATACCTGCCCTCTTTTTTCCCCTGGAACCTCTTCACCGAACAATGCTTGCACCTGAAATTGCAGGTATAATCGTATTGAAATTGAATTATAGCTATGCTTTCGCCCCTTTTAACTTTCTCATCAAATTTCATGATTTTTTCATAGACCCGATGCTTTTCTTTTTTCAGCAAGCTCCTCTTTTCCGTTTCACTTGGTTTTAATTCCGACACAAATTTGCCCCCTTAAATATTGCAACCTTTATCTTCGCGCCATATTTTTGCTGAATGATCCTTGCTACTTCATCCGAATAACTCGCGGCCATCACGATCACCGCATCCACCGGGTCTGAATCAAGCATAGCCGGAGAGACTATCGGCAGATGGGTTGCCGGAGTGTATTTCCCTTGCTTAAAAGTGGCCGAATCCACAACATATTTTATCTTATCTTCCAATTCTAGCAAACTAATTAGTGCCAATGCCTGATGCCCGGCACCCCATATTGCCACTCTTTTATCCTTAAATCGACTAATATAGCCATCGATTTCAGTTTTCAGCTTTGTTTGCTGATCACTGAAGCACGATAGATCCAGTCTGCCCCTTTTTCTGACCACTGCAGAGATAATGTAATCGTGCCAGACCTCATTGCATTCAATAATATTAAAACCATTCGACCTTAGGGTGGTAGCCAAGGTATCCCTGGTAAAATATAATAAATGGTCGCCAATAAATTCGGCAAAGAGCTTCTTCCTTATAATCATGTCAAAATTTGGCACTTCGACCAGCCCAATGGCATGATCAGTCAGATTATCTCCTATCTCTCGCAGCGTACGGCTGGGCTTAGGTAAATGCTCAAGAAAGCTCAAGATATAGAATGCATCAAAGGGCCCGTCTTTTATCCGGCGGGAAACATTCAATCCTTGACTGAGACACTGCCTGACCGCATCTTTGCCTTGTTCCAGGCCATAGGCCTTTACGCCCGTTCGGGCCATGATCGAAAGGTATTCACCGCGGCCGCAACCGATCTCAATTACCTTTTTGCCCTTAAGAGAATATTTCTCCACTAGATCGGTAAATTGCTTCTTCCGGAAAGCCATCATTTCTTCAGAAATACCCGCTGCACGAATTACCTCTTTATAATATGGGACCGGATCGTTACTTAACTGCACTAAACCACAACCGGAACACTGGCAAACCTCAAGATCGACCCCTTTATCGCTTTTAAGCGCATTTTTATCCGGTAGATATTGCGCTGCTTTGGGCATGTTCTCATAGCTAAGCAGCGGCTCCTCATAAAGATTATTGCCGCATACTCTGCATTTTTTATTTTTTGACATGATCAGATATATCTCCTGTACATTTCATGCACTTCTATCATATTGTCAGGGCACGAATCATGCCATAACCATTGGTCCGGCTTAGGCGACTTGCTGTTATCACATCTTAAACTCTCATCAAGCGGTGTTGTCAGCTTGCATCGGTACAAGAATGAGATAAAATGGCCCCGGTCCTTTCTGGACTTAATGATGCATTCGTTTACCGCCAGAGGAACCGGATCAAACTCAACTTCAGCGCCAAGCTCCTTTTTAGCCGCCGCTTTCACCCGATCAGCCATCGTTTCTTTATACCGGATAATCCCGCCCGGCACATGCCAGCCAGGAGCCCAATAACCATCATCCCGCCAGGTCAGGAGGGTTTGGCCTTGTTCATTCTTTATCAGCAAATCCACATTAACCAAAGGCGTGATCCTGCTTACAAAAAGGAACAGCTCTTCCGGCAACCCCAAGGAAGGATCGGCAATCTGTTTATTTAATGACTCGATCGCTTCGTGTAAATTCATAGCGAATCTTTATTCTTATCGTACCAATCGTATAAAGCCTTGATTGCCTCATCGATCGGAGTGAACTTAAAGCCTTTTAACTCCTTAACCAGCAATGAATTGTCCCCACTATATTCCTGGTTAAGCCCTTCAGTTTGAGTTTTTATATCCAATTTTTTGCCTGATATTTTAAGGACCTTTTCAGCGATGGTCTTAAAATCAAGAACATTTCCGGAACAGATGTTATAGACTTTATTCTTGGGCTTGTTATCAATAAACCATTTAACAATTTTTACTAGATCATCAATGCACGTAAAATCGTAAGATTTGTTTTGATTTATTTTAATGGGCAAATTCAATGCCGCATCATGGCAAATGCTGGAAATGATACGGACCCGCCAATCCTCATATTTGCCAAACATGGCAAAAAGCCTGAGATTATAGATATTGTCGGTCAGTTGCGCATATTTAGTCATGATATATTTTGAAAACCCGTATTGATCCGTTGGAACATGCTGGTCAAAATAATCTTCTTTCATCCTGGGCATCCAGTTTTCACGATCAAACTCCGCTCCCGAACCGAAATAGATCATTTTGTCAAAATGGTCTTTGCATCTTGCAAGGTTAAAGAACATCCTTAGATTATTATCGAGGACTTTGGCCGGATCTTTGGTCGAATGTTTTGGCGCGGCGTCATAGGTGGCCGCATGTATTATTACATCAAATTGGTTGTTCTTTATAAAATCTAATACTTTCGCAGAATCCAAAAGGTTCAGTTCTTGACTATTGGGAGCCAATATGTCGTATTCTCTGTTCAATTGTTCAAACAGATTACTGGCAATAAAACCTTTCCCGCCGGTAATTAATATTTTCATCAATTCATTCCTTTAGCGGTTCTATGATCATATTTGCTTTGAATTCTTCCCTGTCCAAAAAGGGCCAGAGGTCTTCCATCGGTTTAGAAACGATCGAACCATCGGGCTTTACTTCGGAGGAGATCCTGGGAGCGGTCTGCAAGTCGGGATCAACCATTACATCGCAGATCACCGTCCCTTCCGTTTCCAGCACAGCTTTCACTTCTTCCCGCAAGTTCTTCTGGTCTCTTATCCGTGCCGTTTTCAATCCATAAGCCGCAGCCACCTTGCAGGTATCAGGGATGGTCAAGCCGCTGGAGGGATCACAGCAGACCAGCCGGCCGGCAAAATATCGGTTTTGTGTTGCTCGGATCGAGCCATAGCCATTATTATTCAGGATAAACATCTTGATCGGCAGCTTTAATCTCGCCAGGGTCTCAAGTTCCTGGATATTGTGCTGAAGTCCACCCTCACCAATAACGCTGATCGTCCTTCTTCCACCGCTGGCCAGGCAGGCACCAAAGCTGGCCGGCAAACCAAATCCCATGGAGCCGAGGCCGGGAGTATTCTGGATTCTTTGCCCTTTCTTAATGCGAAAAGCCTGCATGGTGATCTCGGCACAGGCGCCGGAACTCCCCGGGACGAGCAGATCGTCTTCGGTCATCAGGTCAGAAAGAACATCGATCAGATAATAAGTGTTGACCAGGCCTTGCGACTTTCGATATTCTGGCAGGATAACCGGATATTTTTTCTTCCAGTCCTGGCAGCGAGCCAGCCAGGTAGTCTTATCTGATTTCTTAATATTATCAATTTGTTTGATAAATTCATTTAAGAAAACTTTGGCATCCGCAGCGATCGGTACATCAATCTTCGTTTTTAGTTTATTTATTTCCGCCGGATCGATGTCAACCATCACCTTTTTGGCCTCCCGGGCGAAATTCTTATGGTCATGGGCGGTCTGCGGTAGGTCGAGCCGCGCGCCAATCGTCAGGATCCAGTCAGAGTTCTGCTGAATGAAATTCGCCCCGCGGGATGCAACCGAGCCCGGCCGGCCAAAATAAAGCGGGTGATCTTCCGGCAGGAAATCGACCGCCTTCCAGGTGGTCAATACCGGTATCTTCAGAATGTCCATAAGTTTCAGGAATTCGGGCGCTGCTTTCGCCAGACGAATACCATTACCAGCCAAGATTACCGGCCGCTGCGCGCTGTTCAACAGATCGATCGCCTGCCTGACCAGTTGCGTCAGATTGTTGGTGGCTTTTCGCTCTTTAATCTCGGCCGAATCGAAACTTTCCAACGCCCTCTCATCGATCATAGCTCCCTGGACATCGAGCGGGAAATCAAGCCAGACGGGACCCGGTCGTCCACTGCGGGCAATATAAGTTGCTTTTTGAAGATGGTACCTGACCGATTGTGGATCGGTTATGGTAACCGCGTATTTTGTCATCGGTTTGACGATTGAGATAACATCCGCCTCCTGGACCCCCATCTGCCGCACGCCGCTGTTGCCGATCATATCCGATCTTTTTACTTGCCCTGAAAGGACCAGAACCGGTGTTGAATCGATCCAGGCGCCGGCTACGCCGTTTATAGCATTAAGACCGCCGGGGCCCGTCGTCACCAGCGCTACGCCTAGATCCTGCTTGTATTGGGCGTAAGCCTCAGCGGCGATGGCCGCCGCCTGCTCATGTAAACAGCAGACATATTTAATGTCTTTGCGCTGGCCCAGGGAATCCAAAAGGTGCATACAGCCGCCGCCCGGCAAGAGGAAAATATGGCCGATCTTCTGCTCAGCAATAAATTTCATCACATAATCAGAAAGTTTTATCATGATTTACTCATTCTTTTATAACCTTCAAAACTTCATCTAACAGTTGATCGATCGTCATTTTTGACTGGTTCCAGGGCCGCGGAAAAACCAGGGTTTTGACCCCTGCCTTTTCGGCCATTTCAATGTTTTCCACTGTATCGTCGATCAATAGATCTGCTCTGCCAAAGTAATTCAAATATGCCCCTTTATTCTCATCATAGACCGGGGGATTTTCTCCAGCCCGGTAAGAAGGGATGAAATGGAATGACCTGATCCAGTCGCCAAAATTCCTCATCACCCAGGCCGCCGAAATATGCGATGCAGCAATCGGCACCCGGGTCAGAGCAACATGCCGGCATTTCGCCCCGTTAACAGTAAACCATTTCTTGATCTCTTTTATCGGTTCTAACCGATCATAATTACCAGAAAGGCGAAAATCATCCAACAAAGAAAGATATTCCTCCTTGCTCACACCTAATAGCTGATGCGGAGGATTAACTTTAATAGATTCATAATCCAGCCTATGTTTTGGCTGCCAAAATTGCTCCAGCCAGACATTCATCAGGTCATTTAACACATCATCAACATCCCAGACAATCGTTTTCATTTTAGTCCATCCAGTAACTTATCAAAGTTTTTCGATGCCGATTCTTTGCGATCTCGGGATCCGTGTAAAAAGAATCCTCTTTGTAATGGGTGGATGATATCTCTTCAATGACCGCGCCATTATTACTGCTGAAAATGTGTTTTTTGCCCCTTTCAACCGTTACAAGATCTCCCGTTTTGCATTGTTTTTCAACTCCCTCCAGGTTTATCAGCACATCTCCGTGAAGCACATGGAAGGTCTCTTCCTTTTTCTGATGATATTGCTCGGGATGTTTTTGGCCGGGGATCAAGATGATCAACTTCTTACAGTATTCCCGGTTAATAAAATTTATAATGGTACAGCCATATTCAGCGAAGCGGTCCACCCCATAATGGTGCGATATCTCCAGGTCCAGCATTCCGGGAACATTGACATTGCCGTCCTTAAGCACCATTTTTACTTTTTGGACGATCTCATAGATCTTCTGCCTATTGTCAACTTTTTTAAGCTCTGGCAATAGAATTGGCTGATTGGTGTTCAGATCCGTTTGCGCGTAATACTCCGTATACTTGGAAAGATCGCTGGCAACCAACTGGCCATCAACCGTCGGAATGGCAAAAAACACATCGGTAACCGCTACCCGCTCACCCTTTTTGATCGGCCTGTTAGCAAAGACCCCCCTGCCCAATTCTCTTAAACTTGCAGTCTCTTCCGGAGTAAACTCCAACCTTTTGTCTTCAACGCCGCACATAGTAGAGGCTTCCTGGGCGGCAGCCAACCATTTCTTTATTTGTTCCGGTGTGCTGGAATAGGCATTGAGACCAAATTTATCAGTTTTGACCCCAACGTGCCTTTCGAACAATAAAGCCCCCTTAGCGACCACGATCTTAACGGCATCAAAATTATTAGGGTCTTCATGGGTTGAATAACCAATGGCAGCTTGGGGATACCTGGCCCTGAACAGATCTATTTGATTCAGCTCCAGATTTTTATCCCGGGTGGGATATTCAGCCACGCAATGCATCAGGGCAAAAGTCTTGCCTCTATGCTCAAAAAAGCTGACCACTTTATCAATATCTTCCAACCTGGCACCGGCGGTAGAGGCGATGACCGGTTTATCTGTCTTGATGATCCTTTCCAGCAGAGGCCAATCCGTGAACGAACAGCTGGCAATTTTAATAATGTTAAAACCCATTTTCTCTATCAGATCAACGGATCTTTCGTCAAAGGGGGTGCAAACCGAAATGAACCCCAGCTTGTCAGCTTCGTCTTTCAGGGTCTTGAATTGTGTTGCCTCTAACCTGGTTTCGGAAAAACGTTTTACATACTTAAAGTCGGCTCTTCCTTTATATTCAGGATGAATGAAAGTATCCAGGTCACGGAACTGGAACTTAAAGGCGAATTTAAAAGGAAAGCCCTTGCTTGCCTGGTGGATCTCCCTTATGATCTTCAACCCATTTTCAACACTCCCCATATGATTATTAGCCATTTCAAATATGAATAATTTATCAAATATCTCCGGGCCTTTCATAAACTACTTTCCTCCTATTGTCATGATCATCCCATCTTCGGAAGCGATCGTTCTACGGAATATTTTTCTGGCCTGCTTTCCCGCCTGCTTTCTTTCTGCCAGGGTCTTGTATACCTCGGCATCAAAATGAACCAAAGCCAATTTTTTGGCAACCGCCTTTTTAGCAATCTCAGCAGCAGTTGTCGGGTTCAAATGCGGCCATTTATCGCTCTTTTGCCCGGTCTTAAAAGCGCATTCTGCAATTAACAGGTCAGCACCTTTGGATAACTTTACAGCGTTTTCACACACTCCGGTATCAGGGCAATAACTGATTACTTTCCCATTAAAATCAAATCTGAAACCAAAACAGCGCTCAACATGGCGCAGGGGCAAAGCTTTTACCGCCACACCAAAATTTTTGGTGTGGCGGTTTACCCAACATGGAAACTCAGAAATCCTAACTTTTGTCGGAAGAATTCGAATCGGCGCGGTCAAAGGCCGGTTAATAAAATTACGAATAAATTCTTTGGTACCCGGTTGAACATAAATGTCAATTCCCTGTTTAAATTTGAACTTAGCCAAAATATGTAGGCCAATGATATGATCAAGGTGGAAATGGCTCAAGAAGAGATAGATCGGCTTATTCTCCTTAATATAACGATCAAGCTTATAGATGCCGTTTCCCGCGTCAAGAACAATATACGCCTCGGGCGCATCGATCAAGACGCAAATCGTGTTGCCGGTAGCCGTATCATACCAGCCGTTAGTGCCCAGGAATATTATTTTTATCTTATTGGCAGTCATTCACAAATCCTTTTATGGTCTCGATCATGTGATCCAGCATCTCGCTAGTCATCCCCGGATAAACCCCTACCCAGAAAGTCTGGCTCATAATGGTGTCGGTGTTTTTCAATTCACCAACCACCCGATAACCGCTTTTGTTCTTGCGCATTTCATCAAAACAGGGATGTTTAACCATATTTCCCGCAAAAAGCATTCTGGTCTGAATGCCGTTTGCTTCAAGATGGTTAACGATCTTTTCTCGGGTAAAACCAGAATTTTCTATCACCGTCAACAGGAAACCAAACCAACTGGGATCGGAGTTTTTCGCGGCTTCCGGCAGGATGAAAACGTCTGAAAGATCGTCTAATCCCTCCCTTAGCATTTTCCAGTTCCTCTTTCTTGCTTTAATGAAGTCCGGTAGCTTTTCCAGCTGCGCGCAGCCGATCGCCGCCTGCAGATCGGTGGCTTTCATATTATATCCAAAGTGGGAATAGGTATATTTATGGTCATATCCCTTTGGCAGTTCACCCAATTGCCACTGGAAGCGCTTGCCGCAGGTGTTATCTTTTCCGGAGGGGCACCAGCAGTCCCTGCCCCAGTCACGGAATGAATTAACGATCTTATTGAGCCGCTCATTGTTCGTATAAACCGCTCCACCCTCACCCATGGTAATATGGTGCGGCGGATAAAAACTCGAAGTAGCCAGATCGCCAAAGGTCCCGGTGTAATCCCATTTCCCATTCAGCTTATACCTGGCCCCTAATGAATCACAGTTATCCTCGATCAGCCAGAGGTCATGTTTTTCGCAAAATGCTTTGATACTTTTAACGTCAAATGGGTTGCCTAAAGTATGCGCTAATATAACCGCCCTGGTCTTATCAGACCATGCCGCTTCGAGCTGCGAACAGTCAATGTTATAAGACGGCAAAGCCACATCCACAAAGACGGGGACAGCGCCATATTGAATGATGGGCGCGATGGTAGTCGGGAAGCCGGCCGCGACCGTAATAACTTCATCGCCTCTCTTGATTCTTTTATCTCCCAGCTTCGGAGAAGTCAGAGCCATAAAAGCCAGAAGATTCGCCGACGAGCCGGAATTTACCAGGGAACAATATTTTACACTCAGGAAATCTGCAAGCTCTTTTTCAAATCTTTCCGCGTAGCGGCCGGCGGTAAGCCAGAAATCGAGGGAAGCGTCGATCAGATTAACTATCTCTTTATCATCATAAACGCGTCCCGCGTACGGGATCCGTTGCCCAGGCTTAAATTCGCTTTGCTTGCTATGTTTGGCTTCAAAATATCTGCGGGCAGCTTTAAGAGTTTCTTTTCTTAATTCACTTTCTGTTTTTTTATTACGCATTTTTTACCACCCTGTTCAGCCCGACCGCTCGTTTGAGCAGGTTCCGCATTCGATTGAATGCATTGCGAAGCAAATATCTTTTGGGCCAAATATGCTCATAAACTCTAAACGAAAAGTCCGGCATGAGAGCGTAAAGCAATAACAGGCCATTGAACACCAACCGGAACAGTTTCGATGCCGCAAAGAAGCGACGACGGCAGGAGCGACAATACATCATAACGGAGAAATATTGTTTTGATTTAAGCAGATAATTCCCGTATTTAATGGTCGTTTTGCAATGAGGGCATTCGACCGAAATTTCAAATATGCCGTTCTTAGACTTTATCACAACCAATTTTTTCGCGTAGACGCGATATTTTATCACGGACCTATTGATCTCGTACCATAACCCGACAAACTCTCGACCCGTCATGCTGTCGGTCATATTAAAAAGACCAAATATCCGATTTTCGATAAAATCAAGTTTATCCTTGATAATCCCCTTTGCCAGGCAGTTTTGATAAAGCGGCGTGCCGGGATAAGGATTAATAAATGTCAACATTATCCCCGCTTTCACATTTGCTTTCCAATAATCCAAGGTTTGCTTGGCCGTTTGGCTTGTTTCGGCCGGATCGCCAAATATAAAATTGGCCTGAAGGCTTAAATTGTTTTTTAAGGTCAGCGTTACCGCACGATCGATCTGCTGTAGTGTAATATGTTTTTTCATGCTTTTTAAAACCGCAGGGCTGTAACTCTCAAACCCATAACTTATCATATAGCAACCCGCATCCTTCATGGTTTTCAACATTTCATCATCCAACTTATCAACCCGCATCTGGCACCCCCACTTACACTCCCAAGAAATTCCTTTTAAAACAGTCTTGAACTGACGACAAAACTCATATAACCATTCCCGATCATTGGAAAACAATTCATCATAAATACCGATCACGTTAATACGATAGCGTTTTATCATAACGGACAGTTCCGCTATTATCGACTCAACTGATCGCTGGCGGTATCTCTTTCCTATCGGGTGATAACAAAAGGTGCACGCGAAGGGACACGAACGACTGCAAATAATGGGATATACTCTTGGGTGGTCGTATAAATCCTGGTAGAATTGATCCGAGGGACGCATGTGATCAAGATAAGCATCGAATTCAAATCCCTCGAAGTCCGGCCAGGGGATGGAATTAATGTCTGCAATTGGCGGACGCGGGCTTGTCAGAACTATCTTCCCTGATCGGTCACGGTAACCTATCCCCGCAACTCCACCGATATCTCCCTGCCGCTCAACACAGGAAAGCAGATCGCATATCGTTTCTTCTCCTTCCCCAATAATAATATAATCCGGGTTCAAAACATTGAACATCAATTCCGGTTCGCTCGAGATCAACCCGCCCCCAACCACCAACTTGATATCCGGGTGAAAGCCGCGTAAAGTCTCGACCACCGATCTGATTTGCCGGAAAATGGTTGAAATCCCTCCCGTGCAAGCAAAATCAAAAGATCCTCGCTGTTGAATAAAATTATTTATAACCATTGAATCGTCATCGCTATAATGATTAAGATTCAGGCACGTCACCTGATGGCCGGCCTTTTTCAGGACCGCCGAAATATAGGCCAGCCCCAGGGGAAACATATAATTATAGTTCGCCGTTTCTTCTATCTGCATGCGCGGAACCACAATTAATATCTTCATTTCATGAACTCTCTAATTTGCTCCTGGCACATTTTTAGTAAATCTTTCCCTTTAACATAGGCAACCGTCCAATCAATTATCTTCTCAAGCGCTGTTTCCATGTCACACCTGGGCCGCCAATGAAGTTTACGTTGCGCCTTTGTATTATCAAGCATGAGCTGATCGGCTTCGTGCGGATGCCGGCTCTGATCAATAACATAGCCAACTTTACCTTCCCAACCTTGACATAATTTCTTTATTACCCACTCTACTGTCTTTGCGTCATCCTGGTCGGGCCCAAAATTCCACGCCTCAGCATACTTACTGCCATTCTTATAAAGTTTTTCAGCCAGCATAAGATATCCGCTTAGTGGCTCCAGAACATACTGCCAGGGACGGACGGCTTTAGGGTTCCTGATGCGAACCCTTTGCCCTTTTAAAATCGCCCGCACAAAATCCGGCACTAGGCGATCATCGGCCCAGTCCCCACCCCCGATAACGTTCCCGGCTCTGGCGGTTGCAACATTCATAGAATAAGAACGTCTGTAAGCGGAAGACACCAGTTCCGAACAGGCTTTGCTGCTGGAATAGGGATCATAGCCGCCCAGCGGTTCCTTTTCCCTGTACCCTTGCTTTTTGCCAACATTTTCATAAACCTTGTCGGTAGTTACGTTTACTACTGCCGTAACGCTTTTGCAGATCCTTGCCGCCTCCAGTACATTTACGGTTCCCATAACATTGGTAGAAAAGGTTTCGACCGGCACTTTATAAGATTCGCGCACGATAGGCTGAGCCGCCATATGGATTACGATCTCGGGTTTGGCCGCCAGCATGGCCCTTTTTAAAGCCTTGAGATCCCTCACATCAGCAATAATGGACTTGACCAACCGATCTATCCTGCATAATTTGAACAGGCTCGGCCTGGTCGGCGGCTCCAGCGCATAGCCGGTAACTTTAGCCCCGAGCATATGCAGCCACAGACAAAGCCAAGATCCTTTGAATCCGGTGTGACCGGTGATAAATACTCTCCTATTTTCCCAAAATTGTTTGTTCATTTGTTAAATATTCAATTCCGAATTTTACCATAATTAGTCATTCGTCATTAGTAATTAGTCATTTCCCCCAAACCTTCCAGGGCGCCTTACCTGACTGCCAGAGATTTTCCAGCATTGATTTTTCTCTCATGGTGTCCATGGGCTGCCAGAAGCCGTTATGTTTGTTGGCCATAAGCTGGCCTGCTTTGGCCAGTTTCCGGACCGGCTCATTTTCAAAAGGCATGTTATCGCCTTCGATATAATCAATGACCTTAGGCTCAAGCACAAAAAAGCCTCCGTTGATCCAGGAATTATTGCCTTCGGTTTTTTCCTGAAATTTATCCACCCGGTTTTCTTTTTTTATGCTTAAGGCGCCGAATCTGCCGAGCGGCCTCACGGCGGTGACGGTAGCCAGTTTGCCGTGAGAGCGATGGAAGCGCAGCAGCTCTTTTATATTGACATCCCCAACGCCGTCTCCGTAAGTAAGCATAAAAGTTTCATTGCCCAGATATTTTTTTACCCTCTTTATCCTCCCGCCGGTCTGGGTTTCGATCCCGGTGTCCACCAGGGTCACTTCCCAGGGTTCCGCCGTATGGCTGTGGATGATCTTTTTCTCTCCGCCGTCAAAATCAAAAGTGACATCGGATTCATGCAAAAAGTAATTCGCGAAATATTCTTTGATCTGGTAACCTTTATACCCTAAACATATGATAAATTCATTGAAGCCATAATGGGAATATCCCTTCATGATATGCCAGAGAATGGGTTTCTCCCCGATGTCGATCATGGGCTTGGGTTTTATCGCTGATTCTTCTCCGATCCTGGTGCCGTAACCGCCGGCTAAAATAACTACTTTCATTTTATTCACTCTCCTATCTTACTATTATAATACTTTATTTCTTTCGCGCCACTATCTCAATATTTGTGCTCAGGAGCCCGAGCAAAGGCAAACGAGATAATATCCAGTCAAGATATCCAATCCACCTGTCAAAAATATGATAGAATTCGCGCACACCGGCCGGGAGACCTTTGAGGTTATAAGGCAATAGTCCTTTATAAGTAACGCTTAACACATCAAAATTGAATTTCTCTAGCAACTCACGGATCTGTTTCTCAGAATATTTCACCGGATGGTCGCCCCGCCCCAGGCGGTCGGAGATATATTCAATGTAAGAGTATTTGTTAGGCAGCATAAAAACAAAGAAATAGCCCTGATCTTTTAATACCCGGCTGACCTCCTTAAGCGAAGCCAGCGGCTCAGCAACATGCTCCAGCACGCCCGATGACAGGACTGCGTCAAAAGAAGAGTCAGGAAAAGGCAATTTAACCGGATCGGCGGCCAGGATCAGCGGCTGTCCGATGCGTTGCAGGAAAGCCCGTCCCCCGCAGTCAACATCATAACTGGTTACCTCAAAGCCGCGGTTCTTTAACAGATAGGTCATCTGTCCCAGCCCGCATCCCCAATCCAATATCCGGCCTTTCGGCAGGTATCGCTTGATCCGATCGGCGTTCTTTATGTAGCGCTTGACCCCCAGTTCCGATGCTACATGCGGGATCAATCCCGCATTTTCACAAGCTAACAGTTCTTTTAGTTCTGCTAATTCGTTCATCCTTCAAAAAATTCCCGCATCCCGAAAGACTCCCCTTTAACCAAACGGCGATAAGTTCCGCGCAGCAATCTGAGAACAAAGCCCGGCGCCAAAATCAATGGAAAAATCTTAACCCAGAAAAGCGGATGATCCCAGTAACGCTTTATAAGGAATGGAAGATGCACGGTCAAAAAACGGACCGGCTCATTGATCTTGACCCTGACCGCCCAGGAGAAGCCGTCGTTCCTGATAACCCTATCATCTATCAACCAGATATATTTTCGCTCGGCAAAGACTGCCGCGGCGATCTGATGGAACATCTGGAAATCCATCCTTAGCTTTTCCTCAAGATTATAATCTGGGTCGGTGCCCCAACGTCTCCTGGTCAGCGCAAACGGCAGGTATTTGAGCATTCCGCGCTCCGGTCCCCAAAGCAGCATTTGCAGCACGTAGACATGGATGTAGCCGGTACCGACGAAGTTTTCTTTTTGCTTTACTCCCAGCCATCTTTTACGGCTGAAAACAACGATTGAAATGTAATTAAGAAAAGCTATCAGCTTTTGGTTGGAGCAAAAATAATTATCCAGTTCTTGCGGTTGGTGAAAATCAAACACCCTGGCTTCCTGAAGGTCCATTATCCGGCGCCTGCGCATCGGCCGGTCAGGAGTCAGGTAGAAGTCCTCTTTCTCACCCAGGAAAATGTCGATTTCCTGCGAGCGCTCCAATTCCTTGCAAACCGCAGCCAGCGCTCCTTCGGCCAGCAGGTCATCATCGCCAAGCGGCCAGCAGTATTTTCCGCGGGCAAGCTCAACCACTTTTAAAAGGTTCCGGTCAAAGCCGATGTTATTTTCGTTTTTGTGGTAGTTGATCGTGACCGGCGCCCTGCCCCGGATTTTTTCCACCAGCGCGGCCGTTTCACGGTTGGACGAATTATCGGCAACAACGATCTCGACCTTGTCCCGATTGAGCTCATTGACCTGAGCAAAGATGCTGTCCAGAGCCTCCTTTAACAACGAAGCCCGATTGTAGGTCGGAATGCAGATGGAGAGGATGATATTATTTTTTTCGCTTTTTTGCCCCATTATTTCCTTAAGATCTCCCTTATAAATCCGGCAATAAAACCATATTCAAGATATATTAGCAACACACCAGCAACTGCAAAAAATAAAACATTGCTTATAAGCAATTGTATTATCGAATGCTGACCGGAAAACGAAGAATAAACCAAAAAGAAAACGCTAAAAGATAAAAATGAAATGGCCAGCGGCTTGACCAGATATTTTCCAAAGCTTAAATCAAATACTTTCTGTGAAAGTTTGAAGGCAAACATGCTGGCAACGACTTGGGCAATAATAGTCGCCACCGCCGCCCCGATATAACTGAACTTCGGGATCAAGATAATGTTTAATACAATATTCGCCAGTGCACCGGCGCCTACCGAAATCAGGAATTGGTTAAAAAGCCCGGCCGGGATCAAAACCAGACTGCCGTAGGTATTGCTGACTGCCAGGGGGATCAAGGCCCAGATCAAGTACCTTAAGGCCAGGATCGACTCACCATATTCATTACCAAAAAATATTCGAATGATCAATGGAGACGCGAGACAGACAAGGGTGGTCACGGGTATTATTAATAATAAAGTCAAACGCATGAATTTTTCCAGAAAGGTTTTTGTCCCAGCCTGGTCTTCGCTCATTCTCTTACAGGCGATCGGCAAAGCAGCCGCCAGCCAAAGCGAAAATACCCCGGCAAAAATATAGAACATCCTGTAGGCGGCGTTATAAATCCCGACAGCAGTAGGGTTATTCATTATCCCTAGCATAATAGTGTCGAGATTATCGTAGATTTGCATCAGTATGGTCGATGCCCCCAAGGGTATTGCTAAGAAAAAAGCTTTGGGCCAGCTTTTGAACGAGATCTTTTTCAGATCAAAAGGGAAAAATCTCTTGAACAGCACAAAAAGAATGGCCAGGGCTACCGCTAAGCCAGTAACAAATTGGATCATGGGAATATTGATCAAGTCAGCGGGCTGCTTGACCAAAAGAACAATAAAACAGAAGGTTGTGATTGAAAAGATTAGCTTGGAAGCCGCCACATACTCCATTTTTTCCAACCCTTGAAAGATCCAGTCAGCGTTCAGCGCGCGATAGAACACCAGCAGGAAGGTGATGATGAAAAGCAGGCGGATGGTTGAGGGGATCGGGATAACCAAAAGGATAAAAAGACTTAAGCAAAAAGCCATTAAGGCAATCAGTAAACGGAGTGAAAAGATATTGACCGAGATCTGTTGTGCTTGCGAGCGGTCCCTGGCGATTTCACGTGAACCATAAGTGGACAGACCGGAATCAACGATAATGACCAGGTACAGCAAAAAAGCCTGTGCGAACTGGAGCAAACCAAAGCCAGCCGCACCCAGCACCCTGGCTATGTAGATTATGGCGAAGAAATTGATCAGGCCACTGGCGATATTCCCGGCCAGCAGCCAGGAAAAATTCTTTGCGATTCTTTTGGTTACGCTCATTTCCATCAAATTAAAGCTCTACCCCCCAATAGGATTCGCCAAGCCTGGCCGCAATATCGATCACCCGAAAACCATTCGCCCGCAGAGGATTCTTGCCTTTTAAAACCACCGCATTTTTATTTTTGACCTCAGCAATACTTTGCACCCTCTCATAATCAAAGCCCTTCAGGGCGAGTTCGATAATATCCGCCAGATCATCGTTCCCGAGAATAAGAAATTTTTTTTGGCCTCGATTGTACTCTTCCAGAACAATCTTGGCGATTTCTTCTCTAACAATTTTAACCAGTTTAATCGTTTTGAGTATATAAGTGTACGACTTCTTTGCTTTCTCGGAAAAACCTTTCGGGGTCAGGATGTATTCAATCTTTTTGGGGTTTAAATTTATGGTCTTGACGCTTCCGCGCCTGATCAAACGTTTGAGGATGATATTGACGGCGCCAAGTGAAAGCTGCGTCTTTTCCGAAATCTCTCTCTGGGTTAGATCGCGTTTTTTAGATATTTCTTCAATGATTTTTATTTCTTTGTCGTTAACCATAATGTTCACATATTGTTCATAATGTGAACATTATAGCAATTAGCTGCAAACTTGTCAACACTTTTATTATGCAAGTTTTTAGCCTTAAAACTCGATAAATATAGTAGAATGGCACAGCCGATTATAGCACCATTAATACCGAATATGAGCTTGCAGGGAGAAGCCGTGGCCGGCTCCTCTGCCCTCATTTTTACAGCCACCGACCGCAAGATCATAGAAGAAAGGACCGGCGAAGTTAACGACCGCAAGCGTTCATTCCTTGACGTTTTTGCTCAAAGGCCGTTGACCCCCGAAGTTGAGAACGAAGAAACCACGGTTAAAGAAGGGATCGATGTAAAAGAGCTTGAAGGGCGTTACCGTGATCATCGTCAAATGCTAAAGCACTCCACCGTGAACATTCCACGAGAGCATGTAGAGATCTCGGGTAAACTGCCTGATGAATTTATCACGTCACCCTCAGTTTCGATTGAACCCGGAGTTCAAGCCACGGTAACGGAAGAAGATAAGAAAGTTAAAGAGAAAACCATCGCCATTGCCAAAGAATTAAAACTCAACGCCTCGGAGCTTTTCGATAAATTTGATCTAGAACAAAGAGAACTTTTTGGCCTGGTCAGCCGCATTAAAGAGCACCATCTAAAAAGACTTCTTTCCGAAACGCAGGAAGAGTTTAAAACTTATACTGATGAAATTAGGAAAGAAACGCTTTCTATCGCCAAACCCGAGGCTCGGGAATGGCTGGAAAAGGAACTTAATAGACTTACCTTGGACTCTGCCGCGTATAAATTAAAGCTGCTGAAGTCTCTGCAGTCAATGGAACTCAATACCTCACACAAAGAAGACATCAGATGGCTGCAGAAGATCGTCTCCGAACTTTCTAAGTGATCCCCAACATTTTGTGAACCTGCGGGATGACCCGCACATTTTTAAGTCTCCTTTTAGCCATGGCGTGAAAAGCCAGAATTTCCTCCGGCCCGGGACGATGCTTGATCGGACCATGCGGTGTAACCGGCTGTAGAATCAAGGGAATTTCATCATCGATCCCGGCGATCAAAGAAGCCGCTTCGTCGATTTCCATTATCTTTGAGTCTTTGGTAAAAACAATCTTCACAAACACTTCCTTTGTATACGCAACCTCAAGCGCCTTCTTGTGCTCCTTCCAGTAAGGAGAAAGGCCGGTCGCGCTGGGAAGCTTAATGTCGAAGGCTGTAATATCGATCAGGTCAATAATTTCAGAGAGGTGATCCGGAAGTACCCCGTTGGTTTCGAGATAGACCGGCAGTTTCACTTTCTTTTTCAGTTCAGGGATAAAATTCTTCAGGAAATCTACCTGCAACAGGGGCTCTCCGCCGGTCAGACTGACCGAGTGGTTCAGCCCGGAAGGTTTATCCAGGCGACCGGCAAATTCGATCAGCTGATTAATGGTCGCGGGATTATTATATTGTTCAAACTTTTTTTGGCCCGGATTGGGCTCAAATTTAAAAGTTTTTGGAATTTCTAATGCTTGAGGGGTATCGCAATAACGACAGAAAAGATTACAGCCGGCAAAGCGGATAAAGATTTGCCTCTCACCTACGTAGAAACCCTCCCCCTGGATGGAAGAAAAGATTTCGCAGAGTTGAGCCTCAGTGGCACTCATTTCAGCTCTTCTTCGATTTCCTTGTCATCACCTTGCGGGTCGGCTTGCCCCAGGCGCGGAGCTTCGGATATTTGGTGCGCGGCATTTTCCCCTTCATGTATAGATTATACCACGAGGAAATCGCAGTTTTACAAATTTAATAAATTCATATAAAATGAAAGGAGATAAGAATGAACTCCATTAAACTTGACTATCAAAGATTTGGTCAGTTCGGCGGGCCGCATGTAACTGAAATGAAAGAATTTCAAACTGCCGCCGAAAAAGCAGTGTCTCTACATCATCTTCTGCTGGAAGGAAAATCGCCTCTGCTTAAAGACGGCGAAGTGGTCATGACCGGCTGGAAGATGGAGAGCCCTTTCATTGCAGATGATCAACTGGACGCCATTCAAAGCGCTGCCGCAAAATTGGCTTTAATGATCGATGATTTCTGGTCCTGCGGGATCGGCGGCTCATATCTTGGTATTCGAGCCGGCATAGAAGCAGTTAAAGGCAGCCTGGAATTATTTAACCTCTTATCCAAAGAACAGCGGAAAGGAATTCCTCGTATTTTCTTTATAGGAAACAATATGGATCCATCCTACACTGCGAGAGTGCTTGAACTTATGCGCGGCCGCCGGATAGGAGGAAATGTTATTTCTAAGTCGGGGACAACGGTTGAACCCGCCATCGCCTTTGCCATTATTGAAAATGCCATGAAGGATAGTTATTCTCACGCGGAGGTCGCTGTAAGAATTGTCGCCACGACCGACAAATCGAAAGGTGCCCTCAAAAAGCTAGCGGATAAAGAAGGATATCTGACCTTTGTCGTGCCGGATAACGTGGGCGGGCGGTTTTCGGTCACTTCGCCGGTCGGTCTATTTGGCCTGGCGGTAGCGGGAGTGGATATTAAAGAATTCATTAAAGGGGCAAAACATGGAGAAGAACAGACCAGAAACCTCCCCTTCGATAGAAATATCTCAATGCTGAGAGCGGTGATGCGCTATATCGCCCACAAGCATATGGGGAAGAAGATCGAAGTCGCCTCCACCGGCGTCTACGATTTTAGAAGCACCCTCGCCTGGATGGAGCAGCTGGGTCCGGAAAGCGAAGGGAAAAATGGAGAAGGTCTCTGGATCGCTCCGGAATATTATACCGAAAAAGCTCATGCCAACGGCCAGATGATCCAGCAGGGCGAAAGGAATCTCATTGAAACCTTCTTAATGGTTGAAAATCCTCCGGTTGACGTAAGAATCCCAGGCCAGGGAACACCGGTTGAATATCTGGATGGAAAAACTCTTCATTTTGTAAACACAGCTTTCGTTGAAGGATTAAGAGATGCGCACTACGAAGGCGGAGTGCCAACCATGAGCTATATCCTCCCCAAACTGGATGCCGCTGCTATCGGAGCTTTCTTCCAGTATGAAATGAACGCAATATCACTTAGTGGATTATTGCTGGGCCAAAATCCATTTGTCCAGCCCGGGGTCCAGCAATACAAAAATATCGCGAATAAATTATTGCTTGATTAAAACCAGCGCCTCGGCCCGGGTTTTGGCGTTTTTCTGAAGCACTCCACGCACGGCAGAAGTAACGGTGATCGAACCGGGCTTTTTTACTCCCCGCATAGACATGCACAGATGCTCAGCCTCTATAATAACGAGAACTCCCAGCGGATTAAGCCTTTTCATTAAGCAATCCGCAATCTCACTGGTTAATCTTTCCTGAACCTGCGGCCTTTTGGCAAATCCCTCGATCACCCTAACCAGCTTTGACAGGCCGGTGACATTTCCTTTAGTCGGGATATAAGCAACATGGGCTTTGCCAAAGAAAGGTACCAGGTGATGCTCACAGATCGAATAGAAAGGGATGTCCTTTACTATGATCATCTCTTCGTGATCTTCGTTATGGAAAATCGTCACCTCTTTGCCGGGATCCTTTCCTACTCCGGAAAAAAGCTCGGCGTACATCCGTGCCACCCGTGTGGGAGTATCTTTTATCCCGTGACGATTAGAGTTCTCGCCAATTGCGATTAAAATCTCCTTTATCGCTTTTTCGATTTTCTTCTGATTGATCATTAAAACAGCCCCTTTATCTTCCCCTCTTCGGTGATGTCCATATTCTCCGCCGCCGGGTGAAGAGGGAGACCAGGCATGGTCATTATAGCACCGGCATAAGCGATCACAAAGCCGGCGCCGGCCGAAGGCTTTAATTCTCGCACGGTGATCTTGAACCCTTTTGGCCTTCCGTAAACCTTGGAATCATCGGAAAGCGAATACTGAGTCTTGGCTACACAGATCGGCAGATTGGACAATCCGATTCTTTCCAATTGCTCCAGATCCTTTGAAGCAGCTTCGGTAAAATTGACCCCATCCGCACCGTAAATAACGGCTGCGATTTTTTCAATTTTATCTTTCAAAGAAATATTTAAATCGTATAAATACCTGAACTCTGTTTTCTTATCGCAAAGATCCATCACCGCTTTGGTCAGGTCCTTCCCCCCCCTGCCTCCTTCATTCCATACCTCTGATACAACGCACGGGACATCAAACCTCGAACAATTCTTCTCAATCTCCAAAAGTTCCTTGTTTGTGTCTTTAAGTTTTTTGTTGATAGCAATTACCAACGGGATCCCGAAAACCTTGATATTCTCAACGTGTTTTGCAACATTATCATAGCCGTGTCGATCAATAGCCTGCTTGGTCACCACCAGCACTGCGGCCGCAGGTTTTAAATTTCCCACCCGGCATTTAATGTCAAAAAACTTTTCGGCGCCTAACTCGGAACCAAAACCGGCCTCGGTCACCACATAGTCAGAAAGTTTTAAAGCCATTTGTGTCGCAACCAGGGAATTGCAGCCGTGGGCGATATTGGCAAAAGGACCTCCGTGCACAAAAGCCGGCCCGCCTTCCAGGGTCTGCACCAGGTTGGGCTTGAGGGCGTGCCACATCAGCAGCGCCATGGCTCCCTGCGCCTTGAGATCTCTTGCCCGGACCGGATTCCCGTTGTAGTCATAGGCGACAATGATGCCCCCAAATCTCTCCTTCATATCGGTCACGCTTTTTGACAAACACATGATGGCCATGACTTCGGATGAAGCGGTAATATCAAACATTCCCCGCAGTGCGCGGTCGTTCATGTCGATGACCCTTTTCCAGACCATTCGATTCTCATCAATTCCGAGCACATTTCCCTGGTGAATATGATTGTAAAGCATCGCGGTTAAGAGATTGTGAGCGGAGGTTACCATGTGCATGTCGCCGGTTAAATGGAGGTTGATGTCGTCCATGGGAAGCACCTGTGAAAATCCGCCGCCTGCCGCCCCACCCTTCATCCCCATCACCGGACCCAGTGAAGGTTCGCGGATGCAGGCAAATGAATTCGGCAGGGCTTGAGCCAGGCCGATCGTGGTAGTGGTCTTCCCTTCACCCTGTGCGGTGGGCGTCATGGTGGTGACAAGAATTAGCTTACCGTCTTTTTTATTTTTTAGCCGCCTAAGCGCATCCAGATGAACTTTAGCTTTGTCCAATCCATAAAGTTCTAATTCGCGTAGAAGAAGGCCTGCTTTTTTGGCAATCGCGTCGATCGGTTTTAATTTGACGCTCTGGGCGATTTCGACATCGGTCTTCATGCTTTTAACTCTTCCCTGATCTGCTGATAAATCCCCTCCGCCGTCAATCCATATTTCTCCAGCATCTGCTCCCTCTTCCCGTGCTCAATGAATTCGCTCGGCAGACCGATCCTTATAACCGGTGTTTTTATCCCTTTTTCCGCCAAAAGTTCAAGAATTGCCGAACCAAAACCGCCCTCTAAAACCCCCTCCTCCACCGTCACGACTTTTTCCGCTCCTTTGACGGCGTTGATGATCAGATCTTTGTCCAGGGGCTTAATAAAGCGGGCATTGACAACTTTGGCGTCACCCAGCTTTTGCGCCGCTTCCCTGGCTGGATAAACCATTGAGCCAATCGCAATTATCGTTACTCGTGACCCCTGACTCGCGACTCGTAACGACTTTCGATCGGCAGTTTGTGCGGTTCCTCTCGGATAGCGAATGGCAACCGGACCATCGTGCTTGATGGCATACTCAAGCATCTCTTCCAGCTCCAAATCATCACCCGGCGCCATTACAGTCAGGTTGGGGATGCACCTGAGATAAGCGATATCAAAGATCCCATTATGCGTCGCCCCATCCTCCCCTACGATGCCAGCGCGGTCGATCGCGAAAACCACCGGAAGATTCTGCAGGCAAACGTCATGAATGATTTCGTCATAAGCCCTCTGCAGGAAAGTAGAATAAACTGCCACCACCGGTTTAAAACCACCTCTGGCCATCGCCCCGGCAAAAGTCACGGCATGTTCTTCTGCAATTCCTACGTCAAAAAATCTTTCCGGAAATCTTTTTGCAAATTCTTCAAGGCCGGTCCCATCGATCATCGCCGCCGTAATAGCTACGATTTTAGAATTTTTTTCACTCAACTCTGCCATGGTCTTTCCAAAAACCGCGGTGTAGGTTTGCCTGCCATTATCATTCAAAGCTTTCCCGGTAGTTATTTCATAAGGCCCGGTCCCATGGAAACGCGTCGGTTCAGCTTCGGCTGGCGCATATCCTTTCCCTTTTTTTGTCAAAACGTGAACAATCACCGGCCCCTGAACTTCTTTTGCGTGATGCAGCGTGCTCATAATAAGAGGAATATTGTGGCCGTCGATAGGGCCAAAATATTTAAATCCCAGTTCTTCAAAAATCACATCCACCTTAAAACTTACGACCACATGCTTGGTGCGATCTTTGAGTTTTTTGGCCGCCTCGAAAAGTGAAACTCCTACCCGGGGAATTCTTTTTACTAACTTCTCAATCCGGTTTCGTAATTCTCTATAAGTATCACTGGTAGAAACCTCAGTTAAATAGCTGGCGATGGCCCCCACATTTTTTGAAATTGACATCTCATTGTCATTCAAAATTACGATCATGTTGCTTTTAAGGCCATCCACGTTGTTTACTCCCTCAAATGATAGGCCGCCTGAGAGCGATCCGTCGCCGATTACAGCCACCACCGAATATTTATCGCCGCTTAAATCGCGCGCCTTTGCCAGACCCAGGGCCTGGGAAATCGAAGTGGAAGCATGCCCGACCGTGAAAACATCATGCGGGCTTTCATCTTTATTAGGAAAACCGCTCAGGCCGTGGTACTGCCGCAAAGTATCAAATCGGTCGAGCCTTCCGGTCAATATTTTGTGGGCATAAGCCTGATGACCCACATCCCAAAGAATTTTATCTTTTGGACTTTCATAAATGGCATGAAGGGCCACCGCCAGCTCAACTGAACCCAGACTGGAAGCGACGTGACCGCCGGTTTGAGAAGTAACTTCAATTATTTTTTTTCTGACTTCCGCCGAAATCTGCTCTAACTGCTTCGCTGAGAGCTCTTTTAGAGTTTCAGGAAGTTTTATTTTATCTAATAATGTAGACATAAAAAGCAATCAGCGTCACCACTACGCCGATTGAGGCTCCGATAACAACTTCGATCGGGTCATGACCTAACAATTCTTTAAGTTTTTCCACCTTAACCCTGCCGGTTGAATAAAGATCATCTACCATTTTATTTAATATCTCGGCCTGCTTTCCCGCGGATCGCCGGACGCCGGCAGCATCGTACATAACTATCAGAGAAAAAACCGAAGAAACCACAAAAAGCGGGGAACCCGGACCCTGAGTCAATAAGATACTAAGGGTCAAAGCGGTAACCGAAGCCGAGTGCGTGGAAGGCATTCCTCCCGCTTCAAAAAAGTGCCAGATATTTAATTTCTTCTCCAGCATCCAATAGATTATCACTTTGATAATTTGCGCCAGAAACCAGGAAATAAATACCGCCACAAAAACAAAGTTGCCCAGCAATGAAATGAACAAGTTATTGATGTATCCCAATTTCCCCCCTCCTGTTCTTTAATACCGCTTCCATCAATTTTAAGTCTTCCGGTGTGGTAACCTTAAAATTTTCGTAAGAGCCCCTTACCATTTTAACAGGAATCCCCATCCTTTCAACCAGCATCGCGTCATCGGTAAACTTCCCCCGCACTTTTGCGTAAGCTTTTCGGATTAAAGAAGCCTTGAATGTCTGCGGCGTCTGCGCCTGCCAGACCCTTCCCCGATCCAAAGTTCTGTCCACTGTCCACCGTCCGCTGTTCACTAACTTGAGAGTATCTTTCACCGGAACTCCAGCCACAGCGGCACCAAATCTTCGCGCAGCTTTCACGGATTTTTCGATCAGTTCCTTGCTAACGGCCGGGCGCGCTCCATCATGAATAACCACCATCTCGGTTGACGCAGGAAGCTCCTTTAGCCCATGTCTAACTGAATCCTGTCGCTCTTTCCCACCTGCCACTACTTTTAAAACTTTTGAAAATTTAAGCCTTCTTGCTTTGGCCAATTGGTCTTTTGCCACTACCAGGATAATACCATCAACTACCCTGGATTCCTGAAACGCCCGAAGCGTCCATGCGAGCATGGGTCTGCCGGCAATCCTCAGAAACTGCTTAGGCTTCCCCATCCTCTTCCCCTGACCACCCGCTACGATAATGGCGATGGTTTTCATAGCGTTAGAATTTTGCCTCCGGTCTTTGTGACCTCCAGCATATCTTCGAACCGGACGCCACCCCATCCTTTTATATAAATCCCCGGCTCGACGGTGATAACCTGCCCCGCCTTGAGCAGATGCTGATTCTTGCGGGAAAGCTTCGGCGCCTCGTGAACCTTTTTCCCAATGCCATGACCGGTCGAATGTAAAAAATATTTCCCAAAGCCTTTTTGGGTTATGTAATCCCTTGCTGCCTTGTCAACCTCTTGACCTTCCTTTCCCGCCCTTACCGCTCTTATGGCCCTTTTCTGAGCTTCCCTGACAATCCCTAGAATTTTCCTTTGCCTTGGAGTTGGCTTACCAGTCACAAAAGTACGCGTGATATCCGATCGGTATCCTTTATACAATGCCCCAAAATCCACGACCACCAGTTCCCCTTTTCCAATTTTTTTATTGGTGGCAAAACCGTGAGGTTTGGCGGATCTCTTCCCGGAAGCAACGATGATGCGAAAAGCGGGATGAGCGCCAAATCTGCTCAATTGTGATTTTATCCAATCGGCCACTTCTTTCTCGGTTTGTCCCTCATGGATCTGCAAATTACGAAAAATGCGTTTAGTAAGTTTTACCGCCTTTAGTTGGGTGGGCTTCATTTGCGGAGCAGATCAATCGCGGCTTTTAATCCCAGGAGATAACTGTTTATTCCAAAGCCTGAAATCTGACCAATAGCTACCGGAGCAATTACTGATTTATGACGGAATTCCTCCCGCGCATATATGTTTGAAAGATGAACTTCAACGGCGGGAATTCCAACTGCAGCAATGGCGTCTCGAATCGCCACGCTGTAATGAGTATAAGCCCCCGGGTTGATCACAATGGCTTGAAAACTTTTTCGGGCTTTCCCGATTTTTTCGACGATTTCACCTTCACCGTCAAGCTGAACGATTTCGAGCTCGATATTTTCTTGCTTGGCCAGGCCATTCAACTTTTGATTGATTTCTTCCAGAGTAAACTGTCCATATACCGCGACCTCCCGTTCACCCAGCAGCGCCAGGTTCGGCCCATGAATAACCAGTATCTTTGTCGCCATATCTCAAATATACCACAACCTAAAAACCTTATCAAGCCATCTCGAAAATGCTATAATCAAGGCTCCATTAGCGCTATGCCGAAAAAGAAAAAATCTAATATTGAAAGAATAATTGCATTAGTTTTGCTGATAATTCTTGCCGCCGCTGCCGGAATTGCCCTTCAAGTAATCACTCAGCTGCCCAGCATTGAACTGCTTAACACTTACATCCCGAGTGAAAGCACCCTCATCTACTCCGCCGATGGGAAGATCCTGGCCCGTCTTCATCGCGAAGAAAACCGCCAGGTGGTTCCCCTCTCAAAAATTTCCGTCTATCTGCAAAAAGCTGTTATTGCCACAGAAGATCCGCACTTCTATGACCACCATGGATTGGATTTTGGCAGCATCCTTCGCGCGAGCATAAAAAATTTTGCCTACGGCCGCATCGTGGAAGGAGGAAGCACCATTACCCAGCAGCTGGCCCGCAATCTTTTTCTAAACAAGAGAAAGACGATTGTCCGCAAAGTGGCTGAAGCGATCTTATCTCTGCAAATCGAGCGCCGTTATACCAAAGAAGAGATCCTCGAACTCTACTTAAATCAGGTCTATCTCGGCCACAACGCCTACGGCATCGAATCGGCGGCTAATCTTTACTTTGGAAAACAGGCCTCCGAACTCGACCTGGCGCAGTCCGCCATGATTGCCGGCTTGATCCGCGGACCGGAGCTTTATTCGCCTTATCGAAATTTTAGGGGGTCCAAACTCCGCCAGATCTATGTTATCAATAAAATGCTGGATCAAAACCTTGCCTCGGAACGCGATGCAAAACTGGCTGCGATCGAAAGCCTGAATTTTTCCCCGAAAAATTTAAAGCGGTTTGGAGAAATTGCTCCTTACTTTATAAGTTACATTCTGCAGGATCTCACCGATAAATACGGAGAAGAAATGGTCTATCATGGAGGATTGAGAGTCCATACCACACTTGATGCTTCGATGCAATTGGCAGCGGAAGAAATCATCACCCGTTTTATTTCTGAAGAGGGTAAAAAGTACAATTTTTCCCAGGTCGGCCTGGTCTCCATCGATCCCCGCACCGGTTACATCAAAGCCCTGGTCGGCGGGGTGGACTTTTTAGAAAGCAAATTCAATCGTGTCACCCAGGCAAAGCGGCAGCCCGGCTCTTCTTTTAAACCTTTCATTTACACTGCGGCGATTGAACAGGGTATATCGCCCGGAATGATTCTGGAAGACACCCCCACTACTTTCCAGGTCTGGCCGAACCGCTGGAACCCGGACGGAACCTGGCAGCCAAAAAATTTTGACGGTAAATTCAGAGGTCCCGTAACCATGCGCTATGCATTGGAAAAATCATTAAATATTCCATCTATAAAATTACTGGAGCGGGTTGGTATACAAAACGCCATTGACGTGGCTCAGAAAATGGGAATTAAGAGTCGTCTCGAACCCGGTCTCTCCCTGGCTCTGGGTGCTTCGGAAGTTTCCATTCTGGAGATGACCTCCGCCTTTGGTGTCTTTGCTAATTCCGGGATCCGGGTTGAGCCAACCGCCATCTCTAAAATTGAAAACCGCGACGGAGTAACTCTGTATAAGCACAGTATTCAGGAAAAAAAGGTGCTGGATGAAAATGTTGATGCCATCATAGTTGACATAATGAAAGGAGTTTTGACCCGGGGGACCGGGGTCCGCGGTCAAATTGACCGGCCGGCAGCTGCCAAAACCGGCACCACTCAAGATTTTAAGGACGCATGGTTTATTGGTTTTGTCCCGCAGCTGGTAACCGGCATCTGGACCGGGAATGATGATAATTCCTCCATGCAAGGGGTGGCCGAAGTCGCGGTCTGCCCCCGCATCTGGAAAGCTTATAATCAGACGGTTTTGGGAGGGCAACCCGTACTTGATTTCCCAAAACCAGAATATAGATATCAACCCGGCGAGGAGATGCCAGTTGAGGAAATGTCTGATGAATCAAATTAAGTTTGGCACCGACGGCTGGCGGGGAAAAATTGCCGAAGACTTTACTTTTCACAATGTTCAGTGTGTAACCCAGGCGCTGACAGAAACAAATCTGGCCGGGAAAGGAATCGCCGTCGGCTACGATAACCGCTTTCAATCCGAAAACTTCGCCCGCGCCGCGGCGGAAATTTGCTCTGGTGCCGGGATCAGAACCCTTCTTGCCGAACATGCGGTTCCCTCACCCGTATTATCTTATGCGGTAAAAACCATGGGACTGGGAGCGGGAATCATGATCACCGCTTCGCACAATCCGCCTGAATGGAACGGATTTAAAATTAAGGAGTCTTTCGGAGGTTCGGCTTTTCCGGAAACCACGAATAAAGTTGAAAAACGATTGAAAAACACTTTGAACCTTAAACCTTCTACATTAAACATCGAAACCTTTGACCCGGATAAAACCTACTTTGAAAAGATAAATTCGTTGGTTAATCTCGACCTTATTAAGACCCACAACCTAAAGATAATAGTTGACCCAATGCACGGCAGCGGCGCCGGCTATTTTAAGGCTCTCGGCCTGCCGGTAATTGAGATCCGCGGCAATCGCGATCCACTGTTTGGAGGGATCAATCCCGAACCTTTGCCCGTAAATTTGGAAGAATCGGTCTCCTTTGTTAAAGAAACCGCCTTGAAGTATTCGAATGAGCTGACAGCCTGCATCGTTTTGGATGGCGACGCGGATCGGTTAGCGGCAATCGACAGCACCGGCAGATTTATAAATACCCATAATGTTTTCGCCCTGCTTTTAAAGCACCTGGTGGTTCACCGAAAACTTTCCGGTGAAGTGGTAAAGACCTTCAACCTCAGCCATCTAATCGATAAGCTATGCCGACAGTACGGAATTAAACTTAACACTGCTCCCATTGGCTTCAAGCATGTGGCAAAGTTGATGTTAGAAAAAGATATTCTATTAGGCGGCGAAGAGAGCGGCGGCATGGGGATCAAAGGCTTTATCCCGGAGCGCGACGGCATTTTAGCCGGGCTTATGCTGCTGGAACTGATGGCCTTCGAAAAGAAGACCCTGGCCCAGATTTTAGATGAGATTATGGAAGAGCATGGGTACTTCTATTACGATAGAGCCGATATTCATACCGAAAAGGGGAAAGAAATAGTTGATCGGTTAATAAAATCTCCACCCGCTACTTTTACCAGCAAGAAGATAGTAAAAATTGAAACTCTGGATGGTCTAAAACTCAATTTTGAAGATGAAAGCTGGATTCTCTTCCGTGCCTCCGGCACGGAGCCGCTGCTCAGAATTTACGTTGAGAGCAGAACTCCGGAAGACGTAAGATCCATTCTCGGCTTTGGAGAGAATCTAGCTACTTCTTCTGCCCGCTGAGTTCTTTTTCAAATTTCTCTTTCTTCTCAATTCGTTTCAGCTCGGCCCTCTCGTTCGCCGCTTCACTGCTCCGCTTCATATCCTGAAAAAGCTTGAGCAGCTGCTCATGCAAGACTTTGTTGTCTCCCGCGACCAGTGAAGCTTTCCGGTACTGCGTGGCTGCCAGACTTTTTTCTCCTGCACTTTCATAAGCCCTGCCTAAAATAATATACAACCATGGATTGCCGCCCTCGATCCTAATTGCATTTTCATATTCAGAAAAAGCCAGATCCTTTCGCCCGATTGACATATAAGAATCTCCAAGATAAATGTGGAAGTATGGATTGGCCGGATTTTGAAGAATAGCCTTCTTGTATTCCTCAATCGCCTCCGCCATTCTTCCTTTAAATCTTAAATCATGCCCTTTCAGCTCTGGACTGATAATTTCAACTCTGGCTTTGCTCCTGATCTCAGAAAACCAGCGGCGAAAAGTTTTCTCCTGTTTTTCCTGCAAAGCCGCCTTTTCAATATCTTTTTGCTCGCCCGGAAATTTGCGCAGGCGGGAATCCGTAACTTTTATGACATGATAACCGAAAGGAGATTGCACCATGCCGCTAACCTGCCCCACCTTTAAGGAGAAAGCGGCTTTCTCGAACGGCTCCAACATCGTCCCAGTTGTAATGTAACCCAGATCCCCTCCCTTGAGAGCGGATCCTGTATCCCTGGAATATTTTTTTGCCAGTGCAGCAAAATCTTCTCCTTTTCTTATCTTTTCCAGCAGCTTTTTTGCTTCGGTTTCGGTTGACACCAAAATGTGACTGGCCCTGACTTCGCGCAGGTCATCCGTCGTTACCCTGACTGCTTCTCTCAGTTTCATGGAAAGCTTCTGCACCAGCATCTCATCCTTGATCAGATCGCGGAATTTCCCCATCGAGAGTCCGATCCGCTTTAAGGCATTTTCAAGTTCTCTCTTCCCCGGCACCTTCTGCTGCCGCATGATGCTTTCGATGGCTGCGTCCGATTCCCTGCCGGAAACTCTCACTCTCTTTTTGGCTTCGCCGAGCATCAGGGCAAAATCGATCGATTGCGCCAGCGCCAGATTTTCAAGGAAAGCCGAATCTTGCGGGCCCAGGTTCGGGCCAAAGCTGCCAGCAAGACGATTCAGTATTTCTCGGAAGCGGAAAGGATCGAGCTCCTGTCCGTTGACCTTTGCCAAAACCTTGGACTTGCCCCCTCCCCCATCACCCTTAAGCCCGCGATATCCGAGACCATAAAACATGGAAGCCACGAATAAAACCGCAACCACTATCATAATCATCTTCATCTTTTTTCTAAACCAGGTTAACATTTTCCTTCCTCCTCGTTCTTCAAGACTTTCGAGACCGAAATATATCCGCCCAGCATCCCCAAACCCATGCCGCCAAAGATCATCACCGCATAAATTGCCGACAATAGACCCTGATCGGTAACCGTCGGCAGGAAAGGAAGCGCCAGCGCCAATCGGGAAATAACTGAATCATATGAAAACTTTAAAATCAGGAACGAGAAAACCCCACCCAAAACCCCGATGAAAATCCCCTCAATGATAAAAGGCCATTTTACAAAATTGTTAGTGGCTCCCACCAATTTCATGATATAAATATCGGTTTCCCGCGCCAGCACGGTCAGTCGAATGGTATTGACCACAATCAAGAGCGTGGCAAGGAAAAGTAATACTATCAGGGCCAAACCTCCCACCCGGACCGCGCTCACCAAAGATTTTATTTGATCAATAAGCCGCCCGCTGTAGCGCACCTCATCAATAACTTCCATGGCGGAGATCTGCTTTGCCACTATCGGCAAAAGATCCGGGGTACGAATCTGGACCGCAAAGGTGTGCGGCAGAGGATTGTCGCGAATCGCCTCATCCAGGGATAATTTGCTGCTAAAGTCCTCCTTAAATTTTTTCCAGGCTTCGGCTTTGGATGTATATTCAATCTTTTCCACGCCGGGTATTTTTGAGATTCTAACCTGTATAGCTCCGGCATCCTCCAGTGAAATGTCCTTGGAAGTGTAAGCGGATAGATCCAGCTTGGATGACACGGTTCCTACCATGTTTCCTAAATTGATCACTGATAATAAAAAAAGTCCAAAAATAGTGAGGGAGACGGTGATGGTCACCATCGTCACCATACTGATCAACGCCGAACGCTGAAAAGATCGGAAGGCTTCTACCAAAAAAAACTCAAGATTGCTGAACATGGTACATCCCTAACTGCTGGTCGCGGACCACTCTTCCGCTCTCCAGCTCAACCACTCTTTTTTTCATCTCATCCACAATGCTTTTATTATGGGTCGCGACTAATACGGTCGTATTCCTTTTGTTTATTTTATCCAAAAGCTGAAGAATGTCCCAGGAAGTGGTAGGATCCAAATTCCCGGTTGGCTCATCCGCTAACAGGATCGGCGGATTATTCACGATCGCCCGCGCGATACAGGCCCGCTGCTTTTCTCCGCCGGATAGTTCATCCGGGAAAGAATTTGCTCTCTTCAACATCCCGACCAGCTCCAGCGCCTGCATGGCTTTGCGCCGGATAGTCGAGCGCGGAGCTCCCATAACCCGCAGGGCAAATGCCACATTTTCATAAACCGTCCTTTTCGGCAGCAGCTTAAAATCCTGGAAAATGACCCCGATATTGCGGCGCAGGTATGGCACCTGATTCGCGTCCAGCTCCGCCACGTTCACACGATCCACGATCACCTTTCCGGAAGTTGGCACCTCTTCACGATAAAGCAGTTTCAGCAAAGTGGTTTTGCCGGCGCCGGAAGGGCCGACCAAAAAAACGAACTCCTCCTTGCCGATATTGAGGTTAACTTCAAACAACACCTCAATTCCATTGGGATAGGTTTTAGTCGCACTGATAAGTTCAATCATGATTCATAGAGGGGGAATTTTCGGGAAAGATCAGAAATAACCCCGGCCACTTCTTTTTTAATTTTCTCATCCTCCACTTTTTTCAGCACTTTTGAAATCAGGTCGGCGATCAATTTCATTTCCGTCTCTTTCATTCCCCGCGTAGTTAAAGCCGGCGTTCCGATCCTGATTCCGGAAGCAACGGTCGGCTTCTCGGGATCGAAGGGAATGGTGTTCTTGTTAACGGTTATACCCACTTCATCCAGAACGGTTTCGGCAACTTTTCCGGTAACTTTAAAGGGTCTAAGATCAACCAGAACTAAATGCGTGTCGGTCCCGCCCGAAACCAACCTTAAACCATTCTTGATCAATCCCTCCGCAAGAGCATGAGCATTTTTTACGATCTGCTGCTGGTAATTCCTAAATTCTGGCGCCATCGCCTCTTTAAAACAAATTGCTTTAGCGGCAATAATGTGTTCCAGGGGCCCTCCTTGAATACCAGGGAAGACCGCTTTGTCAACCTGCTTGGCATACTCCGCCTTGCAAAGAATAAAGCCGGAACGCGGCCCTCTCAGAGTTTTGTGAGTGGTTGAAGTTACCACTTCTGAAACGGGAACGGGGGAAGGATGAAGACCGGCGGCAACCAGTCCGGCAATATGCGCGATATCCACCATTAAAACCGCTCCCACATCATCGCAGATCTCTCTAAACTTTCCAAAATCGATGATGCGCGGATAAGCGGTGGCTCCGGTTACTATCATTTTGGGGTTAAACTCTTCCGCCAGCCTTTTTAACTCGTCAAAATCAATGGTCTCGGTATCCTGCCGCACGCCGTAAGAAACAAAGTGAAAATACATGCCGGAAACATTAACGGAGCTGCCGTGGGTCAAGTGCCCGCCGTGAGAAAGGTTGAGGCCCATAACAGTATCTCCCGGCTTGATAAAAGCAAAATAAGCCGCAAAGTTGGCCTGAGAGCCGGAATGCGGCTGCACGTTAGCATGATCGGCGCCAAATAATTTCTTTGCCCGCTCAATGGCTAAAGCTTCCACGATATCGACAAACTGGCAGCCGCCGTAGTAGCGTTTGCCGGGATAGCCTTCGGCGTATTTATTGGTCATTACCGATCCGCAGGCTTCCATCACGGCGCGAGAGGTAAAATTTTCGGAGGCGATCATCTCCAGCTTGCTGCGCTGGCGCTCGATCTCCAGATCCAGCGCTTCGGCGATCTCGGGATCTACCTTACGTATATGTTCAATATTGAAATGCATTCAATGGTAGTATATCACAACCAACTATACCCGTCAAAAATGGAAAGGCCCCGATAAATCGGGGCCTTTTTGAAAATAAACTATTGACTAATTCAGTGCGCAATAAAAGGCGAAACTACCGTATAACTTAAATTACCGTAATTCTGCGCTTTGAGCACTAACCAATATTGCTGGCCTGCAACCAGATTGGCGGATAAAGTGCAGCTCCCTGAGTAGGAATTGGTCAACGCCTGGTTCAGATTGGTAAAAACGTTTTCCAAAACACCTAAGGCCGCAACCGACTGTGCGGTAAGACCAGTGACTCCGGCAATCACTTCGTAATAAGAATCCGAGGTGCCGGTAGTAGTAGTGGCAATTCTCACCAACGGCGCCCGGTAGCTGTCCGCTTCATATGAATCATTAAACAAACCGATGGTATAAATGGGAAGCCCCTGGGCAATCGCTTCGGTCGTTATCCCTGCTTCGTTAGTAACATAAGATGAGTTATCTTGCCCATCGGTCATCGCGAGGATCGCTCTTACATAATTCGTTGAACTTACCTTTTTGGTTTCATCAAGTGCAACCTTGATGGCATCGTAAATTGCCGTTGATCCCCCGTACGCCTCTCGCGTAGCAATCCTGTCTTTTAATAATGTTTTATTGGATGTCATGGCAGCTTCCAGCGAAACATAGTTATCAAACAGGATCACCGCCGCCATGCTATCCGAAGCCATTAGGTCAACAAACTTGGAGGCTGCCACTTCCAGTGTGGTAACCTTCCGGTAAGTCGAGTCATCAAAACCCATACTTCCGCTCTTATCCAGAGTCAAACTTACCGCAATCGGTTTCCCGGTATTTGCTCCTGAGGTTATTTCACTAAAAGTCACATCGATGATCGCTTCGGCTTTAACCTCAGACACCGAAAGTCCGGTGGGATAAGAATCATATATCTGCGCCTGTAAGTTTCCCAATGTAAGATTGGTCAGCGCCTGATTATCCTGATTCAAAGCCAGGAAGTTGAAATTCAGAGAATTTCCGCTGGCTGAGATGTTGCCGGTAGACATTTTAAGTGCCGTGGTTCCGGCGGGAGGCGTGGCTGGAGTGGTGCTCATGTTTGGATTGGTAGCTTCTTGCGCAACTTTTCCACAACCCAAAACCGCGATCCCAATAAACAGAATCCCAACTGTTAACAGAAACCATTTTTTATACATACTTCACCTCCTAAAATAAATAAGATGCCCCGGCCGTTAAACCGCCGGCTAGACCAGTATTGTATCCGATTTTGCCCATCAATGAACCAAACGAATACCCAAAGAATAATTCCGCCCCGAATCTTGTCCCTTTATCAAAAGTGCCGGAAAGACCCGGAATATCGGTAACCTTATTGGAATAGCTGGTGGCGGCAAGACCAAGCCCGGCAAAAGCTTTACCAAATGAATAAATTCCGGAAGCCTCTGCTATTATGACCGAATAGCCGTTGCCAATGCCATAGCCTGCGTCAAAAACCAATCCGATACTTTCAGAGATTGGCCTGGCATATCCAACCCCAATGATTCCTGCACCTCCACCGTATCCTGCTCCCACTTGAAATCCTCTTTTTCTTTCACCTTCTGGCTTTATTTTTACTCTAGCCTGCTCCAGTGCTGCAATCTCCTTCTTTAACAAATCAGCTCGTTCCTGCTGTTTTCTTTTCTGTTCTCTGAGCTCCGCAACTTTATTTATCTGTTTGGCCGCTCGGGCTTTTTCAATTTTGCTGTCCAATGATTTGATGTAAACCTGGATCTTGCTTAATTCAGCCCTCTTCCCTTCCACCTGCGCAAAACCGATTCCGCACATGCTCAGCAAGAAAACAAACAACAAAATAATTCCCAAAACTTTTCTCATTAATTCACCTCCGTATCTTTTGCATTATATCAATTCTCAAACTCTTGTCAAGCAACTAAATTTACGATATAATGCTCGGTTAATTAACTCATGACAAATGATAAAGAATTTGAAAAATACAAAAATCTTCTGGCCGAAGGGGAACCGGGAGCCTGCCAGGCCTGCGGCGGGGAGCTGGTGCTGGAAAAAGTCAACCTGGAAGACTATCAGAGGGGCAAGCTTTATATGATGGAGAGCGTTCCGGCTTATGTCTGCCAGGAATGCAGCGAAATCTGGGTGCCGGAGCCGATCATGGAAGAATTTGAAAAAATGATCGAAACCGCCAAGCGCAGAAGCTCCGCGACCTCCGTAAAGAAGGCAAAAAAGAAAAAGGAGAAACCATAATGGAAACAGAACTGGGCCGGGCAAAAAAAACCAGAAGGGCTTATGGATTTGATGAAATTTCTCTTGCCCCTTCCATCGTCACTATCAATCCGGATGACACCGATGTTTCGGTCAAGATCGGAAAATATAAGTTTGATCTCCCCATCATCGCCGCAGCCATGGATGGAGTGGTCAGCCCTAAGACCGCCGTTCTGATGAGCAAGTTAGGCGGGCTGGGAGTTTTGAATCTGCAGGGGGTTTGGGCCCGCTACGACGACGCGGATAAAATCCTGCAGCAAATTTCCTCGGTCGATAAAGATCAGTATGTTCCCCTGATGCAGAAACTTTATCTTGAACCGATCAAAAAGGAACTGATCAAAAAGCGGATCAAGGAGATCAAGGATGCCGGCGGGATCGCCGCCGTTTCCTCCATTCCCCAGGACGCGATCGAGTTCGGGCCGATCGCCCGCGATGCCGGTGCTGACATCTTTGTGGTTCAATCAACGGTTTTATCAACCAAACATAAATCCACTACCTCCGAACCGCTCGATCTCAAGAAATTCTGTGCTGCTATGAAGGTCCCGGTAATGGTCGGAAATTGTGTGACCTATGAAGTCGCTTTAACCTTAATGGGGACAGGAGTGGCAGGAGTATTGGTTGGTATCGGCCCCGGCGCCGCTTGCACTTCCCGCGGAGTCCTCGGAGTTGGCGTCCCGATGGCTACTTCGATCGCTGACTGCGCGGCGGCTCGCGACGCATATTTTAAAGAGAACAATGTTTATGTTCCGATCATTGCTGACGGCGGTATGGCGGTCAGCGGTGATATCTGTAAGGCGATCGCCTGCGGTGCTGACGCGGTGATGATTGGATCCCCGATTGCTAAAGCTTCAGAAGCACCCGGTCGCGGTTACCACTGGGGAATGGCGACCCCGTCTCCCACCCTTCCTCGCGGTTCCAGAATTAAAGTCGGAACCATTGGAATTTTGAAGGAAATTTTACTTGGTCCGGCGAAATTTGATGACGGCTCGATGAATCTGGTTGGCGCGCTGAAAACTTCTATGGGTACCCTCGGCGCCGCTAATCTGAAAGAGATGCAGCAAGTGGAAGTGGTGATTGCGCCTTCGATCTTGACAGAAGGCAAAGTTTATCAGAAAGCGCAACAATTGGGAATGTATAAATGAAACACGACCTCATCGCCGTTCTTGACTTTGGCGCTCAGTACGCCATGCTCATCGCCCGGCGGGTGAGAGAGTGCAATGTTTACTGCGAGATACTGCCCCACAATATAACCGCGGCTGAATTAAAGAAGATGAAAGTCAAAGGGATCATCCTCTCCGGCGGGCCGGCTTCGGTCTACGAGAAGAACGCCCCGACTCTGGACAGAACCATCTGGAAGTCAGGGATACCGGTGCTGGGGATCTGCTACGGCACCCAGCTGATGGCAAAAGATCTGGGCGGCAGCGTCAAGGCCGAGAAGAAAAGAGAATACGGCAAAACCGAGCTTTTCATCGATGACGAAACCAATATCTTTGCCGGACTGCCCAAACAAATTATCTGCTGGATGAGCCACGGCGATGTTGTAGTAAAACTGCCGAAAGATTTCAGGGTCTTAGCCCACACCAAAAATACGCCGCTGGCGGCTATTGGAAACCCGGAGAAAAAACTTTACGGAGTCCAATTCCATCCGGAAGTAGTGCATACCGAAAAGGGAATTGAAATCATCAAGAATTTCGTTTATGTCGTATGTGGCTGCAAACCGACCTGGACGACAAAATATTTCATCGAGGAACAGTTAAAAGAAATCAAACAGTTTGTAGGAAAAGATAAAATCCTCTGTGCTCTCTCTGGAGGAGTGGATTCTTCTACCGTTTCCGCCCTGGTTCACAAAGCGGTTGGAAAAAAGCTGACCTGCATGTTCATCGATCAAGGCTTTATGCGAAAAAATGAAGCCAGGAAAATTGTGGGAGTCTTCACCCGGCATTTCAAGATCAATCTAATTCACGTTGACGCTTCCAAACGTTTTTATGAAAAACTTAAGGGCGTCACTGATCCGGAAGAAAAAAGGCATCGGATCGGGAATGAATTTATCCGCGTGTTTGAGGAGGAGGCCAAAAAATTGAAGGGGAAGTTCCCTTTTCTGGCTCAGGGAACACTTTATCCTGATGTGATTGAATCGGCGGTTCCAGGATTGACGGCAACCACAGCCGTTCGCATAAAAACCCATCACAATGTCGGCGGCTTGCCAAAGGACATTAAGTTTAAGCTGGTTGAACCACTAAAAAAATTATTCAAAGACGAAGTTCGCGCTTTAGGAAGAGAGCTCGGCGTTCCGGAAGAAATCATCACCCGCCAGCCTTTCCCAGGACCGGGCCTGGCGATTCGCATCATTGGAGAGGTTACGCCCGAACGAGTTAAAATTCTGCAGGAAGTGGATGATATCGTGGCAACTGAAGTCAAAAGAGCCGGCCTTTACAAAGAGCTCTGGCAATCCTTTGCAGTCCTGCTGCCCATCAGAACGGTTGGCGTTATGGGTGATAAAAGGACTTACTTAAACACGGTGGCCTTGCGGGCGGTGACTTCCACCGACGCCATGACCGCCGATTGGGCAAAATTACCATATGAGTTACTAGAAAAGATCTCAAATCGGATAGTAAATGAAACCCCCACCGTTAACCGCGTAGTTTATGATATCTCCTCAAAGCCTCCTTCAACCATTGAGTGGGAATAACGCAAGTTTTTGCCTTAAAAATGCGATAATATAACTGGGAAACGCCTCATAAAAATAAGGAGATAAGCCATGTATAATTTTAGAGCTTACAATAACCTCGCTACTTCCGGCATCAATATTTTGGAAAGACCAAAAGTAAATTTACCCAGCCCTTCCGGCTCATCCTTTTTATCTTCCTTAACTCAAGTAGCCAGAAGAGAACTTACAGCAATTCAAACCACGACCGTAACCGATGAGCCTACCATTGCAACTCTCACTTTAAGAAAAGACATTAAACTGCCGGTTCCGAATCTAATCCAGGGGAAGAACGAATGCGGGCCAACTTCCCTAGCCATGATCATGAAATACTACGGGACCGATCCGGGAAATTATCATGAGATGTTTAAATCCGACACGGTCGGTCACGGACCTCTGGCCCTCAAAGAAAAAGCGGTGGCAAAAAACATGCTTGTCCGGCAGGAAAATTATGGCAGTTTAGAGGATCTGGCAGCATTGGTTGATAAAGGGATCCCGCCGATGGTTCTTGGCATCTGGGGCGGGGGATCCAATTCCTCGCTATCCAGCTATATCGATAACGCTTCCCGCGCCCACTGGATGACCGTCACCGGGTATAAAAAAGACGACTTGGGCAAAATCACTCACATTTATTTTAATGATCCGAATCGGAGCACCACTCAATGCTGGACGGCATCCGATTTTATGAATAAATTCTGGAATAGTAACGTCATTCCCAATGGTCACCGCTATTATATGGCTATGGCCAAGCGCGGAACTTTCCAGGAGTCAGCACTTAGAACTCATCTGCCAACTGATAAGATCTCAGATACTTTCGCGGCCACTCTGCGGGTGATCGATGGTCTGGAAGACGCTTTTTATAAAGCCGAAGAAATCGGAAATGAAGTTGCGGGCTGGTTCAGCGGGTTATTTTCCTAACAACCGCGCCCTCTGATGCTCCTGCCAGGTTTTTGAAAAAGTATGATTGCCATCCGGCTTAGCCACAAAGAAAAAGAAATCGGTTTTTGCGGGATAAATTGCGGCTTTAATAGAGTCTAATCCTGGATTACAAATCGGCCCCGGCGGCAAACCTCTCCTTTTATAAGTATTATAAGGTGATTTAACCGAAAGTTGATCAACAAAAACTTTTTTAGTCGGCCGCTCCAGAGCGTATTTTATGGTCGGATCCGCCGCCAATGGCATTCCAACTTTTAAGCGATTATAAAAAACTGAAGCGATAATCGTTCGCTCCGACGGCACCCTGGCTTCCTTCTCAATGATCGAAGCTAAGGTCAGGATCTCATGCAGATTTAATTTTGTATCTTTCTTTGACCTTTCCCAGAAAGGAATTACCACCGCTTCGAATCTTTTTAGCATGATTTCCGCTGCAGCCTCAACTGAAGCGCCGGTATAAAATTGATAAGTATCGGGAAACAGGTACCCCTCTAAAGATTCGGAAGGGACATATTTGAAAATCTTCCAGTGGTTGGCGCGAAGGCCGCCGGTTATTCCCTCATTTGCCAGAGCTTGGAATTCTTCCCAATTGCTGAAACCGGCATCTTTTAAGCTTAATCCCATCTTATAAATCGAGGTTCCTTCGGGAAAGGTCACTCTCAATTGCTTGGGAGGCAGGGTTTTCCCTTTCGTCAGTTTCAATATGATTTTAAGAAGGGAATCCGATGGGGAAAAGCTATAATCTCCCGCTTTCAGACGATCCTGCAGGCGAAACAGCCTCACCATCATAAGGAAGCTGCTGCGGGGCGGAAGCACCTTATGCTCCTCCAGTATCGCCTGAACTGAACGGGCTGAGGATCCCGGTTGAATCGTCAGCTTAGTTATAGAAGAATCAAAGACATTAATAGATTGAAATAAAACGGCGCACAAAAGAGACAGCAGGGTGATTCCAAACCAAATTACGATTCTAACTTTCATTTCCGTTTTCGGTCTAAATAAGTCTGAAGGATACCCGCCGCAGCGGATTTATCGATGACCTTTTTCCGCTTTTCCCGAGAAAGCCCGGCCGAAATTAAAGTCCGCTCCGCTTCTGCCGTGGTTAAGCGCTCATCCCAGGTAGTAATATTAATTTTAAATTCCTTCTTCAGAGCTTCTACAAACTCTAAAACTTTTTCCGCAGCCTCTCCTATTGCTCCCCCCATGGTCTTGGGCAAACCCACCACGATCTCCTCCACCCCGCCATATTTCTTTATGATCCTTTTGATTTCCCGGATGTCCGATTCAAAGTCCGGCCCCTTGCCGATCACCGCCACCCCTTGCGCTATCATCCCCAGCGGATCGGAAACAGCAATCCCTATCCTTTTGCTTCCGTAGTCTATCCCGAGGCTCCTCATCGCAGCCTCCCGGCTACGGCAGCTAAACCTTCTTGAATCCGCGTTGGATCTTTTCCCCCTCCTTCGGCCTTGCTTTCCTTCCCTCCGCTTCTCCCCTGAATAATTTCGGCAAACTTTTCAGCCATATTCTTAGCGGAGAAGCCTTTCTGCACCAAATCCGCTGTCACCGTGATCAGAAAATTAACCTTCCCCGCATTAGCAGAAGCTAAAACTAAGACGCACGATTTGAGTTCCGACTGCAAAGCATCCGAAAGGGTGCGCAGCATATCCATGTTGTAGTCCTTAAATTCCTTAAGCAAGACCTTTTTACCCGCGATTTCTTTCGCTTCGACCACAAAAGACCGAGCCTCACTTTGGATCTTTTTTAACTTAAGGGCCTCAATCTCCTTTTCGGCTTTAACCATTCTTTCTTTCAACCAATCCACCCGGCCGCAAAGGTGATCTAAAATTTTATCCACATTCACCGCATCCTGATTGTCAACCGCTTTTAATAAACTCTCCAGCTCGGTGACCTCGATCTCAAAAATATTGGTTTCCATGCTTTTGATCCCGCCCAGTCTTTCCTTTTCAACCTGCAGCAGGCGATATTTGCGGATAAGCTCATCAACTTCGTCGCGCAGAGATTTTGCCCGATAAATAATATAAACTTTTGCGATCTGACCGGCCAGCGCTTCGATCCGGCGCATTCCCGCGCCCACCGCGCTCTCAGAAATAATCTTGAAAAATAAAAGATCGGAGGTCGATTTAACGTGGGTGCCGCCGCAGAGCTCCAAACTGTATTCGCCAGCCTTAAGCACCCTGACCTTCTCACCATATTTTTCTCCGAAAAGAGCCGTCGCTCCCATCTTTAGAGCATCGTTATAAGATTTTTGCAAGACTTCAACCTTCAGCTTTGCTTTTATCTTTGAATTTACCAGCTGTTCGACTTTCTGCAGTTCTTCGGGAGAAAGACCGTGGAAATGGGTAAAATCAAATCTCAACTTATCCGGTCCAACGTATGAGCCCGACTGTTTAATTTCTTCTCCCAGGATTTCTCTCAGAGCTTTATGCAAAAGATGGGTAGCGGTATGATGTGCTTCGGTCGCTTTTCGCTTCGAAGCATCAATTCCGGCCTTAACCTTAACATTTTCTTTTAGGCCCTCAACCCGATCAAGCAGATGCAGGATCACCCCTTTGGGGGAAACGAAGGTATTGAGAACAAGCGCTTCTTTGCCGTCCCAAGAAAGTATGCCGGTATCCCCTACCTGGCCGCCGCTCTCCCCATAAAAGGGAGTCCTTTCTAAGACCACCAGTTTTTGCCCGGGAAAGATCGCCAAAACTTTTGACTCTTCTGAGGTCTTTTCATATCCAACAAAATTGGTGGGAGGAAGCGAACTTAAATCCAAGGTCGATAAATCTATTTTCTTTTCAGCCTGCAGTCCTGCGGTGCGGGCCCGCTCTCTCTGCCGCTCCATTTCCTTTTCAAACTCATCCACCAAAACTTTCAAACCTTTCTTTTCGGCAAATTCCAGCGTCAGCTCGATGGGGAAACCGTAGGTGTCATGGATTTTAAAAGCTTCCCTGCCTGAAATTACTTTATCCCGGTCATGCCTGGCCGCCAGCTCATCGAAGTATTTCATTCCCTGCTCCAGAGTAGCAAAAAAACTGTTCTCTTCCTCATTTATTATTTTTTTGATATATGATTCTTTCTCGGACAATACCGGATAGGCGTCCTTCATCAGTCGCACCACTTCGGAAGACAGCTCAAACAAAAAAGGCTTATCCATTCCTAAATACTTCCCGTGGACAAAAGCCCTTCGGATCAAACGGCGCAGGATGTAGCCGCGGCCTTCATTGGACGGAAAAACGCCGTCCGCGATCAGATGGGTCATGGCGCGAATATGATCAGCAATGATCTTGATCGAAGCCGGCAGCTTTTCCGCCGAAACCTGGGATTCAATTTTTTGCACCAGGGGAACAAAAAGATCGGTTTTAAAGTTGTCATCGACCCCCTGCAAAACGGCAGCGATCCGCTCCAGCCCCATTCCCGTATCAATCCCCTTTTGTTTTAATGGGATCAGCTCTCCTTTCTCATCTCGATTGTACTGGATAAAAACCAGATTCCAAACCTCGAGGAAGCGGTCGCAATCACATCCCGGTTTGCAGTCCGGCTTGCCACAGCCATAATCGGGGCCAAGATCATAATAAATCTCCGAACAGGGTCCGCAGGGCCCGGTTGGCCCAACCGACCAGAAATTATTATCTTCCCCCAGCCTGAAAATGATCTCCTGCGGAAGACCGATATTTTCGTGCCAGATCTTAAACGCTTCATCATCTTTTTCATAAACCGCAATTTTCAGCTTGGTTATCGGGAGTTTGAATTCTTTAATTAGAAGTTCCCAGGCGAATTGAATCGCTTCTTTCTTAAAGTAATCACCGAAAGAAAAATTCCCCAGCATTTCAAAAAAAGTGTGATGCCGCGCCGTTTTCCCCACGTTATCAACATCGATCATTCGGATGCATTTTTGGACCGTCGTCACCCGGCGAAAGCTTGGCTTCTCCTGTCCCAGAAATACCGGTTTGAACTGAAGCATCCCGGCCAGGGTTAAAAGCACAGTGGGATCGGTTGGAACCAAAGAGGAACCGGGCAAGACTTTATGCCCTTTTGCTTCAAAAAACTTTAAATATTTCTCTCTGATCTCAGAGCTTTTCATCCACTATCCCCCTCACCAGCCTTTGCACTTCTTCGATATCCTTATCATCCGTATTAATAACTTTTATACGCTGCGGATTTTCCTTTGCAATTTCCAGATATTTATCGCGAACGCGCCGATGAAAATCGACAAGCTCTTTCTCAAACCGGTCTGCCGAACTATTCAAAGTCGCCCGCTTCAAACCGATCTCAGGCGAAACATCCAGCAAAACAGTTAAGTCTGGAATCAAGCCTTTGGAAGAAATCATGTTTATATAACGCACCAGATCTTCCGGCAATTTTCTTCCCCCGATCTGATAAGCCACGGTTGAATCAATAAAACGATCGGAGATCACGATTTTTCTCTCATTTAATGCAGGCAAGATTATTTTGCTGACATGTTCCGAGCGGTCCGCGGCAAAAAGATAAACTTCGGTAGTTTCATCCAGAACGCTTTCCGGTCGCAGCAGCAGATCCCGGATTTCTTTCCCCACCTGCGTTCCCCCCGGTTCCCGGGTTAAAAGAGGGGCCAGCCCCTTCCCTTCAAGATAGGATTTTAACCTTTTTGAATGGGTCGACTTTCCGCAGCCTTCTGGTCCTTCAAAAGTAATTAACATTTTATGGGCTCGAAGCCAGGCTGAAGCCCAGCGTAAACTCCCTTCGCAGTGAACGATAAGTTGTTATTAAATTATAACAATGTAATTTAAAAAATAAAGAGTAATCTATATCCTCCGGCGATCGGTCATCTATAAAATAAGAAGTAGCAATTTTTACCCCGGTTTCACCTACCCTGAAAAGCAGGCTTGATCTCAAACGATCTGCCGCTTTAAAGCGGTACCTTTCAAAATTAAAAGGGCTTTGCCCGTCCACCGAAAAATAATGCTGATATCCCAATTCAATGGTCGGACCTACCACTAAATTTTTAACCAGGTTTATTTCCATCGCGGTTTTTACCCACTTTAATCCATTTGAATAATAGAGGGCGTCGATGCCCAGGCTGGGAGTGATAAATCCGATCGAAGTTTCCTGGAAATCAACATAAAGTTTCGCATTTGCTCCTCCCCGGAACAGATCGGTGTTCCCCTGTTCCGCCACTAACCCTCCCAAAATTTCAAAATCATACTTAGCCTCTTTGCTTAAGATTTGCCCCGCGCGTGAACGCAGTGAAACATTAGGCATAAAGCTAACCCTCTGGTAATTAATTCTTTCCCGGGAAGAAAGAGTGGTAATTAATTCATAACGGCGATAACGAGGCAAAGCGAAAAAACTAAAGGGTGCCTTTTGGGAGGATTCGACCTCGCCTCCGAATGAATAAGTATGCGTTAATCCTCCGTAGAAACCATCCTTGAAGTTCCCGCTTAATCGTATATTTCCTTCATTGTTTTCAGTATAAATGTAATCCGCATCCACTCCCCCGCTTATCCCCTTATTTCCCATATATCCCAAGGTAACGGTTCCGTTCAATTCGCGTCGCAGCGACCAGGCAAACCTCTGATTGATATAAGCGCCGTCCTCATCATTCGATCCCACTTCGGGGAACGGCGGCAGATTTTTATGGCCCCGCTCTTCCGCTCTAAAATCATAAATGTAGGTCGGAACTGGAACGATGGGATAGCGTCCCAGCCAGAAAAGTCCCCAGTAAGCCACCAACCATCCGTAATTTGGATAAACGGTCACTTCGGAAGCGCTTACATGATAATGCTGTTCGGCAAGATCGCAGGTTGAGAAGCTGGCGTTGTTTAATCGGAATTTATCCGAATCAAGTCTAAGCTTTTCTCCGTTAAGCTGAATTCCACGATAACCGAATTTCACTTTCGACGCCTGACCGCTTCGATCTTTTACGGCGTAATCAAGAGTGTCTCCTTCAACCATCACTCCCTCATGATATAATCTGAAGCCCCTGTCAGCGAACACGCTCTCAGTTGAAGTGTTATAGATTAAATGATTGCCGAAAATCATCACTTCTTTGTAGGTAACTTCCACCGACCCCTCGGCTTCGATCAGATTTTTCTCTTTATCAAAGGAAACTTTATCGGCGGTGATATTTAAATCTTTTGGCTGGGCATAAAGAGGCAGAACCAGAAGCCAAAAAATGAAAAGCCCGCTAAGTGACTTCTTCATAGCGCGTTTCTTTGCTGCTGAATTTCGTGATCTCTTTGCGGAAGACCAGCTCGATCGTCCCGACCGGACCGTTCCTCTGTTTGGCAATGATAATTTCCGCAACGTTGCCGCGCTCGGATTGAGGGTTGTAATAATCTTCCCGGTGAATAAAAATGACCAGGTCGGCCGTCTGCTCGATTTCTCCAGATTCACGCAGATCAGAAAGCCGCGGAATACGATCGGTTCTCTGCTCAACCGCCCTTGAAAGCTGGGAAATCGCTACGACCGGGACATCCAACTCGCGTGCTAAAGTCTTTAACGACCGCGCAATGTCGGAAATCTCCTGGACCCGGTTTTCCACCCGAGCCTTACCCCGCATCAACTGAAGATAATCAACCACCACCAGGCCCAATCCACGTTCAAGCTTCAGGCGACGGGCCTTGGCGCGGATTTCTATAGCTGTAATGGTAGCGGAATCATCTATATAAATGGGGGCTTCGGAAAGGCGTCCCAGGGCGCGGGTTAATTTCTTCCAGCCGGTATCTGAGAGGCTGGCCGTTTTCAATCTCTGAGCGTCTACCTCCGCTTCAGAACAAAGCATCCTTTGCGCTAACTGATCTTTGCTCATTTCAAGAGAGAAGATAGCCACCGGTATCTTTTGTTTGATGGAGACGTTTTGAGCAATATTTAAAGCAAAAGCCGTTTTCCCAACCGCTGGCCGCGCGGCGATAATAATTAAATCGGCATTTTGAAAACCCGCAGTCAGCTGATCCAAATCGGCATAACCTGAAGAAATTCCGGTTATCGCCTCTTTTTTGCCATAAAGACTGTCTATCTTATCCAGGACCCGCTTAATAACGGAATCAATTTTATAAAAACCTTCGCGGACTCGTTTCAGAGCGATATCAAAGATGGCTTTTTCCGCCTGATCCAGGATCTGGTCTACGTCGTCCGGCTCTTCAAAAGCATTGGTCACAATTTTAGTTCCAGCTTCAATCAGCCTGCGCAGGGTGGCTTTTTCTTCTACAATTTTGGCGTAATACTCAACGTTCGCCGCGGTGGGAACCGAATTGATAAGGTCGGCAACATAAACTGAACCACCCACCCCATCTAACTTTCCCGATTTTCTCAAAGCTTCCGTAACGGTCACCAGATCAATCGGTTCACCCCGGTCAAAAAGCTCCAATATCGTTTCATAAATAAAACGATGGGCATCGCGGTAAAAACTATCGGGGCGCAGAATTTCTATCGCTTTTATCGCTGCATTCTTATCCAGCAGCATGGAACCGATAACCGACTGCTCTGCGACCAAATTTTGCGGGGGGATTTTTTCTTCCGGCATGATTAAGTAATTTTACCCTATTTCCATTGTAGATTCAAGCATGGGGTGGTATAATCTGGCGCAAAGGGAGTTGATGAAAATGTTAAAATATTTTTGGATTCTGATAATTTTATTATTAACGGTTATTCCTTCACAAGCTGCCCTCCCCCTGCTGGGTGAAAAGCCGGAGCTGGCGGTCACGGGGAAAGGTGAGGTCTTAGCCAGCGCCGACATTGCTTACCTGCAAATAGCAGTTGAGCGCACCGAAAAAACGGCGACCGAAGCTCAGGATACGGTTGCCAGGAAATCACAAAACATCCTGGCCAGCTTAGAAAAAATAGGCGTCAAGAAAGATAAAATCGAAACGGCAAGCTTTAACCTCTATCCAAAATATGAATACGAAAAAGGAGAAAGTAAATTCATCGGTTATACCGCCAGCAATCAGATCAAAGTTACCATTGAAAACCCGGAGGATATCGGAAAAGTCATCGATGCCGCAATCGCGGCCGGAGCGACCAATGTCAGCGGGCTCAATTTTTCAGTAAAAGATGAAACCCCTTACAAGAAAATTGCCCTGCAGAAAGCTTTCGAAGATGCCAAAGGAAAAGCAGAGATCTTAGCCTCCTCGAGCGGCCAGATATTGGACAAGATCCAAAGAATCCAGGAATCCGAAGTAGGAATTATTTCTCCGCTGGCTGAGGCAAGAGTCATGGCCGCCGGAGCGGGCGGAGGGGCTGAAACTCCCATCACTCCAGGGAAAGTCAAGGTCCAGGCCAGAATCGAAGTAACCTACGAGCTGGCCAAGAAAAAATAGTGAAAAAAACACTATTTTGGATCCTGCTGCTTTTGATTGGCTTAGCCTTTGTGATTTGGAACTTGGGATTTTGGATTGGCGGGTGCGCCAGCACGCAACAGGAAGTAATTGCAACCACCACAACTACAGGAGGGGAAACAACTACAACAGCTGGTCCATCCGGCAGGATCAAGGGAGAAATTTCCTGGGGCTGGACCGGTTACAACACTTCTGACCGATGGGGAACGCTTCTGGTAGGTCTCTGGCCAAATGAGAGTTTTGATTGGTCAAATAAATCAACCTATAAAATCTATAATATTACTACCGGCGAAACTAGTGTAGATTACGAGCTTAGCCCTGCCAGTGCCGCCAACTATTATATGATGGCGGTTTTGTTTGCAAAACGAATTGCTTCTCCATTTGATGAGCCTGCGGCGGGAGATAAAATTGGCCAATATTCCGATGGTCAAATGCCGATCGCCGGAGGGGGGAGCACTCATGCTGACCTTATTAATTACGCCGGCGCCGCTTTATCGGGCAAAAATTTCTCTTTAAATGCAACAGTTGTAGAAAAAACGACAACCACTTCGTCATCGACCACCACCATTCCGATCGTATCGGAATTTCAGGATGCTTTTGGAGTGGCAGTAAACGGAAACGGGGATGTCTGCGTAACCGGATGGATACAGGACAGCACGGGAAACTACGATATTTTCCTGACCAAGTATGACTCTTCCGAATCGGAAAAGTGGACAAGGCAACTGGGGACCAACGAACATGACGAAGGCCAAAGCGTGGCGGTTGATACCGGCGGAAATATTTACATTTCCGGCGGTACGGGGGGAAACCTGGATGGAAACACAAATGCCGGAGTTGTGGGATGGGGAAGTTGGGATATTTTCCTGACCAAGTACGATCCTTCCGGGACCAAGCAGTGGACGCGGCAACTGGGAACCGTAGAAGGGGATTGGGCTAATTCTTTAACAATCGATACAGGAAATAACGTCTGTATAACCGGATATACAGATGGCAGCTTAGAGGGAAATGCCAATTCTGGTGGTCAGGATGTTTTCTTGGTTAAATACAATTCTGCCGGGGTAAAACAGTGGACCAGACAGCTTGGAACCAGCAACAGCGATGCAGGACGCGGTGTAGCAGTAGATACCAGCGGCAACATTTATATAACCGGATATACAAACGGGGGCTTAGACGGCAATACCAACATAGGAGGGGAAGATATTTTCCTGGTTAAGTATAATTCTGCCGGCACCAAGCAGTGGACCAGACAGCTTGGAACGACAAGCTCTGATGCTGCTAATGGTCTTGCATTGGATGCAAGCGGGAATATTTACATTACCGGAAGTACATACGGGGGGTTAGACGGTAATACAAACATGGGAATGGATGATATTTTCCTGGTTAAGTATAATTCTGCCGGCACCAAGCAGTGGACCAGACAGCTTGGAACCAGCAACAGCGATGCAGGACGTGCTGTAGCAGCAGATACCGGCGGCAACATTTATATAACCGGATCTACGGCCGGGAGCCTGGAAGGAAATACCGGTACGGGGCCTGTATTCCTGATTAAGTATAATTCCTCCGGGACAAGGCAATGGACCAGACAATTTGGATCCGGCAGCTATGCTACGGCTAATGGCTTGGCAACAGATACCAGCGGATACATTTACATCGCCGGACAACAAACGACTGAAATCCTTCTCGTCAAGTATAATTCTGCCGGGGTAAAACAATAATATAATAATTATCTGCCAAACTTCGGATAGTTGGGCGGCTGGTACTGACCCTTATAGATCAGGACGAAGACTACGATCACCACAAATACCAAAAGCACTAAAATAGCTTGTGATAATGACATTTAATTAGCCTAAGATCTTCTTCAGATACTTCCCTGTATAGCTTTTTGAATTTCTGGCTACTTCTTCCGGCGTTCCCTTCGCGATGATCTCCCCTCCCTCATCCCCACCCTCTGGCCCCAGATCGATAATATAGTCAGCGGTCTTGATCACATCCAGATTGTGTTCAATTACGATCACGGTGTTTCCGTTTGAAACCAGACGATGCAGAACATCCAGCAGTTTTTTGATGTCATCGAAATGAAGGCCCGTCGTCGGCTCGTCCAGCAGATATAAAGTTTTGCCGGTGGAACGCGCGGCCAACTCCGTCGCCAGCTTCACCCGCTGGGCCTCGCCGCCCGAAAGGGTCGTGGCAAACTGGCCAAGTTTGACATAGTTCAAACCCACATCCTTCAGTGTCTGCAACTTTCTATTGATCTGCGGAATATTTTCAAAAAGAATCAAAGCCTCTTCTACCGTCAAATCCAAAACGTCAGAAATATTCTTCCCCTTATAATGCACTTCTAAAGTTTCTTGATTATATCGCTTTCCTTTACATTGATCACAGGGAACATAGACATCGGGAAGAAAGTGCATTTCGATTTTTACCAGACCTTCACCGTGACAGGCTTCGCAGCGGCCGCCTTTAACATTAAAAGAAAAACGGCCCGATTTGTAACCCCGCATACGCGCTTCCTGGGTCATGGCAAAAAGATTGCGGATATGGTCGAACACACCGGTGTAAGTTGCCGGATTGGAGCGGGGAGTCCTGCCGATCGGCGTCTGGTCAATAATAATCACTTTGTCAATGTTTTCAATTCCAAGGATCTCCTCGTGCTCGCCGGCTTTTTCAATAGACCGGTAAAACTTTTTGGCTAAGGCTTTGTAAAGAATATCATTAACTAATGAGCTTTTTCCTGAGCCCGAAACCCCGGTCACACAGGCAAAAACTCCCAATGGAAAAGGAACATTGATATTTTTCAAATTATTGTGACGGGCGCCTTTAACCGTCAAAAGCTTGCCATTTCCTTTTTTCCTTTCAGCCGGGATCTCGATCTTCAACTTTCGCATCAAATATTTGCCGGTAATTGATCTTTCTTCGGAAGTTATGTTCATGATCGATCCGGTCGCAACAATTTCTCCGCCATGCAATCCGGCGCCAGGACCAATATCTACCAAGAAATCTGCCGACCGCATGGTCTCCTCATCATGCTCAACCACGATGATGGTATTACCAAGGTCTCTCAGCCTTTCCAGCGTTTCAATCAGCCGGCGATTATCCCGCTGGTGCAGGCCGATCGACGGCTCGTCCAGGATGTAAAGTACGCCGACCAGTCCTGACCCAACTTGAGTGGCCAACCGGGTGCGCTGGGCTTCGCCGCCGGAAAGAGTTGAAGATTCCCGGTCCAAGGTAATATAATCGAGACCCACATCCAGCAGGAATTTTAATCTGGAGCGCAATTCCTTAATTATCTGCCGCGAGATCAATTTCTCTCTTTCAGTCAATTCCAAATTATCTAAAAACTCCAAGATCTTTTTAATCGGCAGGGAAGAAACATAGGCGATCGACTTACCGTAAATGGTGACACCGAGGCTTTCGGGCCGCAGACGCTTCCCTTCACAGGCCCCGCAGGGAATCGCGCTCATATAGCGATAAAGATAGTAGCGAACGTTTTCCGATTTAGTTTCCAAATAGCGGCGTCGCAGATTGTTAACCACCCCTTCGAATTCTCCTTCATGCTCCCAGTAGCCGCGCTCCATCTCATATTTAAATTTAATCGGCTTTTCGCTGCCGTAAAGAATCACGTTTAGCTGTTTCGGGGTCAGTTTTTTGACCGGGGTATTGAGATCAAACCCGTATTCCTCTCCCACCGCCTGCAGCTTTTGCAAATAATAGGAAGCCGCTTCTCCCCAGGGAGCGATCGCCCCCTCCGCCAGCGTCAAATTTTTATCGGGAATGATCAGATCCGGATCAAATTCCAGTTTATCGCCCAGTCCCCCGCACTTCGGACAGGCGCCGTAGGGACTGTTAAAAGAAAAAATCCGCGGGGTGATTTCGTCCAGGGAAATTTCGCAGGTCGGGCAGGCAAATTTTTCGGAATAAACTTCACTGATCGCCTTTTTCCCCTCCCCTCTTTCAACCAAAACCAGTCCGTTGCCGTACTTCAGGGCAGTTTCAATCGATTCCGCGATCCGTTTTCTATTTTCAGGTTTGACCACCAAACGATCCACCACGATTTCGATATCATGCTTTAATTTCTTATTCAGCTCAGGGACCTGATCGACCTCGTAAATTTTCTTATCAACTTTCACTCTGACAAAGCCATCTTTTGCTATATCGGCAAAGAGGGTTTTATATTCACCTTTTCTTCCGCGGACGATTGGAGCAAGAATCACGATCGACTCTCCTGCCGGAAGTTTAAGCACCAGATCGACGATCTGCTGAACGGTCTGACGTTCGATCTTTTTACCGCATTTTGGACAGTGAGGAATTCCGATGTTCGCGTAGAAAAGCCTTAAATAGTCATAAATTTCAGTGACCGTGCCAACCGTGGAACGGGGATTGCGAGAAGGAGCTTTTTGGTCAATTGAAATCGCCGGCGAAAGCCCTTCGATCTGATCCACGTCCGGTTTCTGCATCTGCTCTAAAAACTGGCGCGCGTAGGCGGAAAGAGATTCAACGTAACGGCGCTGGCCTTCGGCGTAGATGGTATCGAAAGCTAAAGAAGATTTGCCTGATCCGGAAATTCCCGTAAACACAATAAATTTATTGCGTGGAATCTCGAGATTTACATTCTTTAGATTATGCTCCCTGGCCCCTTTAATGATAATTTTCTCGGCGTTCATAGAACCTCTTATTTTAGCAGAAATGAGGGGTCAAGGAAATAGAGGCGGGTATAGTTTTATTCGGGAGTGCGTGCTTTAAGCTGTTTTTGCACCGATTCAATCTGCTGCATTATTTTTAATGCCTGTTCGTCATCCTTCTTATATTTTAGATATTCTTGAAGAACCGCTTTAGCTTGATCGAATTTCGCATAAGCCTCTTTATCCCTGTGTTCGATCATCAGATTTCTCCCATGATTGAACAAATTGATCGCCTGATCCATGTAGATACTCGCGATGTTCCCGATCGCTTCCACGTTCTTCGGATCAATCATTAAAACCTTTTTATATAATTCGATCGCTTGGTTGTATTGTTTCTTTTTGGTATAAACGGATGCAAGTATTTTCATGGCGTCAACGGATTGCGGTTTAAGCGCCAATGCTTTCTTAAAACATTCTGCCGCCGCTTCCAGCTCGCCGAATTTAATATGCATGCCTCCCAAATTCATATTTATGGTGTAATAATTGGAATTCAGCTCTCTCGCTTTTTTATAAAACACGAATGCCGCATTATTGATATTATTCTCTTTGTCTTGCATAAAATGCTGGGCGTATAAAACATAGTAAAAACCAAGCCACTCCCGCCGCGACTCCTGAACCCATTTGAAAGAATTTTCTTTATAATGGGCCTCGGCATCAGCGTTTCCAAGTGCAGGATCGATAATTCTCTTTTTATTTTTCAGCGCCAGCAGCAGGGAGTTATGGGTAGAATCGGGCGGCCAACCCTTCTTTTCCAGATAAGCTTTAGGGGCTTCAGCATATAGACTCAGCGCTTCTAATCCCGCCATTTTTAAGGCGGCAAACATTAAGTAACTGAACTCCGTACACATGCCGCATTTTTTCTTTAAAGCTTCCAGCGCGGTGGCCTCTGGATTGCAATCTCCCTTAAAATCGGCCGTGCCCAGCCCGCCTTCTTTCATTATCTGATCCGCTATGCGTGTCAGTTTCGCTTTCTTTAACTCGTTTATGGCTTCTTCCGGCGCGCGCAGCCCCGCTGGACCTTTTTTAACGGTTATAACATAAGTGAAGACCGAAACCGCCAGTAATTCCTTATATTTATCTGAGGCAGGGTCAAGAAAGCCGGCCTTTTTCAGCTCTTCCCTGAAAAAAGTGATTTTAGCTTTTATTTTATCTCTTATCTCCTGATCAAAGGTGGTGTTCGGGTCAAAATCATCCAGGGACCAGGGGATAACGTAGCCCATGTTCTCGCTTATAGCCAGATGGAACCTTTCATAATTTTCCAGAGCATAATCCAGGACTTCTTCAGTTTGAACAACTTTATCTTTGCCAATGAAGGACCTTTTTTTATTAATATAATCGGTTTCATAATAACCCCGATCCAGGTCTGAATCCTTGACCCCCGCTTTTTTAAGCGCCTGATAAAGCTTCCATACATTCGAATCTTTGTCAAAAGCGATTTTATATTCCGACATTTTTTACAAATCCTTAGTCATTTGTTTTGGCTTTTATTACCTTTCCTGAAGGCGAAAGCCAGATGGTTGTCCCCTCGCTGTAAGTTTTTCCATTGATGTCCGCTGGCCTGGCTAAAGTGCCTATCTTTATCCGGTCAAAATCATCATTTGAATCATGCATTTCCAGCCAGGTGCCGGCTTTAAATGCTATCCCGTCAACTGTGGTATCCGTGGCCAGAACCCCACCGCTTATTTTGTTCTTGCCAAAGTCACTGAACTTTATAATGCTGCCTGCTTTAAGGTTGATATCAAATTTATTCTCGCTCGGGGTTTCACCCGTTCCACGCATTTTTTCGGCCAGATATCCGGATTCTATTTTACCAGCATGATCAAGCGTGATTTTCATGCCGGCTTTTAGTTTAAAACTATACCTGCCAATAACAATGTCTTCTTGCAGTATCAAGTGAGTGACCCGTCCGTTTCTGTCAAAGAAAACCTTTCCAGGTAGTCGAAAAAGTAGCCGCAGTTGCCCTCGTGCTTCTTGCCGCAATAATCCGTGACAGCGGAATCGGCTTCCGCCTGCGAATCAATTTAGCCGTTCGCGTTCTTTTTTCCATCCGCCTTGGATAAATAGGGGCGGTATTCCCTCGGCGCCTTTTGAACCACAATAATATCCGTCATTTTTATTACCTCCCTTTATTCCCACACCAAAATCTTTAGTGCGGGAATTTATTTGATTAATCTCCAGATTGGTAATGCATATTATTTTTTCTTGTAACTACGTTTCCCTTTTTATCTAATTCAATCTCGGTTCCGGCCTTAAATAATTTTCCTTCGATATTTGTGTGTTTTGCCAATGTTCCTTGATAGACTTTTCTATCATGATAAAAAGAAAGCCAGGTGTTAGCCCGAAACTTTATCCCGCTTATCATTGTATTTTCTGCCAAGGTACCTGCCGCAAATAAATCATCATCAAAGAAATATATTGTTTCACCGGCTTTAATTTTTATTTTTTTATCACCCAGATTAACATATGCGTCTTCAGCTAATGTCCCGGCACGAATTCTACTATTTTTATAGAATTCTATTTCATTTTTATATTTAATATTATTGGCGGAAATATTGGAAGAAGGCATGACAGCAGCGACGCGACCATTTTTATCATATTTTATTTGGGTTCCCGATTCAAAGGTTATCCCGAAAATGTTTGCTTTATTGGCAATTGTCCCGGATTTTACTTTTCCATTTTCATAGAATTCAGTATAAGTACCAGCCTTAAAACTATACCCCTGAATTTTTGTGTCTTCGGCCAGCATTCCTTTCTCGACCTTCCCATTTTTATAAAAATATACTCGCGTCCAACCATTGAAATCCTTTTTATATTTTATATTATTGATTTCCGCGTCTTCTGCTAATGACCCCGCTTCTATTCTTCCGTTTTCATGGAATTTAACATAAGTCCCGGCCTTAAAATTATACCCATGAATGGCTGTATCCTCCGCCAGAGTCCCTGCTCGAACCCTTCCATTTTCATATATTTCCATACGTGTTTGAGCTTTAAATTTATACCCATTGATTTCAATTTCTTTTGCTAGAAATCCCCACTCTACCTCTCCGTTCGCATAAAAGGATATGCCAGATGGCGCGAAATTTATCTTTTTGTTCTTGATATCGAAGGCAGTTTCTTCGGCTAATTTTCCAGATTCTAATTCCCCATTTTCATAAAATCTTACTTCGGCCTTAGCTTTTAATTTTAAATCTATTTTAGTTGCGCCTGTTTTATGCTTAACAACAATATCTCTGGCCAGGGCCCCCCACGAAACTTTGCCATTTCGATGAAAACCTATATCTGGTCCATGATAGCCAAACATGGATAGTGCCCGGCACTTGTTGGGCCCACAAATAAAATCAGGCTCGTTATCGTGAGTAATATGCATGAAGGGCATTCCCTGCACAGTAAAATCCGCGGTTAGATAAACATCACGAAGCTCTCCGCTCTCATAAAATATTACTTTTGTGCCGGCCTCATACCTCATCCCTTGAATAATTGTGCTGGCTGCTAAAATAACTGTGTCAACTTGTCCATTTTTATAAAATCCCACTTCAGATCCAGCGCCGTAATTTACTCCTTGAATATTTTCTTCTTTGAACAACACTCCAAATTCGATATTCCCATTTTCGTGAAAAACGATCTGTTTCCCTCCTGGTTTAAAGGTTTTTCCATTGATGGTGATATTTGAAGCAAGCATTCCTGATTTCACCGATCCATTATTATAGAAATTAATTTCTGTTCCGGCTTGATAAGTTACTCCATTAACAAGTTCATCTTTAGCAAATTTCCCATGACGTACATTCCCGTTTTCATGAAAGTAAATCCATGATCCAGCTTCGTAGGTTTTTCCATGAATTGTTGTTCTTTGGATGAGTGTCCCGAAAGATGCTCTTCCTTCTTTATCAAAATATATAGTTTCGCCGCGCCTAAAAGTTATTCTATGGCCGGCTGCCGTCATTAAAGCTTTATCCTCTGCTAATTTCCCAGAACCGATGCTTCCATTACCATGAAAAAAGATCTCTTCTCCCTTCTTAAATGGTATGCCGCAGATTTCAGTATCCTGATCAGGAGTGATTTTGTCGAAGTTTTTTCCGGATTGGTTCAATTTCCGCATGGCGGCGATTTCTTCCGAAGAGAATAATATTTTCTTTGCCTCGGCGTTGGTAATTTCCATCACTTCCCAGGGCGAAGCCGCCCCATCGCCATCCCTGTCAATTTTACTGGAGCCTTTTACCTCGTCTTCTTCTATTACTCCGTCTTTGTTTTTATCATTTGTACAATAAAAGTTGATTAAAACCGCCATTTTTTTTACCGGAGATATTTCAACCATAAATCCCCCCTTAGAATAGCATTACCATAATCTTCTCAATTTGGCCGTTCGCGTTCTTTTTTTCATCCGCCTTGGATAAATAGGGGCGGTATTCCCTCGGCGCATTTTGGATGATTATATTCGCCATTTTATTTGCCTCCTTTATTAATTTCCTTCCGCAATGTTATCATCATGATCATTAATAAATTTCACATTAATTAATTAAATATCGTTTTTAACCAGTCCCCACTTGGCGAGCCTTTGCGCCTCAGCCAGAATGGATTTCAACTGCAAGCGGGTTTGAGGATCTTTTGTCTGAACATAAAGATTAACGATTATGTTCATGGCTTCCTGTTCAATATCATTGACCCCGCCAAAAAGAGGGAAATATTCGTCCCGCCTGACCGCTGTGCAAACCGTATTTTCCGGGAATTCGTATCGATGATCCCAGAGCAAAGTCATTTTGACATCGGTTCCGCGAGTTATGGCATAGCGATTTTCCGCCACGATTTCATCATTTTCGGATTTCTCAATAACATTTACTCGATCACCCTCCATAAAACCAACCGCTTTTTGATACGCTACTACATATGATTTCCCATTAGCATTTAAATGTACCACTGTCATTTTTAATCCTCCTTTTTATAATATGCCATCTTCATTCGGTTAATCTTTTACTTCCCCTAAAATCTTCCCATCCGGATTCAGTTCTATCTTTGTTCCGGCTTTATAGATTTTTTTCCCTTCCTCTGCATCCTCCGCCAGCGTTCCCCGATAAACTGAACCATCACCATAAAACCCGATCTCAGTGTCCTTTTTGAATTTGAATTTGCCGAATTCTTTATCCTCCGATAAAGTTCCCCAGGCTATCTTTCCGTTCTCAAATAACTGGATTAATTCCCCGCCTTTAAATGGTTTCAAGAAGGCATCTTCGGCTAAAGTTCCTAGCCAAAGCTTTCCACTCCTGCGCAGCTTAATTATGCTATTCGCCTTCAATCTTATTCCATCAATTATTGCCTTTTTAGCAAGAGTTCCCTCTTTTATTCTGTCTTTACCGTCGCTGCTTTCGTATGAATCTAAAAAAGTCAACTTTTTAAAAGTGGCGGATCCTATGGTTACATCGTCCGCCAATGTCCCTCCTCTGATGTTTCTCACTTTAAAATTATGAAAAAAGATTTCCAATTCTCTAGAAAATATCATTCTAAACTCCTGTCCGGCAGGGGTTTTCCCATCCAGTCTAATATTATCAACCAAGACTCCTGAGACGATTCTCCCTTTTGAATCGAATTTAATTTCTTTTCCGGCTTTGAATCTATAATTATTTATAGATGAATCCGAAGGGAGAGCGATTGAAGATATCTGCCCATTTTCATTAAATTTGGCTACCGATCCCGGAGGGAATTTCCACCCTCCAAAATCCGTTTCTTCCGCCAGATCGCCAAATTCAACTTTTTCATTCTGATATAAACCCATTGCTGTATGTGCCTTGAATCTTACTTTTTTGTTGTCAATTTCAACGACTGCATCCTCGGCCAGAGCGCCACTTTTAACTTTTCCGTCCTCATGAAATTCAATTACCCCCGGTCTAAATTTCATCCCTTGCCGGCCCACTTCTTTCGCCAGTGATCCGGATTCTACCTGGCCATTATCATAAAATCTTATCGGAGGATGAGAACCGCCGCCTATTGTCTTTCCACTTTTGAATAACAAGGCGCCGATACTAACATTGGTGCCGCCGGGTAATAACATCCAAACAATTCGCCCATTTTCGTTGAAAAGGAGGTTCGTTCCTGCTCTGCAAATCATTCCCTGTATCGTGGTTTTTTCCGCCAGCGATCCTACGGAAACCGAACCATTACGGTGAAAGCCCAATGCTTTTCCCGCCATAAATTTTACTTTTACCCCTCCGGCTTCCAGGATAGCTTCTTCGGCTAAGACACCCCCGTTAACCATTTTGCGGGCATAATCGTAAAAGACCAGCTCTTTCCCGGCTTTGAATTTTAAGCGCCGGTTGAATGTGACCAAAGTCACGTCTTCAACCAATTCCCCTCCTCCAAAAGATTTTTTATCATCCTCCAGGAAAAATATTAAAGTTGATTTGAATCTAATCCTGTCTTTTTCTATCACCTCATTCCCTCTAAGATAGGCTCTTAACCTATTCGCGTAGCGAACGGGAGAATAATATGACAATTGGGTCAACGCTTTTAATTTTATGCCATCCATGACGGTGTCACACACCAGATAGCCTGAACGTATCATAAAAGAATAGGTAATCCGCAGTAGCGCCCCTTTGATCGGTTCTTCAATATCTGGTTTTATTTTTTTGAATAGTATCTTGCATTCTTGATCTGATCCGGGCTGAGCCGGAATTAAAGACCTGCCGGATTCGTTCGCTTTCCTCATTTCTGAGATTTGTTGGGGTTTGTAAACCGACCAATTATTGTGCAAATGATTTACCGCCTCCATCACTTCCCACGGGGAAAGAGCTCCGTCTCCATTTTTATCGTACTTCGGGATATCTTCCGTTACTTCATTCTTTTCAAGCTTTCCATTTTTATTTTTATCATATGCCCAGTAATAATGGATTAAATCTACTATTGATGTTATTTCTGATAATCCCATGATTTCCACCACCCTTTAATTGCTGGTTTTATTTCGATGGATTTAAAAATAAATTTCATAATATTTTATAAAAACCAATGAAATTTCCTATACCGGTAACCGATAAGGATTCAGGTGCAGTTATGGCCATATATCCAATTAAATTCCAGGTAAGTCGCGAAAATCGTGAAACCAAACAAATAGAACGCAAAACCTTATTGATCAGGCCGGCGCGAAGAGAAGAGGTCCCGGCCGTCGTCAGGTTATATAATTCAGTTTTGGATCAAAATTATGAGAAAGAATTGGAAATTAAGCCCGCACATATTAAAGCCCGCCTCCAGGAAGATCCGGAAAGTGTACTGCTTGGATTTTTAGAAGGAAGTGAGTTGCCGGTCAGCTTGATCAATATCATCACGTTATTGTTGCCTTCCCTTCGTTTTTTGCCGACCAGCCATCAGGAATTGACCGGTGACGATAGCTGGAAGCCTAACCGGCGCAAAGGAAACATCAAAGCTTGTGTCTGGGTAGCAACCGACAAAGAAAAAGGAAGAGGATGGCTGGGTGAATTCAAAGGCAAGCCAAGAAGCCTGGGGCAGCTGCAAGTGCTTGCGGTTGCTATAGCCGCTCTGCGGGCAGGTGCAAAAATCGATGCTCTGGTTGCCTACTCCCGCCCAGCCGAACTGCGTCAATACATTGAAAACATTGAAAGTATCAAGGAACAAAAGCTAAAGCTTTCATTCCCCGATGACAACAGAATGATTTTGGGAGATCGTATAGAATTGAAACCCGATAAACGGGGTCTTTATCATTCCGGGCCGCGTGGAATTGAGGGAAGATTAATTGAAATGAAAGATTATTGGGCAGCAATGATAGATAAAGTATTACGTTTTCATGCCCGCAATGGAGCCAGGTTCGATCAGGATTTGGTTTATCCTAACGGACACAAAGGAGACCGAAATGCCTGTCGTTTTCGGACCGGACTTCCCTATAAAATTCGCGATCTTTTAGCTTTCGCGGCATAATATTTATCAAATCCCTTTTGTCTCAGCCGGCAGCTGTCGCAAACCCCGCAAGGTTTCTCGCCACCCTTATAACACGACCAGGTTAAATCCAGCGGGGCGCCAAGTTTCATCCCCAGACGAACGATCTGAGCTTTAGTCATCCTGATCAGGGGAGTAAAGATTTTTATCTTTCGCACTTTTGTCCCCGCTTTAATCACTTTTTGAAATGCCCGGTAAAAAGAAGGGCGGCAATCAGGGTAGCCAGAAAAATCAATCGCATTCGCCCCGATGAAAATCGCTCCGGCGCCGATGGCTTCAGCATAAGAAAGAGCAAAACTCAGGAAAATGGTGTTTCTTGCCGGGACATAAGTGGAAGGAATTCCCCAAAGTTTTCCCCGCGCCGGAATTTTCATTTTTCGATCAAGCAGAGAACTCCCTTTCCAGGGAAGGTTTATCTTTAATATCTGATAAGGAATTCGGGCGCGCTTTGCCACCGCCACCGCACTGCGCAGCTCCCGCCGGTGCCTCTGGCCGTAGTTAAAGATTAAGACAAAGCACTTGTAGCCCTGATTCTTCGCATAATAAAGAGTGGTGGTTGAATCGAGTCCGCCGGAAAGAAGGACAACCGCTTTAGAGTTTAATGATCTGGCCACGCTCAGCCCCAACCGAAATCAAAGAAACTTTGGCTTCGGACAACTCTGCCAGCTTATCAATATATATCTTGGCGTTTGCCGGCAGATGCTGATAATCGGTGATTTTGCTTAAGCTTTCCCGCCAGCCAGGCATTTCTTCGTAGACCGGTTTGCACTTTTCCAATCTTGAAATGTCGGTGGGAAAGTCTTTTATGGTTTTCCCTTCAAACTCGTAGGCAGTACAAACATCGATCTTCTCAAAAGAATCTAAGACATCTATCTTGGTGATCGCCAACTGAGTTAATCCATTAATTTTTGATGCATGCCGAAGAACCACGCCGTCAAACCAGCCGCAGCGGCGCGGGCGGCCTGTAGTTGCGCCGTACTCTCCTCCTTTTTCTCGCAAAATGTCGCCAACCCCTCCTTCAATTTCGGTCGGGAAAGGACCGCCGCCAACTCTGGTGACATAAGCCTTGACCACACCGATCACTTCGTCCACTTCCTGCGGGCCGAAACCGGCGCCGATACAGGCGCCCCCCGCCACCGGATTGGAAGAAGTGACGTAGGGATAAGTACCATGATCAACATCCAGCATGGTCCCCTGCGCCCCTTCCATAAGGATTTTCCTGTTTTTGGAAATCGCCTCATTGATCAGGGTGCTCGATTCTTCGACCACCAGGTTCCGCACTGCATGATAATAACCGAGATACTCGTTGAGGATTTCTTCAATATTATATTCAACTTTCATCCCGTAAAAGTTATTTAAGATAAAAGTCTTTTCCTTAAAATTCCATTCCAGCTTTTGCCGAAGCACTTTTTCATTGCTGAAATCCCAGATGCGTATGCCGCGGCGATTAAATTTATCCACATAACAAGGACCGATCCCCCGGCTGGTAGTGCCGATGCGGCCAGCCTCGTGCTTTTGCTCCTGAGCCGAATCCAGATCCCGATGGTAAGGAAAGATCACATGGGCCTGGGAAGAGATCCTCAGATTATTAACCGAATAACCGCTGCTCTGCAGGGTCTGAATTTCCTCAAGCAACACCCTCGGATCGATTACCACGCCGTTCCCGATCACGCAGAGCACGTTCGAATAGAAGATTCCGGAAGGAGTGAGATGGAGTTTAAAAGTTTTGTCTTTGATAACAACCGTGTGCCCGGCGTTGTTCCCTCCTTGATAGCGCACCACCATATCCATATCCCGGGCCAGGAGGTCGGTGATCTTCCCCTTCCCTTCGTCTCCCCATTGGGTTCCGACAATTACGGTTACGGTCATTTCAAAATATTATCATAATGAGGTTTTGATGTGAAGTTCTTTTAGCTGCTCCGGATCCACCGCATCCGGCGCCCCCGTTAGCGGACAGAGGGCACTCTGGGTTTTTGGGAAAGCGATTACATCCCGGATTGATTCCATTCCCGAAAGAAGCATCACCAATCGATCAAGGCCCAGGGCAATCCCACCGTGAGGAGGAGCGCCGTATTCCAGCGCCTCCAGGAAAAATCCAAAACGGATTTTTGTTTCTTCTTCTCCCAGCGACAGCAATTTAAATATTTTCGCCTGGATCTCGGGTCGATGAATCCTGATCGATCCTCCGCCGATCTCCGATCCATTCAATACAAAATCGTAAGCCTGTGCCTTGATGGAACCCGGATCTTTCATAAACCTTTCCTCTATATCATCCCAACTCCCATGCGGCGCGGTAAAGGGATGGTGATGCGACACCCAGCGCTTTTCTGTTTCGCTATACTCAAAAAGAGGGAAATCCGTCACCCAGACAAAATGAAAACTGTTTTTATCGATCAGGTTTAACTTCTTCCCCAGCTCGAGCCGAATTTCACCCAGCACCTGATTTGCTATCTTTAGTTTATCGGCCACGAAGATCAAAACATCTCCCGTCTCGCCCTTCATCCTTTCGACGATCACGTTCATCTCTTCGGGTTTAAAGAACTTAACAATGGGCGATTTCATCCCGGCAGAACTGAGAACGATCCAGGCCATCCCCTTCGCGCCCAATTTTTTCGCCGTTTCTTCAAGATTATCCAGTTCGGCGCGCGAGAACTTCTCCCCGCCTTTTACATTTATTCCTTTAACCACCCCACCCTTTGAAACCGTCTCTCTGAAGACTTTAAACTCAACTTCGCCCACCAGATCTGAAATATCCACTAATTCCAGGCCAAATCTGGTGTCCGGCTTATCGCTTCCAAACCTTGACATTGCTTCTTCCCAGGAAAGCCGTGGAAAAGGGAGAGAGATCCTTGGAATATTCTTTCCGCGGTATTGATCAATATCCTTTTCCAGCCCATCCAGTGAATGTTTCATCAGGTCCTCAATTAATTCGATAATATCTTTTTCTTCTACAAAAGACATCTCAATATCAAGCTGAGTAAATTCCGGTTGCCGGTCGGCGCGCAGATCTTCATCCCGGAAACAGCGCACCACCTGAAAATATTTCTCCATGCCGGCGATCATCAAGATCTGTTTAAATAACTGCGGCGATTGGGGCAGGGCATAAAATCTACCCGGGTTAACCCGGCTGGGAACCAGATAATCGCGAGCCCCTTCGGGGGTTGATTTGGTGAGAAACGGCGTTTCAATCTCGAGAAAACCCTGATCATCCAGATAATCCGCCATAGCTTTAGTTACTTTGTGGCGGAAAATCAGATTTTCCCGCATCTTATCCTTGCGCAAATCAATATAACGATATTTGAGCCTGACCGTTTCATCCGGTTCGGTGCGGGCATCCGCCACTTCGATGGGCGGAGTTTTGGCGGTGTTTAAGATCTCAAGATGATCCGCCATCACTTCAATTTCTCCGGTTGGCATCTCTTTATTGATCGTTTCAGGGGAGCGTCTGACCACCTTACCTTTTATAGCAACCACATATTCAATCCTGAGTTGTTGTGCTTTAACATGCAGATCAATATCCTTGCCGGTGAAGACCACTTGAACCAGGCCGGAGCGGTCCCGCAGGTCGATAAAAATGAGCCCGCCGTGATCGCGGCGGCGGTGCACCCAACCCAACAGCTGGACACTTTTCCCTTCTTCTTTCGGGCGGATTTCTCCGCAATTATGACTGCGCTTCATCTCCTACTTCCCCCTCCACAATACCTCGATTAAATTATCAAACGCAACTTCCTTCTGTTCGGCCGTTTTCATATTTTTAAACATAGCCGATTTCTTTTTCAATTCTTCCTCGCCAATAATATAAACATATTTTGCTCCCAACCGATCGGCGCTCTTCATCTGCGCCTTCAGCGATTTACGGAGATAATCCATGTCGGCGCTGATCCCTTTTTCCCTGGCTTGAGTCATAAGTTTAAAGCCGACGGCTTTAGGCTCTTCTCCCATAGTCGCAATAAACAATTCGAGGACTGATGGCCGGCGGCTGGTGACAGATGACTGCTTAAGAATTGCAATTACTCTTTCCAGTCCGATCGCAAAGCCGATCGCCGGCGTCGGTTTCCCTCCCAGCTCCTCAACTAAATCATCATAACGCCCACCGCCGCAAACTGCGTTTTGCGCTCCCAATTGTTTAGAAACCACTTCAAAAGCCGTTTTCGTATAGTAATCCAGACCTCTGACCAATCGGTCATTAACCCGATACCTTATTCCCAAACCACCTAACCACCTAACCACCTTTTCAAAATGGGTTTTGCATTCACCGCAAAGATAATCAATTGCCGCCGGAGCTTTCTCTATATATTTTTGGCAAGGTGCTTCTTTGCAGTCTAAAATTCGCAAAGGATTAAGCCCAAATCTTTCCTTGCAATCATCACACATGTGGTTGATGTTTTCTTTAAAGTATTTCTGGATCGCTTCTCGATATAGCGGCTGGCATTTTTTATCACCCACCGAGTTAATATCGACCTCTAAATCTTTTAATCCGATCTTCTCGAAAAGTTTGACGCTTAACTGAATTACTTCCGCGTCCAGCATCGGATCAGCCGAGCCAAAGACTTCAATTCCCGCCTGATGAAATTGGCGTTGCCTGCCCGCCTGCGGCCGTTCATAACGGAACATCGGTCCGAGGTAGTAAAGTTTAATCAGTTGATCGGGAGAGATTAGATTATTTTCAAGGCCGGCGCGTACCACCGGAGCAGTTTCTTCCGGACGAAGAGTCAAACTCCTCCCTTTCCGATCGGGAAAAGTATACATCTCTTTTTTTACTATGTCGGTAGTCGAACCGATCGAGCGGGTAAAAAGATCAGTGGATTCAAAAATGGGTGTGCGTATCTCTTTATAGTTATAAAGCTGAAAAACTTCACGACCGGCTTCTTCCACAAACTGCCAGAGTGAAGCTTCCTCCGGCAGAACATCCTTGGTTCCTCGTGGAGCTGCATATTTCATCAGAGCGATTATAACATATGTTTATTTAAATAAAAACCAGATGGACTTGCCATAAATTGGCTGAAGCGTTATAATCTCAAAAAGTTATGGCAAAAGTACTTTTTTGGATGTTTACCTATAGCTTGATTTTCCTTGCCAGCCAGCTGATCCTGAAGACCGGATTAAATCAGATGGGCGCCTTCAGCATAAAAGGATTACAGGATATCTTGCCTTTGATCTCATCTGCGCTAAAAAATCCTTATGTGGTGGTGGGCACTCTCCTTTTAACCCTTTCGTCTTTGTTCTGGATTACTCTCCTGTCCTGGTTCAAAATCGGAATAGTTTTGCCGATGACCGCGTTGACTTATGTGATTGTAGCTATAATTTCTTCTCTCCTGCTTGGTGAGGGATTATCATTCTATAATTATTTAGGAGTAGTTATTATAACTGTTGGCATTTACTTTTTACTTTACAAAATAGTATGAAACACTGGCGCGGCGTTATTGAAGAATATCGAGAATATTTACCGGTAACTGACGAAACCCCGGTCATCACCTTCCATGAAGGGAATACCCCTCTTATTTTTGCCAAGAAAATAAGTGAAATGACCCGCTGCCAGGTCTTTCTCAAATACGAAGGCACCAATCCTACCGGTTCTTTTAAAGACCGCGGCATGACCTTAGCTATCAGCAAAGCCAAAGAAGAAAATTGTAAAGCGGTCATTTGCGCTTCGACCGGGAACACTTCCGCTTCGGCCGCCGCTTATGCCGCCCGCGCCGGAATGGATTGCATCGTTATCATTCCCAAAGGAAAAATTGCTCTCGGAAAGCTTTCTCAGGCCATCATGCATGGCGCCAAAGTTTTTGAAGTGGATGGGAACTTTGACCAGGCCTTAAATCTTGTCAGAGAGCTGGGAGAAAAATACCCGGTGGAAATCGTCAATTCCATTAATCCCTTTCGAATCGAGGGACAAAAGACCGGAGCCTTTGAGATCTGCGACCAGCTTGACGCCGTGCCTGATTTCCACGCCATTCCGGTCGGAAATGCAGGCAACATCACCGCCTACTGGAAAGGCTACAAGGAATATTACGGAGCGAATAAGATCAGCAGTCTTCCCAAGATGATCGGCTTTCAAGCGGAAGGAGCTGCTCCCATTGTTCGCGGTCATCCCATCGAAAACCCCGAAACCATCGCCACTGCTATCCGTATCGGGAATCCCGCCAGCTGGAAAGGCGCGGTTGCCGCTGCCGATGAATCGGGGGGATCGATCAGCATCGTAACCGATCAGGAAATAGTAGAAGCCTATCAGCTGGTCGCGCAGAAGGAAGGGATCTTTTGTGAGCCGGCATCCGCCGCTTCGGTCGCCGGCACCTTAAAATTGGCTAAGGCCGGGATAATCCCGGATGGATCAACCGTGGTTTGCGTTTTAACCGGTCACGGGCTTAAAGATCCCGACAACGCCATCCTCTTTGGGTCAAAACCAATTTTTATTCCTTGCAAAATGGAAGAACTGGTCAAGAAACTCGGATATTAGCCGTCAGGTGAAATTATTGTGTGAGCATTACGATAAATAAAAAATGCCAAATCTAGAAATTTTTGAAGAAAAATTATCCCAAAATATTGGGCCAGACCTTTCAGCCAAAGAGATGGCCGAATGCATTGTGGCGTCGGCGCTTGAAACTGAATTTGGCAAGTCCTTTACAATGTCGCGCGGCTTTGCTAAAATGGTTAACGCTCTGGCTGAAGTTATCGTCACCAACCCGGAATTAAGACGGCAGGCATTAGCCGTAGCCAGCGTTTATATCAAGAAAAACCGTGACCATCAGAAGAATCTCAGAAAAGGAAGTTAGAAAAATCGGCCGCCCCGGCATCAGCGCGGCCGAGGCCCCGCCTGCCGGCATTTCTCCCATACTCCGAGCCTCCTGGAAATTTGCGCGCGACACCGCCCAGCGCTTCAGCAAAGAACTGCTTTCTGACCGCACCAAGCAATTTTTAGACAATCTGGTAAAGAGGTTTGCATGACCACCCGCAGAGAAGTTGAAGACCGGATCGTTTCTATCATCAGAGAGCAATTCTTAAAACACAGCTCGGAAACCCTTGAAAAGTATAAAGATCAAATAAACGCAACCGTCAGATGGTATGTCTCCACCCTGCCCCGCCACATTGCCAAATCTGAAGCTGACGATCTGGAATCGGAAGCAAAGATCGCATTCATCGACTGTTTAAAGACCTGGGACCCGCGCAAGGGGCAATTGTGGTCCTATGTTTCGGTGCGGCTTAAGGGATCGATGCAGGATTACCTGCGCAAGCGCGGCGGGGACCCGGTGGCCGGCCTTTATGAATTCATCACCTCGGCCGCTAACGTTTACATGGCCTTTAACCGCAAGGAAATCGTACATGAAGAAATTGATAAATTACTGCACGTTGATTCAGCCATGAAGGATTTTTCGGACAAAGAAAAAGCGGTCATTGAAAAATATTATAAACACGATCAGACCTTCAAAGAGATCGGCAAAGACATCGGCCTCTCCGAGTCCCAGGTCTCGCGCATTTGCAAAGACGCGACCCTGAAGCTCAAGAAGGCTTTAAGAGAATAGACCTCCTCAATAACTTATTTCCAGTTTCGGCCGGTTGCTGGTATTAGCTTTTGAATTATAAGAAAAAATGTTTAGATGGGAAGAATCCATCGTAAGCATGACCAAGCCGTTATTCGGAATAGATGTATTCACCCAGCCTTGAACGGTATCCTTGACATCGATGCTTAACCAACTATCAGCTGGTAAGCTGAGTATATTTAGCTCTTTGGATGCAACCACCGTGCCGATGGTAGCGGGCTTATAATTCCAGGTTAAAGTGTTTTCGTACCAGTTCATGTTCACATTATATAAATAGATCTTCATTGTTGATATTTCGAGTGGATTATAGGAAACCGAGTTAATATATAACTTTAAGTTAGCGCTCTGAATGTCGGTGAGAAGCGGAATGCTTGAAACATCAAACTTGATGAAACTCTCGTTGGTCGCTGAACCGTCCCAACCGACCAGACTGATAGTACTTAGATACTGGGGTGTGCTAGCCGCGTTGGAATTGGCCGTAGTATTGTCGGTCGGATATCTGATCGCTAAGATAGTCGAACTAGTGGCCGAATAGGATGTAGTAGTGGTAGTTCCACTGGTTGAAGTTGTAGTAGTTGTAGTAGTCGTCGTGCCGCCTTCTTCCACTACTTTACCGCAGCCAGTGAACACAAACGCCAGGAAGAGCAAAGGAATAACCGTAACCGCAACCAAGATAAGCCATTTATTCATTACCAACACCTCCATTTTATTATGTGAGATATTATGTGAGATAAGTTTATCACAGAAGAAAAGTCGTTTTCAAGCCAGTTGAATATTATTGATAACTTTTCTTTTTTAAGCTAAAATATGGGGTCGTCTGCGGGAGTAGCTCAGTTGGTAGAGCATCAGCTTCCCAAGCTGAGGGTCGCGAGTTCGAACCTCGTCTCCCGCTTTTTTACGGCGCGGTACCCAAGTGGTAAGGGAGCTGTCTGCAAAACAGTTACGCGGCGGTTCGAATCCGCCCCGCGCCTGAATTTGAATGCGCGCTTAGCTCAGTTGGTTAGAGTACTTGCTTGACAGGCAAGGGGTCACTGGTTCGAACCCAGTAGCGCGCATTTATTTTATTCGCTCAGCGCTTTTGCCAGTCCGACGGGCGGCGGAATATTTTGTTTTCCCTTTAATTATTGACTCATACATTATTTGCGATTTTTTCCATCTTGCAATAAATTCGCCGTAAGTTATAATGAACCAAATGCCGACGCGGAGAACCATTGCCCTTTTTTTGTTAATTTTTTTCATTCAGAGTTATGCTCTTGCCGTCAATGATTTCCCTTATATTGACATTACCATTAAAGTTCCCGCCCAGGAGGACCCCTATCCCGGCATCGGGAACAACTATTCCTCGCTAAGCAAAGGGATTGAAACCGTGTTGTGGAATCCGGCCGGACTGGCAAAGATCAAAGAAGCCGAATTGCTGGTTGGATTTCCTTCCACCACCGTAACCAGCCCATTTACCAAACCTTTTTCGGTTTCCGACACCGGGATTGACACCAGCACTTTGACCGGCGGCATAACCGAAGTCGGCACGACTTTTGGCATATCACTGGGAGTCATTTTCAGCTCGGATCCCAGCGCAACCACTTTTTCCACTCACGAATACACCGGACACTTAAATTATTCCACGGTGCCAACCGGGTCAATTTATAAACAATCCATCAAGCTTGCCGATTGGCTTGCTTTCGGGATCTCGACCCACGGAGAAACCGGATATGCGGTCAGCTTCGCCGGTGATTTTCCCGCCCAATTAAAAATGGCAGCTGACTTTTATAATATTACAGGCACGGACCAATTCTCGGTCGATAACGGAAGGCTAACCATTGTTTATTCAACGGAAGGATCTCCCGGCACCTCTTACACCACTGCCGACCAGGTCTGGGATGGCTTTTTAAAACAGGACCAGAGGATGCCTTTTATCACGGTTTTAAACGCACGCAATGATTTAAGTGTGCAATCGAACCTCACCCTGACCAGCGCGGCCAAATGGGGAAATTTTTCTGCCGGGGCTAATATAACCCCCATCTCGGCCCTTTATAATATTGATGATTCTTTGCGGGTGATTTTTGACGGCAAGGCGCCGGATCTCTTTATCCAGGTACCCGATGTCGATATTAAAAATGAAGCGAATATCAGCCAGTGGGTATCCACTCCGAACTTATACGGCACACAATCCGGCTATAAAAAAGAATATTTCCTCAGAATCCCCGCCGGAGAAAATGTCGCCGAATTTAGATATAAAGGCTCCCTGGCCGCCTCTGCTTTCCGTCTGGACCTGGGAGCAATGTATGAACTGGGCGAAGATCTAACGCTCGGATTTGCTTTCGAAAATTTTAATAACAGCCAATTGGATTTCAAGGCAATCGGACGGTCAACTTATATCAATTACCGTGCGCTCCCCGGCTTCTTCGGCAGCCCTGAATCCTTCCCTGAAAATTATACCAGCGTGACCGACCCGAATGTCGGCATCGAAGGAGAAAAAATTGTTCAAATCCCTCAACGAATTAAGATCGGGGCTACCCTAAGAAAACCTTACCTTATCACCCTGGACTATGAATGGCAGCCCCGTCCCATCAGCTTTAGACTTCAAAATGCTGACAAAACTTTTAGCCTCCTCTCATTTAACAACCTCAGTTTACTCCGGGCCGGATTTGAAACGCGGGTTTTCAATTGGCCGTTGTGGCTTAGAGCCGGGACCATCTTGATCCTCAAACCCGAACTTAGCGGAGAAGACCGATTGGTCCGTGAAACTTTTGAAAGTATGTTTGCATATGGATTTTATCCTATCAAGCTTGACCTGGGCGCACGCTATCTTTACCAGGATTATGAAATTGGCGGCGCGATCGGATTTAGCGTGTTATCTTTTCTTAATCCTCTCTGGATTTGGGAGCTTTCTACCCCCCCCGTCATTGACTACCGCAATAAAGATCTGGTAAGTTCGATCGCGATTCTAGCCCCGGCACTTTTAACTACTTTAAACATGGGAGATACCGTCAATCAGGACTTCGGGAGGCTGGCTTATTTTAATACTTCTTTAAAAAGAGATAACTGGCAATTGATCTTCCAAAACGCATTTGATATCGGTTCAACCGGCGCCGCCTATAATATCGCCGCCAATCGAAGGGATGTATTATCATGGATCAAATGGATCACCACGTTAACTGTGAGCATATCGTTCTAAGGAAAATGCAAAATTCAAAATTAAAAATTAAAAACCCTCACCCCCTTCCCCTCTCCCAATGGGAGAGGGGCGTAAAAGATAAAACTTGGTGGACACAAAATGGGGTGAGGGCTGTATTATTTGCACTTTTTTTATTTTCCTTCTCCCCTGCAGAAGCAACCCCGCCCGTAGTCTTTTTCAACCATTTTACCCATGAAGTCACTACCGACAACCAGCCGATTTTAACCGGCCTCGCGACTGACGAGCTTTATCCTATTGTAAGCGTCGAATGCCGGGTCGATGGAGGGGATTGGACCGCCGCTTCGCCAATCAACGGAACTTTTGATAGCACGGCGGAAAGTTTCAAGTGGATACCGCCGCGAGCCCTGTCCCGCGGCCCCGTCTCACACGAAGCTCAGGCTCGCGCCCGGGACTCTGCCGGAAATATCAATTCCACCTACATCACCTACGGATTTTACGTTATTGGCGAGCAACCGGAAATTGATTTTAAAAACGGTGTTTCCACCGTTATCAATGGGGATATCATTTCTAAAAATCCTTCCTTTGACATAACTACCATTAGCAAAACTCCACCTGTCACTTTGAAAAGCAGCATACAAAAGGAATCCCAAACTCCTATTATCCAAACTCTTAGTTTGGTCGCGGATCCCGGCAATCCCTATATTTACCGGGGTAAATTCGCTCCGCTTTTAGAAGACGGGGAATATACGATCAAGTTGGAAGCCACCGATAACGCCGGAGAAAGAACCGATGAGGAGTACACCAAACTGATGGTTCGAACCGCAGATAGATTATCTTTGCTGGGCAGCACCTTATGTTATCCAAACCCCTTCAATCCGGAAGCACCGCCCCTTTCTATCGCATATGTGTTGTCCAGATCAACCGAAATCACTCTGACGATTCATGATCTAATAATGAATCAGGTTATTAGAATGATTTATCCCTCCGGCACCGAAGGGGGTAGAGCCGGCTACAACGAAATTATCTGGAGCGGACGGGACGAGGCCGGGAACATGGCGGGAAACGGAATTTATGTTTATTTGATTGCGGGAGAAGGAAGAGTTTTGGGAAAAGGTAAAATCACCCTATTAAAATAATGAGGATAATACTGATAATTTTATCGTTTTTAATTTGGAGTATTAATTTCCCATCCCTGGCAGATATAGGGACCTCTTTAGATATAAGCCGGCTTATTTACAGCGGAAGAACTATGGGGATGGGGGGAGCGCACGTCGCGCTCTCTGATGACGGGGAAGGCGTTTTCACAAATCCTTCCGGTCTGGCCGGGATTGAATTTCCTCAAGCATCCGGACTCACTCGAAAAATCTTGCTCGAGGAAACCATTTATTCACTTTACAGCCTTGCTCTACCGACAAAATGGGGAACCTTTGGCGTGGGCTATGCCAACGCCAGGATTGCCGGATCCGTTCCTACCATGCGCGATCCCGGTACCAACCGCATTATGATCGATCCTTCAGGTTATGCAAGCAATTATGAAAACGGTGTGATTATGCTAACTTACGCCCGGCAACTTCCCTGGCGCAAAATTTCGGTTGGCTGCAATTTAAAGTTTTTTAATCAAAATATCAACACCATCCAACTAATTGATTCTGCTACCGGCACCAACCTTGACCTTTCAGCTTCATATAAGCCTTTAACCTATCTGAATTTCGGGGTAAATTTTCAAAATATTTTAAGCAATACTGTGAATTGGAGCAAGACCTCAGAAAAAATCGGCGGCTACACCAAAATTGGAGCGGCTTTAAATCTCCTGGGAGAAAACACCGCCGAAGCCCTGTACCAATATCCCCAAAGCGTGGTTGCCTGCCTGGATCTGGACCTGCCGCGCGATATATTATCTCCGATCCCTCTGCTGCATTTTGGCGTAGAATGGTCGGCTTCTAAAATGCTCGCTTTAAGAGCCGGTTTAAATCAACAAACCAGCGGGACCGGATTAACTTTTGGCGTCGGCCTGCAATCTTCAGCTTACCGATTTGACTATGCTTTTGCCCAAATTTTGGGCGTATTGGGAGACAATCCTCACTATTTTTCAATTTCCTATGTGGGCGATCGCGTCCTTTCAACCAAGGAAAAATTCAAGCGCGCTGAATCCGATATCAAATTTATAAACCCGAAAGATCGCAGTCTTACCACTTCAGAATTAATTCCTATTAAAGCCGAACTGAAAGGAAGGAAAGTCTACGAACATAAAAACATTTGGACCGTGCCTATCTTCGAAACCACTTCCGAAGTTTATGAAGTACAAGGGCCGCCGGTTGACCTGATAAGCGGCCGATATAACGATTATCCTATCAATCAAACCGGCACAGTTGAAGTTTTTACGCTGCTTGATCTGGGAAGGAACGCGATCAAATTTTCCGGATATACCAGGCCGGAGGGCGCCTTGGTTTCCAGCGAAGTCAGGATCCTGCGAATTATCCCGTACCAAGATGTCCCGGCCGATTACTGGGCAATCGAACCGATCACTCTCAGCTCAATCCTGGGTTTGCTCAAAGGATATCCGGATAAGCGCTTCAAGCCCGAAAAAGGTATTACGCGCGCGGAATTAACCGCCTTACTGGTAAGAACCGAAAAAATTGACCTCGAGAGATGGCAAAAGGTAAAGAAATTCACTGATGTAAAGGATAAATGGTATGTTCCTTATATAAATTTTGGAGCTGAACTTGGATTGGTTACCGGCTATCCCGACAAAACTTTCAAGCCCGATAAAATTTTGAACCGCGCCGAAGGAGTGGCAATTCTTTCGCGCTTTGCAAAATTAATTGAAAAAGAAGGGCTCGCTTTCCCTGATTTAAAGCTTGCTTTCTGGGCCAACAAATACATCCAGCCAGCCAAGGATGCGGGTTTGCTTTTATTTTTAGAAAGCAAAGATTTCGAGCCTGCTAAACCCTTCACTCGTTCTGAAGCCGCCGAAGTGCTTTATCGAACCGAGCCGATCCAGAAGAGAGTCAACGTTTTTTGGGACTATGGTATAATCAAATAATCAACGTGATATGCAAAACGACCAGACTGGCAATAGCTTTGGTCTGCATTTTATTTTTGTTTGCTGACGAAGGAAAAGCACAACTTCTTCCAGAGGGGATAGGAGCAAGAGCTATCGGGATGGGGAGCGCTTACGTAGCTCTCGCCGGGGAACCCGACGCCATCTTTCTTAATCCGGCATCATTGGCTGAACTTTCTGTCCCGGGATACACCGGTACTTATTTAAAGCTTTTAAACCTAACGGATTATTATCTACTAGGGGGAGCATCCCCTTCACCATTCGGAACTCTCGGGATCGGCTACCTGAAAACCTCTGCCGGAGATTCTTATGATAATACGCTTTCACTCTCTCTAGGCAGGAACCTGTTTTCAAACCTCTCAACCGGAATTAATTTAAAATATTTTAGCCAAAGAGATGGTGGCACCGGCAACACCGGTATCGGCTATGACGCAGACCTTGGTTTGCTTTACAAACCAATCCAGTCCTTGAAAATCGGCTTCCTGCAGCGCAATTTATTCGCCGCGTTTGGATCAACTATGAAATGGTCGGATGGAACCTCCCGCACCATCCCAAATGCTTCCCGCCTCGGGCTAATTTATCAGCTTGAAGATATTAATCTGGGTTTAGATTATGAGTTCTACCCGCAATCTTCAAAATCGCCCTTGCTGATGCTGGGAGCCGAATGGTGGTATTTTTACGATCTGGCCTTTAGACTTGGCCTTGATCAGCGATCTGCCTCGGAAACCTATTTAACGGCTGGTTTTTCTTATCTTTTCTCGGGATATAAATTCGACTATGCTTATGAGCAACTGGGTTCGATCGGACAAAGCACCTTTTCTTTCTCCTACGGAATTTTTAGATTGGAACCTGTAAAAAGGGAACTGGCAAAAGTAATCCCTATTGTGAAAGAGGAAGAAAAAAAGAAAGAATTTATTCAAATTAAGAATCCTTTGGATAAATCGATTGTCTTTGAAAATTCAATCACTATCGAAGGGAAGGTTGCTTCCGAGGTTAAACGGCTGGAAATCGACGGAAAAAATATCCCCCTTAAAGAAAATAATTTCATCGCTACAAAATTCTTAAATACGGGGAAAAACAGCATTAATCTGATCGCTTTTGACAATATGGAAGCGCAATTAGAAAGGAAAAGATTAAGAATCCTAAATCTGCAGAAATTCACTGATGTTCCGGATGATTATTGGGTGAAAATGCCAGTTTCCATCCTGGCCACTCTAAAGCTATTCTCCGGCTACCGCGGCGGCACTTTTATACCCGAAGGAAATATTACTCGCGGCGAGATATACAATCTTCTTTTAAAGCTGCTGACCATAAGCGGCCGATCGACCGAGATCCGATCCGGCGAGGCTGTCAGTCGACCTGACGAGTTGATCAGTCGAGCCGAAGCGGTGATGATCGTCGCCAGGCTCGAAAAGCTTCCGGAATCAAAAAATCCCGAGCCTCCATTTCCTGATATACCCGAAAACTATTGGGCAACCAAGGAAATCGCTTCGGCCAAAGAAGCAGGATATTTAAGATATCTTGAGGGTAAATCATTTGAGCCGGAGAAGAAAATAACCCGGGCCGAAATTGCTCTAATGATTTCTAAGACCAGGCATGTTTCTTTGATGATTTCAGAGCTCCTGGATTTTGAAACCGGATATTAGAGCTCTATTTATACCTCCAGACAACTCTCTTGGTATCAAGTGCTGAGCCACCTAGAGGCTTACTCTCTCCAGCCACTAAAATCTTATCATTTGGATCAATGGTCATGTAAAGTCCGATATCATCGCTGTGCGCTCCAGTAGCCCCGTTAGTGAGCACTAATCCTTTATTGCCAAAATCAATATCCAGCGAGCCGCTGGGGTGATAACGCCAGATCGTCATGTAGCGTATATCTTCAAGAGCAGAAGAGGAAGGAGTGTCCCAGCCCGCAACCAATATTTTATCGGCTGAATCAATCGCAATTGAGTTGCCCCGTTCATTGGAGCCTGCTAATTCCCAGCCAGTGCCAGTATAATTATAATAAACTACACATCCGGTGTGGGTGCCATCCGTAAAGCTGGTATCAGGCGTTCCATTAGATTTATACCGCCAGATAACCATACGAAATTTTCCTAAAGAATCTTCACTGTAACCGGCGACTAAGATCCTATGAGATGAATCAATCGTGATAGAATTGCCACAGTCACCTCCGCCCCCTGCTTCAATGGAATCCTTTTTAAGAACTCTCCCGCTGCTGCCAAAGCCAGTATCCAGAGAACCAGTTGGCTGGATTGCCCAAACCGCCATACATTCATCACCAGATAAAACCTGGCTCATGCCTGCAACGAAAATCTTTCCTGAGGAGTCAACCGTTATCGAGCTTGGATAATCGAAACTCCCGTCTTTCCCATCATAAACTACATAACCATGATAAGTCCCATCGGTGAAATTCGCTGTATCCAGGCTGCCATTTGGCAAATAACGCAAAACAATTATATCCCGACTGGTTCCACCAGCTTCATTCCAAATATGGCCGAGCACCAGAATTCTTTTAGAAGAATCGATGGCTATCGATTTCCCCTCAAACAAACGCAAGGGCCCCGTCCCCATAGGAGCCTCAATGGTTGTTACTACCGTGCCTCTGATGCCAAAAGTGTCATCTAATTGGCCATTGGCAGTATAGCGCCAGATGGCCAAATCACTGCCACCATAAGTCAAAGGATCGGGAACGGATCCGAGAACTAATATTCTTTCTTCGGAATCTAATGCGATTGAATTAAACGGGTTAAATTCACCCGGTGGATTAATCACGCCGTCTGTTCCAAAATTACCATCCAGGGATTTTCCATCCGGTTTATATCCCCGAATAGACGAACCGGCGATTATTATTCTTCCGGAGGATTGAACTTGAATAGAATTGATGGTGGTATCAATGATCATTTTGCCATTAGCAGCAAAAGCCGTATCCAGGTCGCCAGTATTCGGTGAAACTTTTCCCGCCGTGGTAAACTTCCAACTATACGGCGTTTCCATCGGTTTGCCTTCAGTGTCTTTGACTCCTGCCGCTATGGTCGCGGTATAAGTGGTGATTTCCAATAATTCCGTTTGAGGCTTGAAAGTCACGGTTTTGCTGGATGAATCATAGGTTACCACCCCGGTAATAAGGCCTCCCGCCGAAGCAAGAGTGAAAGTTGAAGTATTAATGGTTGAAGCATCCATGGCTTTATTAAAAGTGGCGCTGACTTCGACGCTTATCTCTACTCCACTCGCTCCACTTGCGGGAAAAGTAGAAATAACCTCTGGATTTCCGGGAGTAAATTGTGTTATTGGATTGCCGCAACCACCCAGCCAGAATCCTAAACTCCAAATCACAAGTCCCAAGCCAATCCCAAGCACAAAAATCCAAAATATGGTTTTTTTCATCGCTAATCTCCTCTATCTATATCGCCAAATCGTCAAAGCTCTTGCACTGGTGGCGGTCCGATTGGAACCAGCAACAATAATCCTCCCCCATGGATCCGTAGCGATAAATCTGCCGCCGCTGGTCTCATCTAAACCGTTGAGAAGATAAGTTGTTTTACCGCCGCTAAAGCTATTATCTACAGTTCCATCTGAATTATACCGCCAGATAGCCATACTTTGGCTCAGAAGAGTTCCGGTTAGACTGAAGCCCGCTTCTTTGCCTGTGATCAAAATTCTACCTGAAGCATCAACCGCTCCACCGGAAGTATAATCCTTACATTTAGAACCTAAAATGTTTATTAATCGATCAAATTCCAAGTTTGAAGTATAACGCCAGATAGCCAGTCGGTGAACATGCGAAAGGGGTCCGACTGTAATATAATTGTTCCCGGTCACTGTTACCATTCCGGCAGAATTAACAAAAATGTTGTTGCCATTGCTGGCATCGGAGTCGCTGTAAACCGCAACTTTATCCACTGCACCATTTGAATTTAGCTTCCAGATAACTATGTGATTTTCTGCGTCCGGATCAACATTATAATCAGCCCGGCTGGAACCGGTAACCAAAATTTTACCTGAAGACGCAACCGTGACCGAGCTGGTATGGTCTTCGCCATTTGGCCCAAGGGCGCCATCTTGGACTACGTATCCCTTGCCGCCCCCAAAACCGGTGTCCAGAGTTCCATTCGTATTAAATCGCCAGACTACAGCTTGAAAAGGATAAAAGCATTCGCCGGCAACTATAATTTTTCCCGAAGAGACAGCAATCGCGTTCGCTAAAACCCCGCCTGCCCCGCCCGCTCCTTCAGAGGTCACCAACCCTGCATTTCCAAAAGTATTATCCGGACTTCCGTTCGATTCATATCTCCAAAGGCCAATATTCATAGAGGATGTTCCGGCTACTAAAATTTTCCCTGAAGCATCAAGAACAATGGCGTTCCCATTGCCTCGGCTGTCAACCACTATTCCATCGCCATTAAAACTGTTATCCAAATTCCCATTGGTATCGTAACGTAAAATGTTCATGCTTGAAGGATCAGAATCAGGATAACCAACTACTAAAATCCTCCCGGAAGGATCAATCGCCATACCTTTGGCAACAAAGTCATCATAAGTAACCTCACCACTGCTTCCAAAACTGGTATCGAGACTACCAGAAGCTATGATAGTGGTAGAGGAAGAAAAAGGAGTAGTTGTAGTGGTACTGGTCGAAGTGGTAGAAATTTCCTCTTTTAAAGTACTGGCGCATCCGCCGCTTAAAGTCCAGATCAGCCAGATCATGAGAAGAAGACAGACGAAAATAATTAGCGGCCAGGTCCAGAGGTTGCGACTTTTCATACTTAAATTTTACACCTTTCTGGAAGGCTTGTAAAGAAATTCTAATCATGTTAATATTAATGAGATGCCCATCCAGGAAAAGTGTCAGGTCCTTGATCACAAGCAAGTCGGCCCCAAGCATTACCAACTGATTCTTTCCTCGCCTTATATATCATCTCATGCTGAACCGGGTCAGTTCATAAACATCAAATGTGGAGAAAGCCGCGATCCCCTGCTGCGGAGACCGTTGAGCCTTCATCGGATTTCAAAAGAACACAAAACCTTCGAGCTTTTATATGAAGTTGTCGGCAAAGGAACGGAATTGCTCACTAAATATTTTGTTGGCGAAGAGATCGACGCTCTTGGCCCGCTGGGAGAGGGCTTCAAGATCGATCCCCAAAAACAAATCGCAATTATAGTTGGCGGGGGAATGGGGATGGCGCCGCTTCTGGCGCTGGCGGAAGCCATAAAAGATAAGATCAAGGCCGTCTATGTATTGATCGGGGCAAAGGCCAGAGGTCAGGTGCTTTGCGAAGAAGATTTCAAAAAGATAACCGACCAGGTCCTTGTGGCTACTGACGACGGAAGCTATGGGAAGAAAGGAATTATTTCCGATGTTCTGCTAGATTTTATCAATAATCAACTTACAACTTACAACTTACAACTCTCTACTCTCTATGCCTGCGGACCAAAACCGATGCTCCGCGCCATCAGTGAGATCACTTTCCAAAAGAAAATCGACTGCCAGATCTCAATGGAGGAGCGCATAGCCTGCGGCATCGGCGCCTGCAAGGGATGTGCGGTAAAAACGAAGAACGGATACAAGATGGTTTGCAAGGACGGGCCCGTCTTTAACTGCGAGGAAATCATTTGGTAAGTTTAGCCATCGAAATTGCTGGCATCAAAATGAAAAATCCGGTCATGGTTGCTTCGGGGACCTTTGGCTTTGGCAGAGAATACGGCGAATACATTGATCTCAATAAACTCGGCGCAATCGTAACCAAAAGCGTCACTTTAAAACCCCGTGAAGGTAATTCTCCGCCTCGAATAGTAGAGACTCCTTCCGGAATGCTCAACTCGATCGGTCTCCAAAACGAGGGAATAGAATTCTTCCTGAAAGAGCACTTGCCTTTTCTTTCAAAATTCGATACGCCAACCATTGTTAATATCGCAGGCGAAACGGTTGAAGAATATTCGGAGCTTGCAAAGATCCTTGCCAAAGAAGTGATGGTCAAAGGCATCGAAGTTAACATCTCCTGTCCCAATGTTAAGAAAGGCGGTATGTGTTTTGGAATCGATCCAAAATTGACAATGGAAGTAATCTCTTCGGTGCGAAAGGCAACCAGCCAGCCGATCATCGCCAAGCTCACTCCCAATGTCACCGATATAACGGTGATTGCCAAAGCGGCCGTCGAAGCCGGAGCGGATGCCCTCTCGCTCATCAACACCATGGTCGGGATGTCGATCGACATCGAGACCGGCGACTCGCGACTTGGAACTTTAACCGGAGGCCTTTCCGGTCCGGCGATTAAACCAATTGCGGTTAGAATGGTTTATGAAGTTGCAAAAGCTGTGAAAGTACCTGTAATCGGCATTGGTGGAATCATGACCGGGTCGGATGCGGTGGAATTCTTTTTGGCCGGAGCGAAAGCGGTCGAAGTCGGCACTGCCAATTTTATCGACACCGAAGCTCCGATCAGAATCTTAAAGGAAATTGACGATTATGTTAATCGACACCCACGCGCACTTAACTTTTCCTGAATACCAGATCGACCTTCCCGAAGTTATTAAACGCGCTAAGGAAGCAAAGGTTGAAGCCATTATCAACATCGCTCTGGACGATGATGCCATAACTAAATCGATCAAAATGGCGGAAGAGTATCCCGATTTTATCTACAACGCCATCGGCATCCATCCCCACGACGCGTCGGAATGGAAAGAGAACCGCCATCAGCAACTGAGAGAACTCGCAGCCAAACATAAAGTCGTGGCCATCGGAGAAACCGGGTTGGATTACCACTATAAACTTTCTCCCATCGAGCAGCAGCAGATGGTCTTTCGTAAGTTTCTCCAGCTTGCGCAGGAACTGGATATCCCGGCGGTAATCCACTCGCGCGAAGCCTCGCGCGACACCCTGACTATCCTGCGTGAGGAAAACCGCGGAAAACTGAAAGGTGTTCTTCACTGCTTCGCTGGAGATATGGATCTGGGGAAAGCGGCGATGGACATGGGACTTTATATCTCGTTCACCGGCAATATTACTTTTCCCAAAGCGGACAAAATTAGACAAGCCGCTAAAGAAATTCCCCTGGAAAGAATAATGATCGAGACCGACTGCCCCTTTCTCGCCCCGCAGGAATTTCGGGGAAAAAGGAACGAACCCGCCTACGTCGTTAAAGTCGCCGAAAAAATTGCAGAGATAAAAGAATTATCCGTTGAAGAAGTGGCAATCGAAACAACTGAAAACGCGAGGAAATTGTTTAAACTTTAACGATGCACTTGGTTGGACACTTTTCTATGGCGGGATCACAATTAATGCCCGTCTTTGAGTAATCCATAACCGCTAAATTATCAGCAACCTTAAATACTCGAGGCACCTCTCTCTCACAGATCTTGCAGGCAATGCAGCCAACCGGGCATATCTTCCTGGTGTTGGCGCCGGTGTCATGCGATGAGCAGGCCACCACAACCTTAAAGTCATAGGGAATTAAGGAAATAATCTTTCTTGGACAAGCCGCCACGCACTTACCGCAGGCGGTGCATTTTTCGGGGTCAATCAAGGGCAAGCCCTCCTTCATGGTTATGGCGTTGAAAGGACAAACGCAGAAGCAGTCGCCGTAACCCAGACAACCGTAGCTGCAAAGCAGCCCTCCGCCATCAATGATGTTTGCCCCCATACAGGTCCTGATGCCAGAGTAATTCGCCCTTTTCTTTCGCTGGCTTTCCTTTGCCCCGCAGTGGACCGCTGCCACTTTCTTGTGAACCTCAAATCCTTCTTCACCCATGATCTGCGCGATCTTCTTAGAAACCTCCGCCCCACCAACCACACAACCACTTACCGCAATTTCGCCCCTGGCCACTTTGTTGGCAAAATCGTGGCAACCACCGGCGCCGCAGGCCCCGCAGTTGGCCCCGGGAAGGATCGCCATGATCGTTGCCACCCGCGGGTCTTCTTCGATCTTAAAATAGTCCGCTGCCAGCGCCAGCAGCGCCGCGAAAGTAAAACCCAGTATTCCCAGAACTAATATCGAAATTAATATCAACATAAAACTTTACAGCCCGAACATGTTCGTGAACCCAAGGAACGCAAGCGACATCAGCGCCGCCGTGATAAAGGCGATGGGGTAACCCTGGAACCACTTCGGAATCGGCGCCAACGCCATCCTTTCCCTGATGTAAGAGAAAAGCACGATCGCCAGCGAATAGCCGGAGGAAACGCCAATGGAATAAACCATGGACTGCAGGAAATTGAGTCGGTAATCAATCGCCAGAAACGCAACCGCCAGAATGGCACAGTTGGTAGTGATCAAGGGAAGATAGATGCCCATAGCCCGGTAAAGAACAGGGATCATTTTTTTCAGGTAAAGTTCTTCCAGTTGAACCAGGGCCGCAATCGTCAAGATAAAAACCGCGGTACGCAAAAACTCAAGGTGAAAAGGACTTAAAATGAAATGATAAACAATCCAGGATACCGCCGAAGAGATGGTCATCACAAAGATCACGGCAAAGCTCATCCCGACCGAGGTATCGATCTTGGTCGAAACCCCGAAGAAAGAGCAGAGGGCAATGAACCTGATCAATAGAATGTTATTGATCAGGAACGCCGCAAAAAATATCCCAAAAAGTTCCATCTTACTGCACCTTATTCTCGAATTTATTCAAAGCCGCCATCAGAAATCCTATAGTGATGAAAGCTCCCGGCGGAAGGATCATGATGGTTGCCGCCACGGCTGGGTTGATGAGAGTGAAGCCGAAGACCGATCCCGCTCCCAGCAGCTCACGGATGACCCCGATGCTCACCAGCGCCAGGGCAAACCCCAGACTCATCCCGATTCCGTCAAGGGTGGAGTTTAAAATCGGGTTCCTGTAAGCGAAGGCCTCTGCGCGTCCAAGAATGATGCAGTTAACGACAATTAAAGGGACAAAAACGCCCAGCGCGTGATGAACCTCGGGATAATAAGCATACATAATATAATCACTGACGGTTACAAAAGTGGAAATGACGATAATGAAAATCGGTATGCGAATCTCATCGGGAACAATTTTACGAATTGCCGCTACCACGAAATTAGAACAGGTAAGCACAAAAGCGACCGCGACGCTCATCCCAAAAGCATTGATGGCATTGTTCGATACTGCCAGCACCGGACAGAGCCCGATCATCAGCCGGAGGACCGGATTTTCTTTAACGATTCCTGCGTTAAAATCTTTCCAGAGACTCATTTTTTCCTCAACGCTTCCTTGACGCCATCGCAAACCCCCTTGCTGGAAATGGTGGCGCCGGTCAGCGCGTCAATGTCTTTTTTCGGTTCGATCGGATCCTTCAAGGTCTTGCCCTTGAACTGATCCAGGAACTTCGGCCTGACAATGTTCGCCCCGAGCCCGGGCGTTTCCCGATGGTTTAGTATCTTGACCCCGCTGACCTTCCCCTGCGGGTCGATACCGACCAGCATATCGATTGGGCCGCTGTAACCTTTGGGAGAAACAGAAATCGCCCTTCCCTTTCCTGACGCCGGTAAAACCTCACGCTTGGACTTTTCGAGCGTTAGTTGGGCATTAAGTTCAATCTGCGGCTGGGTGAACAGGTAAACAAAAGCCAGGCTGCCGGCCGAGATTATGCAGAAAACCGCCAGAATTATGCCGAGCTTGATTATTTTACCCACGCTTCTTCACCTCGCCGAACAATCGCGGTCGAACGGATTTATCAATGATTGGCGTCAGGATATTCATCAAAAGGATCGAGTAATTCACGCCTTCGGGAAAACCGCCGAAATAACGAATCAGAACCGTCATGATCCCGCAACCCAGGCCAAAGATAAAACGTCCCTTGACCGTGACCGGAGTAGTCACATAATCTGTAGCCATGAAGAAAGCGCCGATCATGAGGCCACCGCTAAGGATGCCAAAAAGCGGGTCATGTCCCAAAAGATACGTCATAATTGCCACCGTGCCAATGTAAGCCGTGGGCGCCGGCCAGTCGATGATTTTCTTGTAAAAGAGGATGCCCGCGCCGATCAAGATCATGAGAACAGAAGTTTCACCCAGCGATCCCGCCCGATTACCGATGAAAAGGTTCCAGTAACTTGGAGCGATCTCGTACATCTTATTGACCAAAAAAAGAGGTGTTGCCGTTGTCACTGCATCAAAGGGCCTAATCCAGGTCGTCATCGCCACTGGCCAGGAGGCCAAGAGAATGGCTCGAGCGGCCAGCGCAGGATTGAAAATATTAAAACCTAAGCCGCCAAAAAGACCTTTCACCAAAACCACGGCAGCAATCGCGCCAATGGCGGCCATCCATAAAGGTAAGGTGGGAGGGAGGATCAGAGCCATAAGCATCCCTGTTACCGCGGCGCTTCCATCAGAAATGGTGATCGGCCTTTTGGCCAGCCACTCGAATACGGCCTCAGAAGCAACCGCAACCAGGGTCGTGAAAATTATTAAGATCAGCGCCTTCAATCCGAAGAAATAAGTGGCCGCCGCCGCAGGGAAAAGCAGCGCAAACGCCACCCACCACATGATGTTTTTCGCATCTTCCCTATCCCTGATATGCGGCCCAACTGAGATTTCAAAATTATTTACTTGCATACTGCTTTCCTGAGCTGAAGCTCCCTTTTTGCGATCTTGAAATACTGCACCAAAAAGATGCGGCTGGGACAAACATAGGCGCAGCAGGCGCATTCGATGCAGTCCGCAACATGATATTCCTCCGTTTTATCCCAATCTTTAATTTTGGCATAATCCGCTAAAAAGTTTGGCATCAAGCCTACCGGGCAGGCTTTAATGCATCGACCGCAACGAATACAGGCTATCTCCTCATAAGCTTTAACCTCTTTTTTTGATAGAACCAAAATACATGTGGTTGCCTTAACCACCGGCAAATCCAAAGCGGATAAGGCCAAGCCCATCATCGGCCCGCCCATAACAACCTTTGCTGCTTCTTCCGTCAGCCCTCCGCACTGAGCAATTACTTCTTCAAAAGTCGTTCCAAGCCTGACCAAAAGATTCTGCGGCTCTTTTACACCGGAACCGGTGATAGTTATCGCCCTTTTAATCAAGGGAGTTCCAAATTTAATCGCTTCAGCTACCGCTACTGCCGTTCCTACATTATTTGCCACTACTCCGATGTCCAAAGGCAATCCGCCCGAAGGAACTTCTCGGTTAAGCATCGCTTTTATTAATTGCTTTTCTCCTCCTTGGGGATACTTCGTCTTAACCGTTTCAACCCCGATCAAATTTTCTGATTTCATATTTCTAATTTCAAATTTCAAATTCTCTGCTGCATTTTTCTTATTATCTTCAACTCCAACAATAATCTTTTTGGCTCCCACCGCCTTAGCAATTGCCCTCGCGCCGTAAATAATATCTTCGGCTCTTTCCAGCATAATCCGGTGATCGGCCGTAATGTAAGGCTCGCATTCGCAGCCATTAATAATGACCGTGTCAATTTTCTTATCGGCCGGAGGAGTAAGTTTCACATGGGTGGGAAAAGTCGCGCCGCCCAGGCCGACAATCCCCGCCTCTCTCACAATTTTACGGATTTCTTCCGGATTTAAACTTTCTAATAATCTTTGACCGGCGACTGGCGACTCGCGACTCGCGACTCCGGAGGATTCGATGACAACCGACGGCACATCAAAACCGCAGGGATTGGGCAGCTTATCGATCTTGGTTACTTTACCGGAAATTGAAGAGTGGATGGGAGCAAAAACAAATTTGGAGGAATCGGCGATTTTCTGTCCCTCAAAAACTTCGTCTCCGACTTTTACCAGGGCTTCGCCCGGACAGCCCAGATTTTGCTGAAGCGGAAGGACTACCCGATTAGGGACAATCGCTTCTTTAATCGACTTAGCTTTGGTCGATTCTTTTTTATATTCTAAATGTATTCCTTGCCCGAATGTTTTCATGGAATAAATCAAACGGGAGAATTGTAACACAAGCTCCATCTCGTAGCAAGAAGATTATTTCGTCACCCGTTTAGCATGCAGGTAAGCATTGCCGGCCGAAACCAGCGCGGCAAAGTTAATGATCGTGTTCCAATGCGGAGCTCCCGTGAGGGACAAGACGGTAGAAAGCTGTTGATCGATAACTAATCCCCAAAAGATTGCAAAAGGAGCGGTCTGCCAAAAAGTGATGTCAAATTCGGTCCAGAAAGACCCTGCTTCCGAGGTTGCGGCCAAAACCGGCGCGATAAATAAAATTAAAATTAAACCGGCAACAATTATTTTCAAACCACTTTACCCTCAAAGAAGTCGGCTACGGCTTTGACGGATAGAGAAGGAGGTTTGCTCCCTTCGCTGATAATACACTCAATCGGGATCTTTTCTCCCGTAAGCTCATGAATCGATTCTTCGATGGCTTCTTTATTTTTTGGTTCTTCCAATCTTTCTCTATGAAAAGCGTAGCCTTTACGGAAACCGATAACTAGTTTTCCTTTCGCATTAATTTCAATTGGTTCACCCTCGTGCAGGGAAACGTAACCGAAGACGCTTTTCTTTTTGACAGCTTTTAAAATGCTATCCCAGTTTTCTTTTATTTTTGCTATCTGTAAATTGTCTTTAGGTTGAGCGACTTGAATGGTCGGTTGCGAAATCGGCTTTTCTATTTTACTTTCAACCTTGGACATTTCCAGCCGCTCAACCTTTTGACCTTCTTCAAGAAGCTCTAACAGGGCAACTTCCAGAACCAGCCGGGCATGAGGATGCCACTTCATATCCAGCTCCGCCCGCGAGAGACCGCGGAGAATTTCCTTGATCTTTTCCAGAGAAAATTTACCGGCTTGAGATTCCAATCTTTTTAAATAATCACTGGTTAATTCCAATGCTTCGCCTGATCCAACTTTGAGATGCAGGAGATTACGAAAATGAAAAACTAAATCTCTGGTTACCTGCTGCATCGACCTTCCCTCTTCCATTCCTTTTCTAACCAGTTCTAAAACTTTTTCTGTATTACCGGAAGAAATTGCGTCTCCAAAACCAAAAAGCAGTTCCTCGTCTGCGGTTCCCAAAAGTGTCACCACATCGTCATAGATGATTTTATGCCCCGAAAAAGAGACCAGCTGGTCAAGCAGAGAGATGGCATCGCGCATGGCCCCCTCAGCCGAACGCCCTATCAGATCCAGCGCTTTTTCTTCGATTTCAAAACCCTCCGCTTTAGCGATCTTTAGGAGATGCTCCTTAATTTCTCCCAGCTTCAGCCGAGCAAAATCCAACCTCTGGCAGCGGGAGGCAATGGTGAGGGGGACCTTTTGAAGTTCGGTGGTCGCTAAAACAAAAATGGTATGCGACGGCGGCTCCTCCAGCGTCTTGAGCAGCGCATTAAAGGCCTCTGCCGTCAGCATATGGACTTCATCAATGATATAAACTTTGTAACGCCCCTCCAGCGGGGCATAGCGAACTCTCTCGCGCAGCTCCCTAATCTCGTCGATCCCGCGGTTGCTGGCGGCGTCGATCTCGATGACGTCCACCGAATGCCCGCTGCGGATCTTTTCGCAGTTCTCGCACTTCCCGCAGGGATTAGGGGTCGGCCCCTCTTTGCAGTTGAGAGCCTTGGCCAGAATGCGGGCGGTTGAAGTTTTTCCGGTCCCCCTGGGACCAGAGAAAAGATAGGCATGCGCCAGACGGTTATTCTTTATAGCGTTTTTTAGAGTTTGAACGATAACCGGCTGACCAATAACTTCGTCAAAATTTTGCGAACGCCATTTACGGTAAAGAGAAACGTAACTCATCTGTAAATCCTCGGGACTCTTTTGCCGATACTGCAAACCACTTCATACGAAATCGTACCTTCCAGATTAGCGATTTCATCAGCAGAAATTAACTGTCCGTTCTGTTCGCCGATCAAAATCACTTCGTCGCCCACCTCCACCCTGGCCTCTCCGACGTTTACCATAATCAAATCCATGGTAACATTTCCCACTACCGGGAAACGCTTTCCGCGAATAATTACCTGTCCGCGGTTGGATAGGCGCCGGCTGTAGCCATCCGCATAGCCCACGGGAATCGTAGCAATCATCGTTTCAGAAGGAGTCACATAAGTGCGTCCGTAAGAAATAGTTGCACCCGCCGGAACTTTCTTCAAATAGGTAATTCGACTTTTGAATGAAAGTGCCGGTTTAAGATTGATCAATCTCCGGGAATTGCCCTGAGGATAAAGGCCGTACATCATGAGCCCGACTCTCACCATATCAAGATGGGTTTCCGGATGGAAGAGCACCGCCGCGGAATTGGCTGAATGCAGGATGGGAATATTCTGCAGCTTCGAAGCGATCTGCTGGAATTTTTCAAACTGCTGGCGGGTAAAATGATCTTCGGGATCTTCCGCCACCGCAAAATGAGTGAAAATTCCTTCAATTATCAAGCCCGGCAGCGAAGATGCTTTGGTGATGAAAGCTGTCGCTTCGGAAGGCGCTACCCCCACCCTTCCCATCCCCGTATCTATCTTGATATGTACCTTAGCCGGTTTCTTTCTCTTTTCCGCTTCGTCCGAGAGGGCTTTTGCTTCAGAGAAAGAGTAAATGGTTTGAGTCAGGCCGTGTTGGATAATTTCATCGGTTACCGAAGTCGGTGACTCGGTCAAAATTAAAATCGGGGAAAGAATTCCCGCCTCCCGCAGCTCCAGCGCCTCTCTTAAATTCGCCACTCCCAGATAATCCGCTCCGGCCTCGACCGCCGCGCGGGAAATCGCCACCGCCCCGTGCCCGTAGGCGTTGGCCTTGGTCACCGCCATAAACTTCACGCCGGGCGAAGTCAATTTCTTTATCTCGCCGATGTTAAACTTGACGGCCTCAAGACTTATTTCTGCGTAGGTATTCATCTCTTAGTTTGTCCACCAATTCGTCAGGGATCGATAGTTCCCCCAATTTTACTTCCCGTCCTGAATCGAGGCCATGAAAGTCAGATCCGCCGGTCACCAATAAACCATACTTCCTGGCTAAATTCAAATAGTGCTTGGTTTGGTACGGCCGATGCCCGCTATAATAAACTTCCAGCCCCGCCAATCCTTCGGCCATCAGCTCCGGTATCATCCTATCGCAGTTCGAAACCCCGGGATGCGCAAACACTGCGATTCCCTTTACTTCACCAATCAATCTAATTGCCTCGGCCGGAGACAATTTATAATGCGGAACATAGGCCGGCGCGCGGAAATCAAGGAAGCGGGTAAAGGCTTCCTTAAAATTCGCAACCACCCCTTTATAAATCAAAGCCCTCGCCACATGCGGACGACCGGGCGCCTTTTTGCCGGAGATCGCCAGCACATCATCCGGCACAATATTTACCTTGAGCTCTTTAAGTTTTTCAACAATTTTATAGATGCGTTTTACGCGATCATCCTGAATCTCCTCTAATACTGCTAAAAGTTTTGGATGATGATAATCAATATAATAACCAAGAATATGCACTTCACAATTCGGCATCTCGGTTGTAAATTCTATGCCTGGGATAACTTCCAGGTTTAATTCTTTTCCTTTTTTCTGTGCCGGTTCAATTCCATCTACTATGTCGTGATCGGTCAAAGCGATTGTTTTCAACCCGCCGGCAACCGCCAGCTCCACTACTTCTTCAGGAGAATGGGTTCCGTCCGAAAGGTTGCTGTGGATGTGCAGATCTGCTGGCATTGCTTAATTATAACAAAATTTTTAAATGGTATAAAGCGGTTAACTATTTTGGGTATATAAAGTGTAAGTCAAATAATCAAAAACATTGGGTGAAATCTCCAAACCAAGAAGGGTTTGGGTAAAAGCCTGAGCCGCAACGTCGCTTAATCCTTTGATCGTCTTTTCTATTTTAAATGGTCCGATCTTCCAGGCTTCGAACCGGTAGCGCTTATAAACTTCGCCGATACGCTCCGCTTCCAGATGGTGAAAAAGCTCATGCGCCACCACCAGCTTTAAAAGTCGTTCCGAAAGTTCCGCCGACCGCACTTCGCGCAGCAGTTTTTCGTGAAATCTTCTTGAAACCACAATTTCCTTTGATTCACGCCGATATTCGCTGCGGCTGAGTGAAGGCTTTTCTTCCCCAAATACCTTTACGCCCATTTTAACCGCAATTTTTCGCGGGTCGCTGGCTCCATATTCTGCTACGATCCAGCTGGCTGCCTCATCGCCAATCGATAAAACTTCTTTTATCAGCTTTTGTTTTTCCTCTTCCGGCAATTTCTGGAATACTTTATCTTTCGCCAGCTCCAGGTAAGCCAGCACCATCCGATTCCTCTCCATAATTGCGCTGGCAGACTTTTTTTGTTTGGTTTTAATCATAAACTCTCACCATCCGGTCTGAAACCTTCCCGTCTTCGACATCAATTCTAACATAATGATAGAACCCGCCGATTCCAGCCGGAAGGTACAAAGGCGCCCCCGCTCCGCCTGTCACAATATAAGTTACTCCATTCCTTTCGCTTTTCGCATAACCATGAATGTGCCCGGCAAAGACATAATCTACTTTATGCTTCGTAAAGAGCCGCATTAGCTCCTGCGTCACCTCGCGGCCGGACATGATGTAGTTCTTATGGATCTCCGAAGGATCGAAGGTGGGTTTATGCATAAAAACAAACTTATGTTTTGCCCTGGTCGCAGCCAGATCTTTTTTCAGCCAGCCAAATTGTTCGTTGTCGAAACTTTCGCGAAAAGCGTTATTTAAAATGACAAAATGCGAATTTTTATAATCAAAAGAATAATAAAATGCACCAAACAGTTTCTGGAAAGTCTTCCATCCCCCATAAACACCATCATGATTTCCCAGAACATTGTAAACCGGGACTTTTAATTTTGAGATCATCTTCTGGTAAGTTTTATATTCAGATTCTCTTCCCAGAGAAACTAAATCGCCGGTGTTTACGGCAAAAGCAATATTTTTTTCATTATTCGCTTTCTGAATCAAATCCATAAAAACCTTATTTCCATCCCGATTGTCACCAAAAACAACAAAACCGAAGGAGTCAGAAGCATATGTAAATGACCAAGCACCAAGAGACCACAACCAAATAATAATCAAGCAACAAATTAGCAGACAGCCCTCACCCGGTTTTTTCTTAACTATAAGCAACTTCTCTGCACCCCCCTGCAATTGCCGCCTCCGCCAGACAGCTCCACACCACACCCGCAATATTTCTGCCTATACAAATTCATCTCTTTTGCCATCTGACGGCTTTCCTGGTAACCAACCCGAAAATCCTGATAATAAAAATCAATCCCGATCTCCGAACTCACTTCTTCGCCAATTTCCTTAAGCAAATCATGTTTTTGATAAGGACTTATCAGCAGCGTTGTACTGAAATAAGCATAACAACCATCTTTAGCCAATTCTGCTGTTTTTCTCAATCTTATCCGATAGCAATTTTCACAATCGCCCGGCGTAATTTGAGAATCATCCCTTTTGTAAATCACATCCATGCCAGCATTTGAAGCATAAAGCTCCATGGCTGAGAGCCTTTTTTCATACTCCGCTGGTGGCGCAATATTTGGATTATAAAATAACCCTTTGACTTCTAAGTCGTTTTCTTTCAACCACTTGTAAACGAAAGTGGTGCATGGTGCGCAGCAATTGTGAAGCAGTATTTTAGACATAATATTTTTGGAAACCTGAGACTAAACGTCTCGGTTTCCAAAAAGGAACCGCGAAGTGCCTCGACTTCGCTCGGCACCATGAGCCTGTCGAATGGTTCATTCGCAGGTTCCTTTCACCCGATCAACCTTAAATCTTTCAAAACTTTTTTAATCGCTTCTTTTTCTTTATCGCTGGGCTCGACCAGGGGCAGCCGGGGTTTCCCCGCCGGCTGGCCGATCAGCTCCAATGCGTATTTCAAAGGCGAAGGATTGCTCGTAATAAACAACACTTTGAACAATGGCAACAGTTTTAAGTGGATCTCAGTTGCTTTTTTGACATCGCCAGTATGATAAGCATTCACCATTTGAGCGATTTCTTTCCCAACGATATGTGAAGCCACCGAAATGACCCCAATCGCTCCTACCGAGAGCATGGGAAGAGTTAAGCTATCATCTCCACTCCAGATGACAAAATCTTTTGGGCATAGCGAGCGGGTAGCCGAAGTTTGATCCAGGTTTCCGGCCGCATCTTTAAGTCCGGCAATATTTTTAAGTCCGGCAATACGAGCCGTCGTTTCCGGCAACATATTTATCCCGGTTCTCCCCGGTATGTTATATATAATGATAGGAAGGCCAGTACTTTCGGAAATGGTTTTATAATGTTGATACAATCCTTCGGGAGACGGTTTATTATAATAGGGAACTACTATCATAATGCCGTCAACCCCGATTTTTTCCGCTTCGCGGGTTGATTTAACCGACGTCTCGGTCGAATTGGACCCCGTCCCGGCGATGATTTTGCATTTCCCGCCGACTGCTTTTTTCACAACACGATAGAGCTCATATTCCTCCTCATGGGTTAAGGTGGGAGATTCACCAGTCGTTCCGTGAACCACCAGTCCCTCCGAGCCATTTTTAGCCAGATAATCAGCCAGCTCCTCCACCCTTTTCCAGTCAACCGACATGTCAGCTTTAAAGGGGGTTACCATCGCGGTTAACACTTTACCTAAATTGACCATAGGAACACCTCCAGAACATCATTATTCTATCACAAATCCGAACGCCTTTTTCAACTCCTTGATCCGGTCCCGGATCTCCGCCGCTACTTCAAAGTTCAGCTCGGTCGCCGCCATCTGCATTTCATCTTCCAGCATTCTGATCAGATCGGGAACTTCCTCCCTCGGCATGAAGTCCTTCAGGCGCTTGATCTCTGCTAATTTACTCTCCCTGATCCTGTCCTTGATATCCGCCACTTCTTTGACAATAGTTTGAGGAGTAATATGATTTTTCTCATTAAATTCTATTTGGATCTTCCGGCGGCGGTTAGTTTCAAATAAAGCCCTCTTCATCGAATCGGTCATCTTTTCCGCGTATAGAATTACCAATCCGTTTATGTTGCGCGCCGCTCGACCGATGGTTTGGATGAGCGAAGTTTCCGCCCTCAAAAATCCTTCCTTATCTGCATCCAGGATGGCGACCAAAGAAACTTCGGGCAGATCGAGTCCCTCCCGCAGAAGATTGATTCCCACCAGCACGTCGAATTCTCCCAACCTCAGTCCCCTCAGGATATCGATGCGATCGAGCGTCTCAATGTCCGAATGGAGATAGCGGACTTTAATTCCCGCTTCGTTAAGATACTCCGCCAGGTCTTCCGCCATGCGTTTGGTCAAGGTGGTGACGAGAATTCTTTCCTTTCGTTCAACTCGACCCTTAATTTCCTTGATAAGATCTTCGACCTGCCCTTCGGGTTTTCTAACTATCACTTCCGGGTCAATTAAACCGGTGGGGCGAATAATTTGTTCGACTATCTGCTTTGAATTTTTTAATTCGTAAACAGCAGGAGTGGCAGAAACAAAAATGGCCTGGTTAATGTGCTTCTGAAACTCTTCAAATCTCAAAGGCCGGTTATCTTTTGCCGAAGGGAGGCGAAATCCATAATCAACCAGGGTTTCTTTCCTCGACTTGTCCCCTTCCGCCATAGCACGAAGCTGAGGGAGGGTGACATGAGATTCATCTATGAACATGATAAAATCTTTGGGGAAGTAATCGAGCAGGGTCGAAGGCGGCTCCCCGGGCTTTCGACCGTCGAGGTGCCTTGAATAATTTTCAATCCCGGAACAGTATCCCATTTCCCGGATCATCTCAATATCATACTTGGTGCGCTGCTCCAGCCGCTGGAGCTCCACCAGCTTATTCTGGCCGCGAAGCTCATCGAGCCGCCAGGCCAGCTCTTTGAGGATCGATTCGATCACCGCTTCCAGCCTATCTTCAAAAGTTACATAATGTGTTCCCGGGAAGATCGCGGCAAATTCCCTCTCCACCAGCTTCTTGCCAGCCACCGGTTCCAATTCAGTGAGCTTCGAGATTTTTTCGCCATCCAGCTCAATGCGCAGAAGATTTTTCTCATAAGCCGGGAGGATCTCGATAATATCACCGCGCACCCGGAATCTGCCGCGTTTCAACTCAAAATCATTCCTTTCATATTTGACAGAAATCAGGTGCCGGATAATATCGTCGCGATCATGGGTTTCTCCAACTTTAAGTGATAGCATGGCTTTCAGGTAATCCGCGGGAGTTCCTAACCCGTAAATGCATGAAACAGATGCCACTACGATCACATCTTTTCTCGAAATAAGCGACATGGTTGCCTCATGCCGCAGGCGATCAAGCTCTTCGTTGATGGAGGAATCCTTTTCTATATAGGTATCGGTGTGCGGAATATAAGCTTCCGGCTGATAATAATCGTAATAAGAGACGAAATACTCAACCGCGTTCTGCGGGAAAAAGGCCCTGAATTCCTGGCAGAGCTGGGCGGCCAAGGTTTTGTTAGGAGAGATAACCAGGGTCGGCTTTTGGACCGCTTGGATCACATTCGCCATGGTAAAGGTCTTGCCGGATCCGGTAATCCCAAGGAGGGTTTGAAACTTATTACCAGCTTCTAAACCCTTTATCAATTCGTCTATTGCTTTGGGCTGATCCCCTTCAGGTTTAAAGCTCGAGACAAGCTTGAACTTTTGCATCTAATTGTTTCAAAGTCCCTTCATTTTTAACAACCACATCCGCCATCTTCAAATAATCTTTTTGCGAAACCTGGGCATTGATTCGCCTCAACGCTTCTTCTTTTGAAAGCCCGCTCTTCAATAATCTCTTTATTCTCTTTTCCTTGGATGCTAGAATCACCCACACCTTATCTACATAATCGGCCAGACCAATTTCTTTCAGAACCGCTGCATTTATAACGACCATCCGTGCCTTACTATCTACTTTCGACTTTCTACTATCTGCTATCTTAATAATTTCTTCCTTCAACGCCGGATGAACAATGGAATCAAGCTCTTTCAATTTTCTTTGATCCGAGAAAACAATTTCCCCCAGCTTTTTGCGGTTTATCTCCCCTCCCCGCTTCAATATTTTAGAGCCGAAGGTTTTGATCATTTCCTGCCAAACCGGGGATTGAAACGCATACATTTCATGCGCGACTTTGTCAGCATCAATTATGTGTGCTCCCAGCCTTTTTAAAATTTCGGCAGCCTCATCTTTTCCGGCGCCGATCGGTCCGGTTAAACCTATAATTTTCATTTTAGCTAATCGACATTATAACATGCAGAATTATTCTTGACAAAAACAGTTAAATAAAATAGAATGCCAAGCAATGAAGCCTTTCAGAATCCTTGTTCTTTATCTTGCACTATTCGCTCTTGCGAGCGCTGCTGCTGCAGCAAGTGTTCCCGGGACCGATTTTCCCTACGCCAGCTTTCGCCTGCAATTGCCTCCGGCGGAGAATCCCTTTCCTGGTTTCGGCAATTACCATTCTGCTCTTTCCAGGGGGATTGATTCTATCTTTTGGAATCCTGCCTCCCTGGCCAAGATCGATTACGCCGGCGTCAGCTTTTCGACCGTTCAAAATCCGGGAGTTTTCGGATACGGCAAGTCTTATGACATAGAGGATAAGATCGAAAAGATAGCCGATCGGGAAGACACCAAAATCGGCATCTTTTTAACCGGCGACCCTACGGTTACCACCCCGGTTACGCGCGAAAACACCGCCCACGTCATTTATTCCGACACCAGCCTGGCCATGGATTTTAAACAAGCACTCAAGATCAATGACTGGCTGACCCTGGGCTTCATTTCCCGGAGCGATACTAACGCCTCCATCGATATGACCGGTGAATTTCCAGTGGTCGGAAGATTTACCGGGGAATATGCCAATACCCAGCAGTCGATCAGCAACCGGCTTAGTGCGGCGATCGACAATAATGGCTTTGCTTCCTTCACCATCACCCCCGAGGGAGGCGTGAGTTATACGCGTCAGCTGAGCGAACCCTTGTGGAGCGGATTCCTCAACCAGTCATCGGTGGTTCCCGCTTCTTCCTATCTGGACGCCAAAAACGAATTCACTTTCAGCTCGCCCTGGACCATGGCAGCAGCCGGGAGATTAAAGAATCTCTCGGTCGGCATGAGTCTGACGCCGATATCGGCCAACTGCAATGTCTATAATCATGCCTGGACAGCGATCGATGCGGGCACTCCCGACATGATCTTTTACCAGCCCAACCTGGACCCCAACAATGAATCAAGCATCCTGAACTGGGTAGGGGATCCGGCACAATATGCCACGGAGAAAGGCTATAAAAAGAATACCATCGTCATCCCGGCGGGGGATGTGATCGCGGAAGCAAGATTTCAGGGATTCTACCAGGCCTCAACCTCGCGTATCGATCTGGGCGCCACCTATGACCTGGGCGATAATTTCACGTTCGGGCTGGCGCTGGAAAATGTTACCGGCGCGACCCTTGATTTCAAAGGATCGGGAAGAGTTGCCTATGTCAATTCGAGGGTCGGCTCGCTGGAAGCGCCTTCTCTTGATCCGACTAAAGAATTCAGCTGGAACCTGTTCAGCGATACTTATCAACCCGCGGGCGGAACCGAAAACTTTTTTCTGGAAGAACAGCTCAACGCCCAGCTTCCCAAAATAGTGCGTCTCGGAATCGCCATAAAAAAACCCTTGCTCATCGCGCTCGATTATGAGCAAAACCAGTCGCCCATCAACTATAAATATGAAGACACGACCACCAAGCAAGTGAAAATTGGCACCGTCAGCGGCATAAATCTTCTGCGCACGGCGGCCGAGACCAGGCTCTTTTCTCTTCCGGTCTGGCTGCGCGGTTCCATCACTTTAATGTTCAAACCGAACCTTGAGAATTTCGAGCAGTCTTCGAAGGATGCGCTTGACAAAGCTTTTCAGTTCGGAGTTCTGCCGGTAGGGCTGGATCTGGGGACGGAATTCAACATCAGGGAGGTTATTTTCGGCGACAACCTCGGCTTCAATTTAACGCCCCTCATTTCGCTGGCGCAGGCCGATGCACTCAACCAAGACTTGAACAAAATGGCTTACTACGATATATTTGCCCGATACGGACAATGGCAGTTCAATTACCTGATGTCGCTCGATCCGGCAGCCACCGCCGGAGCCTACGCCAATCGGGCCGATAAAACCATTAAAGATTTCAAGTTGGAGTATATAAAATGGATGCAAACTTTTACCGTAAGTTACAAGTTCTGATAGCGGCCCTTATCTGGTTCGCCGGAACGGCCCTGGCTGCGCCGCAGCTGAGGAGCGAAGAGCTTACCAGCGTGGCCGACGATCAGGTCGTCATCACCTGGGTTACCAGCAACGAGATCAGCACCACCGGCATCGAATACGGGATCGGGCTTCCCACTTCGTCCTACGTCACTGATGAAGGCGCCAGCATGAAAAAAAACCACTACCTGATCTTGAAAAATCTTTACCCCAACAATTATTACTCTTACCGCATCTTTTCCAAAAATTCCAGCAACGAAACCGCCTACGGTGAATACCGCACCCTGAAAACCCTGGAGCGGCCCTCCGGACAATACCTGTTCACTTTTGCCACCCTGAGCGACCTCCAGGTCGGAACCGATGAGGCCGACACTTACGGAGCGCGCGGCCGGCCTTATCCTTTAACCGGTCAAATGCTCGAATCGGCCGTAAATAGTGTGAATAGTTTCAATCCCGCTTTTACCATTATAAAAGGCGATCTAATTGATAACCAGGATCCCGACCCCGATGCGCAGGCAAGCCTGGTCATATCCAAGCTAAACCAGCTCACCAACCCTGTATACCCATATCCCGGAAACCATGATAAGGATGCTTTCGTCAACGCCAGCGATTGGTACACCAAACTTTTTAAGCTGATTTACACCAATGCGTCCGCCGAAGCGAGCCCGGAGGCAGACTCGATCTACAATTACAGCTTTAACAAAGATGGATACCATTTTGTGATCCTGGATAGCGTACGGCAAAACTTAATTGGCCATGTCAATACCAGCTGGCTGGCGAACGATCTGGCAGCAAATACCGATAAAAAATTCTTCATTTTCATGCACTACATAATAACCGATGAAACCACACCCATACCCGAAGAAGTATTAAAAGAAGTCACCGGCTCGAGCACGGTAGAAATGAATAAGATCGATATTGATAACCGCTCCGACTTTCTCGCCTTGCTATCTTCTTATGAAGCCAATGTCGCCGGAGTATTCATGGGGCACATCCACGACAATAACCGTTATTACCGCAGCGGCACCAGTTTTCCTTTTGTGAGGACGGCCGCCACCGTACAATTCCCGGTCGGTTTTAACATTTATAAGGTTTACTCGAATGGTTTTATTCAGACCTATTACAAAGTGCCCGATTACACTGAGATCGCCCGCGATCATATAACCGATGAGGCCGGCTATTCCGGTTATTACTGGCAGCAGGGTTGTCTGGGGACAAACTACGACCGCAATTTTGTCGCCACTTATTCCAGCGTTCCGGTGCCGCCGATCGTGGGAAGTACGGCGCCCGCGGCCAACGCTTCCGGGGTGGCCCTGAACCAGCCTGTCATCATCTACTTTACAAAACCGATGTCTACCACAGAGACCCAGAATGCTGTCAGTTTCTCTCCTGTTATAGCAGCCGCTACCTACAGTTGGACCAATTCAGATACGACCTTATCAATTAACCACAGCAATTTCGCAGCCAGCACGGCTTATACGGTAACCGTAGGGACCGGAGCTAAATCAAAAGACGGTCTGACTTTTACTTCTCCTTTCCAGTTTTCTTTCACCAGCGGGACTTCCGCTTCCAGCCAACCACCCGTAGCCACCATCGATCGGATTACGAATGACATCTCAACCAACCCTACTCCCTCTTTCACCGGAATCGCCACCGATGAAAGCGGTTCCACCATTTTAAATGTGGAATTCCGCTTCGCCAGCAACGGCTGGAGCAATTGGTATCCGGCTACACCACTGGACGGCGCATTCGATTCTTCGATCGAGGCTTTTACCTTTACCATAACACAACGACTGGCCCGGGGGAGTCACGAAGTCCAGGTTAGAACCACCAACGCTGCCGGCATCTCTACCACTACCAATTTCAGCTCCTATGTCTTCTATTTAATAGGGAACAAGCCGGAGATAATGGTGAAAGCCAATGGGCAGACGATCATTAACGGAGACCCGATCAATTCCACTCCCTCATTTGAGATCACCGTTATAACCGATCAGACTTTGAACCAGCTCTGGTTTAACCTTGACGGCAGCCGCACTCCTATCCTGCCCGCAGTGCTCTATCATATCAATCAAGTCCCCTATCAGACTAGTCTGGCCGCGGGCACTCATAATATTAAAATCGAGGCGTCGGATATAGACAGTTTGGGGAATACCCGCTCCGCCACTTATGAGGCAACGAACCTGTCGGTTCAAATCGGCGGTGACGCAAAAGTTATCGGTATTCCGCTCAATTACCCTAATTTTTTCAACGCCGGGACGGAGAACACCACTCTATCCTATTATCTTTCCCGTGATGCCAATATCACCTTATCCATTCATGATGTCTCCGGCACCCTGGTGGCCAAAAAAGATTTTGGTTCCGGGACGAGCGGCGGCCGCGCCGGTTACAATGAATATGTCTGGGACGGCAAGTCAGATTCGGGAGACGTGGTCGGCAATGGCCTTTACATTTATCTAATTATCGCCGATGGCAGCGTAGCTGCCAAAGGCAAATTAACGGTGCTTAAAAGATAATGAAAAAAACAACCATCGTCACTTTTTTGTTATTAGCCTTGGTCATGCCAGCTCTGGCAGTGAACGGCGTGGCACTCGATCCGTCACGAAATCTTTTCAATGCCCGCCAGCTCGGCATGGGCGGCGTTTCGATCAGTTTTGCCAACGATGCTAATGCCATTTTCACCAATCCCTCCGGATTGACTAAAGTAGAATTCCCTCAGTTGACCGCCAGCTCACGCAAGATCATGCTGGATGAGACCAGCTATTCGCTCGTCGGCTGGGCCGTCCCCACCAATTACGGCACCTTCGGGATCGGATACATAGCTATGGGATCAGGAGGATCCCTGCCCACCGCCCTTGATCCCAACACCGGCCGCATCATCCTCAACACCAGCCTGGAAGCCGGCAGCTACAGCAACAGCGTGATCGCTTTCTCTTACTGCCGGGAAATGGAAGTCCCCAGATTAGCAAACAAGCTCTCGCTCGGCGGCAATTTAAAGTTTTTCAGCCAATCCCTTTCCGGCGGCGGTTATTCCGATCAGGGCTCCGCCATGGGCATCGATCTCGGCGCAGATTATCAGGCCCTCCCCTGGCTGAGGGTCGGAGCAGTAATGCAAAATTTTATGGGCGCCACCATGAAATGGAGCGGCAGTGAAGATAAGTTAGGCGGCAGTTACCGGCTGGGCGGCATGGTAAATATACTGGGAAGCAGTAATGAAGCCTTGAGGGAATCCCCCCAGCCTCTTAAAGCGGGTCTGGATATTGAATTACCCAGCGGCGTTCTTGCTTCCAGCAATTCCATGCTCTTCCACATTGGAGCGGAATACTACCCGCAAAAGAATATTTCTCTCAGGGCCGGTATCAACCAGGAAGCGGCCGGCAGCGGCCTGACTCTGGGGGTCGGCTTCGTCAATGGCGGGTTCCGGTTCGATTATGCCTACGCGCAGAGGGCGGGGCTCCCCGGCGATACCCCGCACTATTTCAGCCTATCCTATATCGGCGAAAGGGTCCTGACCATCTCCAAGAAACTCAAAAACAAAGTAGCTCATCTTAAATTCCTCTCTCCCCGCGACCGAAGCCTTACCGACCGGGACACGATCCAACTTTCCGCAGAAGCCTGGACGGAACGGGTCATCGACCGAAAGAAGACCTGGACGGTAACCGCCATTTCGGCCACGCACGAAGTGACAGAAATCTTCGAGCCGGAAGATCTGTCCCAGGCTTTCCTGAACGGGAAATCTTTTGGATCCTCCAGGACCATCGAAACCAGCAGTAATCTAAGTCATGGCAGGAATATCTTTAATCTGGTAGGGTATACCAGCCCGGAAACCATCTCTGATTCCAATGTCATACCGGCTAAGGTCTTCACCAGCGAGGTTAAGGTTTTGCGCGTTACTCCCTTCCCCGATACCGCTATGGACTACTGGGCCGCGGAACCGATCTATCTTAATGTAGTTATTGGTATGATCACCGGTTATCCCAATAATTCTTTTAAACCGGATAAGGGCATCAGCCGGGCTGAGATGGTGACTCTGCTGGTCCGCAGTCTGGGCCTGCCCTCGAGTACCCTCGATTATTACGGCACCTTTGAGGTTTTCAGTGACGTGACCACCAAACACTGGGCGGCTAAGTTCATAACCTATGGCAACGCCATCAAATATGTAACCGGCTACCCCGACCTTACCTTTAAACCCAATATAGTCATAACCCGGGCGGAGGGGATTACTATCATAGCCCGCTACGCCGGATTAACGGGAGAAGCCAGCCTTTCTGCCGCTCCCTTCCCCGATTTAAAACCCGAATTTTGGGCAAATAAATACATAGCTCCATCTAAAGCGGCGGGGCTGCTGAAATATCTGGAAGGGAAAGAATTCAATCCGAACGCGGAATTTACCCGCGCCGAAGCGGCAGAAGTGCTTTATCGCACATCTATCATCCAAAAGAAAGTGGATCAATTCTGGGAAACCGGCATTATTTCGTCTGCTCGATAGTCAAGTCCTTTCCATCCGTTATGACTGTCACAGCTCCGTTTTCGTCGGTTCGGTATAATTTTATTCCATTCGCTTCCAACTTTTGCAAAGTCGACCGGCTCGGATGACGATAGCGGTTATGTTTACCAACCGAGATAATCGCAACTTCTGGATCAACCGCCCTCAAGAACTCATCCGAAGTCGAAGTTAAACTCCCGTGGTGGCCTACCTTTAAAATACCCGAGTGAAGACCGGTTGTGTAGGATTGGAGAACTCTTTCTTCCCCATCCTTTTCCAAATCCCCGGTAAAAAGGAAAGAAACGTCGCCGTAAACCAATCGCATTACGATCGAATCTGAATTTGTATTCCCCAGGAACGGCAGACTCGGATTTAAAATGTAACCTTTCAAATTTTCCCCAAAATCGATCACCTGCCCCGCCCGACCCATCGAATATTTTATTTTATTGGCTTCGATCAAAGCCTTGAATCTTTCATAGGCCTGGGAATCGTAAACCTGGCCGCCGTCCAAAACCTGATCGACATTCACTTCTTCTAACACATTATTTAATCCTCCCAAATGGTCCGCGTGCGGATGGGTCAATACCACCAAATCCAATTTATTTATCCCATTTCGGTGCAGAAAAGGAACCACCACTTTTTCGCCGATCGGATCATTTCCTTCCGTTTTCATCCGCTCGACTCCACCGCCATCGATCAAGACCTTCTTCCCCCCCGGAGTCTCGATAAGAATGGAATCGCCCTGCCCGACATCAAGAAAAGTTACTGTCATATTTTTACATCCGGTCTCAGCGGAAGCGAACCGATTCCAGACAAAAATTGAAATGAAAAAGAGCACAAGAAAAGCCAGCCGCTTTTTTGTGATTATCAATTTCTCGCCCCTTCTTAGAAATTCGACCAGAGCTATCAGTCCAAGGTAGTAACCGATGATTAACGGTAAAGTTGGAGCTTTGATATAGAAGCATGCTCCGGGCAGATCGGAAACGAATTTTGCGATCCAATCTAAAAGCAAGAGCGCCAGCCAGATGGTACCGCCAAAAACCTGAGCCAGAGGGAGGAAAAAGAATCCCAATAGCGTGGTCGAAAACCCCAGAATCACCATGAACTCCACCCAGGGCAACACTATCAAATTTGAAAGGATTGCTCCAAGGGAAATTTGACTGAAATAAAACGCAATAATCGGAGAAGTCGCCATAATTGGCGCAAGAGAAATGGCAAATATCGAAAGAATTCTTTTTTCAAGAACCGGTGCGATATATACCAGCGCCCAGGTGGCGGCAAAGGAAAGCTGAAAACCGATATCAAATAAATTCAAAGGATTTGCTATTAATAAGACTAAAGCTGAAATTGCCAATGCGGTATAAAATTCTTTTCGCCGCTCAAACAGCAATCCTATCAAGGTGATCTCTCCCATAATTCCCGCGCGCAGAATCGATGCGCCACCACCAGTTATGATCACTAACATCAAGTTGAAGAATGAAGTGATGGCAACACTAACTCCCAGCGGGCAGTTCAAGGCCCTAAAAACACTCAAACCTACACCGATCAGAATTGATACCTGCGTTCCCGAGACCACTAAAAGATGGATCAGACCTGCTTTGCGATACTCGTTTTTTAAGTCTTGCGGCAAAGGCGAAACTGAACTTCCGAGGAGCACGCTTCCCAAAAGCGAAGCTTCCTTTTGAGGAAGAATTTTAATTAGCACTTCGTTGAATCGCCGGCTGAAAAAGATGGCACATTTTTTAAGCGGATTCCCTCCGCCGCTCGAAAGTTTTTCAAAGAAGGTTGCACGGAGACTATAAATCTTTCTTGAGGACGGCATTAAGGGGTTGGAGTAATTTTGAATTTCGGAAAGCACGCCTCTGGCCTTGATTTCATCGCCATATTGCAAATTTATATTTTTATCCGAAATGGCTACATAAACTCTGCCGCTTAATGAAATGATATTTTTCCCACGTCTTATTTCTTTAACTTTTAAAGGAAAAGAAATTCCCTCGTTTTTCGAACTGGGCGCACCGTCAATACAGCCAATTACCGTTAAATAGCCTTTATCAGCATAGAGAGAAATATCATCATTTGATGGTAAAGTTTTTACTTGATAAGATAATATTCCCAGTAAAAATGAGATCAACAGAAGAAGATTAAATAATTTGATCTTTTGCAGCAGCGCACAGAAAGTAATAATTAAGAAAATCAGCAAAATAGTAAAAATCATCCAGAGTGGAAAGTTAGTTACCTTGCCAAAAATAATTCCAATAGTATAAGCCATTGTTATCCAAACCAGCGGCCGCTCCATCCCCCACCTCTTAAATCAAATTGTTATTCTGTCCTTTATCCTCTCAAATTTACTTTTCCCAAACCTCGGGATCTCCATGATCTGTTCGATCCTGGCAAAAGGTCCGTTGGTTCTGCGGTACTCAATAATTGCTTTAGCCGTTGATGGCCCGATGCCCGGCAGAGAATCCAAAGTCTTTTCATCTGCAATGTTAAGATTAACTTTTCGCTGAGATGTCCCGGATATCCGGGTATCCGGATTACCAGATATCCTTTCTAAAACCTCTTGCTTAACGGGAACTATTATCTTCTCTCCATCCTTTGCCGGCTCTGCCAGATTAAGCGCTGACAGGTCCGCCGTTGGAAGCGCGCCTCCGGCTTCCTTTATGACATCCAGCAAACGATCGCCAATCTTTAGTTTATAAACCCCTTCTCGCCTTACCGATCCACTGATATGAACCAAAATTTGAACGCTTGGCTGAGAAGTTTTGGGGTTTTCAATTACAATCGCAGTGGTTGTTTCCCCCTGGAAATGACGATAAGCCATAACTCCAAGGCCTACCACAATCGAGGCGATTAAGCCCAAAAGAATAAGCTGCTGCTCCTTGGTTAAATTCATCAAGGAGGTTATAGCAACTTTATTGCCACGCTCAATGGGGTAAAAAGTGACGAAATTTCGTCAGATCTTCTGGTAAATCGTCAGGATATCTTCAACGTAGGTTCGGGTGTGATTGGAGAAGCCTCCTTGCCGGGTTACGGCATTGGGGCCTTCCAGATAACCAGCGACGGCTGCAGATACCTTGCCTTTGAAGCGATCGATGAGCGACTTTAAATATCTAACCGTTCCTTTAGCATTTTGATCAATATCAAAGCCGTCATCGACTCCCAGACCTCTGGCAGTCGAGGGAAGAAGTTGTCCAAGTCCCATGGCCCCGGAAGAAGAAAGCGCGCGCGGATTAAATTTGGACTCCCGCGTGATCAAGGCGGCCACCAGCTTTGGATTTACATCATAAGTCATGGAGTGGCGCACGATACTATCAGCTATCTGGACTGCTTCTGCATTTGATCGATACTTGGTAATATGATTTTGAATCGCGGACTGTGCGTTTATTCCGGCAGCAGAAAAATTGGGTGGCGGTTCAACCACTGAAACTTCGCTATGAATAATCCCGGTCGGAATAGGTGGCGGAGAAGGCTGCTTGTAACCTTTGTTGCCGCCGAAACCGCTGAAAATCGAGATCACGAAAACTAATACAATTATCGCCGTGGTGGCATCCATTATACTTTCTCCAATAGTCTGGGAATGGCCGAGAAATATGTCTCTTTTAACCTGCTAACCTGCAGATTGATCAGTTTTTTCTGATCTTTCATTATCACCAGCGATTTCCCTACAACTTTGCCAATGATGGAGCACGGAACTTCATAAAGCATGGCGATATCGGAAAGAGGAAAGATATTTTCTGGAGAAATCGTCAGGAGGATGCGGGATTGGGACTCTCCAAAAAGCAAGGCCCCTTCTTTGATCTTATCGTTGAGACTGATCACCGCACCTTTGTCAGAAAGGATCGAACTCTCCGCCAGGGCGACAGCCAACCCTCCTTCGGATAAATCATGGGCGGACTTAACTATTCCCGCCTGAATGGCTTCCAGGCAGGTTTTCTGAACTCTTCTTTCCAGATCCAAGTCAAGTTCGGGAATTTCCTCTTCTTCTCGATTGACTCCCAACAAAATTACAATATCACCTTCATCTTTGAATGGAACGCTGCATCTCCTTTTTACATCTTTAACGATTCCTACCATACCGATAGTCGGCGTCGGATAAATTGCTCCCTTCGGACTTTCGTTGTAAAAGGAAACATTTCCCGAAACCACCGGAAGTTCAAAATATTTACAGGCATCCACTATTCCTTCGACACAAGATTTGAATTGATAAAAACGATCCGGTTTCTCGGGATTGCCGAAATTCAAGCAATCGGTAACCGCCGCCGGGTCCGCTCCCGTAACCACCAAATTCCTGGCAGCTTCCGCTACCGCAATCTGCGCACCGGTATAAGGATCGAGATAACAATAACGCCCGTTGCAATCCGTCGTCGCGGCAATTCCCCATTCTTTTCCTTTTATTCGCAGCACGGCGGCGTCTCCACCGGGGTAGACCGCCGTATTCGTCTGTACCATATGATCATACTGTTCATAAACCCATCGTTTACTCGCAATGTTGGGATCGCTTAGCAACCCCAAAAGATGCTTATTGTGATTTTTGATTCTTCCTACTATCGACTTTCTACTTTCAACTTTCGACTTTCTAAAGGCCATGTCGTAGATCGGCGCTTTCGCCAGTTCCTCCGTCGGAGCATCAGCTATGATTTTGCCGTTGCTCTTAATGATTACTTTTCGATCTTCGATAACCTTCCCTACCACCACCGCCTCCAATCCCCACTTTTCGAACACTTTAACAACTTTATCTTCTTTTCCTTTTTCCACGCAGAGCAGCATCCGCTCTTGCGATTCGGACATCATGATCTCCCAGGGCTCCATTCCTGTTTCACGAAGAGGAACTTTATCGAGGTCGATTTCAACCCCCACTTCTCCCGCCGCCGCCATCTCCGCGGACGAACAGGTCAGGCCTGCGGCTCCCATATCCTTTATCCCGACCACCACGCCGGTTTCCAGCGCTTCCAGCGTGGCCTCGATCAGACATTTCTCGGTAAAAGGGTCCCCTACCTGGACGGTAGGCCGTTTTTCGATCTCCTTGGCTTCAAACTCCGATGAGGCCAGGATCGAACAGCCGCCGATCCCATCTCTTCCGGTTTTCGAACCCGCGTAAATAATCGGATTTCCTATTCCTGAAGCCCGTGCCCGGGCAATCTTATCCCTCGGAGCAACTCCGATACACATAACATTTACTAAACAGTTCCCCGCGTAAGCATCATCGAAATAAATTTCTCCGCCAACGGTTGGAACACCGATGCAATTGCCATAAGATTGGATGCCGTCGATCACGCCGGTAAAAATATATTTATTGAACGGATTATTCAGCTCACCGAACCGCAAAGAGTCAAAGAGTGCGATCGGCCTGGCCCCCGAAGTAAAAATATCCCGCACAATCCCTCCCACCCCGGTTGCGGCTCCCTGTTTGGGTTCAACCTGCGAAGGATGGTTGTGTGATTCCATTTTGAAGATGATGGCCGTATCATCGTAAACGATACCGCCGGCGTCTTCACCGATTAAAGTCTGATATTTTCCGGTTTGAGGGAAAAGTTTTAACCATTTCCGCGAACGGGGATAACCGCAATGCTCCGACCATTCCACCGAAAACATGGCCAGTTCGGTGGGGGTCGGCTCTCTGTTGAGGATCCCTAAGATGCGCTTGTATTCCTGATCATTGAGGCCGAGTTCTTTGTAGGCTTGCGCTTTTAATGACATTATAATTATTTTAAAAGAAGGCTTTTCAACTTCCTATCAACTTTTGCTCTCTTGGCCAGCAATTCCAAGCGTTTGATATCCATCTTTTTGGAGATTTTCCCGACTTTAATTAATTCCTCAACATCCAGGATATCTTGCGGAGCTCCCGCTTTTAGCTTCAGGACGATCAGATCTTCAATTCGAGCCACGGGGATTGAAACTCCGAAAAGTTTAATTTTTTCAGATGCCTCCACTATTTCATCCTGCCAGTTCCAGAAGACGGGTATAATATCCGCCAATTCTGTGTTATCCGCCTTATCATAAATGCGGATCAAACCATTAACCGGGTCATCTATCTCTCCGCGATAAACTTTTAAAGAATATCCCTTTTTCTTTAAGATTTCAGGAAAAAGCTTAAAAAAGAATTCTCTATCCGCCGACACTAAAAAATCGATATCCTTGGTGGCGCGGGGACGCGCGTGAGCGGATACGGCAAGCGCTCCAATCAAACTGTATCCCTTTAATTTTCCTTGCTCCCGCAGTTTGGAAAGTTCAGCCGATAAAATTTCTAATTCTCTCTCTAAATCTTTCATTTTTTCCTTGCGGAAACTCTTTTAACGGCATCGAATAATTTGAAACAGAGATTGGAAAGTTTTAAGGAGCTTTTTATTTTTTCAGCCGGGGTTTGCCGCATAGCTCTTTCGAGTGAATCTATTAAAGTTCGATCTCTGATCGACAATGCTTTTTCTTTTGACATGCTTGAATTATAACATCCTGAACTGAAGTTTTCCACGAAGCTTGATGGAGGGAATCAGATCGCTCTTTTCTTATCTTCTTCCGTCACGCCCTTGAGGGTCAAATTGATGCGGCCAGTTTATAGTAGGTGGCTTTGCCCTTACCTTTTTTTTCGATCAGACCCAGGGAAATTAATTTATTAAAGTCTTTATTCCGCGTGGCTTTGGCCCGCTTGGTCATTTTGCCGTAATCCTTGTCCGTGATATACCCGCGATCTTTGATGTGATCAAGAATCTGCCGGTGATGCGGCAAAATGGCGGTTTCCGGAGAAACGCCGGCCGCCGGGATCTCCTTGGCTACCCGCAATAACTCATCAATAATGCCATCGGTGAAATATTCGAGCCAGCCGGTATAAACAACCTTATCTTTTATAGCATAATAATTATTCAAAACTCCGACCTGCTCAAAATATCTGGCTACATTGCGATTGTAATAATTTTCAAAACTAAAGAGATTAAAAGTATTCAGTCCCATCGCGGCCAGCAGTACCTTGGTCAGAAGACGGGCGGTCCGCCCGTTGCCGTCCATGAAGGGATGGATGATGACAAATTGTTTATGGAAAATTCCTGCCAGGATCAAAGGATCGATCTGCTCCCGTTTAGCATGGACAAAACTGATCAGTTCCTCGAGCAGCGGCCGCACTTCCTGATGGTCCGGCGGCCAGTAGATCGTCTTGCCGGTGCGGGGATCGTTCACGAAGACCGGCTCCCGACGGATCTGCCCGCAGCGATCTTTTGAGATCAAGCCTTTGGTCACGATTTTTTGCGTTTCCAGGATAAGCTTGAGACTGACGGCCGGCTCCCCTTTCAGCAACACATCATTTAAGTGTTCGAGCGCGCGGTTATAATTCATCACTTCACGTTCGGTATCGCGCAAGTTCGCAGGTTTGTGTTTGAGAACTCTTTTAACCTCGGTTAGCGGCAGAGGGTTACCTTCAATGCTGGTCGAGGCAAAAGTAGAGAGCTCCCGCGCTTCCTTTTCCAGCGCCATTTGAACGACTTTCGGGAGCCGCGTGCTGTTAAGATCTGTTACCAGAGCGGCGATCCGCTTGATGTTAGCCAGCAGTTTGGCGGTTATTGTGTATTTGGGTTTAAACATGTAGACGAATAGTAGACGATTGGTGGACGATTGTCAAGCTTATTAAATGGCCCGTTTCTTGTCTTCTTCGCTGACGCCCTTCATGGTGAGGTTGATGCGGCCCATGTCATCGATCTCGATGACCTTGACGATCACTTCCTGGCCAACTTTCACGACATCTTCCACCTTTGCCACCCTGCGATCCGCCAAGTGGGAAATATGGATCAGGCCGTCCTTGCCGCCCGGAAGCTCGGCGAACGCGCCAAAGGGCATGATCCGAACTACTTTTGACATAAAAACATCGCCTTCTTTCGGCTCAAAAGTGATAGCGTCAATTGACGCCTTGGCTTTTTTGGCGGCTTCGGCATCCGCCGTGGTAATTATAACCGTACCATCATCCTCAATATCAATCTGAACCCCGGTTTCTTCAATAATTTTGCGAATATTTTTGCCGCCGGGACCGATAACCATACCGATCTTTTCCGTGTCAATTTTAAATGAAATGACCCTCGGCGCATAAGGAGAAAGCTCCGCCCTCGGGTTGGCAATCACCGCTTCCATTTTGTCCAAAATAAAATTGCGACCTTCCTTGGCCTGTTCCAAAGCTTGTTTTATCAAATCAAACGATAAACCTTTGATCTTTACATCAACCTGAATGGCGGTAATCCCCTTTCGCGTTCCCGCCACTTTAAAGTCCATATCGCCGAAATGGTCTTCTAACCCCTGTATGTCGGTAATGGTTATATTCTTCTTTCCTTCGGAGATCAATCCGACCGATATCCCGGCCACCGGAGCATCAATCTTCACCCCCGCATCCATCAGAGCCAGAGTGGAACCGCAGGTGGCAGCCATGGAAGTCGATCCGTTGCTTCCTAAAATCTCGGAAACCAATCTGATCGTGTATGGGAATTTGTCTTCGGGAGGAATCACCGGCAGCAGCGCCCTCTCCGCCAGCGCCCCGTGACCGATCTCTCTGCGCCCGGGCCCCCTCATGGGTCTCACTTCCCCGACCGAAAAAGCCGGAAAATTATAATGATGCATATAACGTTTGCCTTTTTCCTCAACATCCAGCCCCTCCAGCCTCTGCTCCTCGCCAACGGAACCAAGCGTAGCTACGGTCAAAGCCTGCGTTTGCCCGCGGGTAAAAATAGCCGAACCGTGGGTGCGGGGAAGCACCCCGATTTCGCAGTTTATGCTTCTAATATCTTTTGGCCCTCTGCCATCCAATCTTTTGCCTTCATCAAGTATCATCCGCCGCATGATGTCATATTCAATCTCATCAATTACGGTTTTAATATCCGCTTTCCGTTTAGCAACTATCTCCGCTAATTCTTTGTTTTCTTCGGCCGCCTTTTTCAGCTCTTCCTGGATTCTTGCCAGTTCCTCAGTTTGTTTATCTTTGTCAGCGATGCGCAGAGCGGCACCAATTTTGGAAGCCGCGCGGTCGACAACGAATTTCTTGATTTTTTCATCCGGCTTGTAAATTTCAACTTGAGTCTTGGGCCGGCCGGCTTTCGCTACCAGTTCTTCCTGCAGGGCAATCAGTTTTTTTATAACCTCATGCCCGGCCTTTATCGCTTCAAAAACATCTTCTTCCGAAACCTCCTCCGCCCCCGCTTCAATCATCGACACTGCTTCTTTGGTTCCGGCAACCACGAGATCGAGACAGGACTCTTTCATCTGAGCGGTGGTCGGATTCACCACCATTTTGCCGTCCACCTTGGCCACCCTTACGCCGGCGATCGGCCCTTCAAAAGGGATTTCGGATATGGAAAGTGCCGCAGAAGCCCCGACAATCGCTAAAGTGTCAGGAGGATTGTCCTGGTCAACTGACAGGGGAGTTACAACGATTTGCACATCGTTACGAAATCCTTCCGGAAACATGGGGCGGATGGGACGATCAACCTTTCGGGCATTTAAAATCGCCACTTCGGTAGGACGGCCTTCGCGTTTAAAGAAGCCGCCGGGGATCTTACCCACCGCATAAAGTTTTTCCTCAAAGTCTACAATCAGAGGAAAAAAATCGATGCCTTCGCGAGTGGTGGCTGACATGGTGGCAGTGGCAAGCAGCATGGTGTCGCCGAGACGCACAATAACAGATCCCCCTGCTTCCCTGGCCACCCTTCCCGTCTCGAGGCTTAAGCTGCGGCCATCCGCGAGACTCATTTCTACTTTCTTTATCATTTAAGTTTCAGACTCGATGTAAGCTCATCAAAGAGTTTTGGTTCAACCCTTTGAAGATATTTGAGAAGTCTTTTGCGCTTTCCAACCAGCATGAGAAGGCCACGCCGGCTGTGTTGATCTTTCCTATTCTTTTTCAAATGTTCAACCAGTTGATTAATCCGCTCAGTAATCATTCCTATTTGCACTTCGGAGGATCCGGTGTCCCCTTCGTGCTTTTTAAATTTATCGATGATCTTCGATTTTTCTTCCTTCTTCAAAGCCATAACAATTGAATTGTATCACATCCTGCGGGAACGGGCAACATCCTTTTTGATCTGTTCGCGCAGCTCCGCCACATCCGAAAACTGTTTTTCATCCCGGAGGCGGTGAAACAAATCGACCGCCAGAATTTTACCTCGGATGTTTTTACTAAAATTTAAAATATGGACTTCCGCCAAGGAGTGATCAGCTCCAAAAGTTGGCCGCGAACCGATGTTAACCACGCATTTCTTACCTTCCACAAAGCCCGCATAAACTCCCTGCGCCGGCAGAAGTTTACGTTTATCAACCTTCAGGTTTGCAGTGGGAAAACCCATTTCTTTGCCGCGTCCCGCTCCCTTGATCACTTTTCCTGTGATGCGATAAGGATGACCAAGCATATGAAGAGCGGCCTCAAACTTTCCACTACTAATAAGCCCGCGAATTTTCCCCGATTTTATAATATGATGCTCTACTTTAACTGGAGGAATTACCGTTACACCGAATCCATATTTCCTGCCTGACTTTTTTAATACTTCGGCATTGCCGGTCCTTTCTTTTCCAAAAGCATAGTCATAGCCGACAAAAATCCAGCGCACCCCCAGCCTCTTTACAAGATAAGACTTAACGAACTCAGAATAAGATAGATTTTGGAGGCGATGATTGAATTTAATAACCGCTACCGCATCTATGCCGACCTGTGTAAATAGTTCTTCGCGTTCATGCAAGGTAGTCAGCAAGTGAAGACCCCGCTCCGGCGCCACCACTTCCTGAGGATGGGGATCAAAGGTTATGGCAGCCGAATGGGCTTTTATTTTTCGCGCAAACCTTACGGCCGCTTCGATAATTTTACGGTGCCCAAGATGTACTCCGTCAAAAGTTCCGAGCGCCACCACCGGGTGATAAAGTTTACTTTTTTCCGGGTGACGAATGATTCTCAATGCCCAAACATCCCTTTCACCAGCAGTGTTGCCGATTTAATGTATTCTGCCGACGGCAAAAATAAAAGCTGAGATAGAATTAGTGTCCCCGCCACTCTACCCATAATGATATAAAAGACCATGGCACGAACGTCGGACTCTTTTCTCTTGCCTCGCACCGCCTGATCGGTAATATAAGCACAGGTAGGATCCACCAGGGTTACCAGCAAAATGGTGGCGATCCCGTTAACGATGGCTGAAAGCTGGGAGGCAGTAATTCTAAATTCAGGAACCAAAGCTCCGGCGTAAAGAGAAGAAAGCACGCCGATGGCATAAATGGAAACCAGGACCAGGTTTACCCACAAAAAGGTCTGCGGCAATCCTTTCAGCGAAAGGTTAATTAAAGAGCCGTTTTCCGGAAGTCGGAATCTTCTAAATATGGATTTAAGGTTGCGAGGTAAAAAAGCCGCCGCGATCAGCTGTGGCACCGAACCGACTTTCTCGAAGCGTTGAATAGCTTTGGTAAAAACCGCCACGAAGAAAGGAGTCAAGATCGCGCCGATGCTGTTACCGATAAAAGCCGCAAAAATTACCCATCTAAAGTTAGTGACCAGAGACATCGGATTGCCGTGCAGTATGGCCGCATCCACCATTCCGCCCAGAAACGGCGCCTGGATCATGTTGGAAGTCCGGGTAACCAGCAACGTGGCATTGACAAAAGAAAGCGAAGTCGCAACTTGTTTGGTGCGGACTCCCGCCAGCCGCATCGACGCCGCCGCCGTTTCGGCTAAGTGGATTATTCCGGTTAAGATGCAAATAAGCAATAAGGGGTTCATGCCTGCACCACTATACCGCCCAAAATAAAACGGTTCCCGCTTATATGATGCAAAGTTTTGGGGTTATGCACCTCTTTATTTATCCATGCCGCGACTACTTTAACAATAAATAGATTATATTTATTCACCATGGAATTATCTATAACTTTGCACTCGAGATTGATATAACACTCGTCAATTAACGGAGCGCTTACCCTTTTGGCCGGAACGGCCGTCAATTTGAATTTTTTGAACTTATCAACTAATTTGCCTGATACCTGGCCGCAACCATAGACCTGTTTTATGAGTTCAACTGTTGGGATGTTGATGACAAACTCTTGCGTCTTCTTCACGATTTGAAAAGTATAGCTATGATCTCCGATGCAACAACCAATAATGGGCGGATCAAAATCCAGCATCGTCGTCCAGGCGATGGGCATGATGTTGGGCTTGCCCTTTAAGCTCGAAGTAATCAGCACCGTCGGCCCGGAACCAAGGAGGGTATAAACTTTTGATAAAGGGAATTTTTGTTTTGGCATGTTTTGATTATACTACTTATGGAAAAGAATTTCCCTCACCACTTCCCGGTCATCGAATGGCACTTGCTTTCCTCCGAAATCCTGAAATTTTTCATGCCCGCGGCCGGCAATCAGAACGATATCTCCTTCGTTCGCCATTTGTAAGGCTTTTTCGATGGCTCGCCTTCGATCAATCTCAATCGTATATTTGTCCCGGGTATCCTGCCCCGCAACGATTTCTTCCACGATCGCCTCCGGCTTTTCCCCGTACGGATCATCAGTAGTAACAATGGTGTAATCCGCCAGCCTGGCTGCAATTTCTCCCATAATCGGACGCTTTTCGCGGTCGCGGTCGCCGGGACAGCCAAAAACCAGGATCAATTTACCTTTGGCAAAAGGGCGGTAGGTTTCGAGCAGCTTCTGTAAACTATCGGGGGTGTGAGCAAAATCAATCACTACGCGAAATGGCTGGCCACAGTCGATCTCTTCCTGCCGCCCCGGAATAATTTTAGCTGCTTCAATTCCCTTCTTTATCACCGCCGGTTGAATCCCCAGCGCCAATCCGCACTGGAAAGCGGCGGTGAGGTTATACGCGTTATGCATCCCGATCAAGGGGGTGCGGATCTCAGTTGAATTAATTTTCATCGTCATCTCTCTTTCACGTATATCTATGCTGGAAACTTTGGTGTCGAATTCATTATATTTTGTGCTCCTCAATTCATGCTGAGCTTGCTTCAAGCCATAGGGAATGACCTCCCCTTTAATAACTGCGATCAGAGCCCGGTTCGCGGGATCGTCTACATTAATGATAGCAACGCTGTCTTCATCCAGCATTTCAAATAGCTTGCGTTTAGCCAACAAATATTCATCCATGGTCTTATGATAATCAAGATGGTCGTGGGTAAGGTTGGTAAAAATGGCAATGGCGAAGCGAGAGCCGTAAACTCGATCCTGATCTAAAGCATGAGAAGAGACTTCAAGCACGCAGTGGGTAAACCCTTCGGAAACCATTCTTGCCAGCTCCGCCTGCAGATCGGACGATTCCGGCGTGGTCAAAGCTGAATTAATAGTTCCTATAAAACCCGCTTTGAAGCCGGCGGAATTCAGAATAGATTGGATAAAAAATGCTACCGTGGTTTTCCCTTTGGTTCCGGTAACACCAATCACCTTAAGCTTTTTTGAGGGATGATCATAAAATTGATTGGCCAGGTAAGCTAAAGCCTTACGCGCTGAGGGAACCCTTTCAAACTTTATCCCCGGCGGAACCTCAATCTCCTTTTCCGCCACGATCATTTTCGCTCCGGCTTCGATCGCCTGAGGAATGAAATCCGCCCCGTCGTATTTCAAGCCGGGGATGGCGACAAAAGTGTCGCCGGGTTTTATTTTGCGGGAATCGTACTGAATCATTCGCTCAATGAATCCTCAATTTTTCCCTTTGTTATTAAGCTCCGCAGGCCCTGCCACCAGACTACGCCGTATTCGAAGGCGTGATAAAGAAGCGGGCTGTAAGGAAAATCATAAGCCCCGATGTATCTGACCAGCTTTCCCTTAAAGCCTTTCTTAAAACGGTAGACGCCGTAAAGCGGGTGGTTTTCCTCCGGATTAACCGGAATTCCCCAGAGATCGTATTCCCTTATGCCCTTCCCTTTTGCCCACTTTATGACCTCCCAGTGCAAAAGATGGTTAGGCATAACGTTGCGATATTCCGACGCCGAGGCTCCATACATGTACCAGAGCTTTTTGCCAAAAGAAAAAATGACGACCGCGGCGATCGGCTTCCCCTCATAGAAAGCGATAAAATTGGTACCCAAACCGGCGCTGAACAGGATCTCGCGGATTTTCTGATAATACCTTAGCGGATGAACCATGAACTTATCGCGTTTTGCGGTTTCCTCATAGAGTTTATAAAAACCGTCAATCCCCTTCTCGCTTTTGTCTTCCTTAACGCTTACCCCTTTTTTCTCTGCCAGACGAATGTTGTACCTGGTTTTTTCCTCAAAACTGGCTAATATCGCTTCAAGATCACGCTCCAGATCCAAAACCAGGGTTGCCCGCGGCTGCACCTGCTTCAGCGCTTTTTCAAAGCCCAACGACTTTAAATTTTCTAGAGCAATTTTATCTTCTTCAAAGACTTCCGGATCGATTTTTAAAGAAAGAGCATGATTGCGGTCCGCTTCTTTTTCCACCGCTTCCAGCAAGCTATTAAGCAGATCCTTGTTTGAATAATCAATGACGGCTCCGCGCGGAGCATAGAAAAGCGAGTGTCCTATAAAAGGGATTTCTCTTTTTAGGATCGAGATGCCGGCAATGATTTTTTCCTGTTCTTCAAGCACGATCCGGATCGGCTTCCAGCCGAAAAGCGATTTAAATTCGCCCCACTCGTAAGATTGAAGAATTGAACCTTGGGGAGAGGCGGCAACAAATTCATTCCAGCGCTGCCGCTCGGGATAAGTGATAATCTTTAAATTCATCTATGTTATAATTATAACATGATTTTAATGATCGATAACTACGACTCGTTCACCTATAACCTCGTCCAGTATCTGGGGGAGCTGGGAGAAGAACTAAAAGTTTATCGGAACGATAAAATCACGATCAGAGAAATCGAAAAACTTAAGCCCAAACGTATCGTTATTTCTCCCGGTCCCGGCACGCCGAAAGAAGCCGGAATTTCCGAAGCGGTAATAAAACATTTTGCCGGAAAGGTCCCCATGCTTGGCGTCTGTTTGGGCCACCAGGCCATCGGCGAGGTCTTCGGCGGAAAAATTGTGCGCAGCAAGCTCATTATGCATGGCAAAACCTCGGATATTTATCACGATGGCAAAACCATTTTTAAAGATTTACCCGATCCCTTTCCCGCCACCCGTTATCACTCATTGCTGGTGGACAAAAAAAACCTTCCCAAGGTCTTAGAGGTTTCTGCCTGGACTAAAAAAGGCGAGATCATGGGTCTGCGGCATAAAAAATTCAAAGTCGAAGGGGTCCAGTTTCACCCGGAATCTATTTTAACCGAAGTGGGAAAGCAATTACTTAGAAACTTCCTTTCCCTCTGATTTCTTCTCTTCTTTCTTTGATTTTTCGGCCGGTTTCTCTTTCGCCGATTCCGTTTTCTTTCCGTAATCGGTGACATGGAAACCCGAACCTTTGAAAATTATCCCTGCGGGAGAAATTAGGCGTCTAATTGGCCCCTTGCAGATCGGACAGTATTTCAACTGCTCATCGGAAATCTTTTGCTGAACCTCGAAGATATGTCCACATTTGGTACATTTATAATCATAAAGAGGCATAATAGTAAAAATTATACCACAAAGACACTTAGACACGAAGGAATCTAAACGGGAGAGGTATTAATTTTATCTGAAAGACCGATATGAAGTGAAGCAAGATTTTGTACGTTTGTAGAGTAGACTATTTCGTTGGTCCCGGGAAGTTTGGCTACCACGGGAAGTTTGATTCCCACCAGTTTACTGGTTTCTTTTAAGAACGTATCTTCCAGTTTCTTATAAATATCCAGGAAGCTCTCCGTTTTACCAGCATAAGAAGGCTGTGGTTTTGATGAAAAAATATCAAGGCTGTTTCCTATAACGTTATTAATATTATCAATAGCACCCATTTCAATAAATATATCGGATTAAATGGGGAAAAACTTGTGCTAAATAGTGGAAATTCCGCCCATGTATGAGCGAAGAGCTTCGGGAACGATTACTGATCCATCTTTCTGCTGATAATTTTCTAAGATCGCGGCAAAAGTGCGGCCGACTGCTAAGCCAGAGCCATTCAAAGTATGCACAAATTCGGGTTTAGTTTCTTTACCTGGTCGATAGCGGATATTTGCTCTGCGTGCCTGGAAAGATTCAAAATTCGAACATGATGATATTTCTCGGTATTGATTCTCAGATGGGAACCAAACCTCAATATCATAGGTCTTAGCCGCAGCAAAACCCAGATCCCCGGTGCAAAGCTCAACCACTCGATAAGGCAAACCAAGTTTCTGCAGCACTTTTTCTGCATCCTTCGTCAATGTCTCCAATTCAGCATAAGATTTATCCGGCTCGACAAATTTAACCAGCTCAACTTTATTAAATTGATGCTGACGGATAATTCCTTTTACATCCTTGCCGTAGGAGCCGGCTTCCCGTCTAAAACAAGGCGTATAAGCAACATATTTAATAGGCAATGAGCCGGGAGGTAATATTTCTTCCCGGTGCAGATTGGTAACGGAAACCTCTGCGGTGGGAATAAGATAAAGTTCGTCATCGCGGCAGCGGAACATCTCTTCTTCAAACTTGGGGAGCTGGCCGGTTCCCTGCATGCTGGAAGGCTTAACCATTACCGGGGTAATTACCTCCGTATAACCATTCTCTTTAACATGAAGATCAAGCATGAAATTGATAAGGGCGCGCTCAAGCGCTGCTCCCTTCCCTTTGTAAACCACAAAGCGCGAGCCGGAAATTTTGGCCGCGGCTTCAAAATCCAAAATTCCGAGCTTTTTCCCGATTTCATCGTGAGGGAGAGGCTTAAAATCAAATTTATTCTTTTCTCCCCAGGAGCGGATTTCCAGATTATCGCGCGTATCTATCCCTATTGGCGCCGACATATGCGGCAGGTTTGGAATTTCGAGTGCGACCGCACTCAATTTGTCTTCAATCAACTTCTGTTCCGCTTCCAGCAGTTTAATCTTTTCTGAAAGAGTTTTAGTTTCGGCCAGGATCTGAGCGGCATCTTGTTTATTTTTTTTAAGTTCTGCAATTTTATTGGACAAGGCATTTCGCTTTGCATTCAATTCATCTATCTGTGTGGTAAGCTTGCGCCATTCCTCATCGATCGAAAGAAAATGATCAATCAAGGAAATATCGGCTTTCCGGTTTTTTAAACCTGTGCGGACAGATTCGGGGTTGTTGCGGATCAACTTTGGGTCAAGCATGACTCAAAGTATACACGATAAAAAAAGGGGGGTCAAAGTGAAATTATTCATAAAAATTGGCGATATATATATAGAAATAAGGAGGATTGATGTTAATGGGAAAAATCAGCTTGGTATCTAGACTGGTGAGATACGCAAATTATTTAAACCCTCTAGCGCACTTGCATGCGGCACTGCATTCAAGAATCCAACCCAAACTCGCAATGACGTATATTAGAAATGAAGGAATTGGTCCTTTCGTGTCTGCCGTTCCTATTGTGATCGAATCTGAGGCAAAACAGGCAAGCTTGCTAAGGAGATTGCTCGGCATCTAATACCGACGTAAAGCTAACTAAACCCACAAATGAGAGAACGGCGCCAAACCACATGACTCCGCCATATCCCCAGTACTGAGCAATCGCGCCGGCAAAAAACGGACCAATTACCGCGGTAAAGTTCACAATGGAATTAAGCAGCGCCATTGCCGTTGATTGCTCAACATTCTTGCCCAGCAGCTCCTGCACCGATCCGACCTGAAGGGTGGAAAACGAGAAAGCCAACAACAGCTGGAAAAAGAGGACGATCCAAAAATGAGGAAATAAAGCATAACCCATAAAAGTGGCCACCGTGCAAAGCAGCCCGATGTTAATCAAATAAAGATTTTTAAATTTTTCGACATATTGCATGATAAGAAATTGCGAAAAGGTGTTCACAAAATAAGCAATGCCGACCCACAGCTTATCCGCTCCCGTAAAAACGAGATAAAGCGGAAATATCGACCAGATAGAATTGGCTCCCAGGGCGCGGAAAAAATAAGGAATATAAATCCTTACGTTGCGGCGAATCAGTTTCCAAGGGAAGACGACCGGAGCCGTTCCTTTCCGAAACCCGCCTTCCATCTGCAACGATATAAAAAAAGCGATCATAAAAAAAACTGAGCTCATAATAAAGATGGTTTGACTCATAGCTATCAAGCCCGCGAGAATTGATCCAATAGCCCACCCCAGCGAGCCAAAGCCGGCAAAACGCCCCATTTTCCCTTTCCCTTCAGAAAAGGCATAAACCGCCAGCGCCGCTGGGAAAATTCCCGCGGCCGCGCCGGCCAGCGAGCGAAAGATAAAAAGGGAAAAAATATCATGCGCAAATATTTGCATGGCGAAAAAGATCGCAGATAAGAGAAGGCCAAACCGGAGGAGATACTTCCCCCCCAATCTGTCTGATAAAATGCCAAAAAGATAGGAGGAGAAAAAGTAAAATAAAAAATAAACGCCAACTATTAGACCAATAATGCCGGGGCTTGCTCCAAATCCCTGCGCCATTAAAGGAATAAAAATGGCAGAAGCCATGATCGAAGCGTAAGTTAAAAGTTGGATTAAGCTTGAGCCTTCCACCGCGCTCCTAACGGGGTATCTTCAAGAATAATCCCCTTTTCTGCCAGCTCCTTTCTAATTTCATCCGCCCGCTTGAAGTTCTTATCTTTTCGCGCCTCTTCTCTTTCAGCAATCGACTTTTCAATCTGCTCACCGCTTACTGCTAACTGCTTACGGCTTTCTATTTGTATTCCCAGCACCTCGCACAACTCCAAAACCGACTTTTTCATCAGCTCCAGACACTCTTTTTCGATTTCACCTTCATCTAACGTTTTGCGGCAAAACTTGATCATTTCAAAGATTGCACCAATCGCACCGGCGCTATTAAAATCGTCATCCATTTCTGCCTTAAACTTGCCGCGAAAAGGCTCAAGCTCCTCTTCAAGATCTTCAAGCTCGATGCTCGGGGATGATTCGGTCGTTTTTTCAAGCAAGAAATCGATATCCTGAATAAATGAAGAAATACGACCATAAGCTTCTTTGGCCGCTTCTATTTCCGCATCACTGTAATTGATCGGGCTGCGGTAATGGGTGGAAAGCAGGAAAAAACGAACGACCATCGGATCAAATTTTTCATATATTTCTCGCAGAGTAAAGAAATTGCCAAGCGATTTGCTCATCTTCTGTTTGTTAATGTTCACAAAACCGTTATGAATCCAGTATTTTACCCAGGGGACTTTGCCGGTCAGCGCCTCGGTTTGAGCGATCTCGTTTTCGTGGTGGGGAAACTCAAGGTCCATGCCGCCTCCGTGGATATCGAATTGTTCTCCCAAATATTTGGTCGACATAACCGAACATTCAATGTGCCATCCCGGCCGGCCGGCACCCCATGGGCTGTCCCAGGAAGGCTCTCCTTCTTTCGCCTTTTTCCATAAAACAAAATCTAAGGGATTTTTCTTTTTCTCATCTACTGCAACCCTTGCTCCCGCCAGCATATCCTTTTTCTCGCGTCTTGAAAGCTTTCCGTAATCCGCAAACTTTTCCACTTCAAAATAGACCCCATCTTCTAAAACATAAGCATATCCTTTATCGACCAAATCACTTATCCACCTAACCATCTCCTCGATATGCTCTGTCGCTTTTGGATAGACATCCGCCCGCTTCACATTTAACTTGTCCATCACTTCAAAATAAGATTTTGTATATTCTTCAACAACGTCTTTAAAGTTTTGACTTTTTATTTTTGACTTTTGAATTATCTTGTCGTCAATATCTGTAATATTCTGGACGTAAAGAACCTCGTAGTCGGAATATTCCAAGTAGCGCCGGATGATGTCAAAAGTCACGTAGGCTCGCGCGTGTCCGAGGTGGGTTTCATCATAGGGGGTGATACCGCAGACATACATCTTTGCCTTGGGAGGATCTAAAGGCAGGAATTCTTCCTTCCGGCGGGAAAGATCGTTATAGACCTTCATCTGGATAAGATCTGCGCAGGATTTCCCACCACGGTTTTGTTCGGTGGAACCGACTTAGTTACTACTGACCCTGCTCCGACAAGCACATTATCGCCGATCGTTATGTTCCCCAGAACGATCGCATTCGCGCCAATTACCACGTTGTTTCCGATCGTCGGGTGACGTTTCCCCTTCTCCTTGCCGGTTCCGCCGAGAGTGACTCCCTGATAAATGGTAACATCGTCGCCGATCACGGTGGTTTCGCCAATGACCACACCGCAACCATGGTCGATAAATAATCTTCTTCCAATTTTTGCTCCCGGGTGAATTTCAATCAAGGTCAGCCATCGCATGATCTGTGAAATCAAGCGCGGAATAAACGGAATTTTCAATTTGTACAAAAGATGAGCCGCCCGGTGGAGCCAGATCGCCCACAATCCCTGGTAGAGCAGCACTTCAAAGATATTCGCCGCCGCCGGATCTCTTTCAAAAATAACCTTTATGTCTTCCCACATATACATATTAGTTCCCTCACTTTTTACCCGCCGAAGCTTGAGCGTAGGCGGGCCTATCAAAAAACGGATTTTTCCCCGTCGCGGAAAGTGGGATTCCATACGCAACGGCAACTTCTTCCCCCAAAAGCTTCAAATCAATGGCTGCTTTCCCAATCGAGTACATCACCCGGTTATCCAGACGATGATCCATCGCCACCGAAACGGCGGAGCCAATGGCAATCCCCAGGTCTCCAGTATTAAGGGCACAAACCGCACCCGCTCTCTCCGCATCCGTGCAGGTCGGCCAGCCGCAGAAAGAACAGTATTTCAGGCCGATAGTTTTTTTCTTGGTCCCGATCAAAACTATCACCGATGCGCATTTAATATTTTCTGCGTCCCTTAAAAAGGTGGCATGACTCTCACGTTCGCCGATCTCCTTCATCTTTTTTGAGAGTTTTTCAATCTCCCCGTCTTTTAAAATCGCGATTTCGAGCAGATCGAATCCGCGGCCTTTCGGCGCCGTCCTGGCCGCCAGGCACATCTCTTCGCCAATCTTTTCAATCGTTCTAACTTTAAATTCTTCTTCCTTTATCACCAGTGAAGACACCTCTGCAGGAGATCCAGCTGATCCGGAGTGCCAATCGCCACCAGAATATCTCCCGCCTCCACCCGGGTATCCGCCATCGGCTGCAGGTTAAAGGTTCCGCTATTCTTAAGTATCGTTATCACAAAAGCCCCCGATTTTCTTCGGATATCCGCTTCTCCGAGTGTTTTACCCGCCAGCGTGCAATCCGTCGTTACTTTAAACTCGCGCATTTCCATTTCCAGATGCTCGCTGTGAAGCACCGTATCCAGAAAATCAACGGCAACCGGTTTGGTCACCATCTGGGCCATGCGTTTGCCTGCAATAAAATAAGGAGAAATCACCCGATTGGCCCCGGCTTTTTTCATTTTCTCTTCCGCGTCCACCGTCCCTGCGCGCGCGATAATATGTAATTTAGGATTTAAAACCCGCGCCGAGAGAGTGACAAAAACATTTGCCACATCCGAGTCCGCCGATGAAATCAAACCCTTGGCCTGTTTAATTCCGGCTTCACCGAGGACAGCGTCAGAAGTGATGTCACCAACGATATAAGGGATATCCTGCGGTTCGAGCTCGGCCGCGGTTTCGGATTTGCTGTCGATCACCACAAAAGGGATTTTAGACGCTTTTAGCTCTTTCGCTACCTGATGCCCCACCCTCCCGAATCCGCAAATTATATAATGACCTTTCATTTCGGAAATTATTTGTTTCATCTTTCTCCTCCTTCTAAAACCCATAACCTGGCCTTCCACCATCATTTCGATCAGCTGTCCAACTGTGAAAGCTACCGTACCAACGCCAAATATTATCACTCCAATAGTTAAAAATTTTCCTGCCGTGTTCAATTCATGTACTTCCCTGAAGCCGACGGTTGAAAGGGTGATGACTACCATATAAAGGGCTTCGATAAACGACCAGCCCTCAATGTACTGGTAGCCAAAAATGGCGAATACAATGATGATCAAAAGCAGCAGTCCCGGAATTATTAATCTTCTCAATGGATTCATTTCAGTAAGTATACCGTAAAATCGCCCGGATGGTAATCGTGTCTTAAGATATAGCGGCTGCAGACAAACCGGCAGAAGTTAAGTATTTCATCCGGCTTAAAATAAAAATATCTGCCCGAATTCAAATCTTCCGGACTGCCGATCGGCAAAGCCCCCTCGCTCAAAAAATTGACCGCCACTCCGCAGCCTGCCAGATCATACATCCTGAAGAGCATCTCCTTTACAAAATCCAGGTGATCAAATTCTTCCGAAGTTCGAATATTAAAGATTCCCGAGCAAAAAACGTAATCGAATTTTGGCACATAGCGGTTCTCAAGCATATCCTTCAGCTCAAATTTTGCTTCCGGATATTTCTTGCGGGCAACCTCCAAAAGCTTGGGCGAAATATCATAACCGGTGTAATTTATTCGATTGCGGTGCAACAGCCCTTCGGCTTTTAAAAAACCGTAAAGATCGCCGAAGCCGCACCCAACATCAAGCAGGCTGATTCCGGAAGCTTTCTTGCCATAAACAAAGATTTCTTTAAAGATCTTAAAACGCAGCCGCTGGCTCTCGGGAGAATTCCAGTCCAAGGCTTTATAATTCGCACCATGCTGGGCCAGAAGGCCTTCGAAATAAGCAATTTGTCCTTGTTTATCCACTTTTTTCTTTCAAATTATAGCATTCAGTAGTGAAATTTTCTATCTTATTAGAAGAAAATACATCAGATATGAAAGCCAGGGAAACCACAGGCATTTCTCACTTTTGAGGTCACGTTAATAAAATGTCTAAGACAGATGTCAAACAAGTTATATTAATAAACTGTGGCGGGTTCTTATTGAAAAGAGGATATATTAAGCCTCGCTTTAGCGACACGTCAGAACACATCGGATTAACTACCATTGACTACGCTTTACAACAGAATGGGTTCTCCAACGTTCACATTTTTCCCAAAAATGCCGGCGCGGTTATAAATTTTGCCGAGAATCGAAGGGATATCGCAAATACATTAAGAAAAATGGCAGCCAATGAGCCAGGAACAATTTTCGGTTTGTCAACCACCAGTGGAGATTATCCTCTCTTTATTGAACTATCAAAATTAGTCCGACAGGAGTTTCCCCGTGCGCAGATTATCGCCGGAGGCACCCACTTCGTCAGGGAAAAAATTAATGGCGTTCGAGATCCGATCGAAGTCGCCCTTGAAGAAAATTTGGCGGATGCGGTGGTGGCTGGTCATGCCGACCCTTTTGTGGAATTAGTCACGCAGCACCACGGGCAAAGAGAAAAGGTTGACGCTCCGGGATTCTACCTTTGGGATCCCAGCGCAAAAAAAGTCCACGGCCATAGTTACGGAAAATTCCCTCAGCTGGAGGAAGTGCCCTATATTTTTAATCCGGGTTACAGTCGCGTTTCAACTATGTGGGATGACATCTGTCATAATCGCTGCGGCTTCTGCACCATACCAAAAGGCCGCTCTCCTCTATTCTCAGCAGAAACGGTAGTAAGAACTTTTCAAGGTTTAATGCCAAAAGTCGTCATTCCGGCAGTCTTATCCCTGCATGATTCCAATCCCTTTGAGCCTAAAAGATTTGATTATTACCGAACCATTTTCGAGCATTTGCCGCAGTTTAATTACCTGCCCCGTAAAGAAGCTTTCATTGACCCCTCCCTGCTGGTGGATGCCGATTACCAAAATAAATTAATCGATTTCTTTAATACCCACTCTTTCTGGTCTTTCTTTATTGGACGCGAAGTTGTGAGTGAGCATAGCTCACGTCTAATCGGAAGCAATTATCGAGGTAAGGCAAAAGATCAATCCCAACTAGATAGCGAAAGAGAAGCGCTGAAGCAGTTCATCGCCGCATTGAAACGACTCGCACCTCCCCGCCGACTCGTATTATCTTATATTCTAACTCCTTTTGAAACCGCTGATTCCGCTTCAGCGGTAGCGGATGAAATAGAGATGTTTCAAAAACTAATTGACGATAAATTAAATATCCTGTTTTACCCTTTCCCCTTAATGCCCTACCCCGGCACAAAATTAAGAAGAAAGTTATTAGATAAGATCGCGGACCCAGAAGATTACGCAAAATTAGATATGGTTTTAAACCCCTGGAAGAAAGAGATCGGAAGATCACACACCTTCTTCGATTACGCAGAACTATTTATGAATTCTCAGGAACAAAAATATCTTTTACGCAACCTCAGGTTTGGAATAGATGAAATCCTGGTTCGCGGACGCAGTATCTCAGATATTCTCATCGGTTAAAGCAGCTTATCCGCCATCATTCTCTCCGCGATCAGAACCGCGTTGAACGCAGCTCCCCGGCGCAGATTGTCGGAGACGATCCACATCTCGATCCCGTTCGGCTGAGAAATATCTTCACGAATCCGGCCAACTAGAGTTTCGTTTTTACCCACACAATCGATCGGGGTTGGATATTCCCCTTTGGCGGGATCATCCACTACTTTGATGTCAGCAAAGTTGGATAGCAATTTCCTGACTTCGGCCACGGAAATTTTCTTTTTGGTCTGTACATTGACCGATTCTGAATGACCAATAATCACCGGGACCCTGACCGTGGTCGCAGTGACCCGGATCGAATCATCTTCAAAGATTTTCCGGGTTTCATTGACCATTTTCATCTCTTCTTTGGTATAACCATTTTCCACAAACTGGTCAATTTGCGGCACCACGTTGAATGCAATCCGTTTAAAGATGTGTTTTACTTCCACTTTGGCGTTCGGATCGGCCAGCAGCGCTTTGGTCTGGGTCAAAAGCTCCTCGACTGCTTCCTTCCCCCAGCCGGACACCGACTGATAGGTCGAAACTACGATCCGCTCGATCCCCACGGCGTCATAGATCGGTTTGAGCGCCAGGACCATCTGGGCGGTGGAACAATTCGGGTTCGCAATGATCCCTTTATGCCTTTTAATGGCATGGCCGTTCACTTCCGGCACTACCAGTGGGACATCGGGGTCCATTCTGAAATGTGAAGTATTATCAATGACGACACAGCCCCTTTTGGCCGCTTCGGGCGCCAAAACTGCTGAAACTTTTGCTCCGGCTGAGAAAAGCCCGATGTTCATCCCCTCAAAGGATTCGGGTTTTGCAACTTCAACGGTATATTCTTTCCCCTGAAAATTTACAGATTGTCCCGCAGTTCGCTCTGAAGCCAAAGGCAAAAAGCGATCCACGGGAAAGTTCCTTTCTTCCAGGACTTTTATCATCTCCCGGCCTACCATTCCAGTAGCGCCGAGCACACCTACATTATATTTTTTGGCCATCGTCAAAACCTCCTTTCTTGGATATTATAACACAGTATGATATAATCTCTCAAAATGAACAAAGCAGTTTTTCTCGACCGCGACGGCACCATCGTTGAAGATATCGGCTATTTGAATTCTCCCGAACAGATTAAATTTATTCCCGGCTCAATTGAAGCTATTAAAATACTGAATGAGGCGGGTTATAAAGTAATTGTAATTACTAACCAAGCGGGTGTGGCGCGGGGGTTGGTTACCGAAGATATGCTTCAAACCATCGATAAAGTTATGCACAAGAATATTCTGAACGGCGGCGGCCATCTGGACGCTCTCTATTATTGTCCGCACCATCCGGAACACGGTGTTTATCCCTACCGGCAAGTCTGCGAATGCCGCAAACCGCATACCGGCTTGATAAAAAGAGCCATGCGCGACCAGAATCTCGATCTATCAAAATCTTTCATGATCGGAGACAAAGCCAGCGATGTTGAAGCCGGAAAGCGCGCCGGAACTAAAACCGTTCTGGTCCTATCCGGTCGAGGCAAGGAGAGTAAAAAAGATCTAAAAGAAAAACCGGATCATATTGCTAATGATCTTTTGGATGCGGTAAAATGGGTATTATCGATTTAAAAAGAATCAAAACTTATTCCGCCAAAAAGAGAAAGACCAAAGTTGCTCTGGGCGACTTTGCAAAAATTTCTAAACGCAAAGCCTCTTTTAAACAATTTTACAATTCGCTCCCAAAATTCTTAGCTGCTAACTCCCTGAAAGAAATAGTTAATGCTGTCGTTTCTGCCTGCCAACAAGAAAAATCGGTTATTGTTGGCATGGGGGCACACGTGATAAAGGTTGGTCTAAATCCTATTATTATTGATCTGATGAAAAAGAAGATCATTACCTGTATCGCTTTAAATGGCGCCGGGGCCATTCATGATTTTGAAATCGCCACCCTCGGGAGGACCTCGGAGGACGTCGGTGAAGGCTTAAAAACCGGAAGGTTTGGAATGGTCAAAGAAACCCTGGCAGATATGAATGAAGCAATAGCAGAGTTGCAAGAAGAAAGTTTTGAACCCAGAGGCCTGGGCGCGCTGCTTGGGAAAAAGCTGGCCAAAATGAAGGCTCCTTATCGCGGCCAAAGCCTTATGTATAACGCTTTTGAATTAAATATTCCGCTTACGGTGCATGTTGCCATTGGCACCGATACCATCCACATGTCCCCCAAAGTTGATCCCAAAGCCCTGGGAGAATCAACCTTTATTGATTTTCAAACGTTGGCTTACGAAGTTTCCAACCTTGAAGGCGGAGTTTATATAAATATCGGATCGGCCGTTATTCTGCCCGAGGTCTTTCTGAAAACTTTAACTATTGCCCGCAATCTGGGAAATAAGGTGAAAAATTTTACCACGGTAAATATGGACATGCTCCAGCATTATCGTCCTTATCAAAATGTTCTATCCCGCCCTGGAGGAAGGTCCTATTCTCTCATAGGTCACCATGAAATCATGGTCCCACTACTCTATCAAGCACTTATGGAATCTCTTTAACAAATAGAGTATAATTATCCCGTTATGGAAAGTCTCAAAAAATATCTTCCAAATTTTACCGGCAAAAAGATCCTTATCCTGGGGGATCTGATGCTGGATGAACACATCTGGAGTAAAGTCTCACGCATCTCTCCCGAAGCCCCCGTTCCCATCGCCGATGTGGTGAGGATCACTCATGTTCCCGGCGGCTGCGGCAACGTGGCTTCCAACATCGCCGCTCTGGGGGGCACCCCTTTCCTGGTCGGGGTTCTCGGCACCGACAGTTCCGGAGAAAAACTGCTGCGGGCGCTGGAAAGAAATAAAATATCTTCCAATTATTTGATCATTGATGAAAATCGCCCAACTATCCTCAAATCCCGGATCATTGCCGCTTCTCAGCATGTGGTGCGGGTTGACCGCGAAGACCGCACTCTCATTTCTCCCGGCATCAGCCAGAAAATCATAAAACGCTTAAACGAGCTGGTTCCAAAAATGGATGCCATAGTCATTTCGGACTATGAAAAAGGAATTGTTACTAAGGAAATCTGCCAGAGCTTGATTAAACTTTGCCGTAAATATAAAAAACCGGTTGCGGTCGATCCCAAAGGCGTTGACTATTCTAAATATCAAGGAACCACTATTCTCACTCCCAACCTGCGCGAAGCGGCCATTGCCTCCCGTACTGTCATTATCAACGACAAAAGTTTAAACGCGGCAGGAAAAACACTCCTAAACCTGATTAAAAGCTCTTACATCTTGATCACCCGGGGAAAAGACGGGATGACGCTTTTTGATGCCAAGGGGTCAACTTATATTCCCGCTATTCCTCGAGAAGTTTTTGACATTACCGGTGCGGGCGACACCGTGATCGCCACTTTGACTCTCGCCCTGGCGGCAGGGGCTAAAATGAAAGAAGCCGCCATCCTTTCGAACTATGCCGGTTCGGTAGTCGTAGGGAAAATTGGAACGGATATCTGTTCGCGGGACGAACTCGAGGTCGCCTTAGAAGGGCGAGAGCCCATTGCTAAAAAGATAAAACTCCGCAACGAGATCGCCGCTATCGCTAAAAATTTGAAAAACGAAGGGGCTAAGATTGTTTTCACCAACGGTTGTTTTGACATTTTACACCTTGGACACGTTCGGTATTTACGAGAAGCCAAAAAAATGGGAGATATTCTGATAGTTGGACTCAATAACGATAATTCAGTAACCGCCTTGAAAGGACCCGGAAGACCTTACGTTTCGGAAATGGAACGGGCGGAAATCCTGGCCTCGCTGGAATGCGTTGATTTCGTTACCATCTTTCACGAACTGCGGCCGGACAATCTGATCAAATTTATCAAACCCGATGTGCACGTTAAAGGAGGAGATTATAAAATTTCTGAATTGCCGGAAAGAAAAACCGTTGAAGCTTTAGGAGGAAAAGTGGTCGTGATCCCTCCCATTAAAGGGCGATCCACAACCGGGATCGTTGAGAAAATTCTCGGACAAAAGAAATGACACAACAAAATTTGAAATTGGTTTTTTGGATTTTATTTGGATTTTGGATTTTGAGTTTTGGATTTTCTGCGTACGGATGGCGCATCACCAAAGAGCTCAAACAGGAACTAGCAGGAAAACAGGCTGCGGTAAGGGCAAACCCCAACGATCCCGATACCCGTTTTGATCTGGCTATCACGATGGCCTATACCAACAACCTGCAGGATGGTTGGAACAACTTAAAGAAAGCGGTTGAACTTGATCCTGGTTATCGGAAAAAAGGCCTGGATCTTTATATCAAGAAAGTGAACGAAAATCTCGGAGATTGGAGACTCCGTTTTAGATTGGCTTTCGCTTACTATTTCAACGATAAGAAAAAAGATGCCATTCGCGAGCTGGACAATGTCATTAAGATCGATCCTTATAATGTCTGGGCTTATGGCTACATCGCTTTGATCTACGGAGAGCTGGGCGACACCGAAACCGCCATGGATTATACGAGGAGAGGATTAAAGATCGACAACAATGTCGCTGCCCTTCATGCCCTCCTGGCTGAAGGCTATAACCGCAAGGGAGAAAAGTGGAATAGTTTTCTCGAAGGCCTGGAAGCATTGAGATTAAAAGCTTTAGGGTATTAAAATGAGGGTTTTCAAACTCCTTTTTTTTCTGGTCCTTATCATTTTTGTCGGCAGTTTGCTCTACTGGTCGGTTTTCACCCCCAAAGAAGATGTCTCCCAGCGTATCTATAAAACCCTGAAAGAACAGGAAAAGCGCGCCGATCTCTTTTTCAAACAGGTGAGCTTTGAAGAAGTTGCTTCCGGTATAAAATACTGGAAGCTCCTGGCTGAAACCGCCATGGTTAATAAAAGCACCGGCATCGCCACTTTGCAGAAGGCGGAAGGAACTTTTTTCAAAAAGGGTAAAGCGGTTTTAAAATTCCGCTCGCCCGCCGCCATGTGGGACATGAAGAAAAAAGAAATCTACCTGGACAAACCTTTGGGTTATGATATATTGCTGGAGAGAAAGATTTCCAGCCTGATCAAAACGATCGGGAAAGAACCTTCTTCTATTTTTAATTTTCCGAAGATCTTCCGTGCCGGCGAAGGCTATTGGTTTCAGGCCAACAATTTAAGCTGGAAGCTCGCTGATGAACAACTTATTTGCACCGGTGGCATCGTTCTGCATAAAGGAGAAGTCACCGGAAATTCAGAGACTCTAAGGGGGGATGTGGCTCTCGAAAAAGTTTCTCTGGAAGGAAATCCGAGAATAACCATTCGGTCCGGTAAAATTGCTCCGGTGACCGTTGAAGCCGATGCTTTCGAAGTGTTAAATTCTCAGGACACGATTTATGCGCAGGGAAATCCCCGGGTAACCTGGGAAGATTCAAAAGTTACATCGGAAAAAGCTAAGTATATTCAAGCGGATAGTAAATTAGCACTGGATGGAAGCGTAAAAGTAGACTATAAGGATATCCAGGCTTCCGGAAACTCTGCCAGTTATTTTACCGAATCCCAACAAATCATGCTCGAAGGAAATGCGCAAGCACAGCAAGGACAAAATCAATTAAGCGGAGAGAAAGTCATGGTTTCCCTTAAGGACCGGAAAATTTATCTGCTGGGTAAAAGTCGAGTAACCATAACCGAGGAAAAACTGAAAAAATGAGCTTACAGCTGGAAACCAAGCCCAAAGCTAAATTGATGGTCCGAGAAGATAGCAGTCATTTTGATCTGATTATTGTCGGCGGCGGCCCGGCGGGTCTAGCCGCGGCAATTTATGCCCTGCGAGCTCGAATTAAAACTTTATTGATTGAAAAGATGATTCTGGGAGGACTGGCCTCCACCACTTTTCAAATTGAAAATTATCCGGGTTTCCCTGACGCCATTTCCGGATTGGATCTCTCCCAGAAAATGGCGGAGCAGGCGAAAAAACTGGGACTGAACGTGCTCTGGGCTAATGCGGTCAAAGTCAAGACCAATAAAAACCTGCGTGAAGTTGAGACCGACGGCAAAAGTCTAACCGCGAAGGCCGTAATCATTGCTACCGGGACAGAAGCCGCCCGGCTCGGCGTCCCCGGCGAAGATACTTTTATTGGCAAAGGGGTCTCCTTCTGTGCCACCTGCGATGGACCCTTTTATCAAAATAAAAATGTAATGGTGGTGGGCGGAGGCAACTCGGCAGTGGAAGAAGCTCTCTTCCTGACACGTTACGCGAAAAAAGTTTCTATTATCCATCGTCGCGATGAACTGCGCGCGGATAGAATATTGGTCGAACAGGCTAAATCCCATCCCAAGATCTATTTTTTCTGGCATTCGACGGTGGAAGCAATCCGCGGAGAGAAAAATGTTTCAGAGGTAGTAGTTAAAGATCTTGTTTCGGGGAAAAAAATAAAAGTTGCGGCGGATGGTGTTTTCATCTATATCGGCAGCAAGCCAAATACCGAACTGGTAAAAGATGTTGTAAAACTGGATGAACGGGGATTTATCTTAACCGATGAAAAAATGAAAACCTCTGCGCCCGGGATCTTCGCTGCCGGAGATGTGCGAGTTAAACACCTGCGCCAGGTCGTAACTGCGGTCGCGGACGGCGCCATTGCCGCTGATTCCGCCCGTGAATTCGTTGAAAAAGCTTGAATTTCACTATCAGG